>Ga0207771_101004_pt1 | contig 13812 bp, 8 predicted proteins | sample A23M2SouthBayCA_2_FD_187731 | JGI IMG/M metagenome (GOLD analysis project Ga0207771, IMG submission 187731) | Aerobic enrichment media microbial communities from Eden Landing Ponds, California, USA - A23 M2 (2) (SPAdes) | ecosystem: Environmental > Aquatic > Marine > Unclassified | place...
AGTCCTCCGTCTCGAAGCCGGCGGTGGCGAGCCGATCACCGACCCCGATGCGTTCCTCGAAGACGAACTCGGGATCGACCCTGAAGAGGTCGAACCGACCGAGGAACTCCCCGAGTTCATGCAGTGATAGATGGTCTGGAAAACGTTCTCCGGGCGCGAGATCGCGAAAGTACTCCGGAGCTTCGGGTACATACCCGTCTCTCGGGAAGGAAGCGACGTCCGACTCCGCTACGAACACCCCGAGACCGGCGAGGCACGAAACGTCGATGTCCCACAACACGACGAGGTCCGGATCGGAACCCTCCGCTCGATCGCCGACCAGTGCGGGGCCGAAGACTTCGAAGCCTTCTGTGAGTGGATCGACGATCACGCCTGAGGAAGAGCCGCACACTCCTATCTCACCCGAATTTTCAACACAAAGGGCACTGTTCCGTCGAGTATGGTCAGTAAGGGAATGGCGAAACGAGCCGCGACGATTGGATATATCCTTCACTACAAACCACCATTTCGGTGGCTCATTAGGTACTTCGGCGGATCTGCAGAGCGCCTTCGAAAGTCAGCCTCACGACGGATTGGATCGATCGTCGGTAAAGCCGCGCCACGTGAGATCCAGGATGACGAATACGCTGGGACGATCGACACATCGCAGGACGAGGTAGGGGCACTTCTCAAGCAACGGGGGTTCATCCGAAATCTCCTGTCCCGGCTGAAAACGCGTGACTGTGACCCCGAAGTCGGGTCCTGGGTCTATCGCGAGGAGCCACGAGCAGAGTACCAACTCCACGTGATGCTGTTTCCTGGAGAGGCCGATACCGTCGACGTGTACGCCCACCATGAATATTCGAGTGTCAATCCGGACGTCGCGTACAAACATTTCAGCGGACTGGAACGGGACGACGAAGCTGGTGCCGAAATGGCTCGCGAAAAGCTACCGATCGATGTGGAGGAGTGAGACCGCAACGATCCTTCGGTCACGTTCGGTCTAAGCCCGAACTGACTAACACCACTCTTCTCGCCGACCTGTCTTTTACCGGACTAGCATCCAGCCCCGGGTATGCAGCACTGCAAGTGCTGTGGCACCCGACTGAACCGGTTCAAGGTCCGGGTGTTCGGCTCGACGTACTGTACCGACTTGCGCACCACTCTCGGCCGTAACGGGGGTGACTGCGTAGATAGTGTTCGGCAAGATCGATCTCAGCGGTGCAGTCGTGAGCCCGTTCTTCGTGCTGGCTTCGGGCGTCAGTGTCGGCCTGTTCGACTTGACGCTGTTCGGGTTGGACTTCGCGGATCCGCTGTTCACGCTGGGTTCGGGGACGACACTGGGCTCCTCGTTCGAAGCGCAGGTCGCCATCCTCGCGATCGACATCGCGTACCTCACGAAGGAGCCGAGACTCGACAACCTCGGCCTCGTCGAGACGTGGACGGTCGCAATCACGGTCCTTCACCCCCACAGCGCCGGTCTTCCGGACAGACTGACCGGAAGCAATACGCTAAGTTGGATTTTGTCCGTAGCGTTGCGTATGGTTGACAGAACCGAACGCCTCCAGTACGCCGCCGGACTGGTCCTGATGGGGGGTGCTGCCGTCGGAACCGGGGCGGCTCTGCTGAGTTTCGAGACGATCTCCCCGGCGTACTTCGCTGCCGCGTTCGCTGCTGGAGCAGCGGCCCTGCCCGAGACGGAGCAGTCGTGGTGCCGCGTCCGGGAGCGGCTCCCGGTGTAGCACTGTCGCACTCCTCGTGGCTTCGGACGGGTTCCGTGTCGACAGCCTCACCGAAGCGCGTCATCGCTCGTCACCACCCGAGCGACGCAACCGCTCGGCGGCTTCGGTCCAGGTCTCTCCCTCGCCAGCGAGCACGACAGCCTGACTCACGCCAGACACCTCACGCTACCTATACGTCCAAACGCACCGCTTGCAGTCGGTTCTGCGTGGGTATGTAAAGTTTCAGAGGAGTGCCCGGGGAGGGCTCCGAACGACGGCCAGACTCCGTCTGGCCTTTTCTGCACTCGCTGGCGCTCGTGCAGAACCTTGCAGGGTTCGTCGTCCTCCACCGGCACGTCCCGGCGTTGTCACTCGACAGAGCGAGTGACGCGGTAGAAAGTGCCCGGGGAGGGCTCCGAACCCTCGATCTCCGCATGACCCAGGTCCGGGGTGACGAACCCCGTGGCCATGCCGATGGCGCACACATTGGAAAGACCCTATGAGTGCGGCGCTATGTCCAGCTAAGCCACCCGGGCTCACCCCGAGATTGCGTGAGGGTCTTCTTTAACCTTCTCATCTGTCGATCGACCGGCGACGCCCGGGATCACCGGCCGCCAGGAGGCAGCGTCACACGCGGCGCACCCGCGGATTTATCATACCGGACGGGTACAGATTGGACATGGAGATTCCAGACCTCGTCCACGAGGCGCTGGGGGGCGAAGAGATACGATCGGGGGTCGCGATCGGCGACGAGGAGGTCGTCTGTGCGACGGCCTCGCGGACGCTCATCTATCGGCCCGAAGGGATCTTGAGCGACGAACGTATCGAGGAATACTCACACGACGTCGATCGACTAGTGCTCTCGGAGGGTCGACGCAAAACGACGTTCAAACTCACGTACGTCGACGGCACGCGCTCGTTCTCGGTGCCCGCCAGTCACGGTCGGGACGTCCTGACGCTCCTGCTTGAAGGGATCCTGGGTGTCGACGGCGTGCTCGAGGAGGACGAATCCGTCGTCGGCGCGTTCCGCTTCAGCGAGTTGACGCTGGTCATCGCCGAGAACCGTCTCGTCAGACACATCGGCGAGACCGTCTGGGACGAGGACTTCACCCAGTACGAATACGGGGATCTCACCGGGCTCGACTTCCAGGAGGGTAGCGTCGCGACGGAGATCGTCATCTCGATCGACGGCCGACCACAGCGGATCAAGACGCCACGCCAGGACGCCCGACTCGTCGAGGAGACGTTGAAAAAAGCCGTCTTCGAGTTCTACGACGTGGCCACGATGGCGGAACTCCGGCAGGTCGTCGAACCGACCGAGGAGGACGCGCCGTCCGACGACGAGGTTGACGACCTCACGCTCGGCTCGAACATTGATCCGCTCGTCTCGGGGACCGAAAGTGACCCTCCCCACGACGCCGAGATGGATCCGACGGGCGAGGTGGACGCCTCGGAGTTCGCTTCAGACCAGTCGACTGACGGGTCCCCCGTCCAGCGAGACGCCGCCCACTCGGCGGGACAGTCCGGGACGAACGACAGTGAGCAACCGGTGTCGGCCGCGCGTGACTCCGGCGGGAAGGACGCGGGGGGGACAGCCGACGGCGCTGAGGATCCGGCGCGCGACCGGGCACCGGCCGACTCCGATCCGGCGTCGCGTTCGGCTCCGGAACCCGACGCGGACGTGGCCACCGCGAACGATGTCGAGGCGCTCCGCGAACAGGTCGCGACCCTCTCGTCGGCCGTCGAACGCCAGAACGATCTGCTAAAAAAGCAACACGGGGCGATCAAGCGACTCCTCGACACGCTCGAGGAGCGATGACCGGGCGGTCACGAGCGGCGACGGACGGGCGCGCCGACCCGTTCCACGTGATCGCGATGCCCACGGGTCCGACGTGTAACATCGAGTGCGCGTACTGCTATTACTCTCGGCCGGTCACCTTTCGGATGCACGACGACCCGAAGGGCCCCAGCTCGCGGTCGTCGTCGAACCGGATGAAGTGGCCCGTCGAGAGTCCCGCGCCACAGCGCTGACACGAGAATTCGCCCTCGCGAGTCACGACCTGGCTCTCGAAGGAGACGTACTGCCCGGTCGTGGGGCGGACCAGCCCTTCCTCGCGTTCGATGATCCCGCGGCGCTCGGCCGTCTCTAAGATCTCACGCGTCAGGTGCGGATCGGTCGTGACCGTCTCGATCCGGTCGACCGCCTCGGCCATCGACAGCTCGGCGTCCTCGAAGTTCGCAAGCAGCGTCACCCCGAGTTCCACCGGGTCGTTCGTCTCGTCCACGGCCTCCGTTCGTGCTCCGCCGCCAAGAATCGTTGGCCTTCGTTGGCGATGTCTCTAGTTGAGCCTGTGTCGAACCTAATAGATTGCCAGTGCAAATCGGGTTGAACGGACGCCGAGCGAAGCGAGGCGTTTCACCGCCGGAGCCGTCGAAGACGGCGGAGGCGGCCTTTTTCACCACCGGGAGAGCACGCTCTCCCGAGCCCCCACTCACTGCGTTCGCGTGGACCATGTTTTTCAAGGAGCGGGTTGCGGGCCCATGGGCCCGCAACCGAATGCCGTGGCGACGGAGACGGCCTCGCCGTCTCCGATCGAGGCGGTGAAACCGCCTCGCAGTCGCCACGCGGTGCCCGCAGCGAACGAAGTGAGCGAGGACACCCGACGACGAAAAAGATGGGACCACAAGAGGTTTGCCCGCTCCGACGCCTGTCTCTGGTAATGGAACCGGCAGTCAGACGCCAACTCGCCGCAATCGCTGGCGTCGCCGTCGTCGCAGGCGCGGTCGCCGTGGTGGGTTCGCCCGACGCCCTGCGCTCGGTCGTCGAGACGGCGGTCGGGTCGCCACTCGCCTTCGCCGCCGTGCTGCTCGCCGTCTACGCCGTCCGCCCGCTGGTGCTGTGGCCCATCTCGGCGGTGTCCATCCTCGTCGGGTACGGTCTCGGCGTCCCGCTTGGCCTCCCCGTCGGTCTCTTCGGAGCTGTTTGCACCTCGTTGCCGGCGTATCTCCTCGCCCGACACGCGCCGCGCGAGCAGGGCCTCTTCGGCCGATTACACGAACGCGGCAGGCGCGTCGTCGAGACTACCGGCGCGTTCCGCGGTGTGGCGGCGGCTCGACTTCTCCCTCTCCCGGCAGACGTGATCTCGTATGGAGCCGGCCTCTCGTCAGTCTCGACGGGGTCGTTCGTTGCCGGGACGCTCGTGGGCCAGGTTCCGTGGGTGCTCGCGGGCGTCGTCGCCGGGAGTTCGATGCGCACGCTCGCCGTCGAGGGGAGTGCCGGTGGCCTCCCCCTGGTCGTCGGGGCCGCCGCGGTCGGCGTACTCGTCCTCGCGGGGCCAACGCTTCGTCACCTCTCCGACCACGACAGCGTGGCGTTCCCGGACCCCTTCGGCTCGCAGTGACGGCTTCCGTTCTGCCTGTTCGGTCGCGTACCTATCAATAAAAAGTATCCGCACAGTCGTAGACGACGCCGTGGGCGGGACAGACGTACTTGCAGTGACGCTCGAATAGCGGGCGACCGCAGCGTGGACAGGGTCGGCCGCCAGTCTCTTCCATGCGCTGTTCTCGTGAGCACACTGCTTGACAGTTCGGAAGGCGGAAAAACGAAACCGACGGATCGCCGCGGGGGACGAGTCAGTTCAGCGGGCGATCAACACTCAGACCAGCCACAGGACTCGCAGGTCTTGCAGCCTTCGGAGTAATACAGCGACATCGAACCGCACTCGGGACACTCGGGGCTCTCGCCGTTCTCGATGAGTTCCTGCTGATCACCGGCCGGCTCGGCCGGTTCGCTCGGTGCGGCTGTCGCACCGCCGTCAGTCGAGTGGCCCGCGGCTTCTGGATCCTCGTCGGCGGTCTCTTCGAGCGTCTGTTGCTGTGGGTAGGCGCGCTCGATGTCGCCGTCAAGGTACCGACGCATCGCGGTGCCGATGGCGTCCGGGATCGACTGGATCTGCTCGCCCTTGTCCCAGGCGACCTTCGGTGAGCGGATGCCCTGGAGTTCGTCGGCGATCTCGCCGGGGTCGACACCCGCCCGCATCGCCGTCGAGATGGTCTTCGCGAGCGCCTCGGTGAACGACGCCGTGAAGCCGCCGGAATTGCCGATGTTGGCGAACAGCTCGAAGGGCCGCTCGGCCTCGGGGTCCTCGTTGATATTGACGTAGAGCTTCCCGTAGCCGGTGTCGATGCGCTGAGTCACACCGTGGAGGACGTCCGGCCGCGGTCGCTTCTTGGCGAACTCCTCGTAGTCGCCGTCGGCGACCTCGACGAGTTGCTCGATCTCGTCGTCGAGGACCGCTTTGACGTCCTCGTCCTCGAGGAAGGCCTCGATGCCGCCGAAGACCTCCTCGATCTGGGTGATGACCTCTTCTGTGTCCATGTCGGCGAAGTCGGTGTTGTCCGCGCGCGTCGTCAGCACCTGCTTGCTCCGGGTGCCGTCGCGGTAGTAGGTGACGCCCTTGCCGCCGTGCTCGTAGATGTACTCGAAGACGTCCTTGGCGTCCTCGACAGTCGAGTCGTTGGGTGCGTTGACGGTCTTCGAGATGGCCGAGTCGACACCGTCCTGGAGCGCACACTGGATCGAAGCGTGCTGGTTGGGCGAGAGATCACCGGTCGTGACGAACAACTCGCCGATGGCGTCCGGGACTGTCGAGAGCCCTTCGACGCCGTCGAACTCGTTTTCGGCCATCTGCTCCTGGGCCTCTTGCTTGACGGACTGGACGTCGATGCCGTTCTCCTCCAGCACGCGGAGGAAGTAGTCGTCGAACTCCACCAGCATCTCGTCGCCCTGGACGTCGTCGGAGACGTTCTTGTAGTAGGCGACGTTGTAGACGGGCTCACACCCGCCGGTCGTGTTGCCGACCATCGATGTCGTGCCGGTCGGCGCGATGGTCGTCGTGTTGTGGTTGCGGATCGGGAACCCGTCTGCCCAGTCATCCGCGTCCTCGCCGACGTAGTGTTCGAACCATTCGCGGTATTCGGTGGGATCGGCGTACTTCGAATCCTCCCAGTCGTTGAAGACGCCACGTTCCGCGGCGAGTTCGTGGCTCGCCCATTTGGAGTCGTGGTTGATCTTCTGCATGACCTGGCGGGCGATGGCGTCGCCCTCGTCGCTGCCGTACTTCACGCCGAGCTGGATGAACAGCTGTGCCAGCCCCATGATTCCCAGTCCAATCTTGCGCATGTCCCGAACCTTCTCCTCGATCTTCTCGACCGGGAAATCGGACATCGTGACGACGTTCTCGAGGAACCGGGTGGCCGTCTCGATGCGGTACTCGAGTTCCTCGATATCGATGGCTTCCTCGAGGTACGCCTCGACTGCCGCCTCGAAGTCCGCATACTCGTCGACGTGGCGCTCGGACCAGACCCGCCAGTCGGGGGCGTTCTCGGCCGCCAGCGTCGAGAGGTTGATGTGACCGAGGTTACAGGCCTCGTACTCCTCCAACGGCTGTTCGCCGCAGGGATTTGTTGCAAGTATTCTATGGTCGGAATTTTCTTCCACGTCGAAGGAATGTTCCTTGTTCGCGCGTTCGAGGTAGATCACGCCGGGTTCGCCGTTCTCGTGAGCGCCCTCGACGATGTCGTCCCAGAGTTCGGCGGCCGGGATCGACAGTTCCTCGCCGACCTCGACGTACTCGCCGAGGCCGAACATGTCGTACAGTTCCTTGGTCTCGGCGGTGACGATGTGGGGTTCGCCGGTCCGTGGGTTGGTGAACGTGAACTCCTCGTCGTTCTGGAGGGCGTCCATGAAGTCGTCGGTGATCCCGACGGAGATGTTGAAGTTCGAGAGGTGGCCCTCGACGGCGTTGCGGAGGTGCTCGGGAACCCGCCCTTCGTCGTCGATCAATTCGCGGGCCTCCTCTAAAGCGTCTGCAAACGAATTGTGGGTAAAGTCGTCCGGGTCGTTGAGTCGGAGGGTCCGCGCCAGGGAGACGTCCTTGTTCTTGGCGTGGATGAACTGGATGACGTCCGGGTGCGAGACCCGCATGACGCCCATCTGGGCACCGCGTCGCGCGCCGCCCTGGGCGATCGTCTCGCACATCTGGTCGTAGGTTCGCATGAACGTGATCGGACCAGATGCGATTCCTCCCGTCGATCCGACAGCATCTCCATAGGGACGTAATCGCCAGAATGCGTACCCCATGCCGCCACCGCTGTTGTGCGAGACGATCGAACTCGCCACGTACTCGTGATTGTCGGCGATAGTCACGTCGTAGACGGTGGCCGTTCCCGCGTCCTCGACAGCGTCGACGGGGACATGCCACGTTGAACCGTCGCGAGTGCCGACGCTCGGTCCGTCCGAGTCGATTGATGTGAGCGTCTCGGCCATCGTCTCCGAGCGGGAGTCGACGAAGCCGATCAGCTCCTGGAACTGTTCGAGTCCCTGCTCGCCGGTCGGTCCGACGTTGAAGTAGTCACGGTCCTCTGTGTCATATTCCCACTTGATCGCGGGGACGCCGAGTCCGAGGAGCAACTGCTGGACATCGTCGATCAGTTCCGCGGAAGAACTCCACAGCCGCGGATACACGTCCTTCTGGAGGCTGCCGTCGGTCGAGAACAGTCCCCGGAGGAAGGCCCCGATCGTCTCGCGGTCGGCCCGCCAGACGGACTCGGGGACGGACGCCGTCGTCGCGTCGGGTTTTGCATCCCCGAAGTTGGCCAGCCACCAGCGTTTGACCTCGTGACTGTGTATGGTGGCCTCGTAACAACCCTCGTCCCAGCGCCAGTCGAGGCCGACGTCGAAGAGATCGCGGGCGAGTCGGTCGGCGTGTTCGAGCGTCTCATCGCGGTTGAGATGGAATCGAATCCCGTCCTCGTGTTTCGAACCGTCGCCGACCCACATTCCCACCAACTCAGCCAGGTCCGGCGTGAGTTCGGTCGGTTGTTCGACGACCTTGACGGCCTCGCCGTTGGCGTCGAGCGAATTGTTCTGGCGATATCGGGCCACACTTCGGGTCGAGACACCGAGTTCTCGGGCGATCTCGCCGTCGGAGTGGCCGCCGTCGTAGAGCGTTTCGAACTCGCTCTCGTCGAAACTCACGTTTCCGCCGGGGCGTCCACCGCTGCCGTTGGGATCTAGTCCGAGTTCGAGCGATCGGCGGCGCTGGATCGTCGAGGCCGAACTGTCGAGTCGGTCAGCAATCTCGTAGTCGCTGTGCCCATCGGCGTAGAGTTCGAGGATGTCGTCGTTCGAAACCGTGCGGTTCTCCGCCCACTGTGCACCGCCGGCGACGGTCGTGAGTTCGGTGGTCGCGTCCTCGTCGTCGATCCAATCGAGTCGAAGCGAGAGCGTGTCTCCGGGTTCGATCTCGTCGATACGTGTCCAGTCCCCGTCGACGAGCAGCTTGTGGTTCGGCGTTCCCGTCAGTTCCACGCCAGCCTCCGTTTCAACTCGATTGACCGGTGAATCGTCGTAGGCGTGGGTTTCGTCGACGTTCCGTACCTGGTGGTCGTCACCGTCCCGCTGTACGATCCTGTCTCCGGGTTCGACGTCGGCGATGGAGACGACGCCTTTCCCCTCGACGTAGACATTCGTGTCGTCAGTCAGACACTGAAAGACCTGTGCGGCTTCTTTCGCTGTCTGATGAATGTCATCGATGTCGTCCTCGGGACTGTCGACGAAACACGCCGAAAGCTGCTGGAGTTCGTCGCCGGCGTTCATCAGCGTCGGCGAGTTCGGCATAAAGGAGAGGGTCTCCATCAGGTCCTGGAACTCCGCGGCGGTCTCCTCGACGTGGTCGCGGACGTCCGCGGGGAGTTCGGGGACGACCGTCTCGTAGGCGAACTTGTTGACGTTGTAGACCGACAGCGTAGTTTCAGCGTCGTCTTCGATACCGGTCCCCTTCCCGAAGACTTCATCGGCGAGTTCGTCCCGCCGGGGATGGTCAGGTTTGAGCTGGTCCGGCGTGACGGTGATCTCGACGTCCTCGTTTCGTGCTTCGTAGACGGCCTCGGCCAGCGCGATGTTCTTCGCGACGCGCTCGAAGAGGTCCTCCTGGCCCTCGACGAGTTCGCCGTCGGCGTCCTTCCGGAGGTAGCGCGCCGGGAGAATATTCTGGTAGGCGTTGTCGGTCAGCCGGTCGGCGAGGGTGTCGCCCTCGGTCCGCTTGATCGGGAGGGTCACCTCGTCGACAGCGAGTTCAGCGTCGCTCACTGCTCGGCCCCCCACGACGCGGCCGCCGATCCGCCCGTCCGTCCAGCCGTTTTCGCTCTCGTTTGTATCATATATGGTGGAAGTCCTGTTAGTCTGGATGCCTCATAACGCTTTGGCTTGCGCGATTGTTTGCGATTCGACCCTGTGTCACATTCCGTATATATCGTGTCGAAGCCCGCGGCTCAGAGGGCTGGCTCACACGCTCACAGCCAACGAGATGGGGATACATAAGGGTTCGTAGACCGGAGTGAAAGTGAACGAAAGCGTACCAATCCCCCTCCCTTGTGGCAGGACGGACTCGAAAACAGGGGGTCTTCGCTACGTCCCTCGGACAGGGGTTCGTGGTAACGCCTCACGAGAGTCGCCGGTCCTGGCCGATGTGTGTGATGGTCATTTGTCGCGTTGCCCGGCGACGCGAAGCGTCGGTTCCCGACGCGCTCGATCCAGGAGCGCGCTCGCCCCGTCATCGCCGTCACGGATCGCCGTCCGGTAGCCGGCCAGAAGGTGATCGAGCACGTCGCGGTTGTCGTCGTGGCGGATGCGATCGTCGTACCCGACGACGGACTCGGCGAGACCGCTCCCGAGAAACGCCGCGCCGACCGAGCGCGGTGGCTCACCGTCGCCGCCCCCCGCAGCGCCGTCGGTATCCTCCTGACTCCCATCGCACCCCGCACTCTTCTCGAACGTGCTACAGCAGCAACTCAGGACGATCCGGTGTGGCTCCCCCTCGACACTCGCGACGGTAGCGGCGTCGATCCGACCCAACCCGGACCAGGCACCGGGCTCGCCGTGGCCGAAGTAGACCACCAGGTCACGCGGGGCCGCGAGGGCGTCGAGGACGTCCTCGGGGTACCAGGTATCCGGATAGCCCTCCGTGACCGAACAGCCGGCCGCCCGCAGGCGGTCGGCCCACGTACGGAGCGCTTCGACGTACCGGGGATGATAAAACCCCAGCAGCAGGACCGACTCAGAACGTCCCATTCGTGACCAGCCGATCGGGGTCGCCCGCGCCAAAGGAGTCGTCGTCCGTCGGATCGTCGAGCGCGATGACGTACTCGCGCTGGTGGCCGCCCAACCCATCGGGCGTGAAGCCGTTGAGCGTCACGTTCTCTTCGGTAATCTCGACCGTCCAGACGCAGTCCTCCCACCAGCCTGCGGTCCCGCTGTTGACGTAGAAGCGCTCGCCGGCCTGGCTGTCGCGCATGACCTTCGGGCCGTGCGTGTGGCCGATGATCATGCTCGCGTCGAGTTCGCGGATGGTCTCGACGACCGCGCTCTCCGAAAACATCGCGCCGGCCTCGATCGAGGGGGATTTGACGCTGTTCTCGACCATGGGACGCCACTCGCCGGGGTCGTAGTACGGCGCGATAGCGTGAACCGGAATCTCCAGGTCGAACACCTCGATGGTCTCGCCCTCGAGGCTGGCGTCCTCGCCGAAGACGTCGGTCAGCGTGTCGCTGATCGCGTCGATCGACTCGGCGACGAAGTTGCTGGAGAACTTCCCGAAGTCGTTGTTCGGGTCGCAGTTCCAGGGGTCGAACTGGTGGCCGTGGGTGATCAATACGTCCTCGCCGTCGAATTGCGTGGTAACGTAGTCGTAGACTTCCAGATCCGGGAAGCCGTGGTCCTCGTAGGCGTTGACGACGTGGGGATCGTTGTAACTCGCGTCGTGGTTCCCGCGGACCTTGACGAATCGTCGGGGCGACTCGAACGTGTAGAACTCCTCGGAGACGGTCTCGTGCACCGTAGGATGGGTAGCGACGATCTCGTCGACCTTGTCGGCGGGTTCGCTCGACGTGAGATCGTTGTCGACCCAGAACTCCTCGCTGTCGCCGTTGAACACGACCGTCCAGTCGTAGCCCGCCGACTCGTCGCTCGCGTACTCGGTCAGCACGGACTCGACGAGGACGGCGTTCTCGTGGAAGTGGCCCAGGCCGGCGTCGATGTCGTCCTGGTCCTCCATGTGGAGGTCGCTGAAGACGACGATCCCGCGGTCCTCGCTCGGCGGCGAGAGTTCGCGGATCTCGACGCGCTGCTCGCACTCGAACGTCCGCAGATCGTCGGGCCAGTGCTTGTAGGTCGTCTCGTCGGGGTTGACGAGCGACCCCAGCACGACGTAGGCGAGCACGAGGAAGGGCAGACTCACCGACGCCAGCGCCACGACCAGCCCGAGTTTGGCCGCCGAGAGCAGCGGGACGATCACCTTGTCACGCACGAAATCGAAGGCGTTCGAGACCCCCTTCGCGAACCAGTCGGCCAGCTGTTCGAGCACCGGCCCGCCGAGGCCGGCCGCCCACTCGATCAGGTCCAGCAGCGAGTCGAGTGCGGCCTCGACGACCTCCATCACCCAGCCGAAGACGTCGAACGCCCGGTCGGCGGCCCACAGCACGACCTCGAAGGCCGTGACGCCCACCTTCAGCAGGCCGTCGAGCAACTGTTTGAACGTCTCCGCGCCGAGTGACACCAGCGCGCCGAGCATGTCGGCCAGCGCGACGCCGATCGACTCCAGGGCGCGGTAGAGCCGGCCGAGGACCTGCTGGCCGGCGTCGGTGATTGCGTTGAAGAACTCCCGGAGGCTGGTCCCGATGTCCCGCAGCGCGTCGATGGCCGTCGAGAAGACGTTGCTCGGATCGGTCAACAGCGCGACGAGGATCTCGCCGAGGCCGACCCCGACCGCGAGCAGCGCGTTGAAGCCCGTCCGCATGATGTCGGCGGTTCGCCGGGCCGCCCAGGCGACGAGTTCGCCCAGGGCGACGCCGACATCCATCAGCGTCTCGAAGACGACTTCGAGTGCGTCCCCGACGCGGCCGACCGTGTCTACCACCCAGTCGAGGATGTACCAGATCGACCGGCCGAGGTCCCGGAGGTGGCGGACGAACTCGCCGAGGATGTCCAGTCCCATGTCCAGCCCCGCCGCGAGCACGTCCCGGATGCGTGCGCCGACTCGCAGGAGGGTGTCGATGCCCGCCTCGAGGAAGTTCCGGGCCCGATCCCACAGCGCGTCCAGCACGTCGAGGACCGCCCCGCCGGCGTCGAGGATGCCGTCGAAGGCCGCTCGGGCCGCTAGTTCGCCCCAGTCGGCGACCCGTTCGACCAGCCTGGTGAGTCCCCGACCGAGTTCGACGACGGCCTGACCGAGTTCGGCGAGCGCCTCGCTGGTGAGTTCGCCGACGGCGTCGAGGGTGTCGACGACGGCGTCGAGCGCGGCGGCCCCGGCTTCCCTGGCCCACGCGATCAGGTCGGCGACCGACTCGCCGGCCGCCGCGAGCGCCTCCATGACCTCACCCAGCGCCCACTCACCCAGATCGAGTGCCGCCGCGAAGAGGTCCTCGGCGCGGTCGACGATCTCGCCCAGCAGCGAGATAGCGTCGGCGAAGAACTGGCTGGCCTCCTGGTGAAGGTGCGCGATGAGGTCACCCAGCCCGAGGCCCCCCTCCAGCAAGCCCTGCAGGACGGACCTCGCCGTCGAGAGGGCACTGTTCGCGGCCTTGCGGACCTGATCGAGCACGGCGTTCAGCCCCTTCTCGACGGCGTTTTTCGCGAGTTCGAACGCCTCGTCGACGAAATCGCCGAGGATGTCGATGATGTCCTCGGCGAGGGCCGGGAGTTCTTCCTTGATCGTGTCGATGATGTAATCAGCCCGGTACTGGGCGTGGATGACCATCTCGACGAGCGCCCGGGAGACGACCCGGAGCACGTCGACCGAAACCTCGCCGGCCGCGACCACGAGATCCGAGACCGCCGACCCGGCCTGCCGGAGCGCCCGGGCGACGCTCCGGAGGAAGGACTCTCCGACGTCGATCGCCTCGCGGAGGATGGCGCGCAGTGACTTCCCGGCCGAGATGATCGCCTTGACGATCTTCTTGATCGTCGCGTAGGCCTCCTGAGCCAGCCCCGAGACGATGTTCGCGACCGTCTTGCCGGCGTCGAGCAGGGACTCGACGATCGCGTTGACCCGCC
>Ga0207771_101005_pt1 | contig 13799 bp, 10 predicted proteins | sample A23M2SouthBayCA_2_FD_187731 | JGI IMG/M metagenome (GOLD analysis project Ga0207771, IMG submission 187731) | Aerobic enrichment media microbial communities from Eden Landing Ponds, California, USA - A23 M2 (2) (SPAdes) | ecosystem: Environmental > Aquatic > Marine > Unclassified | place...
GGCGGGATCGTCACCGACGAGATCAACCGTTCGATGACGGACAGCATGGCCATCGTCCTGCCGCTGGCCCTGTTGTTCGTCGTCTTCGTGTTGACGATCGCCTACCGGGATCTGTTCGACATCCTGCTCGGCGTGGCAGGTATCGGACTCGTGTTGATCTGGACGTTCGGATTCATGGGCTGGGCAGGCATCATCTTCAACCAGTTGATGATCGCGGTGCCGGTCCTACTCGTCGGGCTATCGATAGACTACGCGATCCACGTGCTGATGCGACATCGCGAGCAACGTGCTGAGGACGGCAATAGCGGGCCTCGAAAGGCGATGCGTCCCGCCCTCCTGGGCGTTGGGGCTGCGCTCGTCTGGGTGACGATCACTGCAGTCATCGGCTTCCTCTCGAACCTCGCGAGCCCCTTGCCCCCGATCCAGGACTTCGGTGTCGCGAGTGCCTTCGGGATCGCAGCGACGCTGGTGATCTACGGTACGTTCGTTCCGGCGGTGAAGATCGAACTCGACGAGTTCCTCGAAGGCCGCGGGTGGGACCGTGACAAGCGGGCCTTCGGGACCGGCGGTGGGGCATTCGCCACGTTCCTCACCGGCGGCAAGGCGTTCGCCCAGCGAGCACCGTGGGCCGTCGTCGCAGTCGCACTCCTGTTGACGCTTGGAGGCGTCTACGGTGCGACACAAATCGACACCAGCTTCCAGCAGGAGGACTTCCTCGCAGAGGACCCGCCGGGCTGGATGGAATCGCTCCCCGGTCCGTTCGCGCCAGGCGAGTACCAGATCAAGGAGCAACTCGAGTACGTCGACCAGCAGTTCAGTCGCGATCAGACCTCCACGTTGCTGATACGCGGGGACATAGCGCAAGCCGATACCCTCGAACGGATCGAGGCGACGCAGACCCAGGCGGCTGAATCCGACGCGTTCGTCACGCTCCCCAACGGAGCGGTCCAGCTCCAGAGCCCGCTCCGCGGGATGCGGACCTACGCGAGCGAGCACCCCAACTCGTCGTTCGCCGCCACGTTCGCCACCGCAGACACCGACGGCGATCAGGTACCCGACCAGAACGTCGAGGCCGTCTACGACGCGTACTTCCAGGCAGCGCCCCAGGACGCTGCGAACACGATCTACCGGACCGACAGCGGCGAGTACGAGGCGGCTCGGATCGTGGTCACGAAGGCCGGCCCAGCGAGCACCGGCGAGACCGTATCGGCGACTCGCGAGCTCGAGGACGTTTTCGGAACGAACGGCGCAAGCGCCACGGCGACAGGGCAGCTCGTCGTGTTCAGCGTCATCGAGGAAGAACTGCTGAACACCGTGATCCAGACGATGATCATTACGATCGTCGCGGTGATCGCGTTCCTGATGATCGCGTACCGCTGGGTCCACGGCAGCGCGATCCTCGGCGCTGTCACGCTCACGCCGATCGTCTTGACCGTCGCCTGGATCCTCGGGACGATGTACCTGCTCGGGATCGGGTTCAACGTCATCACGGGGACGATCACCAGCCTGACGATCGGGCTTGGCGTGGCCTACAACATCCACATCGCTGAGCGCTACATGCTCGAGCGCAAGCGTGGCAAGGACGTGTGGGGATCGATCCACGACGCCGTCACCGGCACCGGTGGGGCACTGCTCGGCAGCGCCGGGACCACGGTAGGCGGCTTCGGTGTGCTCGCGTTCGCGATCCTCCCGCCGCTCCAGCAGTTCGGGATCATTACCGGGATCACGATCATCTACGCCTTCCTCGGCAGCGTGTTCGTGCTCCCGAGCTTCCTCGTGCTCTGGACCAAGTACTTCGGGAAGGACGGAGCGTTCGGCGCGGCGACCGATCAGACGGCGAGTGAGGTGGCACCAACCGATGAGTAGGGCGACCACGATGGCATCGCTCACGGCTGCCACCGATCCTGGCAGACGGTTTCGAATCGACTCGAAGCGCGAGAGCACACTGGATCGGCACCCCCGACCATGACCGACCCAACGGCGGCGCTGCAACAGCTCGGGCTCTCGAAGTACGAGGCAGAGGTGTTCGTCGCCCTCCAACAGGTCGACAGCGCGACGGCCAGTGAGATCGACGAGCTGGCGGACGTCCCGCGGTCGCAGGTCTACGGCGCCGCGGAAGACCTCGAAGGCCGGGGGCTCGTCGACGTCGAGCACGCTTCGCCCAAACGCTATCGGGCAGTCTCACTCGATGAGGCTCGCGAACAGCTTCGCCGGGATTTCGAGCGCGAGCAAGAGCGAGCCTTCGATGCGCTCACTGAACTCGAAGGGGACTTCTCCGGTGGCGAGGAGCGACAGGAGGCGATCTGGACGGTCAGAGGCCGGGAAAAGATCGACGCCCGCGTCGAATCGTTCCTCGACGACGCCGAATCGTCCGTGAGCTTCGGGTCCGAGGCGGCACTCCTGACCGAACCCACCGTTGCCGCACTACTCGACGCGTCGGAACTGGCGGACGTGACGGTACTGAGCGCCGACCCGTCCGTCCTCGAGACCTTCGATGGAACAAGCGTCGAGACAGTCGATCTCCCCGACGAGTTCGACCATACGAGCGATCCGCGCGGTCGCCTGGTCGTCGTCGACGATCGCACGGTGTTGCTCTCGGTCGTCCGCCCCAACGGCGAGGAGACGGCCTTCTGGAGCTCCGAGACGGACTTCGCGGAGTGGCTGGTACGCCTCATCGACACCCACTTCGGTTCCCACGCCGAGGTCTGACTCCGCAGAACCCGCCGTCGCGGCGGTACCACAGCCCGGCACGCGATCGGTCCAGAGACCGGAGCCAGGCTGTCGGGTGCAACGCTGCAGTTCGTCTACTACGCCACGAGACCAGCTCACTGGCCCGATTCGGTGCGCGATAACGACTGGCAACCGGCGGATCGCAATCCCTTTGCACCGACACGGCAGTTCTCCAGACATGACGCGAATTGCGGGCCTCGCGAGCAATCGGGGGCGCAACCTGATCAACGTACACGAGCGATCGCCGGGCGGCGCCGAGCTCGGCGTGGTGGTGACCAACGACGCCGACGCGCCGGTTCTCGAGACGGCCGCCGACCTGGGAATTCCGACCGAGGTCGTCGAGCGCGAGGCGGGCGAGAGCCGCGCTTCCCACGAAGAGCGGATCACCGACGCACTCGCCGACCACGAGTTCGACCTCGTCTGCCTCGATGGCTACATGCGAATCCTCACGGACACGTTCCTCGACGCCCAGCCGACCACGCTCAACGTTCACCCCGCGCTCCTCCCGTCGTTCCCGGGAATGGACGCCTGGGGCGACGCGCTCGACGCCGGCGTCGACCTCACCGGCTGCACCGTCCACGTCGTCACGGACGCCACCGACGAGAACGACGAGGTCGTCGAAGAACTCGTCGACGCCGGGCCGATCGTCACGCAGGAGCCAGTCCCCGTGTACGAGGGCGACGACGAAGACGATCTCAAAGACCGGGTCCTCTACGAGGGCGAGTTCGCCGCCTACCCCCGCGCAGTCAAATGGTTCGCCGAGGATCGCGTCACGGTCGACCGCGAGGCCGGTACCGTCTCGACGCCAGGTAATACCGACGAGCAGCTGCCCCTCCGCTTCCTCGCGACGGGCGATCGCGCCGCGGACCTCCGCTACGGCGAGAACCCCCATCAGGACGCCGCGCTGTACGCCGACTACACCTGCGAGGAGGCGACCGTCGTCGGCGCACCGCAGCTGAACGAGGGCGCGAAGGCCTGCTCGTACAACAACTACAACGACGCCGACGCCGCGCTCGGCCTCGTCAAGGAGTTCGACGAGCCCGCTGCCGCGGTCATCAAGCACACGAACCCCGCGGGCGCCGCCGTGGCGGACACGCTCGCCGACGCCTACCGCGACGCGCTCTCGACGGACGCCAAGAGCGCATTCGGCGGCGTCGTCGCGCTGAATCGCGAGTGCGACGCCGAAACCGCAGCGGAGATCACCGACTCGTTCAAGGAGATCGTCGTCGCGCCGGGGTACACCGACGACGCGCTCGACGAACTCTTCGAGAAGGACAACCTCCGCGTACTCGACGTCGGCAGCCTGGACACGCCGACCGAGCAGTTCACCGAGAAGCGACTTGCCGGTGGCCGGCTGATCCAGGAGCGCGACGACCAGTCCCTCTCGACGGACGACCTCGAGGTCGTCACCGAGGCCGAGCCCACCGACGAGCAGCTCGAGTCGATGCGCTTCGCCTGGCAGACGATCAAGCACGTCAAGTCCAACGCCATCCTGTTCGCGACCGGCACCGAGACCGTCGGCGTCGGCGCGGGGCAGGTCTCGCGTGTGGACGCGGTGGAGATCGCGAGGATGAAAGCAGAGAGCGACGCCGAAGGAAAGTCCGCCGAGGGCGCTGTCATGGCCTCCGACGCGTTCTTCCCGTTCCCCGACGCCGTCGAAGCCGCCGCCGAGGCCGGGATCGAGGCGATCGTCCAGCCCGGCGGCTCCGTCAACGACGACGACGTGATCGAGGCAGCCGACGAGCACGGCATCGCGATGGTGTTCACCGGCAGCCGGGCATTCCGACACGACTGATCCCCAGACGGGTCGCGTCGAGGTGGGTTGCACGACCGTCGTCTGCGGTCGTGTGCCCGACGATCGAGTAGGAACCACCGTTTCGAACTCTGCAACCATGCGGCATTCCTAATTACCACCAACGAGTAGCGGGCTCCATGCGACGGCAGGTCGCGATCGGTCTCGTCGCCCTCGCGATCGCAGTAGCGACTGTGAGCGTGCTTGCGACGCTCGCGGCGCCGATCGCCGATCCGGTCGAACCGGATCCGATGACCCAGGAGGACAAGGACCGCCGCATCAGCTTCGACGGGTACGAGAGTGGCGTCTGGCCGTACCTCAGCAAGGAGCAGTCGTTCCGGCGGACGAGCCCCATCAACGTCGTCGTCCGCGGGGAGACGGACGACGTTATGCGCATTCTGCGCGAACGGGGGCAGGGTGATTGGGAGGAACTCCCACCGGAGGAAGCGTCCGCCGAGCCTGGCGAGCACACCCCCGGCGGCGCGATGACGAACGCCTCAGGCGACGGCGTCGCCATCGACTGGGAGACGACTGACGGCGCGACGCGATACGCGTACGTCGACGAGGGCACCGACGGCGAGTGGGTCGACGAGACCGCCCAGCTCCAGGATGGCGACTACTACGGCCACCGGTACCACATCCGGCTCTACGCGTCGCCAAACGACAGCGAACCCTGGGTCGCGATGCAGGCCCACAGCGAGCACTTCGACTGGTTCACCCTCCGTCACGCTGTCCACGGTACCGAGGCCTCACAGGATCGCGTCGAATCTGCGTTCGTCGACGCTCCACCCACCAACGACCTCTGGCGAGGGTACGTCGCCAACGACGATAGCTCCGATTCGGACGGCTGGGCGTCCATGGTCGAACTCGCGATGCTCGCGTCGCTGTTAACGACGGCCGGATTCTCCGTCGGCGGACTGCGGCGACGCTGGCGCGCGCTGCGTCGGGGAGCGCGATCCGCAAGCGCCGGCCGCTATCGGACCGAAAACGAGTCGCCACGCCGCACGCCGTCGACGCCCCGCTCCGGCTATCTGGACACGCTCATCCAGCGCCACCTGACCCCGGTCGACCGCCGACGGCTCCGCGCGATTCGGGATCGCCTCTCGCTCCGGAAACTGGTGCTCGCCACCACGATCGCCGGCATCCTGCTCGGCGTCCGCGTCGCTGGTATCGTCCTCGAACGTCACGCCGAGTTCCTGACGATGCACCAGATCGCCGGGCTGCTGTATCCGTTCATCGCCGTCGGGATCCCGGTCGCGACCTACGCGATCGCGACAGGAATCGAGCGGCGGATGGACGCCGCGATGACCGCGTCGATCGGCATGGCAGCGGGCGTGCTGATCGACTACGCCTACGTGGGACTCGACGTCATTCCGATCGTCGTCCTCATCCAGCGCGTGGCGGTCATCGTCGCGCTCGGCCTGATCGCCGGCGGTGCGGCCAAGCGAGCCGCCCGCGAGACCCGGCTCAACGGACTCGTCATCACGGGAATCGTGCTCTGGGTCGTCTTCCTCGCGGCAACGTTGCTCGGTCGGATCTGATCGAAGCGAGGCGGCGATCACCGCACCCACCACGCGATCGCGCGGATCGGGACCACGGATCCACGGTTCCGACAGGATAAAGCGAAACGCGAGAGTGACCGTTCGTATGGAGTATCCCGAGGCCTCGAATTTCCTCTTTGGCCTCCGGCGGTTCGGTCCGAAGAAGGGGACCGAATCCACCGCGGACCTGCTGGCGGAGCTGGATAACCCGCACGAATCGGTCGACTTCGTCCAGGTCGCGGGCTCGAACGGCAAGGGGTCGACGGCTCGGATGACCGAGCGCGTCCTGCGGGAAGCCGGCCTCTCCGTCGGCCTGTTCACCTCGCCACACCTGGAGGACCTGCGAGAGCGCATCCGCGTCGACGGCCGAAAGATCCCGGAAGCGGCGGTCGCGCGGTTCGTCGATCGCACGCGTGAGTACGTCGTCGACCGCGGCGTCGAGGGCGCCTCGCCGACCTTCTTCGAGGCGACCACTGCGATGGCGCTCTGGCACTTCGCAATGGAGGATGTCGACGTCGCGATCCTCGAGGTCGGCATCGGCGGGAAACTCGATGCGACGAGCGTCGTCGATCCGATCGCGAGTGCGGTGACGACGGTCAGCCTCGAACACACCAGCCTGCTGGGCGACACCGTCGAAGAGATCGCCCACGACAAGGCCCACGTCGCGCCGGCAGATCGGCCGCTCGTGACGGCCGCGGAGGGTGCTGCGCTGGCGACGCTCGAAGAGGACGTCGGCGACCTCGTGACGGTCGGACTCGCCGCGGATCGATCGAACGAGTCGGACGCAGACACGGACGACCATCCCGCCGACTGGCCGGACGTGATCGCCCGCTACGGCGGCCGAGCCAACCACACCGAAGCCGAGGTCGAACTCGAGGGGACCTCGAACGGCGAGGAGTGGTCGGTCGAGACACGGCTGCCGGTCCTTGGCGCCCACCAGGCGGAGAACGCCGGCGTCGCGGCGGTGCTCGCCCGGCAGGTCTGTGCCGAGCTGGGGGGTACGCTGGACACCGACGGCGTCGCCCGCGGGCTGCGCCAAGCTCACTGGCCCGGCCGCTTCGAGGTGCTCTCTCAGGAGCCGCTCGTCGTCCTCGACGGCGCGCACAATGCCGGCGCGTGCGAACGGCTCGCCGAAGTGCTCGCGGAGTTCGACTACGACGAACTGCACCTCGCCGCGGGGATCATGCACGACAAGCCACAGGGCGAGATGGCCGCGGCGCTGCCCCACTGCGACCGCGTCGTGACCTGTCGGCCCGACCTCGACCGGGCCGAGGATCCCGCCGTACTCGCTGGCGTTTTCGAAGACGCCGGTGCGGACCGCGTCGAGGCAGGCGGTTCGGTACAGGGCGCAGTCGAGACCGTCGTCGACGGTGCGGGACCCGATGACTGCGTCCTCGTCACCGGGTCGTTGTTCACGGTCGCGGAGGCGCGGAGCCGGTGGACGCGTCTCCAGACGCCCAAGCAGGTCGACACGCTCGGCGATGCGAAGACGACGCTCGAACGAGCCGGCGTCACCGACGCCGGCATCTGGCGGATGCGCGGGAAGGCCGTCCATCGCGTCGTCGAGACGCGCCTCCAGCGCAGGCAAGCCGAGTTCGTCAAGCAGGAACTGCTCGGGCTCGGCGGCGAGTGTGCGGTCTCGGCGATCGATCACGACGGCGAGTTGCTCCGGGTCGTCCTCCTCGGGACGCTCTCGCAGTTCCGCCGGCTCGGCGAGGCCCTCGAGGAGCAGCCCTACGGCCTCCCGCGGATCGGCGACGAACTCCGCCGCCAGCTCGGCATCGAGGTGCCCGAACACGAGCCGACCTACCCCTGGCAGGAGGGCACGGCCGTGATGGGCATCTGCAACGTCACCCCCGATAGCTTCCACGATGGCGGCGAGTACAACCGTGTGGAACAGGCCGCCGAACGCGCCCGGGAACTGGTCGCCGACGGAGCCGACATCGTCGACATCGGCGGAGAGTCGACCCGTCCCGGGGCCGATCCGGTCCCGGTCGAGGAAGAGATCGATCGCGTCGTGCCGGTGATCGAGGCGATCGCGGACCTCGACGCGATGGTCTCTATCGACACCAGGAAAGCCGACGTGGCGGAGGCGGCGCTCGCGGCAGGTGCCGACGTCGTCAACGACGTGTCCGGACTGGAGGATCCAGCGATGCGGTTCGTCGCCGCAGAGTACGACGCGCCCCTGGTCGTGATGCACAGCATCGACGCGCCGGTCGATCCCGATCGAGAGGTGGAGTACGACGACGTCGTCCGGGACGTCGTCGAGTCGCTCCACGAACGCGTGCTGCTCGCCCAGCAGGCCGGGCTCGACCGAGAGCAGATCGTCGTCGATCCCGGACTCGGCTTCGGGAAGACCGCCGCGGAGAGCTTCGAGCTGCTCGACCGGCTGCCCGAGCTCCGAGCGCTGCAGTGCCCGATCATGGTCGGCCACTCCCACAAGTCACTGTTCGCCGCCGCGGGCTACGACCACGGCGAACGACTCGAGCCGACGATCGCCGGAACGGCCCTCGCCACCGACCGTGGTGCCGACATCGTCAGGGTGCACGACGTGCCCGAGAACGTCGCTGCAGTGCGGACGATCGAAGCTGCTCGCTCAGCTGGGGACGAGTGACCACCGATTTGGTGGATTTCGGCCACACTGGCGCCCGAGCACCGCCCTGACGGCCGTCGAAGCCGCACCATAGAGGAATCCTTATAGGGGAGAGCGGAAAACGGCAATCTGTATGGCAGATCTGATTGTCAAAGCCGCCGTGAAGGAAGCGCTCGATGACAAGAACGTCGCCTCGGACTTCTACGACGAGCTCGACGCCGAAGTCGAGGAGCTCCTCGAGGAAGCCGCCGCCCGCGCAGAGGCCAACGACCGGAAGACCGTCCAGCCCCGCGACCTGTAGATCGGGGTCTTTCTCTGCCTTCTACCCGCCGGCCAGCGACAGCGCTGTCGAACGGCTCGTGCGCTCGGTTCGGCCCGGTCGGCGTCCTCCCCAGGTCGACTCCGGCGTGGGCACACCTCACACGGTGCGGAACCCTTTTCCACCGCTGCTACCTATCGATTTCCAACAATGGGCATGGGATCGGACATGTATCGACAGCAGATCCTCGATCACTACAAGAATCCCCGCAACTACGGGGAGATCGAGGAGCCCACCTACTCACACGTCGGCGAGAACCCGATGTGTGGCGACGAGATAACCGTCGACGTGGTGCTCGAAGACGACGAGATCGAGCAGATCGCCTTCCGCGGCGACGGCTGTGCGATCAGCCAGGCCTCGGCGTCGATGCTTTCTGAGAAACTGACCGGCGCGAGCGTCGAGGAACTCGTCGCAATGGACCGCGACGACGTCATCGACATGCTCGGCGTCGACATCTCGCCGATGCGCGTGAAGTGTGCGGTGCTCGCGGAGAAGGTCGCCCAGGACGGGTACGAGATCTACGAAGGCGAGGCCGAGGACGTCGACCGGACGACGACGGAGTAGCTGGAGCGATCGATCGCTCCGCCGTAGCTTTTTATCGCGAGCGATCGAACGGATCGAGTCGAGACACCTGCCGACGATCCGGCAGGCGGCGCTCGCTGCCTGCTCAGTGCGGAGACACCACTATGACACGAGACACGCAGACGCGACGTGCGGTGTTGGGACGACTCGGAACAGCGGGAGCCGTCGCCGTCGGGACCGCCCTCGCCGGCTGTTCCGGGGACGACGGCGGAGGAAGCGGCGGCAACACCGTAGAAATGACCGATTCGCTGGACTTCGAACCCGGCAATCTGTCGGTCTCGACGGGGACGACGGTCACCTGGGAGAACGGCGGCACCGTCGCCCACACCGTCACCGCCTACGACGACTCGATCCCCTCGGGCGCGGCCTACTTCGCTTCCGGGAACTACGACTCGGAGCAGGCAGCGAGAGACGGCTTCCGTGGCGGGGATGGCGGACTGATCGAGGGCGATGGCAGCTACGAGCACACCTTCGAGACCGCGGGTACCTACGAGTACTTCTGCATCCCACACGAGGGCTCGGGGATGACGGGGACGATCACGGTCGAGGAATAATCCCCACGGCCGGCCACAGCTACGATCGTTCGCCGATCGACAGACCATAGCCCCGTCTCAGGAGTCATGGCGCGAGCGAAATTCGTCGACTAGCGTCGGCGCAATCACGCCGACGCCGATGAGCGCCCCGAACTGGACAGCTGCGCTCTCCGTGACCGTCCGCACGAGGAGCCAGCTCACGAGTCCGAGCACGACGAATCCGATCGTGATCCAGGTGCTGATACCGAACGACACGAAGCCTTCATCGCTGGTCGTCTCGGGCATGGGCTCCCTACGAGATCGACGCATAAATCGCAGGGCCAGTGTTGCAGACGCTGGGACTGTGGGGAGCTGCGCGGTGCGGATGCCGGAGCAAAGCTGTGCGGAGCGAATGCGGGAGCAAAGCTGTGCGGCGGCTGGCGCGGCCTTCATCAACGTTTTCGCGCGGTGCGGGTCTCCGTGCGACCCGCTCTGCGCGAAAAGGTTCAGTAGAACTCTCGCACGAGGTCCATCGCGCCGTCGGGCGCACCGTCGGGAATCTCGGCCATGTTCGAATCGAGGCCGTGGAGTTCGCTGAAGGGCGTCGAGTTCTCGTCCTGGTAGATGACGCCCATGTGCTCGGTCTCGCCGTCCATGATGACCTCCTTGGCTTCCTGCTCGTCGGTCGGATCGTGGTCGGTCTCGGCGAGGTCGACGAGCGAGTCGCGGAAGTAGTCGTAGGTGTCGACGTCGTTGAAGGTCACGCAGGGCGAGAACACGTTGACGAAGCCGAAGCCGTCGTGTTCGATGGCCTGCTGGACGATCTCCGTGTGACGCTGGGCGTCCGAGGAGAACGACTGCGCGATGAACGTCGCGCCCGCGGCGTGGGCGAGCGCGAGCGGGTTGACCGGAGGCTGTTTCGGGCCGTCCGGCGAGGTCGAGGTCTCGAAGTCCTCGCGGCTCGTCGGGGACGCCTGGCCCTTCGTCAGACCGTAGATACGGTTGTCCATGACGACGTAGGTCATGTCGACGTTCCGGCGGACGGCGTGGACGAAGTGTCCCGCGCCGATGGAGTAGCCGTCGCCGTCGCCGCCCGCGACCATGACCTCGAGGTCGGGGTTGGCGATCTTGACGCCGCTCCCCACGGGCAGTGCCCGGCCGTGAACGCCGTGGAGCGCGTAGCTGTGCATGTACGTGCCGATCTTGCCCGAACAGCCGATGCCGGCGACGACGAACGTGTTGTCGGGGTCGTTGCCCGTGTTCGCCAGCGCCTTCATCATGCCGTTCATCGTCCCGAAGTCCCCACAGCCGGGACACCAGGTGGGCTGCTTGTCGGATTTGAAGTCGGTAAAGCGGACGTCTGAGCTCATGCTGTCACCTCGTCTGCGTCTGCCGCCACGTCGCGGATCGCCTCGGCCAGTTCGTCGGCGTCGAAGCGCACGCCGTCGAACTTCGTGACCCGCTCGACGCGGGTCAGTACGTCGTGCTCGATCACGTCGGCGAACTGCCCGTTCGCGTTACACTCGATCACGATCGTCTGCTCGGCGGCCTCGATGGCGTCGGAGAGGTCGGGTCGGGGGAACATGTAGGGCACCGAGAGGAATCGGACCGAGAGGCCGTCCTCGGCCTCGAGGTGGTCCATCGCCTCGACGATGGCGCCCTCGTTGGAGCCCCAGGAGATTACGAGCGTGTCGGCGTCGGAATCCCCGAACTCCCGTGGCGACCAGTCCTCCTCGGTCTGGGCCGTCTCGACCTTGCGCTGGCGCTTCTCGACCTGGTCGATACGCTCCTCCGTGTCCTCGGTGCGGCGTCCGAGCTCGTCGTGCTCGAGGCCGGTGGACATGTGCGCGCCGTCGGCCGTCCCGGGCAGCGCACGGGGGCTGACGCCGTCTGCGGCGTCGAAATGGGGCTGGAAGCGGCCCTGCTCGTCGAGGTACTCGTCGATGGTGTCCTCGTCGACGACGTTACCGCGGTCGATCTCGACGGCGTCCATGTCGAACTCCTCGGGCGCGAACGTCTGTTCGGTCACCGCGAGCGCGAGGTCCGAGACGAGATAGACCGGCGTCTGGTACTTCTCGGCGAGGTTGAACGCCTCGATCGTCTTGTGGAAACACTCCGAGATCGTCGTTGGCGCGACCACGAACCGCGGGATCTCGCCGTGCCCGCCATAGAGGAGCATGTTGAGGTCGCCCTGCTCCTGCTTGGTCGGCATCCCCGTAGAGGGACCGGCGCGCATGACGTCACAGATGACCAGCGGCGTCTCGCTCGTCGCGACGAGCCCGAACGTCTCGGTCATCAGGTCGATCCCGGGACCGGACGTGGCAGTCATCGATCGAGCGCCGGCGCGTGCGGCGCCGAGCGCCATGTTGATCGCCGACAGCTCGTCCTCGGCCTGCACGACGTGCCCGCCGAACTGGTCGATCCGACCCGTGAGGTACTCCATCACGTCCGTCGCGGGCGTGATCGGGTAGCCGGCGTAAAAGCGGCAGCCGGCGGCGATTGCACCCATGCCGATCGCCTCGTCGCCGTTGAGGAGGACGTAATCGTTGTCCGTGGTCTCGAGCGAGTAGTCGAAGCCCTCGTACTCCTCTTCGACGTACTCCGCGCCGAGTCGTGCCGCTTGCTTGTTGTTCTCGACGATCTTCTCGCCCTTGCCGCCGAAGCGCTTCTCCAGGGCCTCGTCGAGCTTCTCGACGGGGAAGTCCACGATAGCGCAGACGGCGCCCAGCGCGACGACGTTCCGCATGATCGCGCCGCCGGCGTCCTCGGCGAGTGACTTGAGAGGGACGTCAACCCCCTGGATCTCGTCGGGGATCTCGGCCTCCCAGGAGCGCTCGCCGTCGTAGACCACGACGCTGCTGTCGTGGAGTTCGTCGAGATTCTCGTCGATCGTCCGCTGAGTCAGGGCGACGAGCACGTCCAGCCGGTCCACCACGCTCTGGACTCGCTCCGTGGAGGAGCGGATCTTGTAGGCGGTGTACCCGCCGCGGATCCGCGAGGCGAAGTCCTTGGAGGTGAACACGTGCCGGCCGGCCCGCGACTGCGCCTGGGCAAAGATCTTCCCGGTGGAGTCGATGCCGTCCCCGGCCTCGCCACCGATCGCCCAGTTCAGGTCCTCGGCCATTTGTGCGCAAATCTTGCTAACGCCGCGAGAAAAGGCTTCTGAACGGGGCCTACACGGCCGGGTCTCACCCGAAATATCACTCCGATCCGAGTCCCCGATCGGGCGTCCATCTTGCTCACGTTTTGGCCGCCGAGATCCACCGCCAACGCACTGGATGCGGCCGTTCGTCCACTCGAACCGAAGGTAAACGGACACTAACTATTCGCGAGTGGAGAGCACACCGAGTCGTGACGCCACCGGATACGCGCCGGAGCCGGCGCGCTCGCGGCGGAAGCCAACGCTCAAAACGCCCTCGCGTCAACCCACAGGTATGGATGCGACGCAGGTGACGGTTCGCGAGGTGACCGACGTCGGCCCGGACACGATCTCCATGACGTTCGGGACGCCAGAGGGCTTCGACGCGGACCCCGGCGAGTTCGTGCTTGTCCGTGCGACCGTCGATGGTGAGGAACTCGCTCGCCACTACACGCTTTCTTCGCCCACGGTCGAGGACGCCTTCGAGATCACCGTCGGTATCGATCCCGACGGCGACCTGACGCCCTGGCTTGCCGAGCGCGAGCCCGGCGACACCCTCGACGTCGAGGGTCCGTTCGGCAACGTGACCTA
>Ga0207771_101007_pt1 | contig 13778 bp, 12 predicted proteins | sample A23M2SouthBayCA_2_FD_187731 | JGI IMG/M metagenome (GOLD analysis project Ga0207771, IMG submission 187731) | Aerobic enrichment media microbial communities from Eden Landing Ponds, California, USA - A23 M2 (2) (SPAdes) | ecosystem: Environmental > Aquatic > Marine > Unclassified | place...
CCATCAGCGCGAAGATGGGGAGGAAGCCGCCGAGCGCGTTCGGCACCTGCCAGCCGACGACCGGGACCTGCACGTCGGGCTCGCCCCCGTCGGTGAGGCCGGCACGTTCGATCTCGCTTCGGCCGCCGTCAGTGGCTTCGTCGCCGGTCCCCTCGTCAGATTTGGTGGCCTCGTCCGCGTACATCCCTTCCGGCGCGCTCCCCGGCGACGGGGCTCTCCGGAGCAGCAGCACCGCGAAGAGCAGGAATAGCAGCCCCGTGCCGACGTCGAGATACACCCCCGGGAGGACGCGCTGGAGGAAGCTCCCGAGGGCGATTTCGAGGACGGTCCAGCCGGCGAACGCGGTGCCGGCAGCGCTCACGACGAGCAACGGGTTGAACCGGGTCGAAAGTCCGGCGATGATGAACTGCACCTTCTCGCCGGGGAGGACGGAGAGCTGCGCGACGAACGCGACGGTCGCTACTTCGAGCCAGGTCGCCACGCAGCGGTCACCTCCCGTTCCGGCGGATGCGAATTCATTAGTTCTCATCGAATGATTAGATGCGACTAATTCTAAACGTTGCGGAAGCGGGTCCGTCAGGGGTGCACGCCGGGCTGATTAAGACGGACGCGTGCGTGTGTCGGGTCGTGACCGACCTCGTGCGGCCGCTCGCGCTCGCACTCCTGCTCGTCGCCGCCGGCTGCAGCGGGCTCCCGGCCGCCCCTACGTCCACGGAGGCGCCGTCGACGGCACGGCCGGCCGCGCCGCCAGCGCCCGAGGCCGACCTGACCGTCACGGTGACCCGCGTCGTCGACGGCGACACGGTGGAGATCGAGTACGCCAACGGTTCCGCCGACACGGTCCGGCTCGTCGGTGTCGATACGCCCGAGGTTCACACCGAGAACAGCCCCGACGAGTTCGAGGGTGTTCCCGAAACGTCGGCAGGGCGGGACTGTCTCCGTCGGTGGGGAGAGGCGGCCAGCGAGCGGATGAAAAGCCGGCTCACCGGCGAGGAGGTCGGCCTCGCTTTCGACGCGAACCTCGACCGCCGCGGCTACTACGGCCGCCTGCTCGCGTACGTCGTCCACGACGACGCGTCCGTGAACTACGGGCTCGTGGCGGACGGCTACGGCCGCGTGTACGACTCGTCGTTCGCCCGGAAGTCGGCGTACAGGGACGCGGAGGCGACCGCGATGGCGAACGGGACGGGGCTGTGGGAGTGTGCGACCGACTCGCCGCCCACGGCCACCGCCACCGCGACGGCGACCGCGAGCGACGCCGGCATCGCCGTCTCCGTCCACGCGGACGCCGAGGGGAACGACAACGAGAACCTCAACGACGAGTACGTGACGCTGACGAATCGCGGGGAGTCGGCGCTCGACCTCGAGGGCTGGACCGTGGCCGACGAGGCAGGCCACAGCTACGAGTTCGGCGCGGTGACACTCGACCCGGGCGCGAGCGTCCGGCTCCACACCGGGTCGGGCGAGGACACCGCGACGGACGTCTACTGGGGGCGGTCGGGCGCGGTGTGGAACAACGACGGCGACACGGTGACGGTGCGGGCGGCGAACGGCACCGTCGTCGCCGAGCGGTCGTACTAAGTCGGGTTCTTCCGTTCGAGGCCGGTGCCGCAGACTTCACAGCGCTCGCGGTGGTCGTCGTAGACGCGGCCACAGCCCTGACACTGATACTGCCAGTCGCGGCGCTCGTCGATCCCGTCCTGTGCGATGACCTCGACAGAGACATCGAGCTCGTCTGCGACGTTCTGCATCGCGTAGTCGTCGGTGACGAGCGTCGCGCCGAGCTCGAAGGCCGCGGCGAGCAGTCGGATGTCCGTCTCGGAGAGCTCCGTGTAGTCGCCGGTCGTCCGCGCGGCGCGCTCGACCTGCTGGAGCGGCCCGTCGCCGGGGACGTGGAGCCGCATCCCGGCCCCCTCGAGCGCGTCGAACCGATAGCCGGAGGCGTCGTCGGTGAGTTCCTCGCGGACGCTCGGCACGGTGACGAACTCCGCGTCGGTCGCGTAGTCGTTGATGAACGCGGAGGCGTCCAGAACGTGCATCTACCGGGCGACGACGATGTGGTCTTTCACCGCCTGCACGCTGGAGACGGGGATATGATAGCGACCGCGGTCGTCGAGTTCGAAGTCGGCTGTGACCCCCTCCGCCGGCTCGACGAGCAGGTGGTGGAGCCGCCCGCTCTTGTAGTCCATCGTGACGTTGTACAGCCGGCCGATCTCGGCGCCGTCGCTGCCGACGACGTTCTTGTCGGAGAGGTTCTCCGCGAGTATCTCGCTCATGCGCCCCGGTACGCGCCCCAACACATAAACGACACGGGCGTCGTCTGACGCGCGTCGGTCGCGGCCGTGCGCTTCGGGTGGAAATCGGGTGAACGGATTTACCTGCCCCGGACCAACGAGCGCCATGGAGAGACGGGACTTTCTGCGTCGCACCGCGCCGTTCGGTCTGGTCGCCCTCGCCGGCTGTAGCGGCTCGGGCTCTGACCCGACCGATGAACCGACAGCCACCGCGACCGCCACGCCGACGGCCACCGAATCGCCGACCGCGACCCCCGACGCCGACCTCATCGTCGAGGTGGGGCCGGGCGGCGACCTCGTCTTCGACCCGGCGACGGCAACCGTCGACGTCGGCGCGACCGTCGCGTGGGTGTGGCGCTCCGCAAACCACAGCGTCACCGTCGAGGCGACGCCCGCGGACGCCGACTGGTCCGGCACCGGCACGACGCTTCACGACGCGGGGTTCGTCCACGAGCACACCTTCGACGTCGCGGGGGTCTACGACTACTACTGTGACCCGCACCGGGGCTCGGGGATGGAGGGAACGCTGACCGTCGGCGACGCGACGCCGACGGAGACCGCGACCGACACCGAGACGGAGACGCCCACGGAGACGGCAACCGACGAGCCGACCGCGACCCCCGAGGCGGACATGACCGTGACGGTCGGGCCGGGCGGTAGCCTCCGGTTCGACCCGGAGTCGTTCACCATCAGCGCCGGCGACACCGTCCACTGGGTGTGGGACTCGGCCGGCCACAACCTCAAATACAACGACGACGCGGTTCCCGACGGGACGTCGTGGACCGGAACGGAGGGGAGCCGCACGACCACCTACGGGAGCGACCACGTCCACTCCAACACGTTCGAGACGACCGGCACGTACGACTACTACTGTGTCCCCCACCGGGGGTCGGGGATGCGCGGCTCGTTCACCGTCGAGTAGGACGCATCCCGGCGCGAACGGCCGCGAGCGGGGTCTGAAAGAGTTATGTGCCGGCGACGGCCAACGTGAGGTAAGGGATTTCTCATGTCTGATACCGACGCCACCGGGTCGACAGAGGCCGGCACGACGGGGCTTCGCACGCCCATCGTCGCCGTCCTCGGCCACGTCGACCACGGGAAGACCACGCTACTCGACACGGTCCGCGGCTCGGCCGTTCAGGAGGGTGAGGCGGGGGCCATCACCCAGCACATCGGCGCGACGGCCGTCCCGCTGGACACCATCGGGGAGATGGCCGGGTCGCTGGTCGACCCGGCCGACTTCGACCTGCCCGGGCTGCTGTTCATCGACACGCCCGGACACCACTCCTTCTCGACGCTGCGCGCCCGCGGCGGTGCGCTCGCCGACATCGCCGTGCTCGTCGTCGACGTGAACGACGGCTTCCAGCCGCAGACGATCGAGGCGCTCGACATCCTCCAGCGGACGCAGACGCCGTTCGTCGTCGCCGCGAACAAGGTGGACACGGTGCCGGGCTGGAACCCACAGGGACACGTCCCGATCCAGCAGTCGATTGCCGAGCAGTCGGACCGCGCCGAGCAGGACCTCAACACTCGGCTGTACGAGATCATCGGCGAACTGTCGGACAACGGCTTCTCCGCGGACATGTACTGGCGAGTGCAGGACTTCCGGGGAAACATCGGCGTCGTCCCCGTCAGCGCCAAGACCGGCGAGGGAATCCCGGACCTGCTTACCGTCCTGATGGGGCTCTCACAGCGCTACCTGAAGGAGGACATGTCCATCGACGTGACCGGTCCCGGCGCCGGCACGGTGCTTGAGGTGAAAGAAGAGCGCGGCTTCGGGACGACGATCGATACGGTGCTGTACGACGGCACCATCACGGCCGACGACACGGTCGTCGTCGGGGGGACGAACGAGCCCATCGTCACGGAGGTACGCGCGTTGCTCCAGCCACAGCCGCTCGCGGAGATCCGCACGGAGAAGCAGTTCGAGAAGGTGGAGTCGGTCGCCGCGGCGACGGGGATCAAGATCGCCGCGCCGAGCCTCGACGACGCGATGGCCGGCGCTCCGGTGCGCGTCGTCCGCGACCGCACCGTCGACGAGGTCATCGGCGAGGTGGAGGCGGAGCTCTCACAGATCGACGTCGAGACTGAGGAGAACGGCGTCGTGGTGAAGGCGGACACGCTCGGCTCGCTGGAGGCCATCGCGAACGCCCTCCAGGAGGCGGAGGTACCCATCGTCCGCGCGGAGGTCGGCGACGTTGCGCCACGGGACGTGGCCGTCGCCTCCACGGCCGACGAGCCGACCCACGAGGCCATCCTCGCGTTCAACGTCGACGTGCTCCCGGACGCCCAACAGCAGGCGACCGAGGGAGAGATACGGATATTCTCCGACGACGTCATCTACCAGCTCGTCGAGGAGTACGAGGCGTACGTCACCGGCATCCAGGAGGCCCAACAGGAACAGGTGCTCGACAAGATCGCCCGTCCGTCTCGGTTCCAGATACTGCAGGACCACACGTTCCGGCAGTCGAACCCGGCGGTCGTCGGCGTCGAGGTGCTCGCGGGGACGCTGAAGCGCAACTCCCACGTCGTCAAGTGGGAAGACGGCGAAGCCGTCCGCGTCGGCGAGCTGAAGACGCTTCAGGACGAGGGCGAGGACGTCGACGAGGCACGCACCGGCGACCGCGTCGCCGCCTCCATCGACGGGCCGACCGTCGGCCGACAGATCGAGGAGGGGGACGAGCTGTGGACGGAGCTGCCGGAGAAGCACGCGAAGATCCTCGAACAGGAGGTCCGCGAGGAGCTCCCGACCGACGAGCGCGAGGCGCTGTCGATGTACCTGGAGAAACAGCGGAAGCGGGACCCCTTCTGGGGGAAGTAACGTCGCTACAGACCGTTCGCGAACTCGCGGAGCTCCTCGTTGAACCGGTCCGGCGCCTCCCAGAACGGGGAGTGACCCGTCCCCTCGTACCACGAGATCTCCGACTCCGGGACGAGTTCGGCGTGCGTCTCGGCGGCGTCCGGCAACACGATGACGTCTTCGTTCCCGTGCGTGAACAGGACGGGGACGTCGAGTTCGCGGAGCGTCCCGTCGTTGTCGGCCTCGCGGTCGAGCAGCCCTGCCCGGACGTGTGGTGGGGTGACGGCGTTGAAGCCGAGGATGAAGTATCGGTCGCGCGCCGAGAGCTCGCCGTGGACGCAGTCCTCGACGAACGCTTCGAGCCCCTCGATGCTCTCCGTCGCGTCGTTCGAGGTGAACGCGGGGATTCGGTCGAAGAACGCCTGCCCGACGACGGCGTTCGCGGCGTCGCTCCCGAGCTTCGAGATGGCACCGACGTAGTTCGCCCCGGCCACGTCCGCCGTGCCGTGGACGGCGAAGTAGTCGGAGAGCACGAGTCCCCCGTACGACCAGCCGACGAGCACCGGTCGGTCCAGCGCGAGCTCGTCGATGACCGCCTGTACGTCGTCGGCCCACAGCGACGGATCGTCGTAGGCGTCCTCCGGCTTCTCGGACTCGCCGTGTCCCCGGAGGTCCATCGCGACCAGCCTGAACTCGTCGGCCAGCGACGAGCGCAGTTGCCGCTCCCACGAGAGTCGGCTCTGCGTGTAGCCGTGGACGAACAGGATCGGTCGACCGTCGGCGTTCCCGGTTTCGACGACGTTGATCGTTGCTCCCCCACCGCCAGTGACTTCGTGTGTGTCCATGACAACCGTCGACACGGACGGGCGTCCCATAGCTCTATGGCTCCGTCCTGCGTGTAATAACATTTAATTACGAGACGGTATCAGTCTCGAGCGTGACCGACGCCGACCGCCACGACGCGGTGCTCGCGACCCTGCCCGTCCCGCTAGTCGCGGCGCTGGCGTGGTCGTGGCTCGCGAACGTGACGCTCACTCTCGCGCTGGGCGTCGGCGCGCTGGCGGCGGTTGCGCCGCTGGCGTACGCGCTGTTCGTCAGTCCGCCGACGGGCGCTTAGCGGCCGGTCGGCGGGCGTCTGCTCGGGTTGTTCATCGCCTCGAGCGCCGCGCCCGCGGCGATCTGTCGGGCGAGGTCGTCGTCGCCGGCGTCCTCGGCGTCCGCGAGCGCGAAGCCCGCGGAGACGACGGTGCCGCTCGGGGGCCGAACCGCGACCGTCGCGCGGACGCCGTCGTGGCTCTCGACGAGTTCCGAGCCGACGACGAACCCCTCGGGAAGCAGTTCGCGTGCGCGCGCCGCGACGGCGGTGCCCCGCGTCCGGAGCCGGCGCCGTTCCTCGCTGGTCAGCTCCGGCACGTCTCCGGGGATGTCTCCATGCATTCGGATGCTCCTCGTAGCCGGCGGTCGTGCAAAAAGCCGTCGGCTCCCCACACGTCACGGCACTGCTTTCGACGGCTCACAGCAGCGGTTCGCTCGACCCGTAGACGGCGGCGACGACGGCTGTCGTGTGCGCGTCGTCCGGGGCCTCTAGCGTCGCGAACCGCTCGTCGCGGGCGGAAAAGGACCACTCGCGGAGGCGCTCGCCCGTGGCTCGCCCCTCCCGGACTGCGTCGCGGACCGCGTCCGGGTCAGTCCCGGACGCCTCGTAGAAGATCCCCCGTCCGCTCTCCTCGAGTGCCCATCCCAGCCCCGCGCAGGCTGGACCAGCCTCGTCGGGTGCGACCGTCGCGCGTGCCTCGACGACGGTGAGCCGTTCACCGGCGGGCCCGAGGGCGGGGGCCGTGCCGACGGCCGCCACGCTCGCGCCCGCGGGGACGACCGAGGACACCCCCACGAGGTTGTAGTTCTCGATGCCGGCGGCCGCGAGCGCGCCGTCGTACGAGCCCATCGCCGTCAGGGCGGTCGCCGTGCCCCAGACGACGCGGATCGGTTCCATACCGGGGATGAGAGAGTGGCGAGTAAGCGGGTTACGGTTCGGAACGCTCCGGGCAGTCTCAGGGTCGGCGAGAAAGAAGTTGGTCGTCGTCCGGCGGTTCAGTTGCCGACGTTCGTCGCCCGCTCGACGACGTCCTCGCTGTACAGCTCCGCGAGGTCGTCGTGCTGGTCCGGGCGGTTCTCGTAGACGTCCTGGAACAGCGTGATCGGGGTCTGAGCGGCCTGATAGGTGGCCTCGTCCCACATCCGGTCGTTCTCGATGTCGATCTCCACGCCGTCGATGCGGACCGTCGTGCCGCGCGTGATGGCGATGGCACCCGTGCCGGCCTCCTTCGCCGCCTCGAACTCCTCCATCGAGTCGACGATGTCGTCCATGCTCGGGATGTACGCGGCGCGGTCGAGCAGTTCCTCGCGCAGTTCGTCCGCGTCGAGATGCTGTTCGTCGCCGCCGGCCGTGAGGACGTAGCCGTCGCCGGTCTCCTCGAGGCCGAGCCGGTCGCCGCCGTAGACGGCGACGCCGCCGTCGTCTTCGAGTTCGACCTCCTCGCTGCCGTCGTCGAGCAGCCAACTCCCCTCGGCGGGCGGGAGCGGGCTCTTGTTCGCCTCGACGACCTGTCCGGGCGTGAGCGACCAGATGCCGGTCATCCCCTTCGCCTGGTTGTCCGTCATCCGTTCGTGGTACCCCTCCACGTCACGGATGTCGTCGTACGGGCCGTCGACGGCGATGCAGCCGGCCGCGCTCGCGCCGCGGGAGGTGTTGTGGCGCAGCTCCGCCCACGGCGGGAGGCCGCCCGTGGGCGTGATGGCCCGCATGTCCTTCGTGTAGTCGACCTCGCCGTCGACGAGCAGGAACATGCGCTCTAAGGTGTTGTCCGGCTTCCCCATCTCGTCGCGGAGCTTCCGCATCGCCAGCTCCGCGGCGCCGGACTCGATGATGACGGACATCGCGATGCTGCCCTCCTCGAGGCCGTGTTCGCTCTCGACGATCTGGAAGAACTCGTCGGCCTTCTTCCAGTCGTCGATGCCGCCGACCTCGGGGATGACGAACCCGTCGATGTTGTCGACGGCGCCGTTGTCCGGGTCGGCGATCTCGAGCATATGTTGGAACCCCTGATACCGCGTCGAGGGGTCGTCCCGGTGCCAGACGACGCGGGGGTGGATCTCGCCGGGGAAGTCGTCGCCCTTCTCCGAGACGACCTCGACGATGTTGGCCGCGCCCTCGTCGCGCATCGACGGGGCCGTAGCGTCCTCGTTGTCCGGCACCCAGACGTCGGGCGCCTGCATCCCGCGCAGGTCAGCGGCGCGGCGAATCATCTTCGCGGAGTCGTCTTCGCCCTCGACCGCGGTGGGCGAGGTGAAGAACGTCCGAACGAACTTGCGTGTGTGTCTTCGTTCCATGTGTGCGTAAACGGTGTCGTGTCGGTATTAAGAACCGGTGAAAGCGGTGATTGCTCGGGACAGGTTCGGGGGAACGCGCTCGTCCCGCTGCCCGCACCCGACGAGCGGCTCAGTCGTCGTCCTGTTCGGAGGAGAGCACGGCCTCGCCCTCCTCGGTGAAGCCCGCGGAGGACTCCATCCGGTCTTGCGCCTCGGGGTCGAACTGCGCCTCGATGTCCTGGAACCGCGGGACAAAGGAGAGCTGGTGGTGGCTCTCCGTCTCGTGGCCCAGGTAGCGGTCTTCGAGGTCGAACTGCGCCTCTTCGGCGTTCTCCGCGATGTTCTTCATATCCTCGTACACGGCGTGCGCGCCCGAGTGGAGCGCGTACAGCGTGATGAACTGATACTTGTAGCCCAGGTCGCCCAGCTCTTGGAACGTGAGCGGGTCCTCCTCCTCGGACCACGCGAAGCTCGACGAGTAGTTAAAGGCGAGGTCGACCTCCGGGTGGGTCTCGGCGAGCGTCTCCGCGTAGTTCACCGCGTCCTCTCGCGAGGGGTCCGGCATCTCGGGCCAGACGAGGTCGACGCCGGCGTCGGCGTAGATGCGGCCACGCTCGAGGTGCTCCTCCCAGTCGCCGTTGGCGGAGCCGTACGCGTCCGTCCGGGCGATGATGATGGTGTCCTCGCTCTGCTTCGCGTCGACGGCCGCCTCGAACCGCGAGCGGGCCTCCTCACGGGAGACGATCTGCTTGCCCGCGATGTGGCCACAGCGCTTCGGCGAGGTCTGGTCCTCGATGTGGACGGCGGCGACGCCGGCCTTCTCGTACTCGCGGACGGCACGGCGGACGTTGTGGACGCCGCCGTAGCCGGTGTCACAGTCGGCGACGACCGGGAGGCTCGTCGCCTCGACGATTCGCTTCGCGTTCTCGACCATCTCGGTCATCGTCACCATCTCCAGGTCCGGGAAGCCGAACTGTCCCAAGACCGTGGAGTAGCCCGACATGTAGGCGGCGTCGAGCCCGGCCATCTCCGCCAGTCGCGCGTCCAGCGCGTGGTAGATACCGGGGGCGAAGACGTAGTCCTGCGAGTCGAGCTTCTCTCGGAGCTCTCGGGCCTTCGGGTTGTCGACGTCGCGGATCATCGTGTCGGTGGTACGGACGTTCTCGGCAACAGGGTCGTGGTCCTTGTCGTGTCCCATTGTGCGCATCCGCTACGGCGAGGGGGGTACATAAGAACGTTATGAACAATAATGATAATATTTCTTAATCGCTAATGTAGACTCACCATTCTCATTACTGTTAATATGAGGCGCGGTACCACGGGACGGGAACCCGTTTCCGACGAAGCGGGTGCGGGCGGGGAACCGGCTTCAGACGAAGTAGAACACCACGAGCGAGAGAACGACGAGCGCGATGCTGTACTTCAGTCCGCTCAGCACCTGATTGTCGGTGAGCTTGCCGGCGATGAGCCCCGTCCCGACGCCCTGCAGGAGCGCGGAGTGGAAGAACAGGGCGTGATAGAGGTCGAGCGTCTCCGCGTTGAGATCGATCGGGCCGGTGGCGCCGCCGCCGCTGCCGGCTGCTGCGGCCTGCTCGGCGACAGGGCCGAGGAAGCTCTGGTCGAGCACCACCATCACGCCGAGGTAGACGAGGAAGCCGATGATGACGATGGCGACGTAGGAGTTGAGCTCCTGTTGGCGGTTGCGGTTGAGTCGGTAGCGGTGGCGGGTGTCCTCCGCGGCGATGGACAACACCTTGTGGAGTTCGCCGGTGGAGCGGGCCCCCTCCGCGAGGATGTTACAGGTCCGGGTGAGCTGTGGCACCTCGACGCGGTTCGCGAGCCCTCGCAAGGCGTTCTGGATGTCGTAGTTCCACCGCATATCGTTGCGGGTCCGACGGAGCTCCGTCGCGAACCCGCCGGAGACGTTCTTCGTGACGAGGTCGATCCCCTTCACGAGCGAGACGCCCATCTGGTTCGCGCTCGCGAGGATGTCGAGCGTGTCCGGGAGCTGTTCCGCGATGGCCGACTGCCGCCGCTGGTTGTACTCGTGGAACACGGCCAGCGGCACCGCGATGACGATGAACGGAACCACGAGGAAGGCGACCGTCGCCTCGAACGGGGCCTGTAACAGCTGTCCGGGGTTCAGCGGCACCGAGAACAGCCTGGCCGCGAGCGGCACCGAGACCAGCGCTGCCGGCACCGTCACCGCGAGCGTCACGGTCGGCGTCTCGTACAGCGGCCGCAGTGGCGTCCGGAAGAACTCCCGGAGCCGGCGACGGAGCGACGCGCCGCGGAACGCGTCGAAGCCCGGCGTCGACTTGAGTTTGGCCGTCAGCGGCACCGGCTCGGTCCGCTCGGTCACCGTCAGCTCGTGGTCCGGCTGTTTGTACGGGTCCGAGAGCACCGAGACGGTGACGAGGAACAGCCCCATCACCATCGGCAACACGGCGTAGATGATGAGCATCAACTGCGGGATGGTGTTCTCGCCGAGGAAGCTCATCACCATCATGATGACGACGACGAACAGCGGCGCGGCGACGAACAGGACGATGAACACCTCACTCAAAAGTTCCAGCGTGTCGAGGAAGCTCTCCTGTTCGCTCTGTGCGCGGTCCATGTACTTCTCGCTCTCCTCGCGGAGGAAGCCGGTCATGTCTCCGCCGGAGTCGAGCACCGAAAGCAGGTCGTCGAGAAACGCCTCGAGGTTCTTCGACGGCGTGAGGCTCCGGGCGTTCCGGATGGCGGTGTAGAGATCTGCCCCGAAGATCTCCACGTCCCGGATGATCATGTCGAACTCGTGGGAGACGTCGCCGTACGTCTCCTCGGACTCCGCGGTCCGTTCGAGCACCTCCAACAGGTCCATCCCCCCGAACGATAGTGCGTACATGTAGACGATGGCGTGCGGGAGGTTCACGTCGATGTTCCGCTTGCGCGAGTCGATGACGAACGAGGGGTAGTAGAACCGTGCGAGCCAGACGGAGCCGGCCGACAGGACGCCGAGCACCAGCCCGAGCGCCCCGGTGGCGAGCGCCACCTCGTTGTTCGAAAGGAACTGTCCGAGCTCGCCACCGACGGTCACCGGCGAACTGAGGTCGCTGAAGACGCCGAACCGGCTCAGGATGACCGCGACGGCGATGCCGGCGATTGCGCCGGCGAGCCCGGCGAGTCCCGCGTATATCGCCGACACGGTGAGATATCGGTCGTACGTGCTCCCGACGCGCGCCTGGTTCAGTCGCCGTTGGAGTCTCCAGTAGCGGGCGGGCCGTGACCGGAAGAACGTCCGAATCCGCCCGAACTCCTGTTTGAACATCTCGCGTCGCTCCGAGGTCATCTCGCCGGCAGGGAGGAACTGCTCCGCCTCGTAGCCGGGGATGGGGACGTCGTCCTCCTCGTCGCTGACGAAGTCGCCGAACACCGACTCGCTGCTCCCTTCGGGGTTGCTCATTCTTCGTCCTCCTCGTCGAGTTCACGGACCGCCGCCGTCGTGTCGTCGAAGTGGGTGTCACCGTCGTCGGAACCGGCTTCGGGCTCGGGACTCCCGTCGTCAGCTACGGCGTCGGTTTCGGTCTCGTCACCGTCCGTTTCCGCTGCGTCGTCCGTGTCCTGTCCGTCGGTTACTTTCTCGCCCTCGACGTCGAACAGCGGGTCGATCTTCCGTATCGCGGGGACGGCCTCGTCGAGCGGCTCCTCGTCGCCCAACACCGCCTCCACGTCCTCCGGGAGACCGATCTTCGCCGGCATGTGGGTCACCTCGCTCCCGGTGCCGAGCGCGGCCGGGTTGAGCGTCCCGTCGCGGATGCGCTCCAGGATGGCGTCGGGAGAGTTCATGAAGCCGTGGATGACACGCGCGACGTCCTCGTGCCACGTGATGTCCTCCTCGACGAGATAGGTGAGCACCTCCTTGCGCTTGTTGAACTCCTCTCGCGTGCGGCGCTGGGTCCAGCCGCGGTCCTCGGCGATGTCGTCGAACACCGTCGAGTCGACGAAGTCGTTGAACGAGTCCGTCTCGGCGTTCCACTCGAAGACGTTGTCGACGAGTATCTCCTGTGCCCCGCCGCCACCCTCCACGAGTTCGGTGATGGAGTCGTTGCGACGCACCCGCTCGCCGTCGATCATCACCTGCTTCTGGATGGAGATGATGTCGAGCTCCTTGATCATCTGCGTGGGGACCGAGAGCGGTTCGTTCTCGAGGCGGTTGATGACGCCCATCACCGACTCGGAGTGGACCGTAGTGTAGGCGGTGTGGCCGGTCGCCATCGCCTGGAAGAAGGTGAGTGCGACCTCCGACTCGGTGCGGATCTCGCCGACGAGGATGTACTCCGGGCGCTGGCGCAGCGCGGTCTGGAGCTGCTCGTACATCGTCACCTCGCCGGTGCCGGAGGCGGTGACCGACTCGCGGGTGAGACTCTGCACCCAGTTGTCGTGCGGGAGCTTCACCTCGGGGGTGTCCTCGATGGAGACGACCTTGCTCTTCTTCGGGATGAAGAAGGAGACGGCGTTCAGCGAGGTGGTCTTCCCCGACCCCGTGCCGCCCGCGAAGATGAGCGAGCGGTTGTTCTCGATACAGAGCCACAGGTACGCCATCTCCTCGATGGAGAACGTGTCCCAGTTGATGAGGTCGACGGGCGTGTCCGGGACGGCGGAGAACTGCCGGATGGTGAAGTTCGCGCCGCGGGTCGCCACGTCGCCGCCGAAGCTGAGCTGAATGCGTGAGCCGTCTGGCAGCGACGCGTCCACCAGCGGATTCGACACGGAGATGTGTTTGCCGGCGCGCTGGGCCATCCGCGCGACGAAGGAGCTGAGCTCCTGGTCGCCGAAGCTGATGTTCGTGTCGAGGTCGCGGTACTCGCGGTGGTAGACGAAGACGGGGAGGTTCGCCCCGTCACAGGAGATGTCCTCGACCGACTGATCGTGCATGATGGGGTCGATGCGCCCGTACTCGACGAAGTCGCGCCGGAGGTAGTACAGCAGCTTGTACAGCGACAGCGTCGTCATCGCCGCGGTGTGCTCGCGGATGAGGTCTGCCGCCTGCTCCTCGAACAGCTCCGCCTTGTCCGCGCCCTCCTCCACGTCGTAGTACATCAGGCTGTTGCGGAGGTACTTCGTCAGCTCCCGGAGCACGTACCGTTCGAACTCCGAGAGGTACGGCTCGACCACACGGTAGCGGAGCTCGTCCGCGGCCACGTCGCGGACGACCGTCACGTACGCGTACGGCTCGTTCACCCAGTAGCGCTCCACCTCCTCGTGGGTCGACAGATACGAGAAGTCGAAGAAGCGCTCGCGGATCGCCTCCGGGTCCGGCGTTCGGTCGAACG
>Ga0207771_101009_pt1 | contig 13755 bp, 13 predicted proteins | sample A23M2SouthBayCA_2_FD_187731 | JGI IMG/M metagenome (GOLD analysis project Ga0207771, IMG submission 187731) | Aerobic enrichment media microbial communities from Eden Landing Ponds, California, USA - A23 M2 (2) (SPAdes) | ecosystem: Environmental > Aquatic > Marine > Unclassified | place...
CGGGCGGTGATCGAATCGAGCCCGGCGTCGGTGGCTTCGCTCATACGCCAGCAAGGGGAGGCGCGTCCTAAACGCTACCGAAGCGTGGTGCATCGCGCCGCGAAAAGAGTGCGTCAGAGGTCGTCGACCGAACTCAGCCGTCGCCGTCAGTCGTCGTCGCTATCCGCGTCGTCCTCTTCGTCCTCTTCGTCTTCGTCGTCATCGTCGTCGTCACCGCCCGGGCCGGCGTCCTCCGGCGGGCCAGCGTCCTCCGGCGGACCACGTTCCTCGTCGTCCGTCTCGTTCTCGTCGTCCTCGTCGTTCTCGTCACTGTCCGGACCGGCGTCCTCCGGCGGGCCAGCGTCCTCCGGCGGACCACGCTCCTCGTCGTCCGTCTCGTTCTCGTCGTCACTGTCCGGGCCAACGTCGTCCGGCGGACCGGCGTGGTCCGGTCGGTTGTCAGCGCCAGGGTTGTTCTCCGTCACGAACTCGGAGACAGCGGGGCCGATGCCGCCCGCGGCCCCGTCACCGTCGGAGAGGAGTTCGTGGACGAACGCAGAGACCTCGGCACCGAACGCGTCGGACTCGTTATCCTCCTCCGCGAACTCCTCGGCGACCAGGTCGGTCGTCGTGGTGGCCGTCTCGTTATCGTACTCGGCCGTCACCTCGACGGTGAGGTTCTCCTCGGGGGCGGGGAGTTCGACCTCACCGTCATCGTCGGTCGCATATTCTCCCGCACCCTCGTAGGTGACGTTCTCGTCGGTCGTCACCACTTCGACGGACGCGTTCTCGACGCCCGTATCGTTCTTCGTGACCGTCACCGTCACGTCGTCACCCGCCTGCCCGACGCTAACGGTGAGATCCGTGTTTCCGGCTTCGTTCGCAGCCGCCGCGCTCGCCGAGACGGCGGGCGCGAGGACACTCACGAACAGGAGCGCCACGCCGATCATCGCGAACAGCTTGGTGTTTCGGCTCATCTACACGGGGGAACGGAGGATATCCGGATAAACCGGGGCTCTCGTTCACCCCGTTCACGGCCGCGGCGAAACAGCCACAAAACACTTTAGAGCGTTTAAAATATCGTCTGTGCGTTTAACGCCGCCACCGAGCTCACTCAGGCTGCGCGCTCGACTGCGGCGCGGGCCCGTCTCTCGGCCTCCCGTTTCACCGCGTCCACATCGAGCGTCAGCAGTTCCCGGTCGCGCATCAACACTCGACCGTCACAGACGGTGTGGCGCACGTCGCTGCCGCGGGCCGCATAGGCGAGGTGGCTCACCGGATCGTGTTCGGGCGTGAGATGTGGCCCGGAGAGGTCGACGACGGCGAGGTCAGCCGGCGCGCCGGCCTCGATACGACCGACCGGGAGGCCGAGGGCGTCGGCACCCCCCTGCGTCGCCATCTCGACGGCCGCCTCGGCGGGAACCGCGCTCGCGTCGTCGGCCGCGAGCTTGCCGAGCATCGCCGCGTCGCGCATCTCGTCGAAGAGGTCGAGGTCGTTGTTCGACGCCGCGCCGTCGGTTCCGAGTGCGACGGTAACACCGGCGTCGCGGAGCCGCTGGACCGGCGCCATCCCGGAGGCGAGCTTCATGTTCGACGCCGGACAGTGGACCACTGCAGTGCCCCGTTCAGCGAGCAGGTCGATCTCGTCGTCGGTGACGTGGACGCCGTGGGCGACCCACGTATCGTCGGCGAGCAGGCCGAGGTCGTCGGCGTACGCGCCGGGTCGGACGTCGGCCTCCGCGGCGATCTCCTCGGCGTACGCCGGCGTCTCGTTGAAATGGAAGTGGAGCGGAACGCCAGCCTCCTGCGCTCGCGGGACGAACGTCTCAAGGAACTCGGTCCCGACGGTGTGGGGCGCGTGTGGCATCACCGCGGTCGTGATCCGGCCGTCCGCGGCGCCGTCGTACTCGCGGGCGACCGCGAGCGACGTCTCGAAGTCGTCGCGAGCCGCCTCGGCGTCCTTGCCGAGGGTGACGACACCGTGGCCGATGCGGGCGCGCAGCCCCGCGTCAGCGACCGCGTCCGCGACGTCGCCGACGTGGAAGTACATATCCGCGAACGTCGTCGTCCCGGAGCGGATCATCTCGACGGCCGCGAGCCGCGCGCCTGCGGCCACGTCAGCCGGTTCGAGGACGCCCTCGACCGGCCAGATGTCCTCCTGTAGCCACGCGTCGAGCGGCTTGTCGTCGGCGTAGCCGCGCAGCAGCGTCATCGCGGCGTGGCCGTGGGCGTTGACGAGGCCGGGCACCACGAGGCTCCCCGACGCATCCAGTGTCCGGTCGGCATTCCGGTCCGCGAGGTCGCCGACCGCGTCGATCCGTCCATCCTCGCCGACGCGGACGTCGGCGCGCTCGACGGACATGTCCGGGCGGAGCACGCGCCCCCCGGTCACGAGCAGTGTCATACCCGTCGGTCGAGGGCGGCGGGCAAAACCCCACGGTTCGTCGATGGTTTTTCGGCGGCGTCGGATGCAGTCGACCCGTGCAGTCGCTCGGGAACCCTCTGTTCGCGGTCCCGTTCGTGGCATTGCTCGGGGTCGCGTGTGTCGCGGCGCTCGTCGCCGGAGCGATCCACCGGCGGTACGGCGACGAGCCGCGGGCGCGCCACGAACGGCTCGGCTACCTCGCGGGGTTAGGTGCGGTCTGCTCGTTCATCCCGTTCGGCATCTCCGCGGCGTTTCAGTACGCGGGGACACAGGCGCGGCTCGTTCGTGGGGCGGTCGGACCGGGAGAGCCCACGCTCGTCGGGAAAATCGGGCTGCTGTTCCCGTGGGAGCTCGGGATGTGGGCCGCGGTCGTCGTGTGGGGCGCGTGTACCGTCGGTGTGTTCGTGGCGGTCGCCGTCGGGGTGGTCGGGAAGTACGGTACGGTTCGATAGGTGGAAGGGGTAGGAGGGCGAAGCCGGGCCATGCGAATCGCCGTGCCCAACAAGGGCCGCCTCCACGACCCCGCCGTCGAACTGCTGGAGCGGGCCGGCCTCCACCTCGAGGGCGGTGCCGACCGAAAGCTGTACGCTGACACGGTCGACCCGGACGTCTCCGTGCTGTTCGCACGGGCAGCGGACATCCCGGAGTACGTCGCCGACGGTGCTGCGGCGCTCGGCATCACCGGCCTCGACCAGGTGGAGGAGTCGCGGGTCGACCTCGTCGACACCCTCGACCTCGAGTTCGGTCGCTGCCGACTCGTGCTCGCGTCGCCCGAGGACGGCGACATCGACGGCGTCGACGCGCTCGCCAACGGCACCGTCGCGACGGAGTTTCCCAACATCGCGGCGGACTACTTCGCCGACAAGTCCGTCTCGCCCGAGATCGTCGAGGTGTCGGGCGCGACGGAGCTGACCCCGCACGTCGAGATCGCCGACGCGATCATCGACATCACCTCGACGGGAACCACCCTCCGCATGAACCGGCTCGCGGTCATCGACGAGGTGCTCGCGTCGTCGGTTCACCTGTTCGCCGCGCCCGAGGTGGCCGACGACCCGAAGGTCCAACAGGTCGTCACGGCGCTCGAGTCCGTGCTCGCCGCGGACGGGAAGCGCTACCTGATGATGAACGTCCCGCGGGCGAGTCTCGACGACATCGAGGACGTCATCCCGGGGATGAGCGGCCCGACGGTGATGGACATCGACAACGGTGACGGCGAGAAGGTCGCCGTCCACGTCGTCGTCGAGGAGCGGGAAGTGTTCGAGACCATCACGAAGCTGAAGGGGGCCGGCGCGTCGGATATCCTCGTTACCGAGATCGAACGGCTCGTCGAGTAGCGCCGAACGTCCTCCAACCATCGCTCGTCTCTGCTCTGACCGTCTCCGATGGTCGCGGACCGCAGGACGTTCTCGGACCGGCACATGAACCCGTCGTACCCGTCGAACCTGTCTGACGACATCGACACACGCCGGAACGCCCCTACACCACGCCAAGCAGATTAACGAGCGCGATACCCAGCACGGCGGCGAACGCGAAGTGAAGGAGCACGAGCGGGACGGCCGACGTCAGCTTCAGCCGATACGAGAAGCTAACGGCGAGCAGGTCCGCGGCGAGCGTGACGAGGAGCGCGACGCCAACGAGCAGCGAGTCGCCCAGCCCAAGAAAGCCGCCGCTGCGGCCGTACTGCCCGAGGAGAATGGAGACGGCCGCCGGGACCGGTGCGGCGTAGGCGGCTCGCTGGGAGGGGACGTCGCCGATGAAGAACATCGCTGCGAGATGGAGCGTGACGGCGTAAAACACCGTCGTGACGAGGAAGGTGACGACGACGGCGAACAGCCCCCCGCCGGTGATACTCTGGAGTGGGACGGGAGGGATCATCGCATGAGAGTAGCCGTGGCGGGCGCTTGTACGTGGCGGTCGCGGTGAGGGGAGCGTGGTGGGAGGAAGGACAGCTCAGTTGCCGAGGAGGCCGAGCTCCTCGAGCCGGGAGACGATCTTGTCGACCGCGTGTTCGGCGTCGACGGGCTGTTTCCCGCCGGTGATGACGAGCTTCCCGGAGCCGAACAGCAGCGCGACGACGTCCGGCTCGTCGAGCCGATAAACGAGGCCCGGGAACTGCTCGGGTTCGTATTCGATGTTCTCCAGCCCGAGCCCGATGGCGATGGCGTTGAGGTTGAGGTTGACGCCGAGGTCCGCGGAGGTGACGATGTTCTGGACGACGATCTCCGGCTCCTCCTCCACCTCGATGTTGAGCTCGCGGAGCTTGTCGAAGACGATGCGTAGCGACTCGTGGACGTCGTCCGTCGACTTCGCGCCGGTGCAGACGATCTTTCCGGAACGGAAGATGAGCGCCGCGGATTTCGGCTCCTGCGTCCGGTAGACGAGACCGGGGAACTGTTCGGGGTCGTAGTCGGCTCCTTCGAGGTCCATCGCGACCGACTGCAGGTCGAGCTCCTGCCCGATGCCGGTCGAGGCGACCACGTTCTCGATGTTGATAGTCTCCTTTGGGTCGTCCATCGTTCGGCTTAAAGAACGTATTTAACCTTTATAAAGGTACGTATCAAGTCATGACAGGTCACCGCGCGGAGACGACGCCGGGAGAGCCGGCGCGGCGCGCGACCCGACGACGGGTCATCCAGCGAGCGGCCGCATCGTCGGCTTCTTGCTCGCGGCCGTTCCACTCCGGCCGTGTACCTGCTGGAACTCGGCGGCGAGGACGACGCGTTCGCCGCCCGCGAGGCCGCGAGCGCCTGCTCGGACGTGCAGGTCCGGGCACGGGGTGTCGCAACGGCGCGAGGCATCACCGACCGCGTCCGCGCGCTGGCATACACCCACGCTGCGAGCGAACTCGTCGGCCTCGCCGAGGGGGGCGTCGACGCCGCGGTCGCACTGCTCGACGCTGCGGCGATGGACCGCGAGGGAAGCGTCGCCGTTAGGGCACGCGACGTGCGCGGGGCGACCGACGTCTCGACCCAGCGGGCCGAACGGGAACTCGGCCGCGTGCTGGTCGAGCGGGGGTTCACCGTCAACCTCGACGACCCGGACCACGAGCTCCGGGCGCTGTTCGCGGCGTCCGACGAAGAAGAGACGATTGCTGGGGTCGGCTGGCTGACGGTGGAGTCGATACGCGACTTCGGCGACCGCCGACCGACCGACAAGCCATTCTTCCAGCCGGGGAGTATGGACCCGCTGCTCGCACGGGCAGTCGCGAACGTGGCGGGTGCGCGCCCCGGCCGAACCGTCCTCGATCCGATGTGTGGCACCGGGGGCGTCCTCGTCGAAGCGGGGCTCGTCGGTGCGGACGTGGTCGGGACGGACGCACAGTGGAAGATGGTCCACGGTGCCCGCGAGAACCTCGACCGTTACCTCGCGACCGGCACCGACGAGCTGCCCGAACCGGGGGAGTTCACTCTCGCCCGTGCCGACGCGACCCGCCTGCCGCTGCGTGACGACGCCGTCGAGGCCGTCGTCTTCGACGCGCCGTACGGCCGGCAGTCGAAGGTGGCGAACCGGTCGCTCGACGCGCTCGTTGCGGAGGCGCTCGCGGAGTCGTATCGGGTCGCCAACCGCGGCGTCGTCGTCGGCGACCGCGCGTGGGACGAGGCCGCCCGAGATGCCGGCTGGACGGTGACAGACCGGTTCGTCCGTCGGGTCCACGCGACGCTGGACCGGCAGGTGCTGGTGTTGGCGGCGGAGGAGTGAGCTGACGGCTCGCGGCCGTCTGACACCGGAGAGGTTTTAGAGCGGCAGCGGGAAGTACGGGTAGACGGCACGGTCGGCCGGCCACCTTTCGGCCAGCGTGGTCGGCACGTCGGTCGGCGCCGTCCGACCTACCCCGTCTCTGTACACCGGTGAGCGACTGCGTTGCCGACCGGAGACGGGGGAATCCGGCACGTCTTTCCGCGACGACCGCGTTCAGGCGAGTATGAGCACGCGTTCACGACCACACCGGCACGAGAGACTGCCGGACCGTTCGGTGTGGCACGCATGACGGGTCGCGACGAGTATTACAACCGAGCGAAACAGGAGGGGTACCGCGCACGGTCGGCGTACAAGTTGAAGCAGCTCGACCGCGAGGCCGGGCTGTTCGGGCCAGGAAACACCGTCGTCGACCTCGGGGCGGCGCCGGGCGGGTGGCTACAGGTCGCCGTCGAGCGCGTCGGCGACGACGGCACCGTCGTCGGCGTCGACCTTCAGCGAATCGACGACGTCGAGGGGGCCGAGACGGTCCGCGGCGACATGACCGACGAGGCCACGCGCGAGGAGCTCGTCGAGCGCGTCGGCGAGGCGGACGTTGTCGTCTCCGACATGGCGCCCGACATGACCGGCGAGTACAATCTCGACCACGCCCGGTCGGTCCACCTCGCACGGATGGCGTTCGAAACCGCGCTGGAGCTGCTCGCGCCGGGTGGCGACCTCGCGGTGAAGGTGTTCGAGGGGCCGGACCTCGACGACCTCCGCGAGGAGATGGACGGAGAGTTCGAGTACGTCCGCGCGATCCACCCGGACGCCTCGCGGGACGCCTCCTCGGAGCTGTATCTCGTCGCGAAGGGTCGGCTCACCGCACCCGTCCGCGAGGGGGACGAGCTCGCGGTGACGATCGAAGACGAAGGGAGCGAGGGGGACGGCATCGCGAAAGTCGAGGGGTTCACGCTGTTCGTCCCCGGCGCGGAAACCGGCGAAACGGTCGACGTGCGGGTGACGGACGTGAAGCCGCGGTACGGCTTCGCGGAGCGCGTCGAGTAGCGGGACTCAGCCCATGATGGGGTCTTCGTGGCCACCCTCGGCGGAGCGGACGGCGTTCGTCACGAGGTAGACGAACGGCGTGTCGACGACGGCGATCCCCAGCTTCAGGAGGTACTGTCCGACTATCAGCCCGAGCACGACTGCCGTCGGGAGCTGCGGGCCGATACCGGCGAACTGCGGCAGGAGGTAGAAGGCGATGCCGACGAAGATCACCGTGTCGATCGCCTGTGAACTCGCCGTGGAGACGATGTTGCGGAGCCACAGCTTCTCCCGGCCGGTGTATTCGCGGACCGCGTGGAACACGTACACGTCCCAGTTTTGGGAGACGAAGTAGGCGACGAGCGACCCGACGACGATGTTCGTCGAGGCGCCGAGCACCGCGGCGAACTGTCCGGGGTCGATGCTCGACTGCGCTGCCGGGGCAGCGATGGTCGAGTAGACGAGGCCGAGCAGGACGAAGTTCATCGCAAAGGCGACGTTGACGAGCCGTTGGCCCGCGCGTTTCCCGTACAGCTCCGTGTAGCAGTCCGAGGCGAAGAAGGTGAGTGCGTAGCCGAGCGCCGCGCCCGGGAGGACGAGCGAGCTTCCGGTGAACGGCAGCGAGAACGGCACCGGGAAGGCGAGCACCTTCGCGGCCGTCAGCTGTGAGGTGACGAGCGCCGTGACGAACAGCGCCGCGAGCACCGTCGCACCGAGTGGGAGCCCCCGCTCCCGGTTACTCGTCGCCATCGCCCCCCAGTCGACCGTGTCGGGCGTCGATCTCGTCGAGGATGTCGAGGTTCTTCCGTATCGACGCGCGGATGGCGTCGCTTCGGTTCACGTACTTCCCGTCCTCGCCGACGTGGTCGTCGAGGTCGGCGAGCAGCTCGCCGGGGATCTCCACGCTTATCTTGGGCATATCCGAAGATTATCGGAGGATTACTTAAACGCGTCAGTTCGGGCGGACGAAAACCGGCCGACCCGCAGTGCTACGGCAACGGTGCGGATCCGGTAGACGAGTAAACCGGACGGTGGGTCCCCGATGCCAAAAGGGGCCGTCAGTCCGCCGGCTCGACCTTCGGCCCGCCACCGCCGCGGCGACCGCCGAGGGTGACGACGTGGAGGACGGCGAGGCCGATGCCGTACATCGCGACGACCGGGAGGCCGAGCAGGAACATCATGAAGACGCCCCGCGGCGAGAGCAGCGCGACGATCGAGAGCACCGCGAGCGTGACGACCCGCCAGCGCTTCCGCATCGTCCGGTAGGGGACGATTCCGCCCGCGTGGAAGAGGATCATCGACATCGGGATACACGCCATCAGCCCGACGCCGACGGTGGTGAAGAAGACGAGCCACCCGAAGTTGTTGATGCGGTAGGCGATGACCATGCTCGCCGACAGCGCGTCGTTCGCGAGCCACGAGATGATGCTCGGCGCGACGTAGAGGAAGCCGGCGAGGCTCCCCCCGATGAGTGTGACGAAGAGGCTCCCGCCCCACACGAGCAGGACGCGGCGGTCGCCGCGAGCGAAGCCGCGTTCCTTCAGCGCCGGCCACGCGTAGTAGAGTAGCAGCGGCACCGTCGCGACGGCCCCGGCGATGGTCGCGACCTTGATACCGAACACGAGCGCTTCCACGGGGTGGAGCGTGACGATGCGCACCTGCTCCGCGGTCACCTGGTCCGGCAACTGTGTGAGGAACTGCGTTTTCAGCCAGCCGATACCGCCCGTGTACAGGACGTAGAACGTCACCGCGAGGATGGTCATGAACGTCCCGACGAGGAGGAACGCCTTCGACCGCAGCGAGGAGGCGATGAAGGCGAGGTCGTAGTAGTAGCCGCCGATGTCGTCCTCGTCGACCTCGTCTTCGGTGAACGCCGAGAGCATTCCGGCGCCGGTTCGGGTGAAGACGCCTCCCTCGTCGTCGTCGGCACCGGTATCGGTCCCGCCGTCACCGTCCTCGGGGAGTTCACCCGTCTTCGCGAGCGCTTCCGCCTCCGCGGCCGGATCCGAATCCTCGGGCGGATGGTCGGCGACCATCGCCTCGGCGTCGTCGAAGCGGTCGAGAATCGCCTGTGCCTTCTCGTCGTCGTTCTCGTCGAGCGCCGCGCTCGCCAGCGCGAGCGCCTCATCCTCGCTCATCTCGACGAACGGCTCGATGGGTGCAGCACGGACGCCGGCAGCGTCGAGCTCGCCGATGTCGATATCACCCGGGGCGCCCGCGCTCGCGGGCGCCGCGTCTATCGCGGTCGGATCCGCGATCTCCTCGAGCGCCTGGAACATCAGGTAGACGACCGCTGCGGCCGCCGCGAGGAGACCGACGAGCAGCGCGGCGACGGCGAGGACGGCGGCGGCGTCGACGCCGAACAGCGTTCCCGTCGCCAGCCCGTCCGGGAGCCGGCTGCCGAGATAGCCGCCGACGTACGGGACCGCCGACAGTGACGAGATCGCCGCGTCGAAGCGTCCGTCGACGGCCGCGCGGCCGACGAAGAACGCAGCCGCCCCGGCGACGACGCCGACCCCAGCGACGACGTTCCACCGTTCACGCAGCGTCGGCTTCAGACCGATCTGCTCGTTGGCCGCGCGGGCCGTGATGATGAACCGGGTGACGAACAGCGAGAAGCCGTACAGCAGCACGAGCGGCGTCGCCCACAGCAGTTGGGTGAGCGGGTCCGGGGGCGTGAACAGCGCCCCGACGGCGTACATCCCGAGGACCGCGTGTTTCCAGTAGTCGCGGAACGTCTCGTAGCGAACGATACCGGACAGCGACAGCCCCGACATCACGAGCGGGAGCTGTGCCGCGAGGCCGAACGAGAGCGTGAGCAGGAAGACGAACTGCGCCCACTTCACGATGGAGTAGGTCGGCTCGAGGTCGGCCGCGGCGGCGTTCCCCGCGAGGAAGTCGAAGGCGAGCGGGAAGAAGAGGACGTAGCCGTACGCCGCGCCGCCGAGGAAGAGAAGCCCGGCGAGCGCGGCCGCGAGCGCGATCTGCCAGCGCGGGATTTCAGTGGGCCAGTAGCCGCGTTCGCGCAGCGCATCGCGGGAGTAGTAGAGCAGCGGGGGGATGGAAAGCAGAACGCCGACGACGAGCCCGATCTTCACCTGCAGGAGGATCACGTCGAACGGCGTGACGGCGATGACCTGCGCCTCCGGTGCCTGCGAGAGTAGGTCCGCCTTCATGCGGTCCCACCCCCATCGGTTCAGGAAGATGATCGTCGCGAGGAGGCCGACGACGAAGACGATGAACACCTTCTGGAGATGCGTCTGGGCGGCACCCAACATCTTGCCGAGCGTCTCCCGACCGCCCTGGACCGTTCGGGCGACGTCCTCGTCGACGGCTCCGGACACGGAGGTGGGTTAGGTAGCCCCCGTTATCAACCTTTCACGCTCCGGGCGACCCGGAGAAGAAGGCTTACAATCGGGCGACGCAGACCTCACCGTAATGGCCGAGGAGCCGGACGGCGACGACGAGACCCGTCCGTCCGACGACGAGCGCGACTCCGAACACGACGGGGAGCCGCGCGACCCCTCACCGACCAATCAGAACGACGGCGGCGAGGCCGAACCCAACGACGGGACAGCGGACGACAACGGATCGGGAGCGGGCGACGAGGACGACGTGGGACCCGAGCCGGCAGTCACGGAAGTCGACGACGGTGAGGGCAGTACCGACGACGGCGAGGGCGACGGAAGCGACGGCAGCGGCGTGACGGAGCCGGAGGGGGACGGCGTCGTCTCCCCGGCGGACGACCCCGACGCACCGACCATCGAGTCGATGGCGGACGACGGGGGACTGTACGACGACGAGGGAACGGACGGGGAAAGCGACACCACCGCGGACGGGACGGTCGACGAGGGGCAGGCCTCCGACGGTGGCTACGCCGACGAGACGGGCGACGACGTGGACCCGCACGGGATGTACGACGACTTCGAGTTCGAGGACGAGATGATCGAACCGGACACCGAATACTCGGACCCGACGCCGGCGGGCGACGAGGAGTGGGAGGGCGCGCCCGACGACCAAGAGATGCCGCTGGCGGACCACATCGAGGAGATGGTGAAGCGGCTCGGTGTCGTCGTCGTCGTGATGGCGGTAATCTCGGGTATCGCCTTCCCGTTCGGCACGGACCTCATCAACTTCCTCTGGTACGATTACCTCCCGGGAGTGGCTGCACAGTGTCCCGGCGACGCCACGACCATCGAGACCATCGCCGACGGCGGCGCCGCCTGTCCCCGCGTCTACCACCCGCTCGCGGTCATCCTCGCGCGGCTGAAGGTGGCGACGCTCGTTGGCTTCGTCATCGCGCTCCCGATCTTCGTCTACGAGACGTATCTGTTCATGCGCCCCGGACTCTACCCCCGCGAGCGCCGTTACTACCTCGCGAGCGTCCCGACCAGCCTCTTTCTTGCCATCGTCGGGATGCTGTTCGCCCACTTCCTCGTCATCCCGTTCCTCTTCGACTACTTCGTCTCCTACTCGCAGAACGCGACGATCATCGCGTTCGGCCTGACGGAGACGTTCGACCTCATCGTCCTCCTGCTCGGCGCGTTCGCCATCGTGTTCCAGATTCCGCTGTTCGTCATGCTGGCGCTGATGATGGGGCTCGTCACCCGCGAATGGCTCCGGACCCGTCGGCTCATCTTCTGGGGCGTCTTCGCGGGGCTGTCGTTCCTGTTCGCCCCGGACCCGACCGGGATGGCCCCCATCATCGTCGCCGCGACGATGATTATCCTCTTCGAGGGGACGCTGTTGCTCGCGAAGTGGACCCGGCGAGGATGAGCTAACACGACCGAGGAGGCATTCGGTGGCGGTGGCGCGCGTTGACTCGCGTCCCGTGCGCGGCGCGAGCGACGCGAGTGCCGCGAGAACGAGCGGGAACGAACGGAGTGAGTGACACGCGAGTGCGCGAGTCAGCCAGCGCGCGAGGGATGAGCGACCGAACGAAGCGAGGGAGCGAATCGGCTGGGGAGGTCAGTGGCGCGGTTGCGGGGCTGTGCGGTCACCCCTAGGTCCGCGATAGCAGAGCGCTTGCAGAGAGGAACGCTCGCAGAGAGGAACGCTCGCAGACGAGAAGCCAGCGACGAAAACGAAGTCGCGAAACCACCACCGACGCGACCGACGAACCCACACAGCGACCCGAACAGCGATACGCATTAGTCGCCGACTCACGAGAGCCACAACTAGTGCCGCGCTTCGAGTACCCCTGTCCGGGCTGTCGCACCCGCACGAACCTCCACGACGCCGACTGTGACTTCGACGGCGTCCGCTGGACGGACATCGAGGGCGCGTACGTCGACGTCCTCTCGCGACTCTCGCGGAAGCCGCTCGACGAGGACGCGCTCCGAGACGACATCGATGAGTGGGGTGGGCTCCATGCCGCCGCCCTCTCGCGGCTCACCGGTGACCAACGCGTCGACGAAGGGGAAGGCGGCCGGCTCGAACTGCTCACCGCCGAGGAGTACAAAGAACGGGTGACGCACCCGACGATGGAGCCGCTCAAGACCATCTACGAGCGGGGGAGCGTCCCCGGCGCACACGACAACGCCGTGTTCGCGCTCATCGCCTTCTACGAGATGGTCGGCCTCTCGTGGACGGAGACCCGCGAGCAGATGCTGGTGTGGTTAGAGGAGTCCGGAACGTGGACTCGCGGCGGCTTCGAGGAGTCCTCCCCCGAAGAGCTGGTCGACTCGAAGCAGCACGTCTACCGGAAGGGGTACGGCTGGAAGCAGGCGGGGAAAGAAGCGAAAGCAGTCATCGAGCGCCGGCTGGGCTGAGTTGTTCCGCGTCGACGGGGGAACGAAGCACTCGAAAACGGGAAAGAAGAAACGTAGCGGACGGCGACTCAGTCGCTCTGGATACGGGGGGCCAGCATGTACGTGACGTTCCCGTTCCCCTCGGCGATATCGAAGTGGAGCTTCACGGGGAACTCCTCGCCGAGCTCCATCGTCACCTCGGCGTCGGAGGGGATCGCCTTGTTCATATCCTTCAGGTAGTCGAGCGAGAACAGCGAGCGGGCGTCGCCCGGGGTCAGGGCGATGAGGTCCTCGGTCGTGAGCTCGAGGTGGACGTCGTCCGTGTCTCCTTCCGCGTCGACGTAGAAGTACTCGCCGTCGGCGTCGACACCGAGCGCGATGTGGTCGCTCACCATGTCGGCGGCCTTCACCGCGCGGGCGATGTCGGCGCCCTCGACGACGACCTCGGCCGGGAGGTCGAGGTCCGGGAGGTCCGGCTCCTGCCGGATGGAGTCCGGGTCGATGAGCGCGAGTGTTCCCTCGAGCCCCTCGATCTGGACGTGGAGCTTCCGGGTCTCCTCGTCGAGTTCGAGCTGAACGAGCTGGCCGGCGTCGGCCATACCGACGAACTCCTCCAGCCGGGAGAGGTTCACGCCGATGACGCCGCCGTCCGTCTCGTAGGACTCGAACGCGGCCGCGGAAAGCGAGAGATCGACCATGCCGACGTTCGCCGGGTCGACGGCCCGGATAGCGAGGCCGTCGTCCTCGAGCCGAATCTTGCACTCGTCGACCAGCACGCTCACGGAGTCGAGCGCGTCCCCGAGCGTCTCGGCGCTCACGATAGCCTTGAACATCTTGTCGCCGGCTACGAAACCGCGTGGTAAAAACTCTCCCGTTCGG
>Ga0207771_101010_pt1 | contig 13747 bp, 13 predicted proteins | sample A23M2SouthBayCA_2_FD_187731 | JGI IMG/M metagenome (GOLD analysis project Ga0207771, IMG submission 187731) | Aerobic enrichment media microbial communities from Eden Landing Ponds, California, USA - A23 M2 (2) (SPAdes) | ecosystem: Environmental > Aquatic > Marine > Unclassified | place...
GGCGGCGCCGGAAGCCCCGGATCGACGCCTGGAGCACCGGGCGAGCCAGGGGATGCACCACCGGGTGGTGGCGGCCCAACGCCGGACGACGCCGGAACCGTGAATCCCGGTGGGACGGACGCGCCGCCGGACCAAGACGCCACGCCCAGTCCCGAGGTGGGTGGGTTCCCGTGGCTGCCCCTCCTCGGTCTCGTGGCCGCGCTCGTGCTCCTGCCGCTGGGCTTTTTCGCCTACCGACGCCTGCGGTCGTCGAGGATCCGCGTGGAGGTCCCGCGGGAGTCCGGCTTGCGCGTCCTGCCCGGGGCCTTCCCCGAGGACACCTACGAAGAAGACGACGGCGCCGTGGTCGTTTCCTTCGAGAAGACCCGCGTCTGGGTGGATCGCGACTCCCAGGATCCGGTGCCTTTCGACGCCGTCGTAACGCTCGAAAACGCGGGGGAGCGGCCACTCGCGGTCGGGACCGACGTGACCGGTCGTTCTCCCGAGGCGGCGACAGTAACTGCGGGTCAGCGGACCGTCGACCTCCGCGCCGAGCAGTTGCCGCTCGCACCAGGGGAAACCGTCGGCCTCTCGGTGGCCCTCTCCGCCGACTACGACGGTGGCCCCCTCACGATCCGCTGCGGGATAGACGGTCACACGGAAACGTGACCGGGTTACCGGCCTTCAGCCACCAGTTCCTGGATTGGGGAAGCCGTCACCGGCCATAGATATCACATATTGAAATCAAAGAACAAGGGTTTTGCTGCCGTCGCGCCTCTATTCATACGAGGATGGGATCGTGAGTACCACCGCCGAGAATCGAGCAGCGCTGTCGGCCCGGGTCGGCCAGCTCGCTCGCCCGCGCGATATCGCGGCGCTGGTGCTCGTCCCGCTGGTGTTGCTCGGCGTGTTCCTGCTCCCGGAACCACTCCGCAGAGGATTCGTCTTCGAGTACGGCGACCCGACGCTCCTGACGGCGTACGTGGCGCCGTTCGTCCACCTCTCCGGCTCCCACCTGCTGGTCAATCTCGTCGGCTACGCTCTGGTCGTGCCGACCGTCTACGCACTGAGTGTTCTCAGTGACACGCGCGGCCGCTTCTGGATCGTCTTCGTCACGTTCGTGGCGGTGTTCCCGCCGCTGCTCTCCGCCCTGAACCTCGCGATTCCGCGGCCATCATACGCCGTCGGGTTCTCGGGCGTCGTGCTGGCGTTCGTCGGGTACCTGCCCATCGCGATTGCAGACTATCTCGAGGTTCACTTCGACGTCGGCCCGCGGGAGATGGTCGCGCCGACGACGTTCTTCCTCGGACTGGCTCTGATCGCGGTCCTGAGCGTCCAGTCCGTCGTCCCGGCGAACGCGACAGTGCTCCTGGGGACGGCCGGACTCGTCGTGGCGACGCTGCTGTCTGCCCTCCTGTTCTGGATCGCGGCGCTGGACGAGGGGCGCTTTCGTCCCGCCGCGCGGGCGACCGCGCGCCTGCCGGGCTATCTGGAACTGGCGACGGCCGCGGGCATCCTGTTCGTCGGCATCCAGTTCGTGGCGTTCCCGGGCGATCCGACCCTCGCCGGCGGCGTCGTCAACCTCTACGTCCACCTGCTGGGGTACGCGCTTGGCTTCATCAGCGTGTACGCGACGCTCCAGGTCGACGCCCGCCTCACCGGCGGTTCCCTCACTGGCTGACTGCCCACCACGTGCCCCGCCAGTAGAACCCTTATGTGAACCGACTCCTGACGATCATGCGTGTCGGTCCGTAGCACCGCCGGGCGGATTCTCGAGGGGCTCCTCCTCGCGGCTGCCGTCGCGATGATCCTCGGCGCCGTCCTCGGCCAGCCAATCCTCTTTGGCTTCGTTGAGACGGGGAGCATGTCGCCAGCCCTCGAACCCGGCGACGGGTTCGTCGCGGTGCCCGACGTCGTCGCCGGCGAGGCCGAGCCCGGCGACGTCGTGGTCTTCGAGGCGGAGTCCCTCCACGGCGGTGGCCTGACCACTCACCGCGTCGTCCGGGAGACGGCAGACGGGTACGTCACCAAGGGCGACGCCAATCCATTCACCGACCAGGACGGCGGCGAACCGCTCGTCACCGAGGACCAGATCGTCGCACACGCCCTCTCCGTCGGCGACTGGGTGATTCCCATCCCCTACCTCGGTACGCTCGTGCTGTTCGTCCGCGGCGTCGTCGGTGCCGTCCAGCAACAGATCGCGAGCCTCCTGGGTCTCGGACCCCCGTATGGCACCCAGAGTGCGGGCATCTTCCTCGTGACGCTCGGCGCCGTCGTGATGGCGCTGACTGTCATCCAGGACGCGCGGTCCGCCCCATCGCGCGACCGCTCGCGATCGCGCTCGCGGAGCGGGACCATCGACATGCAGAAGGTGACGGTGGTCCTGCTCATCGTGGTCCTCCTGCCCGCCAACGCCGCCATGCTCCTGCCAGCGGGGTCCAGCGACCTCGTCGTCGAGGGTGACGTCGTCGCGGACAGTCCGGACATCGAGCCCGGAGAGCCAGCGACGTGGGACTACTCCATCCGGAACTACGGGGTGATTCCGGTCGCGATGTCCTTCGACGCAGTCGGCGGGAACGCGACCGTGCCTGATTCGCCGCAGGTGCTGGGGCCCCGGGCGAACGCGACCGTGCAGGTCACGATGGACTCCCCGCCGCCCGGTGGACGGGCTGTGGCGGAGGTTCGCCAGCACCGGTACTTACTCCTCATTCCCCCAGACCTCATTGGCTCCCTTAACGACATTCACCCGCTCGTAGCTCTGGTAGCCATCAATGTCGTCTTATTCGGTACAGTCCTGTTTGTCGTCGGCCGGGTCTTTGAATTCGATACCTTGCGTTTGCGGTGGAGGAATAAAACTAGGTTGCAGACCCGCATTCGCAGGAGGTATCGGTGAAGGGCCGATTTAATCCCAGCAGAACCTACAGAGTACTCTGCCTTACCTATGCCCCAATACAATTTACATTTACCCGCCGAGTTGCGTCGATGGTCATATTTCCGTCGGTAACGGACAGATCCATTTCGATCCAACCAGATCCGTGATACTGAGAGCCAAATAAGGACGAATCTTCCTCACATTCTAACGAGGCTCTGACCGTCGTCAAACCCGACCCGCTAGGATCTTCGAACAGGTCGCCCATTATGGTTAGATTTGAATCAGAGCGGGTACCGAACTGAATGTCTCCAGTTACTTCCAACTCATTGCGTGCCGTATTATCTGACAATACGAGTACTGCTATATCGGAGTACTCACAATCTGCCAAGGGACCACAAGTATCAAACGTCGAAATATAATTGTCTGCGTCACTTGCAGAGAGGTTTATCGGCTGGCCGTTCGGATACGATATGTTCAACAGCGCCTCGGAGTCGTTGGCAACATCGAGCGAGACTCCACGATCGGCGTCGATAGAATCGAACGCGCCACTTGACACGAGCAACAGACCGCACCCGACCAACAACAGAGCGAGACCGATTCGTGTCCTGAGACGCATAGATTTGGAGGTGGCCAAGAGCGCTCCCACTCGAAACGTACAGCAGGCCACTGCTTCACGTGCCTGCACTACCTACCCGCGTCAGCGCGAGTTGGGCGCCATAATCGCTCGTTTAATCGCTCGTTAATAGTTTAATTCCCTCATAAGATTTAACCTCTGTGAAACTGTCGGCCACGTGTCTTGCAACTGGTATCAATCTGATTCCTGCAACGCAGATGTCTACATGGAGGAGAAACGTGGCGAGCAGATCAATTCCACTTCGGGGCGAGTGGGGGGTCGGCGCAGCAACTTCAATTCAGCAGGAGCACTGCATCGCACACTTCCGGACTCACGTCGCTAATCCGTAATTCAACGGAGTGAACGCCGGATTGAGGATCGTCGGCTAGATGTATCCTGGTCGAACGATCGGCAGGGGTTTTTACGGTAGGAATCGGTTTCCCGATCAGAGAACGCAGGCATCGAGTCGAGTGTCGCTCACGACGGCGGCGGTCGGCGCAGGTGGAGTGACTGCGAATCTGACAATGGGGGCTACTGACATCGTGCTGGCGTGGATTGGACCGTCGACGGTAGATCAAGCAGAACGACTCGGTCCGTGGGATGGTCCCACCGGACTACGGGGAGACCCATCGAACCACGGCGGAGGTGAGTGGCGTGGCCTCCCGTGAAGGAGCTCCTCCTATCGATCGCCGGTGGCTGCTGTTGCTACTCGCAATCTTGCTCGTGATCCTCGGGATCGGCATCGGTGGCCTCCCCGAGGGCGACGATTCCGATTCGACTCAGCCCCTCGACATCACAGTGACCACGCCGACACCGACGCCTACACCGCCAGGTGGCGGCGGTGGTGGAACCGTCGATACGGAACGGGTGACACAGGAGGACGGGACCACACCCACCCCGACGGACGAGGCGCCGACGCCGACCCGGGATGACGTCACGAATGAGGTGGCCGTAGAGGAGACGAATGGCGACGATGACGAGAACGGTGAAGGGGGATCTACTGATGGGGGCGAGGACAGGCCCAACCTCGCGCCGGAGGGGGACTCGAGTGCCCGGATACAGTACGCAAACCTCGTTCCGGGGGACGACGGTCAAAACCGATTGCACCTGGAGAACGTCGGCAACGCCTCCGGAAACCTCACGCTCAAAAACGTCTCCATACAGGCCAACGTAGAGAACGGCGTTACCGAACCCGAAGCTGCGGTCGAACCCAGCCCAAGCAAGGGAGAACTGGCAGAGAACCTGCTGCTGACTCTTCGTGTGAACCGCACCGGCGGGCAAGACTCGTACCTCTACGGGACGGGGTCGGGATCGCGTTCGCTCGCCTCGCTCGCCAAGGAAGACAGGACCGGCCACGTCGACGTTCTCGATCCTGGGGAGCAAGCCGAAATCGTGGTCGACTGGCACGTTCCCGCGTCAACCGGGAACGAAATCCAGAGCGACGGGGTCGTCTTCGACCTCACGTTCACCCTGAAGGCGCAGGGATCCTGACGGAACCCTCAGAGCAACAGACTCAGGTTGTGGACCGTCGCGAACAGGCCCATCGCCCCCAGGACCAGCGGCGGGCCGTAGAAGATCACCGGGTCCTCGTCGGCCAGACCGCCCCAGAGACTGATGGCGAGACACCCGTACAGGACCAACAGCTTGAGAGCCAGGAACCCGCCGCCGCCGAAGGCCGAGATGGCCGCGGCGATAATCGGATTCGCCTCGACGTGGAACGGGCTGAACCAGACCAGCGCGATCGTCGTCACGACATCGCCGACGCCGTATGCAGCGAGCGCGACGAGCCAGGCCCGCGTGAAGCCGCCCGCCGTAAACGACACCTCCTCGAAGCGGCCCCACTCGGCGTCGACTGTCGACATTACCTATCAGTTCTCGACGAGCTACAAATACCCTCGCGTCACGCTATCAACGTCGATAATAACCCCGTCGCCTACCCCTCGATGGCGACGTCCATCACCCGCTCGACGACCGACGCGTTCTCGGCGCGCGCGACGAGGTCGTGGTCCTGGTCGTAGGCCACGACGTCGGCGTCGGCGAGCTTCGGAACGTGCTGGTGGTACAGGGAGAGGTAGATTTCCAGCACGTCATCCTCCGGAATCTCCGTGATATGGGCGTCATACTCCCGTGAGGCGACCTCGTCTGCCAGGTCCGCGAGCGTCAGGGAGTAGCCGTGCTCGGCCAGACTCCCCAGGAGGTACCGACGCCGTCGCTCGGCGAGGACCTCGAAGACCGTGTCCGTCGAGAGGTCCGACGAGCCGTGGGACTCGACGACGCGTTCGATTTCAGATCGCGAGACCATCTATCCGAGCTTCCGCTGGAGTGGGCAAAACCATTGCGTTTCGGTACCGGGAAGCCGGCTCGATCTGCGCCGGGTCGGTCGGTCTCGCGGTTCGGCTACGCGCGAATTCCGCGGCTGCATCACCGACCATCTGCTTTTCCCTGGCTGCGACGTCTCGCGTGACGGGGGCGTTCCGACGCAGCCTTTCGACGGACGCTCTTCGACGTGAACCGGTCGCGAGCAGCCCGGAGCTGATGGCGCTACAGCGCCACTGGTGGGTCACCGAGACGGCTGTGCCGTCACCTCGACGCGTCCGTCCGCGGTGACGGTGACGTCGTAGCCGTGGTAGTGGAAGCTGATCGATCCGGTCGTGCGGGTCGCGTGCGGTGGCCCGTCGCTCGAGTCGAACAGCGAGTCCAGCGCGTCGGGATCGATCGCGTGAAAGAGGGGCGGCAGGTCGGTCTCGTCGACGCCCTCGGCGTCCGCGACCGCGGTGACGACTGCGGTACTCGGTCGCGGAGCCTGGACCGTGGTCTGACTTGCGTCGCCCTGTACAGTAAGCGCCACAGTGTTGCCCGTCTCGGGGTCGGTCATCGAAGCGAGCGTCCCTCCAGAGAACCGCTGTGTGTTCCACGGGAGCGGTACAACACGGCGTCACGCCCGGCCGATCGATTCCATCCTCGAAACAACCCGACGCTGGTCGTGCTTCCAATCATTGATGGTGCTGGTTGGGCCCGACGCGAGCCCGACGTAAGTACCAAGTGGCGAATTACACGACGACAACCGTCCGTTACGTTCGAATTACGACCGGTCGCCCCCGAGGTAATTGCGTCCTGTGCCGTCGCCGGTGTCTGGCTCATTGTCGACTATATTTCCCCTCGATACTTTGGTAGTCGTCCACTTACAGCCGCATTCGATGAGAAGTAGGTAACTACGTTGCCACAATCCCGGCGCTGGGTCCCCCGAGTGCGCCGAGCCCGCCCGACCAATGGCTCCTGCCAGGCCGCTGTAGTCCCAAAATAATCCCACGGCCGATATTATCAGTATACTCATGTTTATGAGGGTGCACGGCGTGGAGAGATAGTGGTGAAACCGAATGGGTACACGTACCACAGAGGGAGAGGGGAGCGTCGCGGCGGACGACGGGCCCACAGTCGCATCCGGACCGACGGGGACCGGACTCGATTCGAACGTCGCCGGCGCGTTGAGCTACCTGCTGGGGATCGTCACGGGCGTGGTGTTCTTCGTCGTCGAAACGGACGACGAGTTCGTGCGCTTTCACGCCGCCCAGAGCATCGCGACGTTCGGCGTGCTGTTTGCCGTCTACGTCACTCTCAGCGTGATCGGGACGATGGTGAGCGTCGCGTTCATGACCGGCGGGGGTGCCGGCTTTTTCGTGGGGAGTATGCTGTCGCTGGTGCTCGGCCTGGTGTGGCTCGTGCTCGGGCTCGCGTCGCTTGGGCTCTGGCTGTACCTGCTGTTCTCGGCGTACCAGGGCCGGATGGTGCGCGTGCCCGTAGCTGCGGGGATCGCGGATCGATTGGTGTAGACTGGCTACTGAGCCCGTGAATTCTGGAGTTGTCGACCGATAAGACAGCTCTTCCGGAATTGCTACGTCTCGTCGTCTGTTTCGCCGCTCTTGTCCACAGTGAGCGCTTCGTATCGCTCCCCGTTCGCCGTCTTCACGACGGCATCGTCCTCCGAGACAGAATCCTCGTCGCCTACCATGAATTACAATTGCCCCTCCAGCGTCAAGTATCTACCCGTGAGAATGGACGAAGACGCCGGTATTGATGGCGACAGTCCCGCCTACTACAAGCCAGAATCAGCCTGGTAGAAGGGACGCCAGGAACGATATTCGCGAAGAGAAAGAAGCGACACCGACCTGACGCTTGACAGAGTCTCCTGGCACGACATGACCCCGAACGGGCGGCCCGTCGAAATTTAATCCTACCGTTAAACCCACGTAGACGGCCAGCCACGAAACTTCAAGGTATACAAGTAGTACCACCGGAAACTCCGCGGGCACGACGGGAGTTACTTGTTTGTGGTCTACAAGGTCGTAGGCGGGCAATTCAAATCTCTAGAAATCAGAATACGTTCACAGTAGCCAACTACCTCGTATGACTTGGCACGGTGGGGGTGACCAGCAATCTACACGCAAATCGAAAATTGGACCTACAGAGAACTTCGGATAACCTCAGGCTTCAACAGGAACCTTGTCTAAAATCTCTTTTCGCTCCGACCAAGTGAAGTAGAAGTCAAGGTTATTCACTAGACGCGACAGTATCTGCCTATTTGGTTCGGCTTCGACATCGTCCACTAACACGGCATGATCATACGATTTCCCCTGAATTTCATGCCAGTGGAGCATGACGCGCTGCACTTGCTGTTGAAGATACGGGTCGGTCCGAGAATGTATTGTGTCTAACAGAACAGTCGGTTCTCGATGGTTGATACAGAAATCGAATTCCACTCTATCAGTTTCTCCCTCTACTGGGTAGACAGCCTGGTAATCATAGCCGGAGTCGTTTAGGAAAGTGTCTACTTTCGTATCAAATTGTGTACTGGGGCTAGCTTTATGGGTGAACAATAGATGTGACATTGCTTGGGAGGCTTGGATAGTGTTGAGTATCAAATCCCCAAGATTTGCTTCCTTACCAGTCGCTTCAATTTCACCGCCCTTGGTTGACACATCAAACTGATTCGCGATCATCTCTACCTTATCGGTTCGGCTATTTGCATCTGGATTCACGCCGTACAGGCGGAGTAGAGCAAAAGTTTCTCCTCGATCTCTCACAGCAAACGTATTCCCTGCTAACCGGGTCACCCAGACCGTAACCAAATCCCCGTTGCTGTGTTGGAAGGGAGATGTAATTTTACAATATTCTCCCTCTTGGTCGATTTGGAATGAATCGAGGGAGCTTTCAAGAGCCGAAATGAGGACCTCTGAACAATTATTCATAATTCTCCAGGTTAGGGATTTGATGGATCTTTGCGTTCCGGACCTTGATCTCACATTCGTCTATAAATTCCTTAACTGCTTGGTTCGGATCGGAAGTGGGAATGTGGTTGACGTCGTAAGGGTCTTCCTCCCCTTCAATCAACTCATTGTGGGGGTACCGATGCTTGTGCCCACCATCGATACCCTCGTGATGTTGATTGAAATCCCATACGCGAATCATAGTGTTGCTGTAGTGAAGTCCAAAGCTGTACTTCCCGCCCGCCCAATATTCTCCTTTTAACGTCAAAATTTCACGACGATCCTCTGTCCGGACTGTGGCATCCATCGAGTACCGGCCGGATGAATGGGGAACTTGGTCCCATTCAACATCCTCTACAAGGATTTTCTGCTTCCTGTAGAGTCCCTCCATGTATTCCTTATCAATCTCAGCCACGCAATATCACGTCAAGGGTAGCCGGTGAAATGTACGGGAGTAATATAAAAGTATAGACTCATTGCCTGGCTCGACAATACCCCTGAAAACATCTTATACGGCAAGTATTCGCCCGGCAGGGAGGAATTTTCGTGTGCCGCCTTCGGCGGAGCGGTGCGGTTGTATTTCGGAGTGGTGACCTTAGCCTCATCCCTAACGGAGAACGGAACACCTGCGTTGCGGAGGGAACGCGGGCCGTTGCTGAGCAATACCTGGCCCGGCTCGAGGAGAACAACCGAGGTTTCGCTTTACAGCTGGATAGAAGCAAACCATGTTGGGAAAATGAGGGAATCTGAGAGTGTTGTCACTCGTGAGGTCACCGGCTATCCGGTATTCAGGAACCACCAGGCGTAACCGAAGACCCCCGCCGGGGAACCAGACGCAGGCCTGCCGGTATCGTTCCCCGGGGAGTCCGGCGTCTGTCCACACCTGGAAGCCCTCGCAGAGCGCCCGGGGGGACTCTCGCTGGGACTACTCAGACTTGAAAGGGTCTTTAGGCCGGTTTTGCACCGTCGTCAGCTTACGCGCCCTTCTGCCAACGCAGAAGGGAAGGTTCTCATGCCGGCCCAAATCCCCACGCTCGAACTAGCATCCGAGCGAGCGTAGCGAGCGAGGTTCACCGGACGCGATGGAGCGAAGCGACTGAGCGTCCGGCTTTTTTCACCTAGTTTTTTGCGCCGAGTGGTGGCGAACGAAGTGAGCCACCCGAGGCGGAAAAAAGAGGTAGTGGGCCAACGCGGATTTGAACCGCGGACCTCCCGGTTATCAGCCGAGCGCTCAACCTAACTGAGCTATTGGCCCATCGCATCCACCGCTACCCGACAGCCGCTGTTAAGCGTTACTCTTCGCGGCCCCGTCAGGTCATCGGCAGAACCGTCAGCACTGGCAACAGGTCCAGGGACAGCGCGGTGTACAGCAGGCGCGTGTCGATGGGCCAGACCGGCGCCGACTCGACGGTCTCGACGTCCCGGTCGCTCGCCGGCCGCCGCGCCTCGCGCAAGGCCTCGGTCTTTGCCTCGGCCATGAAGCGGTGCATCCGCCAGAACGAGAAGTACAGCCACAGCAGGACCGCCACGGCGTAGACGACCAGCGGCGCGACGAACAGCAGTCCCCAGTTGAGCAGGTCTGGCGTGACCGCGCTCGCGCCGATCTCCCCGAGCAGCGGGAGCCCGAGGACGTAGAGCCGGTAGACGACGTAGAAGCCGGCGAGGACGAGCACGAGGTTGATCCGGGTGGCGTAGTTGCCGAACTCCGCGAAGCCCGCCTGGCCGTCCGGGTGGCCGGGGCGGTACCGCAGCAGGGGCCCGGCCTCGCCGTCGGGGCTGTCCGAGAACAGCCGGTGGACGAAGGCCGTCACGACGAGGAACTGGAAGAGGAGGACGATCAGGACCACGTCCAGCGCGAGCGGGACGAGTGCGACGGCGACCTCGCCCGGTTCGGCGAGGAGGGCCGCCGGCAGCGGTCGCCCCGTCATCTCGGGGAGGCTCGCCAGGCGCGAGACGAGGAAGGGGACGAGGAAGACCACCGCGAAGACGTGACTCGTCCGGAGCGAGACCCGTCTGCCGCCGACGGCCAGCGTCGCGACGGACGACCGGAGCGCACCCGCGAGGTCGTCCAGAAGCGCCTCGTAGCGCCGCCGACCCTCGCCCTCGGGGTCGACGAGGACGGCGGGGTGTTTCTCGGGGAGGCGCGACAGGGTGGTCTCCGTCCGGAGGACGGTGTCGTAGAGCAGGTGGCCGCCGACGAAGGCGACGGTCAGGAATCCGACCGGGTTCAGGATGGTCCACTCGGTCGGACCGACGTCGGGCGGTCGGAGCGGCACGTCGACGACGGGGCTCGCGAGGACGGCCCCGAGACAGCCGAGCAGGAGGGTGAGGAGCGTCCCGTAGACGGCGACGGCCTGCGCGGTCGCCGGGCCGGGTCTGAGGTCCGCGACGTAGAGCGGCACGAAAAGCAGCGCGAGCCAGGCGAAGACGGCGACGGTGACCAGCGGCGACGGGAACCCGATTCCGGCCGGCAGCAGGTCGGTGAGCCCGACGGTGTCCGCAGACAGTTCGGTGAGGACGACGTAGCCGAGCAGCGTGCAGAGCACGACGAGTGGCGTGAAGCGCAACAGCGTCCGGGTGACGCCCGTGACGTACCGCACGCCGGGCCGCTCGCGAGCCCCGTCGGCGCTGCCGGCGGGCCACTCCCGGTTCAGTGTCAGCCCGCCGTCGGGCCCTCGGACCACTGGAAAGACGGCGCAGTAGCGATGAAACGGAACCTCCCTGGTCGACGTCCATCGCCGCCAGCACTCGACCGGCCCCGCCGCCTCGTCGTCCCCGGTCGCCATGGGAGGGACCACCCCCGTCGAGACCATCAAACTTGGTCCGGTTTCGCTCGGTCGACCCGGAAGACGGGAGCCCAGCGGGACCGCTCAGTCCCGACCGTGGCGCGTCAGGCAGTGTTCCAGTCCAATGAGTTCGACGGGCTCGGAGTTATCCGGCGAGTACACGACCATCTGGCCCTGCTCCATGTAGGGGACCTTCGACTCCAGTTCGCTCGGGATGTTCACGGCCGAGATCGCGTCCTCGTCCCCGAGATTCAACACGACGGTCGTGTTGATCTGCTTGAAGACGGGCTCGGCGATGTCCTGGGGGTCCTGCGTGATGAGAAAGAGGCCCAGGCGCTCTTTGCGGCCCTGCTTGGCGGCATCGGTGAACTTCCCGATGACCTTCCGGGCCTGGACGCTCTCGGCGTCGGTCAGGAAGTTGTGGGCCTCGTCCATGCCGACGAGCAGGGGCGTGTCCTTGATCCGGTCGTAGGTCGGGTCGTTCGAGAGCTTCTCGTCGACGAGCAACGACGCCAGCGCCAGCACCACCGTCTCCGTCGCGCGCGTGTCCGTCACGTGGTAGGTCGGGACGCAGGTGAGTCCCCCCGGACGGACGAACTCGTGGATGCGCTCGGTGATGGGCTTGGCGTCCTGGTCGAAGACGTGGCCGAAGCCCCGGACGCGCCGCGCCACCGCGTCGAAGGTGGCCTCGTGGACGCGCCCTGACTCGTCCAGTTCCTCGCGGAGCGCGGGGTCGTCGAGGAAGGTGGTGAACTGGTCGTAGGTCGCGCCCTGGCCGTACTCGTCGCCGAAGCGCGCCAGGAGTTCGTAGGCCAGGGCGTTGTACTGGTTGTCGTTGAGCCCGCTGCCGGCGATCAGCCAGGGATTGTCCCTGACCATCGAGAAGGGGATGGTGAACTCGACCTGCTCGGCGCGGTGGTGGCTGGCGTCGTAGCTGGCGCCCTGGATCTTCGGTATGAACGCGAGCGTGTCGTCGTGGCCGCCGTGGGCGACGCCGTCGCGCTCGACGCGCCGCGCGAAGTCCTCGTCGTAGTCCCCGTCGTCGTGCATCTGGGCGTACTCGTCCTGGGGGTCGAACTGGACGACGGCGGGGCGGACCTCGCGATCACCGCCGGCCTCGACCGGATACGTGCGGTCCTCGGCCAGGAACTGCCGGAGGACGTTCTTCGCGGCGTGGGTCTTCCCGGAGCCGGTACCCCCCGCGATCAGGGTGTGACGGAAGACCAGCGGGTCGCCGCGCTCGTAGTCGTCCCGGAGGCGGTAGGCGATCGTGGGGGGCTCGGCGACGGTGCGGACCTTCTCGCCGCCGACGGCGAGGTGGCCGAGGAAGACCCCCGAATCGGGGATCTTCAGGCCGGTCGTGATCTCCTCGGTGTCGTCGGCGTGGCGAACGACGGTCTCGGGCTTGGGGACGCGGTCGGTCATGCGCCGGCGGAGGTCGTCGCCGTCCTCGTACAAGACTGCGACGGGCTCCAGGCTGGCCATGAGTTTGAAGTCGGCCTCGTCGATGCCAGCAGAGCGCATCGCGCGACGCGCGTGGATCTCGGTGGCGTCGTCGGCGCGGTACTCCTGCGCGTACTCGATACCCGCGACGCGGGCGAACAGCGACTCGCCGTCGGGGTAGGGCGCGAGCAGGTACGTCCCGATGCGGACGTCGGATCGGTTCCCGGCGGTGACGTAGGCCCGGAGACGCGTTTCGCCGTCGTCCTCGTGGATGCGCAGGCCCTCCGCGGCCGACAGGACGCCGATGCCGGTGTCGGTTCCGACGGGGTCGGCGTCGTACGCCTCGAAGTCGTCGTCGCGCGAGACAGCGTCGGCGCTCGCGCGGTCGGGGGTGGCGGACTGGGTCGCCGAGTCGTCGGCGGACGATCCCGCCGCCTCGGCGTCCTCTGGCGCGTCGCGGGGGTCGCCGTCGTACTCAGTGAAGTCCCCGAGGTCGGACATTGTCGGGGACAACGATGGGGTCCCACTTCGTCGTTTCCCCGTCCGGGTCCGGGTGGCACCTGCGCGTCACGGCACCGTCAGACGATGGCACGGACGGCCCCGAAGAGGACGACGACGCCCAGCACGTCACAGACGTTGGTGACGATGGGAATCACGACGTCGTCGGGGTCGAGTTCGAACCGGTAGGCGCCGTAGGTCGTCACCACGGTGACGAGGACGGCCAGGACGGCGAGCGCGACGCCGCTGGTGAGCGCCACCAGGACGACCGTCGCCAGCGCGAGAGCGGGGT
>Ga0207771_101011_pt1 | contig 13747 bp, 13 predicted proteins | sample A23M2SouthBayCA_2_FD_187731 | JGI IMG/M metagenome (GOLD analysis project Ga0207771, IMG submission 187731) | Aerobic enrichment media microbial communities from Eden Landing Ponds, California, USA - A23 M2 (2) (SPAdes) | ecosystem: Environmental > Aquatic > Marine > Unclassified | place...
CCTTTGTACTTCGACGTCACCGAATCTCCTTCCCGCCACTGCCAGTAGTAGTAGCGGTTGTCGTTGATCTCCTTGATCGTGATCGTCGCCTTCGCCGGCACGTCGTCTGGGAGGTCATCGGGGCGCTCCTCAACGTCGGCGTCGTCCGCTTCCTCCTCGAGACGAGCTTCCCGCTCTTTGTGTTCGGCCAACGCCTCGGCGTAGCTGGCAACATCCCGAAGATGCTCCGGTGTGGCTTCATTGAGCGTGTTGACGATCTCCGTCGGGAGGTTCGCCGGTGGGGTCGGGGGTTCGTAGGACATCGGCTACTCTCGTGTTAACCAACACGTCCCACGAATCCATAGTTTTGTTGGTTAAGACGTTGGAGACGACTCTCGTGCCTGCTGACTGTAACACTACTCGAAACTTCTTTATATACAAGTTTCGTACTATGTTACACCGTGCTCCGGCGTATCGAACTCGAGGTCCTCGCCACGGTCGACCGCGGCGACATGATATCCGAACTCGCGACGAAGCTCAACCACAGCGAGAGCTACCTCTCTCGTGCCGTCGCCGACCTCGTCGAGAAGGGACTCGTCTACACGGAACGCGACGGGCGGCGAAAACGAGTCGTTCCATCGGATGCTCGTGCCGTCGAACGCTACCGGGACCTCGTCCGCCAGCACTCTCACATCGAGTTCCCCGAGCTGCTGACCGGCAAGGCACTCGAAGTGCTGTACTACCTCGACCAGCCGCGAACCGTCTCCGAGATCGCCGACCGGAGCGACAACTACCGCAACACGGTCAACCGCGTCCTCAAGCGGTTTCGCGACCGTGGTCTCGTCGGGACGGTCGACGGCCACTACGAGTTCAACGCCGACTTCGACCGCCTCCACGAGTTCGCACGTGAACTCGCGCATCATCTACATCGCCAGCGCCTCGAAGCCGTCGCCCCGAAGGGCACGATTCTCTGGGAAGACTACGACGAATTCCTCGCCCAGGCCGAGACGGAGATCGACGCGGCGGCGTTCCACGAAACCGGCCTCGCTCGATTCGCGGTCTTCGACCTCCAGTTCCTGCTCACCAGCCACCGCTACTACGTCTACTCCGAGGAACTTGACGAAATCTCGCCGGCGGAGCTGTGCTGTCACACGCTGCTGATCGACGACGGCAGCCGCCACCGTTCGTACTGTCTCCTCCTGCTCAGCCACGTCGACGTCGACGAGGCGACCCTCCGAGAGCAGGCGGCGACGTATGGCCTCGAAGACGGAATCGACGCCTTGCTCCGCTACCTCGAGACGCACGGCGATGTCGACGACGACCGGCACCCGGCGTGGGACGAGTTCCAGGAGCTGGCGGCTGACTACGAGGTGGACTTACCATAACCCCTGTCGGGACTGCTTGGCTTCGAATTATCCCCTGAAGACTGCAATCAAGACCAAGAGTAGGACAATGCCGATTCCAATGTCTTGTAGAGGGAGTGACATCACAAACCCAATAATTGACTGAATAGTCTGATCGATAAATGTGGTCACGCTTCTCACAACGTAATCGATGATACCAGTTACGAGCGCGGTGATCTGTTGAATAAGGTAGCTGAATAGGGGTGGCCCAAACCACGGGCTAAATATAAGTAGCAGCGAAAGACCCATAATCGCTAACGTATCTCGATTTCTGTCAAGTACGTTCCAATTCTTAGCTTCGTCATTCGTCCGGATGAGTAGAAGTGGTAGCAAAATTCCAACCCCCGTCACCAACAAACGTGGATCTTGAAACGAGCGAACTAACACAGGCTGCGTGAATCCGAATAGTACTGCGGACGCGAGAGGTAGAGAGATAGCCAGAGCAAGTACCAGACGCTTATTCCTGTACAGATCCCGGATTCGAACTCCGTTTTCATCCGTGTCATAGAGTCGAGTGAGGGTCACTGTAAATATAGTTCCAATCAACAGGATTGCTACCCCGTTTCGGAACGCGGAGAGCAGACTTTCAGTAAGCGACTCCAACATCTAATATCGATTTCTTGAGGTTCCCTAAAAAATTTGACGCGGACAATAATCGAGCTTTGAACTGTTGACATTCTCCAGAGTGTAGGTTCCGTCATTTTTGGCGTATCCAGTATTTATGTGAGAACAGGATGAATGCCGGTTTGTGGTGTCTGAGTACGCGGTGGCAGCGATAAGTGCTATAGCAGTTATTGTTACGATACTCACTCACTGGTTTTCGTCTCCTGATTCGGAACAGGAGCGTCAGGAACTATTGCGAGGGGAGCTGGTTAAGATAGATTCTGGGTGGACGGAATCTGAAAAAGAGAACCAGTTTAATTTGACGATTACTGGGATAGAGGTGCGTGAATCAGAACGTCTGCTGTATCGGTTAATCACAAAGCCCCTTCCAGTGGTTGGTGGATTTACTGGAGAAACCAGTGTTACTGCGAAGGTAGAGGGCGATGTGCGGTTGGAGGAGTGGTCACTGATTAAACATATAGCCACGTCTAATGAGATCCGGCAGATGGTCGCAGACTTTCAGCTGAATAACGATGAGTTGGTTTTCGTTCTCAATACTGCGAATGAAGACGAGATTCGCAAACATTTCACAGGAGTGGTCCGCGCCATCGAGGTTAACGACCGATACTTAGCGGATGAAGCAGTGAGTAAGTCAGATAACAAGACTTTGGGGAAATCTGTGGGCGGAGGTGTGGCTCGTCCCCTTTTTATGGATGTGGCGTTCCCTACTCGCTTAGTCTATAAGATGGTGACGCGGCCGCTGAGAGCCTTGATCGAGTATTGGGTAGGTTCAATGGAGCGTTCTTTCGTCTGGGTACGCTGGACACCGATGCGACGGACATCAGCTACCGAGTTCCGGGTACGGTATCCAAATCAGAAACCGGAGCCGAAGAATATCACTACTTTGGACTGGCTGTACCTCCTGTTGAATCCGGAGAAATGTTCTGAAGGGGGCGTTGCGTTACTGAAGATTCTTCATATGGGGTATCGTCTTCATAGGGATTTCGTAGATGATGAAGAGGTGACTCTGAAAAATGGTGCTACCTGTCTGGTCGTATCCATAGCGAAACTTCAGGAGACAGTGGATATGGAGCAAACTCGTCCTACAAATGAGGACCTTCTCACAGGTTTATCCGTGCTCAACGATTTCTGGGGAATCACCAGTCCTGCAGAAGAACCCAGCCGCACACGCATTGAGATTCCTGTCGAAAACTTTGATCCGCGAAAATTCAATGAGATCGATCTAACGGAACTCTCGGCAGAATCACAGGACCACCTTTTTTCAATATTGCCGTTAGGCGGTGTGATTGCCACCGCAATTACCGGGCTTGGAAATGGTCTTGTACAGGCCTACTATCGAGGTGGTGATGGAGGTTGGTACTTCACAGTACGGTGGGGGGAGGATGGAAACGCGGAGGTACGGGAAATTGGAGATGTTGATCCTGAAGATCCGCTCGTGACCAATGGGTACGTTATCTGGGAAAAACACCATCCGGGGAGTCGCACGTCATATGCGCCACACGCACTGCACGAATTGAGAACGAATATAGACTCACAAGACTAGTAGAGTTTCTGAGCAGCTGCCAGTCGAAGACCTATATTGACCCTGCCGCGGTTAAATGATGGATCCTCAAATTGATTCCACTATAATTCAAAGGGGAGCCGACCATCTGGGCGGGGAACGCGCCCCTGCTTGATCTCGTAATCTACCCGACGCAGATGCTTGCAGCCTCCTTCGGGTGAGCGCTGTTGCCAGTCAGGGCAGGTACACGACTGGTCGATGATGTCGACTTCGTACCGGTTCCCGGACGCGGACTGCACCTCGTAGCGGCCACCTTTCGAGAGGAGTGAGACGTCCATCGCTTCGGCGACGGCACGCTTCGTGCGGGGCTCGAGATCGTTCTGCGACTGTGCGTTCTCGTCGACGACCAGCCGGTCGCGAACGTCGCCCGTTCGGCCCCCGTCCGGAGCGACGGCTTCCGCAGAGCCATTGAGCCGCTCGTGGAGGAGTTCCTCGACCGGCTGGTCTTCCGGCCAGAGGTAATGGACCTCGCGGCGCTCTCGATGGTCGTAGGAGCCACACGCGGCTGCGCTGCCGGTCCAGACGCGCCAGGCACCGAGCGCAGCCATCACGTCGACGATGTCGCGGGGGACCGTCTGGTGGTCGTCCGGGAAGAACACCCGGAAGCGGGTACACGCCTCCTGTGGCGGGACGGTCTCCCACCAGTCTTCGCTGGAGCTCCAGCTATCGAACATCGCCTCATCGCTCCCGTAGCCGACAGTCACGCCGTCGATATCGGGCATGTCCGCAACTGTCTCGTCGGTCTCGCCTTCGAGCAGCCGAAGGACGCCGTACCGCAGGTACCCGTGTGCTGGATCGTCCATCGATCGAGCGACCTGGTCGTGCTGTTTTGCAACTCGTTCCGCCTCATTGAGGACAGCGGACAAATACGGTTCAGTCATGGTTCGTGGAGACGGGACTGCGCCTCCGCCCCTCGGCGGGCGCTGAAAAACTTACCCAACAAATAGCGATCAGTCGTATCATATGTTGGTTAATCCCTCTCTGCTCGAATGCTGAGCCGGATCGGACTACCGGAGCCAAGGAAAGTATATCTGTATAGAGATAATTCTATAGGGAATACGGGGGACAAGACTAATATCGTTAGATACGATACCGATAACTAGCGATGATGGAGTACGTCGACGAGACCGCGGCGAAAATCATGGTCGCGGCCCGGCCGGGCGACTCGATCCGTCGAATCGCCCAGAAGATCGACGGCTCCTACTCGTGGGTCTACGACTGGATCCAGCGGTTGGAGGACGCAGGCTTCATCCGGCGTGAAGACGGCGTCTATATCGAGAAGTACGCTGTCAGGGATCGCTACTACGATCTCGTCGCGGCCATCTCTCGCGCTGTTCCCCCCTCGATCGATGACGGCTACGTCATTCCACACTTCGCCGGGATGCCGTTCGCGTACACGAAAATCGACGGCGTCTACGTCTGGACCCACGGCGGCTATCAGATCGCCCGCGGTCACGACGACTACCCGATCTTCATCCAGGTCGCCGACCAGGACGTCGAACGGTGGACGGCGTTCTTCGACGAGTTCGGGATTCCGAGCCGGATCGAAGAGCGGCCGGATGCGACCGACTCCGACGCGGCCGTCTCGTACGTGTTGTTCCCGATGAGTGGGGGCATCACTCGCGAGTGGGTCGACGGCAATCCGGTTATTCCGTTGGACGAGACGATCGAGCACATGTTGGAGTACCGGGTGAACTACGAACCGGCGTTGGAGATGATCGCCGACGAGTACGACCGCGATATCGACGCGTCCCACGAGGATCCGCGTCTCAACTGAATCGGTAGCGCGGAGTCCTCTTCCTCAACAAGCGACCGAAGAGAGCGAGTAGGGAGGGGAGGAGCGCGTTCGGATTGGTTACAAACACCAGCCTATAAGTAGCCTACTTACAACATTGAAGATGTGGCAGACGACTACGTGCGTCGGACGGCAATCACCCGCCTCTTGGTAGATGGTAAGCAACGCAAGTTGCTTGAGAAAACCATCTCTGAGTGGGAGCGTGGTTGCCAACTCGCTACGGACATGGCGTGGGGCAAGTGCAACGCCAAAAGCGACGTACAGCCCCTCGCCTACGATGACGTGCGCGAGGAAACCGACCTCGGCAGTCAGCACGCGATTCTCGCCACCCACCAGGCCGCACAAGCCATCACCGGCTGTCTCGAACGCCGGTCCAACGGCAAGAAGGTGAGCAAGCCCACCTTCACCGCACCCACGGTGAAATACGACACCCGGACCATGACCCTGTTTGATGACGATACGGTGTCGCTCTCGACCACGGAGAGTCGCGTCCGGTGCGAACTTGCCCTTCCTGACGCCGACGACGGCTACCAACGCCAGTACCTCGATTCTGAGGAGTGGAGCGTCACCGAAAGTACACTCACCGCCCGTGACGGCGAGTTCTTCTTGCACATCGGCTTCCGCCGACACAAGAACGAGACCGAACGAAACACCGCCGAGGACGGAACGGTCCTCGGGGTTGACCTCGGGATTGAAAACCTCGCCGTCACCAGTACTGCCTCCTTTTTCAGCGGGCGGGAGTTGACCCACGACCTCCGCGAGTTCGAGAAAGTACGCGCCGGACTCCAACAGACTGGAACGCGAAGCGCCCACCGGACACTCGAACAGTCGAGTGGCCGTGAACTTCGTTACGTCCGTGATGTTCTCCACCGGGCGTCGAATGCTATCGTAGAGGAAGCACTTCGGTATGACTGTGACGTGATCGCGTTCGAGGACTTGACGGACATCCGCGACCGAACAGGTGCGTCGTGGGGGCACAAGTGGGCGTTCCGAACACTCTACGAGCAAGTGAAGTACAAAGCCGAAGCGGTCGGCATCTCGGTGAAGCAAGTGGGGTCAGCGTACACGTCGAAGCGGTGCGCCGAGTGCGGGTTCACGGCAGACGAGAATCGCTCGTCGCGTAACGACTTCCGGTGTCAGAAGTGCGAGTCGGAAGCGAACGCCGACTACAATGCGGCGAAGAACATCGGGATGCGGTATGTCCGTCGGGGCCAACAGTCGTCTCGGCGGACGGGCAACAGTCAGCTTGCCCTGAAGTCTGGAACAGTGACGCCGAGCGGTGGATTTACCGCCCACCCCGACGGGTTCGAGGCCGAGTTCACGGACAAGCCCCACCCTCCACGAGCGAACCCGTCAGGGTGAGCGAAATAGGGTGGGGTCGTTGACAGGAGTCTTCGAACAGCAAACGGTTCCCGAACAGGATATCGATGCCGTCGTTGAGTTCCTTCGTGACCAGCAGCGCCGACTCGATTCTGAACTATAACATCGACTGTCGGTGGGGTATGTCTCGGGACCGATCGAAACACGCAGGGTCGGACGCCGAACGAGTTAACCAACAGGGTGGGATAGTACCCCCTAGATGTTGGTTAACGCCCGGGGAAGGCGTGTTCAGCCCTCGGCGACCGTCCCGATGATCTCCTGCGCGGTCGAACTGATCCGGCCGAGACGCTCCTGAATGCTCTCCGCATCGTCGTCCTGCCACGCGGCAAGATAGAACGCTGAACCGCTCGTATCCAGGTCGAAATACCGGCCGACGATGTACGCAACGGCTTCCGCTTCGACCTCGCGTTTTGCGCGCTCGGGCTCGTCGTCGCCATCGAAATGAAGCAGCGCGTGGGCGTACTCGTGAATCAGCGTCACGGCGAGATCGGCCTGATTCGAGCGAGCTTTCGCTTCGACGACGGGTTGGCATTCGTGGAGAGTCCGGTGTTTGCAGACGCCTTTTGCGTCGCCATGCTCCCACTCAGCAGCGTCGACGACACGGACGTCGATATCGAGCGTAGCTGCCGCATCACGGAGCGCTGGAACCAGGTCGTCGGCGTTACCAGTGGCCTCGGTTTCCAACTCGGGGAGCGGTTCGCCCTCGGTTTGAGACACATCGAAGACTGCCGTTGGTTTGAATCCAACCAGTCCTTCGGACCACTCCTCGGCCGGTGTCTCGTCGTATTCACAGTCGCTTTGCCCATGGTAGCTCGGTGAGTTCTCGCACTCAGGGCACTGCTTCGTAATAATGGGTGCCCAGATCCAGATCGCCTGTTCGCCCTCTTGGACGTGCCGGTCGAAATCCTCTTGCCATGTCCGGTAGCCTGCCACGCGGGTTGCCTCGGGACACTGCCGCTTGATGAGGAGCGTGTTCCGATACGAGTAGTCGCGGAAGCGACTCTGGATGTCAAGCCACTCCTGGAACTCCGCGCTGGCCTGCGCGTCGTCGACGTCGGCGACAAGGTCGTCGATCCACTGTTCGATGGTACTGTTCATCTCGTCGTCTCGCGTGTCGGTCTCCTCGAAGGAAACCGACGAATTACTGGTCGTAGCCATTGTGTTCACCGAATCGAGTTCACCGCGACTGCAGCAGTTCAGAACGCGCCGCACCCCTCAGGGGGCGAACAAAAACCACCCTCTCGGTTATCGGAGTTCGTGGGTCTCGTCAGCGAAGCCGACCGTGACGAGGTACTTGAGAAACTCGTCGAACCGCTCGACGTCGCTAGGCGTGTCGGTCGCAAGGTGGCGCGCCCACTCGATGGCCCACCGGAAGGCGGGATCCGTGCCGCCCTTGCCATGGATGTACCACCAGCGAGCCGCTTTGAGGACGACCAGTGGGTTCGTCGGTGGCTGTTCGCTTGCTAAACCACGGGTTATCGACTCGATTTCTCCGGGCACGTCGGCTGGTTCTATCTCCCCGGACTGGGTGTTCGAGATATCGATCGGAATCTCATCGACTGAAACGTCGTCTACAGTTTGTTGCTGGCTCACGGAAAGTCACCTCTGGACGAAGGCTCACGACCGAGCCTCCGCCCTCTCCCCGGGCTCGAAAAACAGCACGCTGCGTCACGCTGGAGGGATGTAGACACTCTGTTCGCCAGCGATCTCCTCGAGGTCCTTCCGATGGCGATGGGTGAAGTAGCACTCGTAACTGCAGTACCCACAGACTGCACCGGTATCGTATTCAGCGACGAAGGGGCCGCGACGTGTTCGCCAGACGTTCGCTCCGCATTCGGTGCAAGCTGCCTTTTCGAGATCGGCAGGACTCGGTCCCTCGTATTCGAAGTGTAACCCAGCGTCCTCTGGTGTCGTCTCGGGCCAGATCCCATGTGACTGCCAGAACTCGCGGATGCGAGCGAGACTATGGCGCACCGTCTGTCGGACGGTGACGTGGTCGGCGTCGCGACCGCTGTCGTCCCAGCCGTCAGCCGTCCAGAACTCGCCGAACTGTGCGCCGCGATGCAGTCCATTCCAGTCAACGCCGACGATGTCGGCCGGCGGATCGTCAGAGAGCGTCGGCCTGGTCAGCTGTCGAATGGCGTCGAGCTGTTTGGGTGGGCTTCCGCCAAGGATGTGGACGCGCCGACCGCGCCAGTCTGCCGGGTCGGAGAACTCGTGGGCCAGGCGGTCGGCGTATCCCCGCGAATACCCGAGGACGAGGTTCTCGGGTATCGCGTCGATCACCGCCCGCGACTTCGGAACGACGATGAGCTCGGCCTCGGGGTAGCTCGCTTGGATCTCACGAGCGGCAGCGACGTGGGCATCGATGTCGTCGATTTCGTCGACGTCCCCGATGACCCCGACCTCTGGTTCGTACTCGAAGAAGCGGTCGACGAACCGCTCCAGATCGGGATTCCGGAAATCGTTGTCGAGCATCCCAACGGGAATCTCGAGGTTCAGGTACTGATCCGTCTGATACCCACAGTCTTCCCGAAACCCGGGGAGAAATCCGAGGGCGAGAGCATCGCCGGCAAAGGGAGCTCGGTGGAGGAACGCCACGAAGTCTGTTTGTCTGGCGGCGGCGATTTCGCGGGCGGTGCTGGCGCTGGAGCTCAGCTCGAGAGACATGATTAGACTCGCGAGGCCGCTGCTGGCTGCCCCGCACCCATTCAGGGGCCCGAAAAACCGAGGCACAGTCTGTTAACCAACAGTAGGGGGAACCCACGCGGAGTGTGTTGGTTAAGTACAGAGCTTACTCTTCGCCCTCACGCAGCTCTTCGGCCTTCCACTTGAGCCGGCGCAGGATCTGCGTCCGATTCTGGTGGGCGTTCTCGTAGGCAACACACTCCTGAAGAGTCTCCATATCAGGAATCGTCGCGATCCCTGCCTTAATCAGGCGTGTGTTCGGTGCTTCCAGACGCTTCTCTGGAGGGAATTCGTTACTCTCTTCGTCGTCAGTGGTCCCCATCTCGAAGAGCCTCCACCCCTTTGGGGCCGACACAAACAACTCTCCGGACGATAACGCCCTGCCTCTAATAGAGATAAAACCGATACAACAGTTACCGTAATGGTCAACCTCCGCGAGTGTTTACAGTCCCGTATGGAACGAAAGACGATATCCGTCACCGGGATGTCGTGCAACGGGTGTGAACAGAACATGGAGACCGCCCTGCGAAACCTCGATGGTGTGAATCGGGTCGAGGCCGACCACGACGCTGACACGGTCGACGTCGTCCTCGAGGATGGAGTCTCAGACGACGACGTGAACGCGGCAATCGAACAGGCTGGCTACGACGTAAAGGCTTAATCGGCTGTCACTCGGCCGTCGCTCACGTCACCGTCCGTGCGTTCGTTGAGGGCGAACTCGGTGTTGACACCCTCTCCCGAGAGGAGCTGACCAGCGAAGCTGTTGGCCAGCACCGCCGAGACAGAGAGCACCATCGCGAGCATCGCGAACACCGGATGGACGAGTCCTGTCGTCGCAGCTGCGACACCGACCCCGTTGAAAGCGAAGGCTGTCGCGAGGTTCTGACGGGTCTTCCGGTAGCTCTCTTTCCCGATCTTGTAGGCGTCCATCACGCCACCAAGCCGGTCGCCCATCAGGACGATATCCGCCGATTCGATGGCGATGTCGGTCCCGGCGCCGATGGCGATGCCGATGTCCGCCTGTGTGAGTGCAGGAGCGTCGTTGATGCCGTCGCCGACCATCGCCACGCGGTGGCCGGCTTCCTGCAGGCGACCGATCTCTTCGCGTTTCTCGTCGGGCAGGACATCAGCCATAACGCGGTCGATGCCGACCTCCTCGGCAACCGCCTGTGCGGTACGTTCGTTGTCGCCGGTGAGCATCACGGGCGTAATGGCGGCCTTTTTCATTTGCCGGATGGTCGCAGCGACGTCGTCTTTGATTTCGTCGCCGATGCCGATCAGGCCGATTAGGTCACCGCCACGGATGACCCCAGAGACGGTGAGACTGCGGCGTTGGAGTCGTTCGATGTCGTCGCGACCGTTCGACAGATCGACTCCTTCGTCGCGGAACCAGCCCGGTTTGCCAACTAGCACATCGTCGCCGGCCACGGTCGCCTGGACGCCCTTACCGGTCACCGAGTCGAAGGTGTCAGGATCCGCGTACTCGACGCCCTGCTCGTCGGCAGCCTCGAGGATGGCGTCGGCGATGGGATGCTCGGAGAACGCCTCCGCGCTGGCCGCAGTCGTGAGTACATCCACCTCGTCGGCACCGAATGCGACGACCTCACTGACGGCGGGTTCGCCGACGGTGATGGTGCCGGTCTTGTCCAACACGATGTGGTCGACGTCGGGGAAGATCTGGAAGGCGTCACCGGAGCGCATCAGGATGCCGCGATTCGCCGCCTTCCCGCCGCCCCGGATTAGGGCCAGTGGTGTCGCCATCCCGAGCGCACACGGGTAGCCGAGGACGAGGACGGCCAGCGCCGCGAACGCCCCGCGCTGGACGTTGGGGTCTGCTCCCCACGCGAGCGGTGCGACCGCCCAAAAGAGGAACGAGAGCGCGGCAATCGTCAAGACGCCTGGGACGAAATACTTGAGCACGCGGTCGGCGAGCTGGATGATGCCGGGTTTCATCGCCCGTGCCTCCTCGATTTCGCGGGCCACCTGGTTCAGGAACGCGTCCTCCCCGGTTGCAGTTACCTCGATGAGCAGCGTCCCGGTCTCGTTGACGCTGCCACCGATCACCGCGTCGCCGGCGGCCTTCTCTTCGGGAATAGACTCGCCGGTGGCGACCGATTCGTCGACTGTAGACTCACCCTCGACGACTTCGCCGTCGACGGGGATGTTCTCGCCGGTCTTGACCCGGACGCGATCATCGACGTCGAGGTCGTCGACCGGGACTTCCTCGACATCGCTGTCGTCGGTGACTCGGCGTGCTGTGTCGGGTTGGAGATCGAGCAGACTCTGGACGGCTTGGGAGGCCCGAGTGCGGACGATGAGGCTGGTGTACTCCGAGAGGATGTGGTAGGTGGTGATGAACACGGAGACGGCGAAGAAGTGGACGGTCGGGAAGCTTGAGAAGACGAACAGGCCAAGCAGTCCACCCACGAGCCCGGCGAACGCGCCCGCTTCCAGGAGGACGTGCTGGTTGAAGATACCCCGCCGCAGGCTCTGGAAGGCTTTTGCTTTGATGTACCGGCCAGGACCGAACATCGTCCCGAGCGCCAGTCCTAAGCTCACTAGATCCATCGCGAGAGATGCTGACTCGAAGCGCCCCATCCCGAAAATCATCCATCCCATCAGGGCAGCGACAACGATGGATGCACCACCGGCGATGAGGAGGCGGCGCTTGCCGTCGGCGAGTTCGGCCTGCTGTTGCTCGTACCGCTTCGTTTTGTCCGGGTCGCGGATGGTGTACCCGAGGTCCCGGAGTGTGTCCTTCACCTCGACCTCACTCAGCAGGTCGTCGTCGTATTCGACGAGAACTTCCTCGTGGGCGAGACTCACGTCGATGTCCTCGACACCATCGGTTCGGCTGTAGGCCTTCTTGATGCTCTCGGCACAGAACGAGCAGGACATCCCCCCGACGTTGAATTGGTCGTGTGTCGTTCCCATCGTGCCTATTGCTTATCGTGCGATGCGGATAACCATTATGACGAAACTCATAGCGGTTTAGAAGTACTGATACTGATGTCGGGTGCATGGCGTTACTCTTACCGTTGTCGTCCGCTTACCTCTTCACAAGAATGGCGCTCCTCGAATCTGACGTGCCAATCCGCGAAGTCGTGACGACGGACCCGGAGAAAGCGAAGGCACTGGAGAACGACGTTCGGGCGAAGATTCTCGATATGCTTGCGACCGAGGAAATGACGATCGAGGAGATTCACGACGAGTTGCACCGTCGCGGGGAGGAGAAGGCCGAGACGACAGTGCGTCACCACGTAAACGTCCTGAAGGATGCGGGGATGGTCGAGATTGCCCGGCTCGAGGAAGCTGGCGGTGGGACGCGGAAGTACTACAAGTCGAACACGCGGGTCTTCTCCTACGATCTTCCGGATGGCGCCGATGAAACACTCGCGGAGGCGCAGTCTACCGCATCCGAAGAATTGACTGCCCTCATCGAGACGTTGTATGCGGACCACGGTACCGAGATTGAGGCGGTTGCCCGCGAAATGAAGCCCTGCGAGTACTGCGACACCCAGCACTACGAGGAGTTCATCGTTCGCGAACTTCTGAACCGTGCCCTCATCGAATTAGACGAGAGCGGCACACTCGACGATGTGTTCTCGACTGAGAACTGACGCTCACTCGATACAGCAACTCATTTTGGACGTATCCCGACGGAACGCCTGACAGGCCTGTTTGAACGCCTCGGAGAACGTCGGGAACGGGTGAACTGTATCGATGATATCGTCAACAGTCAGTCTGAACCTCACAGCCAGCGTGGCTTCCATGATCATGTCGGCGGCACGCGGCCCGACCATGTGGACGCCGACGATCTCGTCGGTCTCGTGGTGTTTGACGACCTGGACGAGGCCGTCAGTATTCTTGACGGCTTTCGCCCGCGGCACGTCCGTCATCTGGACAGTCCGGCACGAACAGGTGCCGTGCTCGTCCATATACTCGAGTTCGGTCGTCCCGACGGCTGCGACTTCTGGGTTGGTGAACACGACTGCGGGAACCGCATCGTAGTCGATACTGACACCTTCGTCGCCGAAGGCGTTCTTGACCGCGTGGTTGCCTTCCTTGGCGGCGACCGTCTCCAGTTCGGGCTCGCCGATCACATCGCCCGCTGCGTAGACGTCGGGATTCGTCGTCTGGAAGTACTCGTCGACACGAATTGTTCCATCGGGGTTCGTTTCGACCCCTACCGTTTCGAGACCGGTCCCCTCGCTATTCGGCTGGACCCCGGTCGCGACGAACAGCGCGTCGCCGGTGACCGTTCGCTCAGTGCCGTCGACGGTTGTTTCGACGGCGACGCCCGACTGGATCGCTTCG
>Ga0207771_101012_pt1 | contig 13703 bp, 10 predicted proteins | sample A23M2SouthBayCA_2_FD_187731 | JGI IMG/M metagenome (GOLD analysis project Ga0207771, IMG submission 187731) | Aerobic enrichment media microbial communities from Eden Landing Ponds, California, USA - A23 M2 (2) (SPAdes) | ecosystem: Environmental > Aquatic > Marine > Unclassified | place...
GGTGACCGACGAGCCACCCGAAGCCCGCAACGCCGGTATCGTCTTCCAGAACTACGCCCTGTTTCCCCACATGAGTGTCCGCGAGAACGTCGCCTACGGGCTACAGTTCCGCGATACTGACGGGCGTCACAGCGACGCGGTACGGGTCACGGAGTTGCTCGAACTCGTCGAGGTCGCCGAGTTGGCTGACCGGGACCCCGACCAGCTTTCGGGCGGTCAGCAACAGCGGGTGGCGCTGGCGCGTGCGCTCGCCCCCGAACCCGACGTACTCCTGCTCGACGAACCGCTGTCGGCGCTGGACGCACAGCTTCGACAGCGCCTGCGCGTCCAGATCAGGTCGATCCAGCAGGAACTGGGGATCACGACGGTGTACGTCACCCACGATCAGGCCGAGGCCCTCGCCATCTCGGACCGTGTCGCGGTGATGCACGACGGCCGTGTCGAGCAGATCGCGACGCCCGAGACGGTGTATCACGAGCCGGCGACCCGCTTCGTCGCCGAGTTCGTCGGCGACAACAACGTCTTCGATGCGGCCGTCACGGGATCGTCGCAGGCGACCGTCGACGGCGTCTCGATCCCGTTGCCGACCGATCGAGCGTTCGACAGCGGACGGCAGGTCACGCTGTCGGTGCGCCCGGAGTCGATCACGGTGGGTGATGGGGTGGCCGGGGACGGGGCGGTCGACGACAGGGCGGTCGGTGAGGGTCCGGTCAGCGAGGACCCGATCGGTGACGACCGCGCGACGCTGTCGGCGACCGTCGACACCGTCGAGTTCCTCGGGGACTCCTACCGCGTCCACTGTGCGTGGCGCGGCCGGACGCTCGTCGCGAAGACGGCGGCGAGCGAGCCACCGACGGGCGACGTACGGCTTCGGTTCGACCGCGACGCGGTCCACGTCGTGTAGCGCAGCCAGCGCACCACGCTGTTGCTGTCGACGGTCGGTCTCCTGCGTGCCGACACCGGATAGCCGTCACTTTAGGGTCCCCCTGCCAAGCAGGGAGCGATGAGTGATCTGGGCAAGATCGACCGTGCGGTGTTCGAGGAGATCATCTATCCGAACCTCGGCGCTGAGCGGTCGGACGTGACGGTCGGGCCACGTCACGGCGTCGATTTCGGCGTTCTCGACGTGGGCGGGCACGCCGTCGTCATCGCGACGGACCCGATCTCACTGCTGCCCGCGCTGGGACTCGAACGGGCGGGGCGGCTGGCGCTGGAGATCGTGCTGACCGACGTGGCCGTCTCGGGAATCGCCCCCACGCATCTGGCGATCAATCTGACGCTCCCACCGGCCTGGAGCGACGACGACCTGGCGACGGTGTGGCGCGCGATCAGCGACCACGCCGAGCGTCTCGGCGTGAGTATCGTCTCCGGGCACACGGCCCGCTATCCCGGCATCGAGAGTTCGTGGGTCGGCGGCGCGACGGTGCTTGGCGTCGGCGAGCACGACGAGATCGTCAGGCCGGACGGCGCGACGCCAGGCGACCGGATCGTCGTCACGACCGGGCCGGCGGCGGAGATCACGGGCTTGCTCGCGACGCTGTTTCCCGACGAGCTGGGACTCGACGCGGCGACGGTCGCGACCGCACAGGAACGCGTCGACGACATCGCGGCCGTGGCAGACGCGCGGGTAGCGTTCGACGCGGGCGGCGTCACGGCGATGCACGACGCGACCGAGGGTGGTCTCGCCGGTGGGCTGACGGAGATGGCTCGCGGTGCGGGCGTTCGATTCGACATCGAAGCAGAGCGGGTGCCGGTCCAGCCGGGCGTCTCGGCGGTGTGTGGCGCCGTCGATCTGGACCCGTGGGCGGTCACGAGCGCCGGATCGCTCGTGATGACGGTTGCGTCCGAACGGGCCGACGACGTTGTCGCCGCGGTGCGTGATCGCGGGACCTCGGCCGCTGTCGTCGGGACCGTCGCAGCGGGGTCCGGTGTCTTCCTCGACGCAGAACCGATATCGGTTCCGGACGCCGACCCGTCGTGGGCCGTCTTCGACGGTCTCGACGGCGACTAGGTCCGGTTCGGCACGCATTTACGCCCACCAGCCCAAGGGCGACTATGGGAGCGACCACGAGCGGTCGACGGAACAAGATCGCGTTCGGGCTCGCGTTTGCGACGGTCGTGATCGTGCCGGGACTGGCGAAGTACGCGCTGACTGCCATTGGCTACGAGTTCCTCGGGAGCGCCGTCTGGGCACTCGGATACGGTCTCGGTGCCGTCGCGATGTGGGCCATCTGGATTCGCCCGCTTGATCTGACGGGACCGAACGGGATCGACGCCGCCGACGCCAGCGACGATTGATACGGAGTATTGTCGCCGTTTTCCCGGTCGACCGCACACCCCCGTGCGGTCGATCCGGGACGGATCTACAACAATCCGTGCGAGTACAACAGCTGTAGTAAACCTTTTCAGCCAGTCGGACACAGGTACGCCATGGTTCGGGACCCGTCTGCGGACGGCGCATCTGGATTTGGCGCACGATCTGGCTGGTCACGCGCACACGCACAGCATATCGAACGAACGACGGACAACACCACACCGATCTTCTATCCACCGACGACCGATCAAGCGCCGGACGTCCACGTCTGGGACACGTGGCTGTTGCGCAACCGTGACGGCACCATCGCAACGGTCGATGGCTACCGCGTCGCGTTCTCGCTCACGGCTCCCGCAGATCTGTTGCCGGGCAAACGCCACGACGTGGCGACGATCCGCTACTTCTACTCGGCCGACGGGCAGACGTGGCACAACGGCGGCCCGGTGTTCGAGGACCCACTCGGGCAGCGCACCTGGGCTGGCTCGGCGCTGCTCGACGACGGCGATATCTACGTCTTCTACACCGCCGCCGGCGAGCAGGGGGCCGACGAACTCACCTATACCCAGCGCATCGTCGGGGCCGCCGGCGGGCAGGCAGCCACCAGCGACGGCTTCAGTATCGAGGGACCGTGGACCCACCACGAACTCATCCGCCCCGACGGCGAGCGCTACGAGCGCGAAGATCAGTCTCGCGGGATGATCTACACCTTCCGCGATCCGTGGTTTTTCCAGGACCCGGCGACCGGCGAGACCTACCTCCTGTTCGAGGCCAACACGCCGGTGCCCGAGGGCAGTGACGCCTGCGGCGGCGACGCCGCCCAGCAGGCGTTCAACGGCAGCATCGGTCTCGCACACTCGCCGACGGGTGACCCGCTAGAGTGGGACCTGCAGGACCCGCTGCTCGATTCGGTCTGCGTCAATCAGGAACTCGAACGCCCCCACGTCGTCTACCGCGACGGCCGGTACTACCTCTTCATCTCCAGTCACATGCACACCTTCGCACCGGGACTCGACGGGTACGACGCGCTGTATGGCTTCGTCGCTGATTCGCTGCGTGGCGACTACGTCCCGCTCAACGACTCGGGACTCGTCGCGACCAACCCCGCTAACGCGCCCTTCCAGGCCTACTCGTGGATGGCCTTCCCCCACCGCGAGGAGGTGCTGGTCCAGAGCTTCTTCAACTACTACGACTTCGACGCCGACTCACTGGATCTGATCTCCGAACTGCCCGAGTCAGAACAGATGCGACGCTTCGGCGGCACTCTCGGACCGACGCTCCGCCTCGACATCGAGGGGACTCGGACGAGGATTCTGGGCACGCTGGATCACTGGGCGATTCCCCTGCCCGACGAGGATCTGCCGCCGACGGACCGGGAACTGTTCGCGCGTGCCGGGGCTGACGATCACGGGTCGTACCACGGCGGCAGTGACTGACGCTCGGGGATCGACTCTCTATTTTCACACAGTGTGAGGCTCGCCATTTTCGCTCAGTGAGTGTGCACAATGCCTACTTAAGGACATCCTATTCTCCAGCCAAATACTTAATGTGCTCAGAGTATGATAATCGTGACTGACTGTGCCTCTTAGTGAATTGTCTTTCTGCCGTGACCGTGAGCATCCGGGTGACCGAGCGGTCCGTCAGGACCCGGAAGGTCGCCCGGTTCACTTGACCGAACGGCGTGAGGTCAAGCCTTTTTCACCCATGTTTTTCGACAAGTGGTGAGCGCGAAGCGCTCACCCGCAGTCGAAAAAGATGGTCTACCAGATCGAATCCAGTTCCCACGCGTCGAACGTCGGGATGCGAACGCGCCCGCCGACAGCACGCAGTTCGATTGTCGTCGCGTCCGCGTCAGTGGGGTAGACGCGACTCGTCAAACAGTGGCGTTCATTGGTGAACACTTCGACGACGGAGCCGTCGACGAACACCCGGAGGTCGAGCGGTTCGTCGTAGGGCGTCACGCGCATGCGCTGGCTATCGCTGGTCGCGCGTGAGTCCGTACTGGAGTGGGTTCGGTCGACGACGACTTCGTTGTCCTTCGTGTAGCGGATCGGCGTTCGCTCGGTGTCGTCGGGGGCGGCGAGGACGCGAATCTCGACGGCATCGGCGTCGACGAGCGAGAACCGGCCGGCGAGTTCGACCGCTCGGCCGCTCGTCGAGAGCGTCGTCGTCTCGCCGCCGTCGAGTTCGATACCCTCGCGGTGTTCGTTCGCGCCCCGTAGCGTGGTCAGTTCCTCGGCGGGGCGCTGCCTGAGGCGACCGTCGCTGGCGAGCGAGAGTTCTCGCGGGAGCGACATCGTCCCGGACCAGCCGGCGTCCCACTGGGCGCTCACGTCCCGTGCTTCCGGGAGCCAGCCCCACGTCAGGAGGCGGCCGTCGTCCGTTCGCATCGACTGGGGGGCGTAGTAGTCGCCGTGATCGAGTCTATCCCGGATCTCGGGGTCGAAACGGTCGCCGTCGAACGTTCCGAGGAAGTACACCACGTCCTCGTAGTTCGAGACGTGGAGCAACTGCTTGGGACCGAGATCGAGCAGTTCCGGGCACTCCCAGACGGTCTCCTCGGGGCTGTCACGGTCGCCCGAGAGGATCGGGCCACAGTACTCCCAGTCGAGCAGGTCGGCCGATTCGTACAGGAGGACGACCCCGCCGCCGTTCTCCATCCCAGCGCCGATCAACTGGTACCACGTTCCGTCTTCGCGCCAGACGCAGTGGTCGCGAAACTCGCCATCCCAGTGCTCCGTCGAGAGCACGTCCGGGTCGGTCGGCAGTTCTTCGATGATGGGGTTGCGCTCGTCTTTGTCCCACGTCCGCAGTGTCGAGTCCCCAGTCGTCGCCAGACACGGGAGTTGCTTGCGCTCGCGGCCACCCGTGTAGAGGATCGTCGCTGTCCCGTCGTCGTCGATGGCACAGCCGGACCAGCAGCCATCTCGGTCGGGTCCATCGGGCGAGGGCGTCAGCGCGACCGGTTCGTCCTCCCAGTGAACGAGGTCGTCGCTCACGGCGTGGCCCCAGTGGATCGTATCGTGATAGGGGCCGCCGGGATTGTACTGGTAGAAGACGTGATAGCGCCCGTTCCACTGGCTGACGCCGTTGGGATCGTTGAGCCAGTTGGCCGGTGTCGAGAGGTGATAGGCTGGCCGATGATCGTCGTTCTCGAACTGGTCGCGCAACGCAGCGATTTCCTCGCCGCTGCGTGGCCGAGCGGGGACGCTCGTCTCGCCGACGGTCGTCAACAGCGAGCGCGCGAGTCGGTCGCGGGCTTCGATATCGCCACCCGTCGCCTCGAACACGAGACCGTCACCGAGACCGAGGACGACGCCGTCGCCGAGCGACCAGCCGACGCAGGTGACCAGATCAGGCACGTCGTGGTCGATGCGGACCGTACTTGCGAGCACTTCGCCGCGCTCGGGGAGGATGCTGTCGTACCGCGCGAGCGTCGCGTCGGTGGGACCTCTGGTGATCGGTCGTCGATCGGCCAGTGGCGCGAACAGTGGATGGTCGTCGTAGACGGCTTTGACCAGCGGTCCCGTCTCGGGGCTGTCGGGTTCCGGGCCGACGGCGTCGGGGGCAACGGGATCGATGCCGAGCGCGTCGACCGCTGTCAGCGCGGCGAGTGAGAGCACGAGACCGCCACCCGAGCGCACGAACGCCCGGAGGATTCCACCCAGATCCGAGTCCGCTGCGATAGCCGGCGGCTCGTCGGCGTGCCACCAGCACACGTCGGTGCTCGACAGTGTTGCCGTCCCGTCGATCAGTTCGTCCACGGTGACGGTCCTCACGTCGAAGCCGTTCGCCTCGGCCCACTCTCTCGCGGCGATTTGCTCTCCAGATCGGCCATCCGCCGAGAGCATCGCGACACGAACCGCCGAATCAGTCATAACCAGACAAAGACGAGCATAATCAAAAAACCTCTCGTTCTCACCCACGCCGCTCTGTCGCTCTCCGATCCCTCCGGGACGCTGCAGTGGACCCTCAGGCGACGGTTCGCGCCCGCGGCTTGTATTCGATGATCGTCTGGTGACAGTGTGAGCAGGCGAACTCCAGGAGCTTCGTCGTCTCGTCGTTGTAGCTCATCCGTTCACCGCAGTTCGGGCACTCCATGATGAATAATGATTGACATTCCGGGAGCTTAATCCTTTCTCGACCGCCGGTGATGGGGCGCTATCGGGCGATTCAATCGAGTTCTACGGCGTTCGAGACGAGTTCGTCTTCGAGGTCGCGTGATTCGATGACAGCGGCGAGACACTCGTCGTCGAGCAGTCGAACCTCTCCCTCACGGGACAGTCGCGTCGCCTCGTCGGTGATCCCTGCAGAGGTTGCCATCATCACGGCGTCCACGTTCGATCGCTCCGCGCGCAGGTCCCGACACGCTTCGATGGCCGCTTCCGTCACCGCTTCCCCGTCAGGTCTGTGATACAGACGGACGAGCATCCGCTCGGTCGTCGGCGTGTCCTTGGCGACGACGATAGTGTCGTCGCTGGTCGCTTCGGTGGTCCAGCCAGTTTCGCCCAGCACGGTCGCGACGACCGCGCCGAACCGATCCTCATCGAGGTCTCGGAGGCGCTGCTCGATGTCCGCTCCCGCGGTGCTGGCGTCGTTCGTGTCCGTGCCTGTCTCCGATTCTTGGGTGTCGACCTCGCCGGCGTCGCGCTCGGTCGTCCCGATCGTGGCCTCGACGGCGTAGTCCGGTTCGTCGTCGGCCGCTGCTGTTTCGACTGGGTCGACCGCATCACCATCTCTGAGCGCGCGGACACGTTCGAGACTCTCCTCGACGGCTTCCAGGTCCGTTTCGAGATGGTCGACGGCGTCGGGATAGTGTTGGGTCGCGACTTCGATAGCCCGCTCGAACTGGTCGCGCGCTGTCTCGAACTCCTCGATCGCGAGTTCGTACTGGTCGCTTCCGATGTACCACTCGCCGGCCTGCTTGGCGTTCGTGGCGATGTTCCGACGCGTCGATGTCAACGACTCGATCACGTCCTCACGGCGCGCGCGTATCTCTTCGGGATCGCCAGTGAAGCGCCGCTCCGGTGCGTCCTGATCGATCTCGATCGCGTCTTGATACAGATCGATCGCTCGTTCGAGCTGTGCCGCTGCGGTCTCGTCGTCGTCCGCGTCGCTCGCTGCCCGGTCGGCTTCGATGGCAGCCTGTAGCGGTACGTCTTCGAGTTGCTCGATCGTCCTGTCGACGCGCTCTGCCTCGGCTTCGATCCGATCCCAGTCCTCGATGGCGTCCGAAGACATCGCACGAACCGTGTCGTACTCGCTCTGTGCGCGGCCGTAGGCGTCGCGTGCGCCCGTCAGGTCGTCGTCGCGCCAGCGTCGCTCCGCTCGGTCGGTGAACTGGCGCGCGCGACCGACTCGAACCGTCGCGAGCGTGTTCTTACAGCGATCGGCGACCTGTAGCACGCGATCGAGCATGGCCGTCCCGGGCCACTCCCTGTCGAATCCCCGTGCGGTTCGGACCGCGTCTTCGAGTTGGTCGGTGGCCGCCTGCGCGGCGTCGAGCGCGTCGTCGTACTCGCCGTTGTCGCGTCGGTCGAGCGCGTTGACCAGCGCGCGCGTGACGCCGTCGATCGTCGACTCCACGTGTGTCCACGCCTCGATCGCCGCTCGTACGTACTCCTCGACGGCGTCTAGCCCCGATTGACCGGCGTGAATCGTCCACGTGGTGTCACCGGAGCGTCGAACAGCAAACGTCCCCCCGCGCCGTCCGCCCTCGCTCGTGACCGATTCGATCTCGGTGAACGGGACCGACAGTTGCTGATCCCCGTCGACGTTCTCGTGACTACTCTCTCCAACGAGCACGACGATCCGTCTGTCCGTGACGACGGTGATCGTCCGAAACCCCTTGCCCGAGGTGATGCGCTCGTGTGACCCGTCGCGCTCGATCTCGACGCCGCGCTTTTGATTCGTCAGCACGAACACCGGCGTTTCGTCCTGTAAATGCGCTGCTGCGGGTTCCTCACGGAGATAGCCAGACGAAAGGAGACCACCCTTTCCGGTCTGTGTGAGGATCGCCGGCGATTCGCTCTCCCCATTATCCAATCTGATAATGCGACCCATCACTTACACCTTCTACACCTGTCGTTATGAGCCTCATCTATTCTATATTGATACTTAGGCGTAAAATTTACACACGATATCGAACGACATTCTCTTCGATTCCCCAGTCCCTGCTTATCGAGTCGTCACGTCTGCCTTCCGACTGACAACTGTCTGACTGGGCTTTACCACACCGCCGTTCGAAGCACTAGCAGAATGTTCGAGCGACGTGAGGCGGGACCTGGGACCGATGCCGAGCCAGAACCCGCAGTGATACAGATCGATTCGACCGTCTTCGAGACGTTCTCGTCGACACCACACCAGGGATCGCCGCGCATCGTTCGCTGGCTCGGCACCTGGGCCGGTCGACCCTAGGCGTTCTCGGTGAGCCGTTCGGCGATCCGCTGGGCGCCGATCGTCGGCGCGATATCGGGCTGGTCGGCCGCGATCGCTTCGATCTCGCGGTCGAGTTCCTCGCTGAGGCGCGCCTCGAACTCCTCGACGATCCCCGGGATACAGGCCATCCCGCCGGTGAGGACGATCGGCCGATCCAGCGCCAGCTGGTACACCTTCATGTAGTCGTTGGCCAGTTCCGGGAGGAAGGTGTTGGCGATCTCCTCGACGGCGTCGTCGAGATACTCGTCGACGGCGTCCATCACCGACCGCTCGATGGTGAACTCGTGGGAGCCGCCACCGGGCTGCTGGATGATGTCGGTAAAGGGTTCGAACTCGACGAAGTCGGCGTGTGCTTCCTTGTACTCGCGGGCGGTCTGGGTGTCGATGTTGACCCGGCCCTGGGTCTCTTCTTCGACGTAATTGGCGATCATCCGGTCGACCTCGTTGCCCGTCACCGCGCCCGTCGTGAACGGCGACAGTTGTTCACCACGGCGGTAGGCCGACGCTTCGAGGTTCGTCGATCCCATGTTGACGGCCACGAAGATCTCGTCGATCGCTTCGAGATCGTCGCCAAAGGCCGGGATCGCACCGCACAGCGATTCGGGGTAACTCTCGACGAGGCGCTTCCCGATCGAACTGCCCTCGATGACCGAACTCAGGTTCTCCAGTCCGCGGGGGTTGTCGATCGTCGGGATCGCGTAGACGACGGCGCTGTACTCGGGCAGATCGTTCTGCTCGATCAGCGCCTCGAAGAACGTCGCGGTCAGTTCCGCCCGATCCTCGTCTTCGGGCAGCCCCGAGCGAAGCATGAACTGGACCCGGTCGGGGTACTCGGTGGCGGCTTCCTCGCCGTAGAGGATCTTCTCTTCGCCCGTGAGCGCGTCCTCGTAGGTCGCGAGGCAGGTCAGCGTCTTGATGATCTCGTCTTCGGTGCCACGTGCTCCCGGCACCGAGACGACAGTGCGCGTACTCCCGAGTTTCACACCGATCGGGACCGCTTGCCCCGCGTCACTGATCTCTGCGTCTGCGTCACCAGCGTCCTCGTCGACTGACTCGTCTGCTGGCGGGGTCTCGTCTACAGCGTCCTCACTCATACGACCTGCTTTTCACCGATCAGATATATAACCCCCGTCCAAAGTAACAGCACTGATAATCGGACTGCCCCACAGCGAATTTGCGACCATCGACCTCGCCACGACCGTGACGACCCTACTGCATCGAATGGAGCTTCGCGATGTAGACCAGACTCAGCATGTGGTCGTCGACATCGAGGCTGTTGCCGTCGTTGGTCCCCGACTCGTCGATTCCCCGCAGATAATCCGAGAGATTCGACTGGACTGCCTCGGTGATCCAGTCTACGTCCTCGTAGTAGTCCAGTGCGTCCTCTGCACCGTGATACCCCGAGTGCATCAGCAGGAACTCCAGCCACTCGAAGACGACGAACTCGGCCGCGTAGTTCTCGGGAAGCTGTGCGAGATACGGCTTTTCCGCACCGTCGCCACCCAGGAACGGGAGCAATTCGCGGTATAGCCCGGCACGGAACGAGTCGCCGGCGGCCACGTCGCCCTCGTCAGCCATCGCCATGCTCAGTTCCGCCGGGTCCAGTTCGTCGTCCTCGCCCAGTCCGTTGTCGGGCCGCTGCTGGCGTGCCATCTTGCGTAACTCGTCGAGGTCGTAGTCGCGTGGGTTGATGGTCATGATACTGCAACTATTCTGCCCCAACGTGTTAAATCTTACACACAGTCAGACGGTCGTCTGACACGCTCAGCGGATCGTTTCGTTCTCAGGGTCCTCTCTGTCCCCAATCCAGCCGTTGATAATCGGGAGCGTATTTTTATATTCCGGTAGTGACGAGACCTTCGTAGTCTGACGATGAGTCGCCAATCTGGGTCCGATACGGCACGCCTGTGCGTGACGAACGCCAAAGGGGGTACTGGGAAGACGACAGTCGCCGTCAACGTCGCCGGCGCGCTCAACGAGCGCGGTCGCGACGTCTTGTTCGTCGATCTCGATCCGCAGGGCAACGCCACCGAAGCCCTCGGGCTTGTCGAGGCCTACGACGCCGAACCGCCGACACTGTTCGACGTGCTGACCAGCGGTGAGGATCGGTCGTTGCTCGCGGACCTGATCGTCGACCACGACGAGATGGCTGTCGTCCCGAGCAACATCGACATGCTACAGGTCGAACACGAACTCACGATCGCGGATCTGGTCGCCCGGGCGAAACACGACGACACGGTCGATATCGACCCGCAGACGCTGAGCGAGATGGCGCACAACATCACGCCCCAGAGCGTTTCTGGTCCCCACACCCTCGGCGTCCTCGACGAGGCACTCGCGGCCGTCGAAGACGAGTACGACTACGTCGTCATCGACTCGCCGCCGTTCTACGGCAAACTCACCGACACGGGCATCTACGCCGCGCGCAACGTCCTCGTTCCGGCACTGACCGAGGCGACTTCAGAACGGGCGATCGAACTGCTGATCGATCAGGTAGCCGCCCTCGAAGCGCAAGCCGACATCACGGTCGAGACGCTCGGTGTCGTCGCCAACCGCGTCGAGAAGACTAACGAGGACCGGACGATGCTGTCGTGGCTCGAAACGGTGTTCGATGACTTCCCTGTCTGGGAAGTCCGCAAGCGCGTCGCGCTTCAGCGGGCGTTCTCCGCCGGAAAATCCATCTTCCACTACGAGCAATCCGTCGATATGGAATCCGTCTTTCTCGATATCGCGACGGAACTCGACCGTCAGTTCGGGTACGCCGAGGAGGTCCCTGCATGAGTGACGACGACGAGCGCATGGAACGTGCCCACCGCATTCGCCGGATGCGAGAGGGGCAGCGAGCGACCGACGACGACAGCGAGGACCCTGCCACCGAGCAAGACCCGGAAGCCGAGAATGCTGTCGACGCGGCCGAACCCGATGGTGGCGACGTTGGTGACGGCGACGCTGACACTGATACCGATGGTGACGACGACGCTGACACTGACATCGACGGTGACGACGACGCTGACATCGATACCGACGCTGACGGCGACGCTGGCAGCGGCGTCGACACTCAGGCGACCGCCGCGACGGACGCATCGACGACGGCCGCGGACACAGTGACGGACGACACAGTCTCGACCGACGACGCGGCCGAACACGATTCGGATCGTACCGAGCAGCCCCCAGCGGACGCTGCGGCACAGCCACAGGACGCGAACATGAACGAGTCGACTCCAACGAGCGAGCAAGACGTATCGAGCGAGACAACCGAAGACGAACCGGATCCCCAGTCGATCGCCCAGCGCGCTGCACAGGCGGCCGCCGAGGCCACCGGGACCGCTTCCTCCACGAGCGAGTCCGACGAACCAGCCGAACACGACCAGGCGCCGGCCGATGGTGCGCTCACCGGCGTCTCGGCGGCGGCCACACAGGGTGCAACGGGCGTCGAACTGCCCGATCAGGACGACATCGACGCCGCCATCGAGGCTGCCGATGGCTCGGTGGCGACTGCCGAGACGAGCGACGCCGAAGACGCCCCGCGAGACCCCGGCGCGGTGGACTCGGTCTCGACGACCGAAGAGTCGACACGGGTCCTCGAATTCACGTTGGGTGATGAACACTACTGTATCGATATCTCGCTGGTCGAAGAGATCGTCAAACGCGACTCGGTCACGCGCGTTCCAAACACCGACGAGTACATCGAAGGCGTCGTCGACCTCCGAGGCCAGATCACGACGATCCTCGATCCGAAAGCACTGATGGATATCGACGCTGCCGGCTCGGAGACGCTGATGATCGTCTTCGATCCCGACGCGTTCGACGATCAGGGCGCACTCGGCTGGATCGTCGACGAGGTCCAGCAAGTCGCGCCGATCGCCGAATCGGAGGTCAATCAGCCACCCGTCGACGAAGACTACATCCGCGGTGTCGTCGACCGCGACGACAGCGACGAGTTCGTCATCTGGACGAAACCCGAAGTCGCGATCAAACTCGCGACGGTCGACGAGACTGACGACTGACTCTCAGCACTCGACCCGGCCGGGGCAGGAGGAAAGCCTTATTCGGGACCGAGGGCGGACGTACTAACGTAACGATGGGGCTCGAAGAGGAGATCCGCGAGATCGAAGAGGAGATCGCCAGCACGCCCTACAACAAGTCCACAGAGGCACATATCGGCCGCCTCAAGTCCAAGCTCGCGGAGAAAAAAGAGAAGCTCGAACAGCAAGACGGCTCCGGCGGAGGCGGCGGCTACGCCGTCGAGAAGCACGGCGACGCCACCGTCGCGCTCGTCGGTTTTCCCAGCGTCGGGAAATCGACGCTCCTCAACGCCCTGACCAACGCCGAGAGCGAGACGGGGGCCTACGAGTTCACGACGCTCGATGTCAACCCCGGCATGCTCCAGTACCGCGGCGCGAACATCCAGATGCTCGACGTGCCGGGGCTGATCGAGGGCGCGGCCGCCGGCAAGGGTGACGGTCAAGCAGTGCTGTCAGTCGTTCGTACCGCCGACCTGATCGTGTTCGTCCTCTCGGTATTCGAGATCGAACAGTACCAGCGCCTGAGCGAGGAACTGTACAAGAACAAGGTCCGAATCGATCGGGAGCCACCTCGGGTTTCGATCCGCCGGAAGGCAAAGGACGGGCTGTCGGTCAACGCCAGCGTCGACCTCGACCTCGACGAGGAGACGATCAAGGGCGTCCTGCGCGAACACGGCCACGTCAACGCCGACGTGACCATCGGCGAGCAGGTCGACATCGATCGCCTCATCGACGGCGTGATGGACAACCGCGTCTATCTGCCCTCCGCCGTCGTCGTCAACAAGGCGGATCTCATCGAGCCAGACTACAAGGAGACCGTCGACGCGAACCTCCGCGAGTACGGCATCGATCCCGACGACGCGGTGTTTATCAGCGCCGAAGAGGCGCGCGGTCTCGACGCCTTGCGCGAGGAAATCTGGGAACGGCTC
>Ga0207771_101013_pt1 | contig 13700 bp, 12 predicted proteins | sample A23M2SouthBayCA_2_FD_187731 | JGI IMG/M metagenome (GOLD analysis project Ga0207771, IMG submission 187731) | Aerobic enrichment media microbial communities from Eden Landing Ponds, California, USA - A23 M2 (2) (SPAdes) | ecosystem: Environmental > Aquatic > Marine > Unclassified | place...
CGCACGCTCGCCCCGTCGCGAATCTTGTCTTCGCACTGCGGACAGACCCGCGGTGCGTCGACCCCGTTAGGTGTGAAGACCCGTGCGTAGTCGGCCGTGACGAAGTTACCGCAGTTCTGGCATTCCGGCATACACTCCACACAGACGGAATCTGCCCTCTTAATGGTTCGTGCTCTCCGGCTGGCGGTGTTCAGATAAGCAACCTCAGTCACAGACTTACAGACACCGAAAGCCCTCGCGTCGTTGCGGTCCCGGGACCACCGCTGCGCTCCAGCAGGTGCTTGCGGGGTCCGGGTTCCCGCAACTGCACTCGCCCTTTCATCCACCAGGGTATAGACGGCTAAACGCCGGGTCCTGGCGGATGAAAGGGCGAGGCACGCTAGGCGGATCTGCGGCGGCACTATTCGACCGCAGAGAGAATATCCGCCGCAGATCCGCCTAGCGTGCCGAGGGCTTTCGGTGGTCTCGTGAGCGGAGTGAACGAGAGCTCGAAAGTCGAGCGAAGCGAGTCTTTCAGTGCCCAAACTGCTGTCACTCACTCTCTTCTCTGAACACTACCTCCATACTGGCAGTGATCAGATAAGAGGGTGCAATGTCTCTGGAAAAAGCCGCCCTCACGCTTCGAGCCATATTTGAATACCGCCTGCTGTTTCCAGCTTATGATAAAGCATTTATATAAATGTAATTCATTTTCAGCTATAGAAATGGAATCATTGCAACTCCATCAGGAAGACGCGTACAGTGCTGTTGGAGGAGGAATAGCCTCTCTTATTGGTTATTTTTTCACTTCACCACACGCTGGGGACTTCCTCGTTCGTGCTTCCGTTTCTGTGTTTATGGGATTGGTGACCGCCGCAACAGTTCTGGGATTGGGTCTTTTCCTACGGAACCGATGATATTCCCGTCATAATGTGCGTGTACGATATTTTGAAGCATTCTTACGACAAGCGGTAGTTATCGCGCTGATATCGGCGTGATACGCAAGATGAAATTCACTCACCAGGGAAACATCGGCGAGACCAGATCAAGATACGACTCAAGTACAGATTAAACAAATAAAACCTTCTGGATAGATAGAGTCTCAAATCCGTAGATAGGGCCGGAAACTGTGGTCCCAACGTCACTAAATTCCCGGTGAGGCGGTCGATTTCGGGCACGAATCACTCAGAAAACGAACCGCCTCACTCTTCACCGTTATCTGAACGCCGCTCTCAGAATTCGCCGGTGATCTCGCCGTCTTCGTCGAGCGTGATGACGCCGTCGAACAGGGCGCGGAATCGGTCGACGGTCGCCTCGTCGTGGACGCCCTGCGCGAGGTGGAACATCCCGACGGCGTCGTGTTCGGCGAGCAGTTCGAGCAGGCGCTCGACGGCCTCGACGGCGCGGTCCTCGTCGGCGTAGTAGATCAGTTCCGTGACCGAGTCGAAACTGACCCGGCGCTTGCCGTCGTGGTCGGCGAGGAAATCCTCGGTCTGAGAAACGATGGCCTCCCAGTCGTCGGGTGCGGAGACGTACCGGACGTTGTCGGACTTCCGGCGGGTGTAGCCCCGCTCGACCGACAGCGTGTCGAGGATCGTCGCTCGGTCCTCGTCGACTTCGTAGTACTCCAGCTTTTGCTCGACCTCGCGGGCCGTGGTTCGGGTCGACACGACCAGCAGATTGTCCGTGTCGGTGCTGAGGAAGTCGGTGTCCAGTCGGTCCGTCTCGCCGGTACTCGGATGCAACAAGAGGATGCCCGTCCCGCCCGGAATCGCCTCGGGCGTGTTCTCGATGGCGAGGGAATACTCCATGTGGTCGTTCAGTGGGTGGCGTGCGCTTTATACTATCGGTCCACCCCCCGGACGAGGCGTGTGAGCACACCAGCGTCTGTCAGTTTCCTGTTCGGTCAGCACACGCGCCCGACGTAAGCAAGTGAGTCGGGCGCGGCTAGAACACGATCCCGGCGTCAGCAAGTGAGTCGGGCGCGGCTAGAACACGATCCCGGCGTTAGCACGTGAGCCGCCAGCGGCCAGCACACGCGCCCGACGTAAGCAAGTGAGTCGGGCGCGGCTAGAACACGATCCCGGCGTTAGCACGTGAGCCGGGATCGGCTAGAACACGATCCCGGCGTTAGCACGTGAGCCGGGATCGGCTAGAACACGATCCCGGCGTTAGCACGTGAGCCGGGATCGGCTAGAACACACTGTCGGCGGTCGCAGCACCAACGACACTGAAGATCGACCCGACAGCGATCGCTTTCAGCGTGGTCTCGCCGACCGCCATCGGCGTGGGATCGGTCAGGATCTCCCCCTCGACGAGGAAGGTCTCGGGGGCGGTAAAGGCCAGCGCGAGGATCGCAACCGAGCCAAAGGAGACGGCCATCAGCGAGACGAATCGGATCGGGATCCCCGCCACCTCCGCCTCGGCGTCGGGGTCGCGGTCGTCGTCGGCCTTGTACAGCGCGCCGTAGCCGATGGCGAAGACGATCCCGACGACGGCGACGGCGTGCGCATTGCTCATGTTGGCCGCCAGCACCCACACCTCCTCGGTGACGACGAACGGGCCGGCCAGCAGAAATCCTCCGACCAGCTGCTGGGCCGTGTCGGCGATCTTGTATCGTGGCGGCCGTGCCATGGCGTGGTCTGTGCGTCGGGCGGTCAAAACGCTGGTGTTCGCCGCCGGAGGCTACAGCGCTTCGCGGAGCGTGGCGACGCCGTCGCGGTAGTACAACAGGTACGCCACCGGCACCAGCGCGGCGGTGACGAGAAGCATCGACAGGAGTTGCGTGATCGGGTCGGGCGGTGCGACGAAGACACCGACGGCGAAGCCACCGGTGGCCGCGAGCAGGATCGTCTCGACCAGTCGAACCCCGTCGGTCCGTGGCTGCTGGCGGGACCACTGCCGGCGCTGATAGATGTAGAACACGACGCCGAAGGGGACCAGCAGTGAGAGGAGAATCCACGGCGTCGATCCCACGCCGTGGGCGGTCGCATCACGGTGGACCCAGTAGCCCAGCAACGCCACGAACCCGACGTAAAATCCGAGTAGCCCGACCGCTGCGAGTAGCCCGACCGCTGCGAGTGTGACCTGACTGATCTGGAGCGCGAACGAGAGCGTCACGACCGAGTGCAGACGGCGGGAGGGCAAAGCCGTTGTGCCGACCGCTGGCACCGAACGGCCTTTGCCCCTCGCCCGCCAGTCACTGCTCATGAACGTCAGCGACGCCTTCGACGAGTGGGCCCGCTCGGGCAAAGATCAGGGCATGGAGGAACGCCACTGGCACACCGCAAAGCACGCGCTGGCCCGGATGCCAGTCGAATCTGGCGAGACTGTCCTCGATCTGGGCTGTGGCTCTGGCTACGCTGGCCGCGCCCTGCGCGAGACCAAGGGTGCGGGCCGAGTCTACGGCATCGACGCCGCCGCGGAGATGGCACACAACGCCGCGTCCTACACCGACGACGCACGGGTCGCCTTCGCCGTCGGTGACTTCGAGCACCTGCCGTTCGAGGACGACAGCATCGACCACTGCTGGTCGATGGAGGCCTTCTACTACGCCCAGAATCCCCACGCCGTCCTGGACGAACTGCGCCGCGTCCTCCGACCCGGCGGCACGTTCTACTGCGCTGTGAATCGCTGGGAGGAGCACGTCCACTCCCACGAGTGGGAGGACCTCGTGGGCGTGCCGATGTTGCTCTGGAGCGAGCGCGAGTATCGCGAGGCGTTCCGTGACGCGGGCTTGACCGTCGCCTCGCAAGATCGGATTCCCGACACCGAGGTCGAGATCCCCGAAGAAAGCGCCTTCCCGACGGAGGACTGGGAGACTCGCGAGGCGATGGTCGAACGGTACCGCGAGTTCGGGACGCTGCTGACGGTCGGTGTCGTCCCCGAGTAGCTGATGCCGTCCGCGTCGGCTCTGTTGGCATCCCGTAGAACACTCGCAAAATACGATGTGGGCACTGCGCCCGGTGTCGCTCGATCACGATGCCTGCTCGGTTTCTGTCCCTGCTTCGGTCGTCGTTTCTGTCTCGGTTTCTGTCCCTGCTTCGGTCGTCGTTTCTGTCTCGGTTTCGGTCGCGGTCTCTTCGGGTGTCGCTGTCGCTTCCGCTCCGAGAGACAGATCGGCCCACGCGACCGTGCCCGCCTCGACGATGTTCGCGGGGGCGAGTTCCGCGGCGTTCAGCACCGTTCCGACGTTGGGGGGCACCGCCTCGGCCGGTTCGATACTGACCGCGTCGTCCTCGATACTGTCTTCCTCGGGATCGAATACGACGATGCGCATCACCATTCCGAGGGGGTAGTGCGGGAGACAGAGGATGTCGTAGACTCCCGGCTCGTCGAACTGGTAGAGCCACGACTCGCCGCCGATGACCGGTGGCGAGGTGAACCCGGTCGCACCCTCCGGGATGCGTGTCGGGATCGAGAGTTCGGGATTGGCATACTTCTCGTCGAACGCCGTCGCCGTGTGTTCGCCGGCGACACTCAGGAAGTGGACGACTTGCCCCGGCCTGATCTGGACGCCGACCGGATCGAAGATAAATTCGATCGGGAATTCGCCGCCGTCCGGCTCGGGCGATTGTGGGAAGTTCTCGTGGACGCCGCCGTCTGGGAGCTGCCCCATCTCGACGACCGTGTCGATCGTGACGCTGCCCGTCTCGTCCGCGGCGAGCGGATAGCCAAACGTCGGATCGATCAGGTCGTCCACGAGCGCCGTGTCGTCGGCCGTCTCCTCCGCTGTCTCCGTTTCGGTTTCCGTGCCGTCTGTCGTCTCGGTACCGTCCGGTGTCTCCTCGTCCTCTTCCTGTGCTGCACCCAGCACGCTCGCGCCACCAAGCGTCGCGATTCCAGCACCTGTACCAGCGAGTTTGAGGACCGTCCGGCGCGAGCGGTCCAGCACTGATCTGCTCGCTTCGGTCTCCTGTGTCTTGTTAGTACGAGCCATACATCTGCCCGTTCGACACGGGACCGTATTGTAATATATGTGGTATTTGTGGTAGCACGGCCCTGTCCACGTCACTGGGTCGAGTATGCTATCTCGTCGATCATGATTCTCGTCTGTCCTGTCCCTGTCGGTGCATGAGACAACGCGGACGGTCACTGTTCCACAGCGACGACAGCCCACGAAAAAGCCGACGTTACTCTCCGCCGTTTGATGGGTTCGTGGTTCCACAGACCTCTGATTTTCAAACCAGTTAAGGCCGGCCCTCCCCTCCCTGCTGCTATGAGTGAGTCAGAGCGTGCGGGTCGGGAGGAAGTCTGGATCGAGAAGTACCGCCCGCAGACGCTCAGTGAGGTCGTCGGTCACGAGACCATCGTCGAGCGCCTCCAGAGTTATGTTGATAGAAACGACCTATCACATATGTTGTTTGCGGGGCCGGCCGGAACCGGGAAAACCACAAGTGCCACCGCCATCGCTCGCGAACTGTACGGCGAGGACTGGCAGGAGCACTTCCTCGAACTGAACGCCTCCGACGAGCGCGGGATCGACGTGGTCCGGGATCGGATCAAGAGCTTCGCCCGGACCTCCTTCGGCGGCGTCGACTACCGAATTATATTTCTCGACGAGGCCGACGCGCTCACGTCTGACGCCCAGTCAGCACTCCGCCGGACGATGGAGCAGTTCTCGAACAACGTCCGCTTCATCATGTCCTGTAACTACTCCAGCCAGATCATCGACCCGATCCAGTCCCGCTGTGCCGTCTTCCGGTTCTCGCCACTCGGCGACGAAGCCGTCGAGGAGGAGATCCGTCACATCGCGAGCGAGGAGTGCATCGAACTCACCGAGGACGGCGTCGACGCCCTCGTGTATGCCGCTGGCGGGGACATGCGCAAGGCGATCAACGGCCTGCAAGCGGCCTCGGTCTCTGGCGACGTGGTCGACGAGGAAGCGGTGTTCGCGATCACCTCGACGGCCCGCCCCGAAGTGATCCAGGGGATGGTCCAGGACGCGCTCGACGGTGACTTCAAAGCCGCGCGCTCCCAGCTGGACGACCTGATCACCGACGAGGGGATCGCCGGCGGCGACATCATCGACCAGCTTCACCGCTCGATCTGGGAGTTCGACGTACCCGATCAAGACGCCGTGCGAATTCTGGACCGCGTCGGGGAAACGGACTACCGGATCACCGAGGGCGCGAACGAGCGCATCCAGCTAGAGGCGATGCTGGCGTCGCTGAGTCTGGACGAGTAGCGACTGTTCTTCGACGCCCTTGGACTCGGCGCGACGCTCTCACACCCGATCTTTCACGACGACGGCCACGAGTCCGAGCACCAGTCCGTAGACGGCGTGCCACAGCAGTGACGGCGGCGCGAAGTTGGGGAACGGTGGCGAAGCCGGCGAGCCGACGGCACCGAGCCAGACGGGCATCACGAGTGCGGCCAGCCCGATCCACGTGAGGACGCCCCACGCGACACCGAGACCGACGAGCCGGTTCGTCTCTCTGATCGAGAGCGCCTGTGCGACGCCGGCGAACACGGCACCAAGCACCGCGCCGTGGAAGAGGTGGACGCCCATTCCCAGTGCGGGGTTCGGCGGCGGTGCCAGCCCGTACAGCGACGGAATCGCAACCGCCAGCACTGCGTCGTTCATCACCAGTACCAGACCGCCCATCACCAGCGAGCCAGCCAGCCCGCCGAGGACGCCGGCTTTCAGGCCCGCTGCGTCCGTCGTGCTGCGTGACTCGCGTACGTTTTCTGTTGACATGCACTCGGTGAATCGAAGCCACTGGTAAAGGCCGTATGGCGCTCGTGAGCCACCGACTCACGACGGGGGAACGTTTAACAAGAGCGTGCGGAACCGACAGACGACGCCCTGAGGGGCCGCTTTTCGGACTGTCCCTTCGGAACTGTTTTACGCGCTGGTCGGTCAACAGTATCCCAATGAGCGACCTCGCCGACGAATATCGACTCGACTACTTCGAGGCGGAGGGGTTCCAGCGCCTGGAGTGTGACTCCTGTGGCGACATGTTCTGGACGCGCGACGAGACGCGCGACACCTGCGGTGAACCGCCGTGTGCCGAGTACGGCTTCATCGACGACCCCGGCTTCGACGAACAGCTCTCCCTGGAGGAGATGCGCGAGACGTTCCTCTCCTTCTTCGAGGAGCGAGATCACGGCCGGATCGATCCCTATCCGGTCGCCGCCAACCGCTGGCGCGACGACGTCCTGCTGACTCAGGCATCGATCTACGACTTCCAGCCCCACGTGACGACGGGCCAGTCCCCGCCGCCGGCCAATCCGCTCGTCGTCTCCCAGCCCTGCATTCGGATGCAGGACATCGACAACGTCGGCAAGACCGGCCGCCACACCATGGCCTTCGAGATGGGCGGCCACCACGCCTTCAACGCCGAGAAGGGGAGCGGTTACGCCTACGAGGGCGAGATCTACTGGAAGGAAGAGTGCGTGCAGTACTGCGTCGAACTGTTCGAGCAACTCGGCGCGGACGCGGGCGAGTTGACGCTGATCGAGGACGTGTGGGTCGGCGGCGGCAACGCCGGACCGGCGTTCGAAGTGATCTATCAGGGGCTGGAACTGGCGACGCTCGTCTTTATGCAGTTCGAGCAGGACCCCGAGGGCGACGTGGAAATGAAAGACGGCAACACGTACTCGGCGATGGACCGCCGCGTCATCGACACCGGGTATGGCATCGAGCGCTGGACGTGGATGAGCCAGGGCACCCCGACGGTGTACGAGGCCATCTACCCCGAGATGATCGACTTTTTGCGGGAGAACGCCGGGCTGGACTACTCCGAGGAGGAGGATGAAATCGTCTTCCGCGCCGCGAAGCTCGCCGGCCACATGGACATCGACGAGGCCGAAGACATCGAGGCCGCGCGGGACAACATGGCCGATCAGCTGGGCGTCTCGACGAGCCGCCTCGTCGAACTGATGGAGCCACTCGAAAACATCTACGCCATCGCCGACCACTGCCGGACGCTCGCCTATATGCTGGGCGACGGCATCGTCCCCTCGAACGTCGGGACGGGCTATCTCGCCCGGATGGTGCTGCGACGGACCAAGCGACTGGTCGACACCGTCGGCGTCGACGCGCCGCTGGACGAACTCGTCGACATGCAGGCCGACCGGCTGGGCTACACGAACCGCGACACGATCCGGGACATCGTCCGCACCGAGGTCGAGAAGTACCGCGAGACGCTGGATCGGGGCGGCCGGAAAGTCCGACAGCTCGCAGACGACTACGCCAAGAAGGGCGAGCCGATCCCGCTTGGCGAACTGATCGAGCTGTACGACTCGCATGGCATCCAGCCCGACATGGTCGAGGAGATCGCCGCAGAGAAAGGCGTCGACGTGGCCGTGCCCGACGACTTCTATGGGCTGGTCGCGGAGCGCCACGGCGGCGGACAGGCCTTCGAAGAAGCGGACGCGGTACCCTACGAGGACCGCCTCGCCGAGCTACCGGGCACCGACCGCCTCTACTACGAGGACCAGCAGCGAATGGAGTTCGAGGCGGTCGTCCTGGAAGTGTTCGACCGCGAGGATGGCGACTACGACATCGTCCTCGATCAGACGATGTTCTACCCCGAGGGCGGTGGCCAGCCCCCGGACCACGGCACCATCTCGACCGACGACGTGACCGCCGACGTGACGGACGTACAGATCCACGATGGCGTCATTCTCCACACCGCCGACGCGGACCCCGGTACCGGCGAGTTCGTCCGCGGGCAGGTCGACGCCCGCCGCCGCCGCAGCCTGATGCGCCACCACACCGCGACCCACCTCGTCATCCACAGCGCCCGGCAGGTGTTGGGCGAACACGTCCGGCAGGCCGGCGCTCAGAAGGGCACCGATTCCTCCCGGATCGACATCAGCCACTACGAGTCGATCACGCGCGAGCAGGTCGAGACCATCGAACACCGGGCCAACGAGATCGTGATGGACAACGTCGCCGTCTCACAGGAGTGGCCCGACCGCCACGAGGCCGAGGAAGAACACGGCTTCGACCTGTATCAGGGTGGCATCCCGACCGGCGAGCAGATCCGCCTGATCCACGTCGCCGAGGACGTCCAGGCCTGCGGTGGCACCCACGTCGCCCGCACCGGCGACATCGGGACGATCAAACTGCTCAACACCGAGCGCGTCCAGGACGGCGTGATCCGCCTGACCTTCGCGGCCGGCGACGCGGCGATCGACGCCACCCACGCCGTCGAGGACGCCCTCTTCGAGACGGCCGATCTCTACGACGTGGCCTTCGAGGACGTGCCCGAGACCGCCGAACGCTTCTTCGACGAGTGGAAGGCCCGCGGCAAGGAGATCGAGGAACTGAAAGAACAGCTGGCCGAGGCCCGCGCCAGCGGCGGCGGCGACGCCGACGAGGTCGAAGTCGGCGAGCGGACGGCGGTCGTCCAGCGCATCGACGCCGACATGGACGAACTCCGCGCACAGGCCAACGCCATCGTCGAGCAGGGATCGATCGCGGTGCTTGGCTCCGGTGCCAGCGGTGCGCAGTTCGTCGTCGCCGTCCCCGACGATGTCGAGATCAACGCCGGTGAGGTCGTCGGCGAACTCGCATCTCGGGTCGGCGGCGGCGGCGGTGGTCCGCCCGACTTCGCACAGGGTGGCGGTCCCGACGCCGAGAAACTCGACGACGCGCTGGCGGAGGCACCCGAGATCCTCCGACAGGTCGCCAACGTCTGATACGGATTATTGTCGCCGTTTTCCCGGTCGACCGCACATCGTCGTGCGGTCGATCCGGTAAAGATCGACAATAATCCGTACGAGCACCGGCCACGTTCACACCACGTACCTACTTTTGTGCCCCACCAGAAGGGGTGGCTAATGCCCTATTGCCTGTCCTGTGGGTCGAAGACGGACTTCGAGACGGCGGACTGTCACGACTGCGGGCAGGCGATCACGCGCCGGATCGAGCCGCCGGGTGGGGCGGTCGTCGACGATTCCGAGCCGATCGAAGACGGGCAATCCGACGCGACGGACACGGACGCCGAGCGTGACACCGACTCCGAGACCGTCGACACCGCCGAGCCACCGACGACCGACACGTCGGGACCGTCGCCCTTTGCCGACCGGTGGGCGATCCCCTTCGCTGCGACGTACCCGGTCCGGGGCGACTACCGCCCGCTCGTCGTCGGGGCGGCCGTGGCGTTGCTGGGACTCGCCCTGCCCTTTCTCCTGTTGGTCCTCGTCGGCTACGGCTTCCGACTATTGCGGGCGACGGCCCGGGGACAGGCCCAGCGGCCGGCCTTCGAGGCGTATGACGAACTGTTCGTCGACGGCCTGAAGTGGGCCTTTGTCACGGCCATCTACGGCTTCGTCGTGTTCCTCGGTGCGATCGCGGCAATCGTCGCCGGTGCCGTCGACGAACCGATCGGACAGGCGCTGTGGGTCGCCGTTGGCTTCGTCGGCGTCTATCCGCTGCCGGCGTCGCTGACGGTGTACGGTGCGACCGACGACCTGCGGGCGGCGTTCGCGCGGGGTCACGCCGGCCGTTTTGCCACCTCGTGGCTCTATCTGAAGGCGTGGCTCGGCTGGCTGGTCGTCGTCGCCCTCTCGGCGATCCTCGCGACGGTGTCGGCGCTGACGCTCGTCGGCCCGCTCGTCGTGCAGCCCTGGTCGATCTACGCACAGGCGACGGTGTGGGGCCACTCCTATCGTGCAGCCGTCGCCCGCGAGATCGTGCCGCCGGCCCCGGACGAACCGGTCGCTTGATACTGCCGGCTGTCCCTGTTGCAACATATTCGCGACGCCGGGGTCGCGACAGTCTTCACAGACATACAGCCGGCAGTATGAGACCGACCCGCCGACCCGAAACAGGCAACAGCCTCCCGCTCCTTGCCTCGACCATGCCGAAGACGACGACCGATGGCGTGACCCTGCATTACGAGACCGACGGTAGCGGCGAGGCGGTCGCGTTCGTCAACGATGTCGGTGCGGGTGCGTGGCTCTGGGGCTGGCAGCACGGCGTCGTCGCCGGTCCCTACGAGAGTCTGGTCTGGGACCTGCGTGGGACGGGACGATCGGACGAACCCGCGGGACCGTACAGCGTCGAGACGCTTGCCGACGATCTCGAAGCGGTGCTCGCCGACGCCGCCGTCGCCAGCGTCCACCTCGTCGGCGCGGGACTGGGCGGGATGGTCGCGCTGGCCTACGCCCACCGCCACAATCGGGCCGAGTCGCTGGCGCTGTTCGGGACCCCAGCCAGCGGCGAGACCGTCACCGACCGCCTCGACGATCTGTGGGCACCGCTGGACGATCCCGCGGCGCTGGCCGACTCCCTGCAGACTGCCTTTGCGTCCGACCTGACCGCCCACCGGACGATCCGTGACGATATGGTCCAGTGGCGACAGGCCGACGACGCCGACCGCGCGGGCTGGCAGGCCCAGGCCGCCGCGATGCGCGCGTTCGAGGCCCCGCCGTTGTACGAGATCACACTCCCCGTCCTCGTCATGCACGGTGTCGACGACGCCATCGTCCCTGCGAGTGCGGGCGAGGCACTGGCCGAGGACCTCCCCCGCGGCGAGTACCAGCCCGTCGAGGGCGGCCACTGGGCCTTTATCGAAGAGAGCGCCGCCGTCTCGGACGCGCTGGTGGGCTGGCTCGACGAGCAGACCGCCGACACGTGAGGATGTGGTGGCGGGCGTCCGCGCGCCGGTCGACGAGGACGGCGTCTGCGAGCGCGGCAACGTTCGCCGCGGATCTGTCCATTTTTGAGGCTCCAGCGCCTCTCTTGGGGTGATGTGTCTCAGGATCGCCCTGCTGAATGCGGCCCACGACGGGGAGCTAAACCGCCGGAACTTCCGGCGAGAACTCGATGCGGACCTCGTCGAATACGACGTGACCGACCGCGAACTGCCCGAAACCTTCGCGTTCGACGGCTGTGTCGTCACCGGGTCGCGTGCCTCCGTCTACTGGGACGAGCCGTGGATCGCGGATCTGAGCGCGTGGGTCCGCGAGGCGGTCGAACGCGAGATGGCGTTTCTGGGGGTCTGTTTCGGCCACCAGCTACTGGCCCACGCACTGGGGGGCGCGGTCGAGGCGATGGACGACTACGAGATCGGGTATCGCACCGTCGCTCACGACGACAGCACAGCGCTGCTCGACGGCGTCGATCGGGAGTTCACGGTCTTTACGACCCACTCGGACCGCGTCGTCGAACTCCCGCCGGGGGCCGAGCAGTTCGCCGAGAACGACTACGGCATCCACGGCTTCCGTAAGGACGATGTCTTCTCCGTGCAGTTCCACCCCGAGTACGATCCCGAGACCGCCCGCGAGGTCACGCAGGGCAAGGACGCCCACCTCTCGGACGAACGCATTCAGGAGGTGCTCTCGGGCATCACGGCACAGAATTACGACGCCGCCTGCGAGGCAAAGCGACTGTTCGACAATTTCACCGAGTACGTCCGTGCGCGTCGTGTCGAAGATGACAGCGGTGTCGTCGCTTCGGACGACTGATCGAGTCGGCATCACTGGCTCAGACGACTGATCGAGTCGGCATCGTGTTCTGCCGGAGATGTCGGTGTCAGACCGACTCTCTTCAGGAGATGGTGCTGACCGACGAGCACGACCACTGCAACGACGATCACGAGCGCCGCCTGTGGCGTCGTCAGAATCCCCAGCGAGACGATCAGCGTCGTCGCACACGCCGGTGCGTGACCGGTGTCGGTCGCCGTCATCGCGGCGGTCGTCAGGGCGACGGCGACGATGCCACTGGCGGCCAGTCGCAGTGCGCCCATCGATCCGGGGGCGGCCAGCCCATCGAGTGCGACGCCGCCGGCCACGAGATGGTAGGCGGCCAAGCCGGCAAGGACGCCGAGGAGATGGCCGCCCACCACGCGACGCGGAGCGCTCTCGGCCGCGTCCGGTTTCACCGCGAAGAGATACGCCGTCGGCCCGAGGCTCGGGAAGAGCAGCGGCAGGCCGGTGAGCCAGACGGCACCGCCGAGCGTCGACAGCAGCGCGGCTGCACGACCCGCTCGCCGGAGCCACGGCTGCCGTCGCCACGGTACTGCCACGGTGACGGGAGCTACCGATCTGGACGGGAAAAGATGCCGTTTCTGGACGAGTCCGAGCGGACAGCTATCGTAACAATTGAAACGATTTACACACCGATCGCACTGCAGTCGTGCGATCGGGTGTGCATTGACTTTCAATGGCTACTATAGGCCAAGTCGCGCCAGCTTCGCTGTGGCGTCCAGTCGAACAGCGCTCTGGCCTTCGACGTGTCGACGAGCGGGGCGTACTCGTCCGTCCCGAGCGTGTCACGCAGGTCGGTGTCGGGGTACAGTTCGGCGACGAGATCACGCGTCGGCACGTCCGCGCAGGTGTCGGGGGCTGACACCCAGACGCGTTCGTGGCCCGCGAAGTCGGCTTCGACGGTCCGTCGGACCAGATCGACGGCATCCGGCATCATCGCGTAGGAAAACAGCGTGTTGCGCTGGGAATGGAAGTTCTCGGCTGCACGGAGACCGTCCAGCGTCTGGTCGCGCTCGACGAACGCCTCGCGGGCCATCGCCTCGTCGACGACCCACGGGAACCGAAGCGACGTGATCGTCCGCGGGCTGTCCGCCGGTCGGCGTGCGAAGCCGTCGGCGGCGATCTCGAGGGTTTGCTTGCCCATTCCGTAGGGGTTCGACGGCGTCAGCCGGTGGTCCTCGTCGACGGGGAGGTAGTCGACGGTGATCGGCTCCGGCTCGAAGCCGCCGCCGATGGCGCTGAAACTCGACGCCAGCGTCACGGTTTCGATCCCGAGT
>Ga0207771_101014_pt1 | contig 13698 bp, 11 predicted proteins | sample A23M2SouthBayCA_2_FD_187731 | JGI IMG/M metagenome (GOLD analysis project Ga0207771, IMG submission 187731) | Aerobic enrichment media microbial communities from Eden Landing Ponds, California, USA - A23 M2 (2) (SPAdes) | ecosystem: Environmental > Aquatic > Marine > Unclassified | place...
GAGGGTCAGCAGGATGACCCCGACGGTCAGGTACCCGAAGTCCGCCAGCACCGGGAACGGCGACAGCGTCAGCGCCGAGAAGCCGAAGACGGTCGTCATCCCGGAGACGGAGATGGCCTTGCCGACCCGCGCCCCGGCCGTCTCCATCGCGTCGAGTCGCGAGACGTCCCGCTCGCGCTCCTCGAAGTACCGCTCCATGACGATGATGGTGTACTCCGCGCCGATGCCGACGCTCATCGCCCCCAGTCCCGCGCCCAGCGGCGAGATTGGGATCGAGAGGGCCGCCATGTAGAGGTTCTGCCAGCCCACAACGAAGACCATGGGAATCAGGGGTGCGACCGCCCGCAGCGGTCGCCGGTAGTACAGCAGCAACGCCCCGAAGACGAAGGCGATGCCCAGCGCCGTCGTGAGGTTGCGCCCCTCGATCTGCTGGACGATGCTGGGGGTCGCGATGGCTGCCGTCCCGGTCAGTTCGGCGTCGACCCGCGGCGGTGGCCGACTCATCGCGAGGGACGTCTCGACACTGTCGAGGAAGTCCAGCAGTTCCTGGTTGTTCATGCGCCGTTCCCCGCCGACCACGACGTGGGCGTACCCGTCGGCGTAGACGCGCTGTCGCTGGGCGGCGGGAACGCGCTCTAAGACGCGCTCGACGCCGGCCGTCGTCTGGGGAATGGTGCCGTCGTTGTACTGCTGGACCAGGGTCGCCGGGGACTGGACCGAGGAGACGAGATCACGGCCTTCGGCGATCCCCTGGAACCGGGCGAGCCACCGCAACGTCTCGGGCTGTCTCAGTGCGTCGCCACTGACGAGGACGTCGAACTGCGTGCTCGCACCGCCGCCGGTCGCCGAGCGGAACTGCTGCAGGTCGACGTAGGCCGGGAGGTCCTGGGGGAAGAACTCCTCGGTGTCGGCCATCGTCCCGAGGTCCGAGGCGACGTGGAAGCCGCCGAGCATGAGGAGGGTGGCGAGTGCGAGGACGACCAGGGGCCGCGACGCGACGAGTCGGGTGGTCCGGCCGAGCAGGCGTCCGAGTCGGCCGATCTCGTCACTCTCGGGGTCCAGCGCCGGCGAGTCTCCCGCCGATGCCGGGTGGGGCCCCATCGCCGGTGGCTCGGGTGACGGGCCAGCCGTCGTGCCACCAGGTCCGTCGTCGACTGCGGCGGCCGCTCCCTCGGGGTCGGACGCGTCCCCGGCACCGGAGGGATCGTCGGCGCCCTTCCAGCGGACGTACAGCGTCAGGAGCGGGAGCAAGACGAGGATGCCCGCGAGGAAGGTCAGCAAGACCCCGAAGATCGAGGTCTGGGCGAACCAGACGAACGCGGGGGTCCCGACGCTGGACAGCCAGGTCGCACCGAAGCCGAGTGCCGCCGCCAGCATCGCGACCAGCACCGGTGGGCCGATGCCGCCCAGCGCCCGCGGCAGGGCCGTTCGCGGCGGTGCGTCCTCGAGTTCCTCCTCGTAGCGCTCGTGGAACTGGACGGAGTAGTCGATGCCCAGGCCGATGAGGATGGGGAAGACGGCGCTCGTGAGCGTCGAGTTCGGCACGCCCGCGAAGCCGATGGCCCCGAAGGTCCACACGACGCCCGTGAAGACGGCGACGATGGGGAGGAGCCGGAGGCGGACGCCCCGAAACAGGAAGAACAGGGCGACGATCATCAGCCCGACCGCCAGCGAGAGCAACTGCGACGTGCTCTGGGAGATGAGTTCGCTCAACTGCGCCGAGAACGCCGCGTTGCCGGTGACGGTGACGGTCACGCCGCCTGGAAACGCCGCCCAGTCCCGCGCGTCGGTCGCTTTCTCGTAGAGCGGGCGCGTCTCCGGCTGGGAGAGCCCGGGCTCCAGGACGACCTGCACCACGGCCGTGGACCTATCGTCGAGGACGCGCTCGATGGCCGCCCGCGAGTCCGGGACGTAGCCGTAGGCCTCCCGGACCCGGTCGGCCGGGCTGACGACGCGCTCGACGTGGTCCACCGACGAGAGCCGCCGGTCGTAGCGGTCGATGGCGCGAACCGCTCCGGGGTTGGTCACGTCGCCGCGAACCAGCGTCGCGATGGTGCCGCGGTCGAAGGACTCGGAGAACTGGTCGAGCGTCGGGTCGTCGCCGACGAACGACTCCGCCCCCGTGACGCTCTGAATCTGCATCGCGCCGACGAGGGCGCCCCCGACCAGCACCAGCGCCACCAGGAGTGTGAGGCCCGGCCGGGCCTGGATGGTTCGACCCACCCGGGTGAAGACGTCGCTGAGTCCCTGCATGCGCGACTCAGTCCCGGGTGTAGACGACGGCCGCGCCGCCGACGAGGGCGATGCCGACGGCGGCGAGCGGGAGCAGCGGGAGTCCGCCCGACGACTCGCCGACGGCGACGCCCAGGGACAGCGACCCCGAGTAGCGCGTGTCGCCGTCGGGTTCGTCGTACGCGACCTCCACCGACGAGCCGTAGCTCTTGTTCAACGCGTCGCCCGACGCGCTGACCTGGAAGGTCGCGGTGACGGTCTCGTTGGGTTCGATGGTCCCCAGGTACGCCCCGTCGTCGGAAGACGAGAGCGGGTCGCTAGCGAACAGTTTCGCGCTGGCGTGGGTCGCCGGTTCGTCGCCGACGTAGCGGAGGTCGACGGCCAGTTCGTCGCTCCCACCCGGCGTCACCGACGTTGCGACGTCGACGACCCGGAAGCGGTCGCGCTCGGCGCCGACCGCGACGGACTGCCTGATGGGCGTCGAGAGTCGCCGGACGTCGCCGTCGGCGTTCTCGTATTCCACGCCGAACCCGAGCGAGTTCGAGCCCGGTTCCACGTCGGCGGGAATCTGCACCGTGAAGCTGACGGGCGCGGACTCGCCGGGCGCGAGGTCGCCCACGGCCGCCTCGCCACTCGTCACGGTAAAGGGGGCGGCGTCGTCGAGGCCGACGACCACCTGCCTGGCGTGGGCGGGCCCGTCGTTGACGACCTGCGCGCGGATGCGGGCCTCGCTCTCGTCGACCCGGAACGCCGTCGTCGTGACGTCCTCGAGCGAGAACGACTGTTCGGGCCGCACGACGATGCCGGTCTGGAGGGCGTTCGAGCGCTCGGTGACGCCGTTCGCGTTCTCGTACGCGACGCGGGCGACGACGGGGTAGGAGCCGGGTGAGACGTCGCCGCGGGCCCCGGTCGACACCGACACGTTCGTCGTCTCGCCGACCCCCAGCGAGGAGACCCGGACCGAGATGGACTGCGAGGGGTTGTCCGCGGTTCCGAAGAAGATGCCGGGGCTGTTGGCGGTGAGCGAGACCCGGGCGTCAGTCGCCTCGCGCGTCCCGGTGTTCGAAAGCGTCACGGCGAGGTCGCCGGTGTCGCCGGCGACGACCGCGTTGTCACCGGCGGCGTCGACAGCAAAGCGGGGCCGGTCCTCGACCCTGACGGTGACGTACTCCACGTGCTCGTCCTCGTCGGTGGTGCGCTCGGTCTCCTCGCCCGGTCCGTAGGCGATGGACTGTGCGTGGTCGTAGCGCACCTGAACCGGGATGCGATAGGTTCCCGGCTCGGCGTCGCCGACCTCGATCTCGAACTGCGGGCGGGCCGAGCCACCGTTCGGGATGGACCCGAGCGACAGCGTGCCCGTCCGCACGGTGATTGGTGCGTCGATGCGGTCCTCCAGGACGCGAACCGTGACGTCCTGGGCGGCCCTGACCTCGTCCTCGTAGGCCGCATTGCCGCCCGCCTGGATGTCACCGTTGTTTGTCAGGACGACGGTGAGGGGCTGGGCGGTCTGGGTCTCGAGGGTCCCGTCGGGCGACGAGACGGAGATATCGGGCGAGCCGATGACCCGTTGCGAGGCCGCCGATGCGGGCGATGCGGCGAGAAGCGACACCACGACCAGTACCACGACGAAGTCCGCTGCGGCTACGCGTTTCATTCGTCTTCGGGTTGGAGCCGGACGGCTGTGGCCCTGATGCCTAGTATCCACGTGCCGTTTAAGTTCCTCCTCGACGAAGGGGTGGCAATGCGAGCGCGAGCCAGACCGGTCCAGCGCCAGTCCGTCGTCGGGTGGTCGGCAGGCGGGCGGCGGTGGTCGACGTGAGGTACGCGACGGCGACCGTCTCGGTGGATGGCGACGGACCGCATCCGACGGCCGGGGCCATCCACGACCACCCGGACGTCAGGCTGGAGCGACTGTACTACACGAACCCGGTCAACAGCGGGGGGTACGCGGAACTCCTCGAGTTCGACGGCGACCTGGACGCGGCGCGGCGAATCCTCCGGGAGTCAGACGAGGTGCGGCGGTTCGAACTCCCCTCGGCCAGCACCGGGCTCTGCTACGTCTTCTTCGAGGGGACGCCACAGTTCGAGCAGGTCCGGGACGTCATGTTCGAACACGCCGTCGTGGTCAAGTGGCCGATCGAATTCCTGCGCGGGCGCGAGCGGCTGACCGCGCGGGCAACGTTCGTGGGGACCGACGGCGCAATCCAGGCCGCACGGGCCTCGTTACCGGACACGTTCGAGTTCACGCTCGAACGCATCGGTGAGTTCAACGGCCGCCTCGCCGACCCGCTGACGACGCTCACCGACCGCCAGCGGGAGGTCCTCGACGTGGCGATCGCCGCGGGCTACTACGAGGTGCCCCGCGAAACGACGCAGTCCGCGCTCGCGGACGAACTGGGCTGTGCGCCAGCCACGGTCGCGGACCACCTCCGCCGCATCGAACACAACCTCGTGGCCGCACTGACGGGGACGTAGGCAGTGTCCCCCCGCGGACCAACTCACTCCTCCCCGTCCCGGACAGACCCACCGACCAGCTGGTCGACCAGCTCGTCGTCCTTCCACTCCCCGGCCTCCTTCGGATCGACGTGGACGAACACGTCGTCGACCTCCGGGAGGTCCCGCAGCGCGTTCATCACGTCGGTCTCGATGTCGTGGGCCTCCAGCAGGGTCCGGTCGCCCTCGACCTCGATGTGGAGGCTCACGTCGATTTCCGGGCCGACGTAGTGGGCGATGACGTCGTGGACGCCGTGGACCTCCGGGTGGGCGCGCGCCCGCCGGACGAGTTCCGCGCGCAGGTCCTCGGGCGGGGCCGCGCCGACGAGGTAGTCGACGTTGTCCCGAACCACCTCGACGCCGGTGTAGAGGATGCCGATGGCGACGAGGCCCGCCGCCAGCGGGTCGAGGACCGGGTAGCCGACCGAAGCGCCGACGACGCCGATCATCGCGGCACCCGCCGTCAGGATGTCGTTGCGGTTGTCGACCGCCGTCGCGACGAGCGCGGGCGAGTTGCGCTCGCGGCCGGCGCGGATGCAGTACCGATAGAGGGCGAACTTCACGACGGCCGCCAGGGCGAGGACGCCGACGGCGACGGGTCCGTGGGCGACGGCGATGGGGTCGTTGCCGAGAATGCTCGTCCCCGACTGCCAGAGGACGGCGCCGCCCGCGAGGAAGATGCCGAGTGCCACGAACAGGGAGACGAACGGTTCGATGCGCTCGTGGCCGTGCGGGTGTTCGAAGTCGGGGGGCTGGGTCGTCAGGTAGAGGCCGGCGACGATGACCAGACTGTAGGCGGAGTCGGCGAGGCTGTTGATCGCCTCGGAGCCCACGGCGAGGCTGCCGGTCTCGACGTAGACCAGGCCCTTGGCCACGGCCAGGCCGACGTTGGCCACGAGGACCAGCAGGCCGACCCGCCGCAACTCCCGGCTCCGCGACATTGGCCGCCATTCACGGCGGGCCGACTAAGTGACTTCGGACGGCTCTGGCTCGCTCGCGAGGAGCTAGTCGACGACCACGGCCGCGTCGGGCTCCGGTCGCGTCGTCCCCTCCTGCTCGGCGAAGGCGTCGTGGAGGCGGTCGTAGGTCTCGTCGACGGCCTCGACGATGACCGTCGTGTCGCCGATCACGGGCATGAAGTTCGTGTCGCCGTCCCACCGCGGGACCACGTGCGCGTGGAGGTGATCGGAAATAGAGCCGCCGGCGGCCCCACCACCGAGGTTGTACCCGACGTTGTAGCCGTCGGGGTCGAGGGCCGCGTCCATCGCGGCGACGGTCCGCTGGACCAGGCGCTCCTTGGCCAGGAGCGCCGCGTCGTCGAGGGCGCCGTAGTCCCCGGTGTGGGCCTCCGGGACGACCATCGCGTGGCCCGGATTGTAGGGATAGTTGTTGAGGATGACGTAGGCCCCGTCGGTCCGCGCGACGATGCGGGACTCGCGGTCGGCCCCACGCTCCGGGAGGGTACAGAAGACACACCCGTCGACGTCCGCGTTCCGGTCGTCGCGCTCGACCCACTCGATCCGCCAGGGGGCGAAGACCTGCTCCATGGCCAGGCCTCTGGACGGGACTCGTATAACCCTGGCTGGGCCACAGATTCAGTATATAAATCCACCGGCCGTTTACCCAAGAGGAGGGTGAAATATTCGATATCCTGCGTCAATGAACGATGTGGGCCGCGCTCGTCCCCTCGTTCGGACTATCGCGTCGCTGTCTGGCGATAAAACGGTTTATAGCCGTTCAACGGTCGGCCCCTTTTACGCTATTATCAGGCGACTAGGGAAATAGAATGGCGACGAAAGGCGGCAATCTCGCGAACATGACGGAGGACTGTGCCACCTGTGGCCGGGCGACCCCCCACTCGGTCTCGGTCGAGATCCTCACCGAGAGCGGCAAGCGCGAGAACGCGGAGTTCTCTCGGGAGCCGTATCGGGTCAGCGAGTGTCGCCTCTGCGGGCAGACGACGACCACCAGGATGAACAACGCGTAGCGGCCGTTTCTCGCTCTCTACTGTCGCGGACGCTCTACTACGTGTCGGTTCTGCCGTGGTACGCCCATACCCCGGTGAATCGTCCGGTTCGAAACGCCACCGCGGGCCCGCAGTTACCGTGACCGGGTCGTAACCTCACAGCCCGACTCGGTCACGATCAGGGTGTGTTCCTTCTGGCTGACGAGACACCCGTCCTCCTCCTTGAGCACGGGGTAGCCGTGGACGACGTTCTGCTGGCTGAGGCGCCGGAGCGTCATCTCCGCGCGGTCGACGTCGAGCCAGCGGGTCGCGAACGGGAGCGTCCGGAACTCCTCGGTGATCTGTTCGAGGGCCTGGCGCGCCTGGCGGTTCCGGACCGAGGCCTCGCGCTCCAGGGCCCAGATCTCCTCGTCGCTGCCCTCCTGGACCTTGCCGCCCCCGTCGGTGGCGAAGGGTTCGAGGGCGACCACGTCCCCGACCTCGAGTTCGATCCCCTGGGAGACGGCGCGGTTCGGAATGTTCGGCTCGGTGTGTTGCTCCCAGTGGCCGAGGCCGTGACCCGTCAGGTTCACGACCGGATTGTACCCGTAGCCCTCGATGACGTCCTCGACGACCGCCCCGATCTCGCCGGTCTCGACGCCCGGTTCGACGAGGTCGATGGCCGCGTCGAGCGCCTCCGCGGGGGCCTCGGCCAGGTCCGCGTTGCCGGAGAGGTCGACCGTCACGGCCGTGTCGGCCAGCCAGCCGTCGACGTGGACGCCGATGTCGAGGTTGATCATCTCCTCGCCGAAGGTCGTCTCGTCGTCGATGCCGGGCGTCGCGTGGGCGGCCTCCTCGTCGATGGAGATGTTGACGGGGAAGGCCGGTTCTCCACCCAGGTCGCGGATCCGGTCCTCGGCCCACTCCGCGAGTTCGAGGTGACTGCCGCCGAGCTCGACGCGGTCGGCGGCCTCGTCCCGGACCTGCGCCAGGATCTCCCCCGCCTCGCGGTGTTTCTCGTACGACTCGTCCGTGAGGTCGACCTCGGTCATGCCCTGGCGTTCGGACGACCGAGTGAAAGCGTTTGTCGTCGAGCGTGCGCCCCCGGGGGCGGTACGGGCCTACCGACGAGCGAGCGAGAGGCACGCAGGACACGCCAGTATAGTGACCAGCACCCGTCGATTCGTCACCGATAGCCGAGGTAAGCTTCGCCCGAAAACCGTCCGACGGTATCCGGTCGTCAGGTGGTCGACCCACCGTGAGAGTAACTGGCGGAATACTTATGATTCGGGCGGCAGCTGTGTCGGAACCGACACGGTACCGGAACCGCCCGACTGCGGGCGTTCGGTGGTCCGCGACCAGCCGGGGAAGGAACCGAATACGCATCCGACCCATTCCGCTCGTGATACCGCAGATCGCCCCAGCGACCGCCTCGCGGTCGCTCGGCCGATGAACTGTCTGGGCCCCTTATCCCCTCGACCGGCGAAGGTGTCAGTGCCGTATCCATGAGCACATCGCATCCACTGACAGCGGCGCTACTGGCGCTTCTCGTTGCGTTCGGAGGCGCGTCAGCGTTCGCAGCAGGACCGGCCGAGGCGACAGCAGCCGAGACCACCGGCGTGACCTTCCAGCAGGTCGACGCCGACGAACTCCAGCTCGCGGACACGACCCTCGAGAACGTGACGAAAGACCGGATGACCGTCGCCCAGCTCCATATCGGAGCGACCGGCGAGTCGGTCTCCGAGAGCCAGGACTCGCACGTGGTCGTCCAGAACGTCCAGTTCGAGCAACTCCAGCTCGAGAACGTGACGCTCGCCGACATCCAGGAGGGTGGCGACGAACTGCCCGGCCAGGACCAGGCGGCGACCGAGACGGCCACCGACGAGGAGGCCGGCGCGGCTGAAGCAACCGAGACGGACACCGAGACCGATGCGGTGGACGCGACGGACACCGAAACCCAGGCCGGTGTGGCCGACGCAACCGAGACGGAGACGGACGGTGACGACGGAACCGCCGCGGTCGCCGTCGACACCGACACCGAGACCGAGATGACGGCCGATGACGAGGCCACCGACACCGAAATGGCCACCGACACCGAAATGGCCACCGACGACGGTGCCGAAGCCGGCGCCGAGGCCGCGGAGGAGGAGGAGGAGTCCAACGTCTCCAGCGTGACCATCGAGTCGCTCGAAGTGGACTCGCTCACTATCGGCGAACTGAGCGTGGGTCAGGAGACCGAGACCGACGCCGGCACTGACACCGAAGCCGGTGCCACCGAGGAAACCGAAACCGAGCCCGAAGCCGGTGCCGCCGACGCCACCGAGACGGAGACAGACGGTGATGACGGGACCGGCGCGGCTGTCGACGACACCGAAACCGAGACCGAGATGGCTGCCGGTGACGAGCCGACCGACACCGAGACGACCACCGACGACGGCGCCGAGGCCGGTGCCGAGGCCGAGGCGACCGGTGGCGAACACCTGACCATCCAGACGATGACGGTCTCCGACATGAGCATCGAGACCATGCAGGCCGGATCGCTCCAGGTCGGCGGTCAGGACGCCGAGGACGGCGCGGCCGGTGCCACCGAAGAGACCGAAACGGAGACCGAGACCGGCGCAGATGAGGCGACAGACACCGAAACTGCGGCCGGTGCGGCCCAGGAGACAGAGACTGACACGGAGGGTGACGACGGAACCGGCGCGGTGGCCGTCGACACCGAGACGGAGACGACGGCCGGTGAGGAGACGACCGACACTGAAACGGCCACCGACGACGGTGGTGAGGCCGGCGCGGCGCCGGAGTCCGGCCAGACCATCGAGCAGCTAACGGTCGGGACGGTCACCGTGACCACGGCCCAGACCGACGCACTGCACTTCGACGGGCTTGCGTCGACGTCCGGGGACACCTCGGACGTCGATGCGGCAGGCGCCGAGGCGGCCGGAGGCGACACCGCCGAGGACGACACGACGGAAGACGACATGGTGCAGGGCGAACCCGTCGGTGAGCAAACGGAGAACGACACCGAGCTCCAGATCCCAGAGTCCTGGGAGGAGGGCAACGTCGCCGTCTCAGGTGAGGACGGTGGGAACGCCACCGACACCGCGACCCCCGACAGTGCGGAGACGACTGGCGACAGCGCAACCGACGACAACGCCACGGCCGGCGCGGCCGACGGTGAGACCGCGACGGACGACGGCGCCACCGAGGACAGCACCGCGACGGACGAAGCCAGCGACGGAACTGAAGCGACAGCGACCCCGACTGCCACAGCCGAAAGCTGACGCGGCAGTCCGGGTCAGCTTTTTTGACCACTGGTACGGAGGTCGATCGGCCGTCCATCCGCGCGTCTGTGATCCCGATACCAGCGCACGGGTGACCGGCGGCTGTATCGGTTTCCTTCTCACAAAGGAAAGAATTTGCGGAGGTGTGTGAGACCTGCACCCCACGGAAAGTACGTCACGACGAGGTCGGCGCCGGAGTTTTACCTGCACAACGTCCAGCCAGTCAGGATGTAGTATTCATTCGTCCAATCGGGGGGCGATAATCGGCCAAAGAATTCGAAGAGCGACCATTTTACGGTGCTGGGTCGTTTTCGCGCGGTTTGTCCCGATTGATCGTCATAGTCACCGGGGAAACGCCATACCTTTAGACCAGGGTTTTGTTGGTAGGACACATGAGCTACGATAAAATCGAGGTTCCATCGGAGGGGGACCAAATCGAGGTAGTAGACGCCGAGAACGACGAACTCGACGTCCCCGACACGCCCATCATTCCGATCCTCTACGGCGACGGCATCGGATCCGACGTCGGCCCCGCGGCACAGCAGGTGCTCGAGGCGGCGGCGCAGGCGACCGGCCGGGACATCAGCTGGATGCGGGTCTACGCCGGCGAGTCCGCCCGCGAGAAGTACGACGAGAACCTCCCGGAGGACACCGTGCAGGCGATCCGGGACTTCCGCGTCGCGATCAAGGGGCCGCTGACGACGCCCGTCGGCGCCGGCTTTCGCTCGCTGAACGTCGCGCTCCGCCAGAAGCTCGATACCTACTCGAACGTCCGGCCGACCTACCACCTCGACGGCGTGCCGTCCCCGGTGACCCACCCCGAACAGATGGACATGATCACGTTCCGGGAGAACACCGAAGACGTCTACTCCGGCATCGAGTGGGAGGCCGGCACCGACGAGGTCGAACAGGTCCGCGAGTTCCTGACCGAGGAAATGGACGCTGGTGAGGCGCTCCACGACGGCCCCATCGGCATCGGCGTCAAGCCGATCTCCGAGTTCGGGACCAAGCGACTGGTCCGCAAGGCCATCGACTACGCCATCGAGCACGACCGCGAGACGGTCACCCTCGTCCACAAGGGCAACATCATGAAGTTCACCGAGGGAGCCTTCCGGGACTGGGGCTACGAGGTCGCCGAGGAGGAGTACGGCGACGAGGTCATCACCGAGAACACGCTCTGGGAGGAGCGCGACGGCGAGCAGCCCGAGGACACCGTGGTCGTCAACGACCGCATCGCCGACAACATGCTCCAGCAGATCCTGACCCGGACCGACCAGTACAACGTCCTCGCGATGCCGAACCTCAACGGCGACTACCTCTCCGACGCCTGTGGGGCCCAGATCGGTGGGCTCGGCATCGCCCCCGGCGCGAACTTCGGTGACGGCCTCTGTCTCGCAGAGCCCGTCCACGGCTCCGCCCCCAAGTACGAGGGCCAGGACAAGGTGAACCCGACCGCCATCATCCTCTCGGGCCGCATCATGTTCGAGTACATGGGCTGGTACGACGCCGCGACCCTGATCCGCGACGCCGTCGAGAAGACCATCTCCGAGAAGAAGGTGACCTACGACCTGCACCGCCAGATCGAGGGCGGCGAGAAGCTCGCCACCAGCGAGTACGCCGACGCGGTCGTCCAGAACATCGAAGAACTCGCGTAGTCGGTTTCTCTCCACGCAGATCGCCCCGCGATTCGGTGACACCCGGCGGCTCACGTGCTGCGATCCGCCAACGGTTCCTGCGAGACCAACAGATGGCCCGTGAGACGGTGATATCTATCTGCGACTGGGGCGTCGGCCTTCGACCGTCCCGACCGGCGTGGGTCTCACCGATTGGCTATTTTCCCCGGCCCCGTCGATGCGGAGACCCGTGCTCGCTGCACCGGGTCGGCAGTCCACCCGTCACTCGACAACCTCGATCTGCCAGCCGATGTCGTGACTGGGAACGTCGAAGCGAAGCGTCACCGGCTCGTCGAACTCGAACTCGCCACGCTCGTGTGTCACGGTCGAGAGGGCCGGGAGCGTCCAGGAGACGTCGGTCAGCTCGCGTCGCCTGCCGGCGATTTCGATGTGCAGGTCACCCTGGAGGTCGCTGGTCCGGTCGGCCAGGTTCCGAAACGTCAACTCCCAGGTGAATGGGTCGCCCTTCGGGACGGTCTCGGGATCGACGCTGCGGAGTTCGACGTCGTCGGTGTCGAGGGGTTCGACGAGGTCGAAGTCGAACTGCGCCGTCGCACTGACGCCGTCGGTCAACCGGTCGGTGGCCGTCAGCTCACAGGTGTACGTCCCCGTCTCGTAGCCCGCCGTGTCCAGTTGGAACCAGTAGGGGAAGGCCCCGTCCGGAGACTCGACCGCCTCCGGGAGTTCGTGGGACACGGTGTCGATTTGCGTGCCCGCGTCGTTCATGATCCGCCCGTCCACAGCGGGACGGAACTCCGCAGCGTCGACGTTCACCAGGAGGCGGGCGCCGAGAATGACAGTCCCGCCGGCCCCGGCCGACCCGACGGCGTTGCGCAGGATCGGATCGGCCCCACCGATGCCCCAGATGAGGCTCGCACGCTCGATGCCGAGGGGATCCAGGTCGGGGGTCTCGGTCTCGGTGTCCGGTTCGGTCGGCGAGTCGGTCGACGGGTCAGTAGTCGTCGGGGCGGGGGGCTCCGTCGCCGTCGCGGTCGTCGGTTCGGCGATCGTGGTCTGTGTCGTCTCGGCTCCGTCCATCGGCCCGCTGCCGAGACAGCCACCGGCCAGTCCCACCGTCGAAGCGAGCGAGCCCAGGTAGGTTCGTCGGTGCATGGGCCGGCCTGGCCCCGGCTTCCGATTTAAATCTACGCGAGGCCACCCCACCGGCGAGCGACACGCGTTTGGCACTGGGAGTTGGATCGGTGACCGTGTACGCCGTCGTCGGCTGTAGCGAGTGTGCGGCGCTCTGGGTCGTCGAGGGGCGGCCCGAGACCTCGGAGTGCCCCCGCTGTGGGACGCGCCGGGAGTACGCGCGCCGAAAGAAGTTCGCGACGAGCGACGACGCCGACGAGGCGCGCGAGGCGCGAGCCCGCCTGCTCGCGGAGCGCCAGGACCACGGCGAGGCGTTCGCGTCTGTCGACTCCTTTGCGGCACTCGGCGAGCGCGTCGACGAGGCCGGCGTCGACGACGAGACCTACCTCGAAGGATCGGGCCTCGACGCCGACGCCGTCGCCGAGGCGGGCGAGCGAGCGAACGAGCCGGCTCGCAGGAGCCAGTCGCGCGAGGACGTCGTCCGAGCAGCGCTCCGAAATCTGGACGCGCCCGGCGACGACGAGGTTGCAGAGTACGCGAGCGACCGCGGGGTCGACGTATCCGACGCGAAGGCCATCCTCGACAAACTGGTCCGCGCCGGCGACGTCAGTGAATCGCGGGGCACCTATCGGCTGCTCTGAGCGTCGGGAGAGTGCGGTCCACGCTCAGAGCCAGCCGAGCAGCGCCGCGATCGTCGCCAGGCCGACGAGGATCCCCACGGCGACGCGAGCGAGGACGAGGACGCGATAGGCGAGCGATACGGTCTCCGCGACGGAAGGGTCGTCGGTCGTCATGGGTGGTGACGCCCGCCGGTGCTGACCGCACGGACGCCACCAGTCATAGACTCGCGCGGGGGATAGTCCGTGGCCGGCCGACCGGCGCGAAAGTGGGTCGGGGGCAGGGTTCCGGAATGCCGAGACCCGGCGAGGGGATGGCGGCGGTACCGCCACCTACCGCCCGAGTTCCTCGTGAGCCGAAG
>Ga0207771_101015_pt1 | contig 13663 bp, 13 predicted proteins | sample A23M2SouthBayCA_2_FD_187731 | JGI IMG/M metagenome (GOLD analysis project Ga0207771, IMG submission 187731) | Aerobic enrichment media microbial communities from Eden Landing Ponds, California, USA - A23 M2 (2) (SPAdes) | ecosystem: Environmental > Aquatic > Marine > Unclassified | place...
CTCGACGACGTCGTCGACGACGAGACTCGCGCCGACCGGCGCGACGACCCTGGCGCCGTCGGCGACGGCCTCGCCCGCGAACAGTGCGAGCAACTCGTCACCGGCGAGGAAGCGTCCCCGTTCGTCGACCGCCATCGTTCTGTCCGCGTCGCCGTCGTGGGCGATCCCGAGGGCTGCGTCGGTACCGGCGACGTGCGCGGCGAGCGTCTCGCAGGTCGCGCCCGTCGGCTCACTGGGTCGGCTCGGAAACCGGCCGTCGGGATTCCCGCCGAGCGTGGTCACCGCACAGCCGAGGTCGCGGAGCGCCGCAGCCGTCACGCCGCCTGCTCCGTTGCCGACGTCCACGACCACGCTGGGCGGGTCCTCGATAGTGACGGCGTCGACGAGCGCCGCGCGGTGGCGCTCGGTCGCGTCAGGTCGCTCCGTCTCCGTGCCCACCTGGTCCCAGGCCACGGGCTCGCCGGCGTCCGACTCGACGATCTCGGCGATCCGCCGACGGCGCTCCTCGCCAAAGGCCATCCCCTCGTCGGTCCAGAGCTTCAGGCCGTTGTCCTCCGGCGGGTTGTGCGAGGCCGTCACCGAGACGCCGGCGTCGGCGTCGTACCAGTCGACGCTGCGAGCGATCGTCGGCGTCGCTGCCCCCCCGACCCGGACCACGTCCGCGCCGTACTCTCTGGCGCCAGCGGAGACGGCGTCGGCCAGGAGCGGCCCCGTCAGGCGGGGATCGCGCCCGATCACGATTCGCTCGGCGCCGTGGGTCGCGAGCGCCCGGCCGATCGAGCACGCGAGATCGGCCGTCACGTCCTCGCCGAAGGGGCCACGGATGCCGCTAGTACCGAACATCGGCGCTGGCCTCCTCGCGTTCGTCGAGATGGGAGCTCCGGCGTCGGTTCGTCCAGGTCTGAACTGTTCGAGGCTCGTCGTCGGGATCGGATCGAGGATCGGGAACCATCGATGCCCGGTAGCTCCGATCCGGAACGCCTTGTTATCGTGCTCGTACCCCGGGGAAACGGTCCGTAGCCACCGCCTGTCTGGCCGATCTCGATCTCGCTGGGCGATGGCGACCGGCCCGGACCGACGAATCCAAACGCCGGGGCTGTCTCTCCCGATGCGATGGAGCTCCGGTTTCTCGGCGGCGCTGGCGAGGTCGGTCGCAGTGCCATCCTCGTCAACGAGTCGCTGTTGCTCGATTACGGGATGCAGCCCGCGACCCCGCCACAGTTCCCGGTCGGGTCGGTCGAACCCGAGGCGGTCGTCGTCTCTCACGGTCACCTCGACCACGTCGGAACGATCCCCGCGCTCCTCTCGGGCGACCGTCGGCCACCGATCCACTGGACGCCGCCGACGCGGGCCCTCGCACTGACCCTCGCCAGAGACACCCTCAAACTCCACGGCGGCACCTACGACTGCCCGTTCACCGAGACGGAGGTCGCCCGCGTCACGCAGGTCTCCGAGACCCACGGCTACCGCGAGTCCTTCGAGGCTGCCGGCCACGAGGTGACGTTCTTCGACGCCGGCCACATCCCCGGCAGCGCGCACGTCCTGATCGACGACGGCGAGACGCGCCTGCTCTACACCGGCGACTTCCACACCGACGATCAGCGCATCGTCCCCGGCACCTCTGCCCGGCCCGACGCCGACGTCCTGCTCTGTGAGAGCACGTACGCCGACGTCGAGCACGAGGCCAGGTCCGTCGTCGAGGAGCGGTTCGTCGAGAGCGTCCGGACGACGCTCTGGGAGGGTGGCACCGTCGTCGTTCCCGCCTTCGCGATCGGCCGGACCCAGGAGATGCTCATGATCTGCGAGGCGTACGACCTGCCCTGCTACGCCGACGGCATGGGCACGCGCGTCACGGACCTGTTCAAGCAACACCCTGATTTCGTCCGTGACGCCGACGCGCTCCAGCGGGCGATCTCCCACGCCCGGTTCGTCGACGGTCGCGACGGCCAGCGCGAGCGCATCGCCGAGCAGAACACCGTGATCGTCACGACCAGCGGGATGCTCTCCGGCGGCCCGGCGATGACCTACGTCCCCGCGATCCGCGACCGTCCGGTGAACAAGATCGCCATGACGGGGTACCAGGTCGAGGGCACACCCGGCCGCGAGCTGCTCGAGACCGGCAGTGCAGAGATCGACGGCCGCGTGCTGCCCGTCGCCGCGCAGGTCGAGCAGTACGACTTCTCCGCCCACGCCGATCGCGACGGACTGCTGGGCTTTCTCGAACACTACCGGGACGCCAAGGTCCTGCTCAACCACGGCGATCGCTGCGCCGACTTCGCGGCGGAGCTCGCTGGTGACGGCTACGACGCGACGGCGCCGGAGAACGGTGAGCGGATCGTCGTCGGGTCCATCTGAGATCGAGCGGGGTACGCGACGCTGCGACGGACCGCTGCGCTCGACCCCGGGGCTACTCGACCTCCCGCTGGGCGGTGCGGTGTGCGCGAACGAACGCACGGCGCAACGTCGTCAACAGCACGTAGGTCTCGTACTTCTGGGTCTCGCAGTGCTCGCAGGGGCTCATCTCCGACGCGATCGCGGCGACGTCCTCGCCGTGCTCGGTCTCGAGCCGGTCGAGCGCGGCCTCGATCTCTGGTCGGACGGCGTCGGCCATCTCGTCGACGAGGTCGTCCTTGCCCTCCGGGATGGAGTAGGAGAGCACCATCGTGTTCGCCGCGTAGTACTTCGTCGTCCCGCCGCGGCCCTCCTCGAAGCGCACGACCTCCACGAGGCCGGCGTCCCGGAGTTCGTTGATGTGGTGGCGGACGGTGTTCTCCGTCCTGTCGATCCCGCGCTCCGCGATGCGCTCGTGGACGTCGCCCGCGGTGAGGGACTCGTCGGCGAGGACGTCGAGGATCGTCGCCCGCATCGGCTCGTCGATCGCCGCGGAGACGCGCGGATCCCGGACCGCGATGTCCGTGAGGTAGTCTTCGTCGTGGCGGTCGCCATCGTCGACGCGGTCCCCGCCGTCGGCGCTCGTCATGCCAACGCCGAGGGGCGGCCGGGGGGAAAACCTAGCGACGAACGGGATCGTTCGCTTGCTGGTCCGTCGTCACAGTCGTTGCTCCCGCCGAAGCCCCAGACGACCCATTTGACCGTTCCGACGGGTCGTGCAGCCGGACAAACATATCATTTGAAAAATGCATATGGGGCGATGGCGCCTACGACTACCTGAATCATGAGCCAGACCGAGACGGAGACGACCCAACTCCGCGTGATGGACTTCGACTGCCCGACCTGCGCCTCGACGGTCGAGCGCGCGCTCGCCGGACTCGACGGCGTCGAGGACGTGACCGTCCACTACGCGACCGGCCGGGTCGAACTCACGTACGACCCCGACCTCGCCGAGCCCGCCGCCTTCGAGCGCACGATCGAGCAGCAGGGCTACACGCCCAGGGTGGCGTGAGGCAATGGAGTTCCTTCCCCCTGCTGCGCTCCGGTACTACCGCCGCAACCGGCTCGCGCTGGTAACCGCGGTCAGCGGGAGTCTCTACGCCGGCGGCTGGAGTCTCGGCTACCTCACCGGGTTCGACCGCGCGAGCGCGGCGATCCTCGTGCTCGCGACGATCGTCGGCGGTACCCACATCGCGAAGGCCGCCCGCCGCGAGATCGAGGCCCGAACGCTCGGCATCAAGACGCTGGTCACCCTCGCCGCGATCGGCGCGATCGGGATCGGCGCGTACTGGGAGGCCGCCGCGGTCGTCTTCCTCTTCAGCCTCGGGAGCTACCTCGAGGGGCGCACGATGCGCAAGACCCGGAGCGCCCTCGAGGAGCTCCTCGAGATGACGCCCGACGTCGCGACGGTGCGCCGCGACGACACCTGGGTCGAGGTGCCCGCCCGCGACGTCCAGGTGGGCGAGATCGTCCTCGTCCGCCCCGGCGAGAAGCTCCCCGTCGACGGCGCGGTCGACGACGGCGAGAGCGCCGTCGACCAGGCCCCCGTCACCGGCGAGAGCGCGCCGGTCCACAAGCGCCCCGGCGACGAGGTATACGCAGGGACCATCGCCCAGGAGGGCGCCATCGAGATCGAGACGACCGGGGCCGGCGAGGACACCACGCTCCAGCGGATCATTCGCCGCGTCGAGGAGGCCCAGGAGGCCCAGTCCCCGACCGCCCGCCGGATCGACCGCTTCGCGAGCTACTACACGCCCGCGATCGTCGCGCTGTCGATCGGCGCGTTCGCGCTCACCCGGGACCCGATGCTGTCGCTGACGCTACTGGTCATCGGCTGTCCCGGCGCGCTCGTCATCGGGCCGCCCGTCAGCGTCGTCAGCGCGATCGGGAACGCCGCCCGGAACGGCGTCCTGCTGAAGGGCGGTGAGCACCTCGAGCGCGCCGGGTCGATCGACCTCGTCGCCTTCGACAAGACCGGGACGCTCACGACGGGGAACACCGCGGTCACGAGCGTTCGGGGGTTCGACGCCGACGCGACGTCGGTGCTCCGGCTCGCCGCGATCGCGGAGAAGCGCAGCGAGCACCACCTCGCGAGCGCGGTCCTCGACGCCGCAGGTCGCTCCGACGCTGACGGATTCGGAACCGGCGGACCGTCGGGATCCGACGGGTCGCCGATGACCGACGGCGGGCTGTCCGCCAGTGGCGACGCGACGAACGATCTCAGCGTCGAGGATCCCGAGGCGGACCCGTCGGTGCTCGCGGACCCCCGCGACGCAATCTCCGAACCGATCCCGGAGCCCGACGCCTTCGACGTCGTCGCGGGGAAGGGCGTCGTCGCGCAGTATGAGGCAGTCGAGATCGTCGTCGGCAACCGCTCGCTGCTCGTCGAGCGCGGGATCGACCTCCCCGACGCGATCGCCGAGCACGTCCGCGAACGCGAGGAGCGCGGCGAGACCGCCGTGATCGTCGCTCGCGAGGGGACGCCCCTCGGTGTGATCGCCGTCGCCGACGAGGTCCGGGAATCGGCGCCCGAGGTCGTCGCCGAGCTCCAGGCCGCCGGCGTCGAGACGGCGATGCTCACCGGCGACAACGAGCGGACCGCCCGCGCCGTCGCCGACGCCGTCGGCATCGACGACTACCGCGCCGCGTTGCTCCCCGAGGACAAGCAGGCCGCGATCCGACAGTTTCGGGACGACGGCCACGTCGTCGCGATGGTCGGGGACGGCATCAACGACGCGCCCTCGCTGGCCACCGCCGACGTCGGGATCGCGATGGGCGCCGCCGGCACCGACACCGCCATCGAGACCGCCGACGTCGCGCTGATGGCCGACGACCTCGGGCGGATCCCCTACGCGGTCGGTCTGAGCAAGGCGACCCGCCGGAACGTCTCCCAGAACGTCGGGATCGCCGTGCTGACCGTCGGTCTGTTGCTCGCCGGCGTCCTGACGAGCTACGTCGCTCTCGCCGCCGGGATGCTCGTTCACGAGGCGAGCGTCCTCGCGGTGATCCTCAACGGGATGCGCCTGCTACGACACTGACGACCTCCGATTTCACCGCGACCAAACGACTCCACCCATGCCATCCACCGACAACGACCCCGCGACCGACCGAACCGAGCCCGCGACCGATCGAACCGAGCCCGCGACCGATCGAACTGAGCCGAACTGGGCGACCGAGTACGACGTCGAACCGATCCGGATTCGCGATCCCGTCGCCGAGGCGCTGGCCGTCCTCGACCCCGGCGAGCCGTTCGTGATTACCTACGAGGACGTCGTGAAAGCGGCGGGCCACTCGTGTCCGACCGCCGCCGGCGCGTTCCGGATCGCGCAGGTCGGCCTCGACGCGCTCTACCCCGACGCGCTCCCCGTGCGGAGCGAGATCGAGGTGCTCCTCCCGGCGCCGCGGGACGACCCGACGTACGGCGTCCTGGGCCGGCTCCTGTCCTACGTCACCGGCGCGGCCGCCGAGGACGGCTTCGGTGGGCTCGCCGGCGGGCACGGCGGCCGGCGGAACCTCCTCCGCTACGACGCCTTCGACCCCGACGCGACCGCACCGACTGTCCGCTTCCAACGCCGGGATACCGGGGACGTCGTCGAGGTGACCTACCACGTCGGCGACGTTCCCGAAGCGGGACCCGCCGTCGGCGCGCTCGAACAGCTCGTCGACGGCACTGCAACCGATGGGCAGCGGGCGGCGTTCGCGGAAGCCTGGCACGGACGGGTCCGGATCGTCCTCGACGACGGGTCGCTGTTTTCCGTCGAGCGGATCGAGGACCGTGCCTAGCCTTCGATCCGGTGATCCAGGCCTGGTCTGCGCCGCGGGATCGGCGTCACCGGCTCACGAGGAACTGCTCGTAGTCGCCGTAGGCCAGCTCGAGCGAGCCGATCCACCAGTTCCAGCGCTCGATCAGGTCGCTGTCGGCCGGCGCGTCGCGAAGCTCCGAGACGATCACCTTCCCGTCGATCTCCTCGCCAATGTCGTCGCCATAGGCCCCGGAGTCGGACAGGTCCCCGGCGGCCCGAGCGACGACGCGGGCGGCGTCCGGATCCGCGTCGAACGCCTCCTGGAGGGCAGCGGCGAGTTCGGGTCGATGCACGGCCCTTCCTTGCACGACAGCGCGTGTAAATCCGTCGCAGGAGCGGGCGGTTCCGCCGTCAGCTCTCCTATGCGAGAGGGGAAGCGGTAAGTGGTCGGCCTGCCGACCGGTGGGTATGAGTCTTGGGCAGCGCGTCACGACCGACCATCAGCTCGCCCGGCTCCTCCAGATCGGGGTCGTGCTGGAGGAGGTCGTCGAGGCCCGCGCTGACCGCCACCTCGCGGAGCTCGATCCGGAGGAGCGGGCGGCCCTCGACGACGAGATCGAGGCCATGCTCGCAGACGCCGTGGAGGAGTCAGCCGAGCACCGCGATCGCCTCGCAGCGCTCGTCGACGATCTCGACGCCGAGGCGACCGGGTTCGAGGAGATCGAGGCGCTGGTCGAGGAGCGATACACGGCGCCGGGGGACACCGACGGCGTCCTCTACGACCAGCTCTGCAACGAGGAGACCGCCTACAAGTTCTACGACGACTTCATCGCCGCCATCGAGGACAGCGAGACGGAGTTCAGCGTCGATCGCGAGCACGTCCTCGCCACGCTCCGCGAGATTCGCGAGGAGGAAGCCGAGGGCGTCGAGGAGGTCGCAGAGATCATGGAGGGTCGCGAAGAATGAACGCCGACGGACTCGCTGCGCTCGACCCTCGAGCTCACGGCGACCACTCGGGGTGGTCACCATGAATACGGCAGATCAGTACCTCAAAGCCATCTATCTCGCCCAGCGCCTGGAGGACGGCCCCGCTGCGACCGGCACGCTCGCGGACATGCTCGACGTCTCGCCAGCGAGCGTCAACGAGATGATCGGCAAACTCGAGTCCCGCGGGCTCGTCGACCACGAGAAGTACGCCGGCGCGACACTCACCGACGATGGCATCGTCCGCGCCGAGGACACCCTCCAGACCTACTGCATCATCGAGCGGTTCCTCTACAACGTCCTCGAGGTCGAGGATTTCCGCGGTGAGGCTCGTGCGCTCGAGAGCGTCATCGACGACACCGTCGCCGAGCGCCTCGACACGATCATCGACCGGCGCGAGGAGTGCCCGGACTGCTTCGACGCCGAGACCGACTGTTGTGCGTACCTCGAAGTGGAGCACGGGGCGGACTGATCGAAATTCGACAGTCGCTCGCGACGGTAAAGCACTTGTGCGCCTCTCCGGTATCGTTCAATGAAGTCCCGTGGTGTAGTGGCCAATCATCTGGGCCTTTGGACACGATCGGTTACGGCCGATAGTGGGAGAAAGCCCAGGACGGCGGTTCGAATCCGCCCGGGACTATATATTAAATCTGATAATAACTATTCAATCGCTGTAGTGCCTTATCTGGCTATTGTACCATTTCATCTTCAGGAACGCTCCGCACGACGTGGCTGTACTTCAGTATCGACACGAACACGGCCCCGCCGATCGCGTTGCCGATCGTCGACGCGACGAGGAAGCGCAGGAAGTCCACGAAGCTGATCTCTGCACTCGAGAAGGCACCCATGAGCACCTCGACGGTCCCGGCGATGCTGTGAGGGAGGTGGGCGAATCCGATCGCGGTGGCGATGATCCAAACGAACAGCAGTCGTGAGATGGTCTCCTGGGCGGCGGCGACGAGCCAGGAGAGGAGGCCCATCAGCCACCCGGCGAGGACGCCACCGGCGACGATCACTTCCCAGTCGTGATCGGTCAGTCTCGACGCGATCTCGACGAAGGCTCGCGTCTCGGCGACGCCCATCGCCGGGATCACGACGGCGATGATCCCCGCGAAGACGATCGCACCGAGGACGTTGCCGAGATAGACCAGCCCCCAGAGCCGTGCGAGCTGGCGGACGCTCGCCTGGCCGTCGAGCACGGGCAGGACGGCCAGGGTCGTGTGCTCGGTGAACAGCTCCGAGCGGCCGAGGATGACGAGGACGAAGCCGACCGCGTACGCATTCGCCATCAGCAGTTCGCGGGTCAGCGGCGACGCGAAGGAGAACTCGGCGACGGTGAGCATCACGGCCATGAGCAGCGGGCCGAAGCCGATGTCGAGCCCCGCCGAGAGCGCGGAGAGGAAGAGGCCGCTCGCAGGGCGGTTGAGCTCGGCAAGCCCCTCCCGGATCTGTACGTCGAGGATGTGTTGCTTCGAGAATCGTGCGTCACTGTCCTGCTGTGACTTGTCAGTATTCGCTGCGGACTGATCGGCCTCGTCGGTCGTGCCTGTGTCCGCCATGACGGTGGTCTTCGGTCGGCGAGCAGCCGAACGATGCTCGTCGGAGTGACGCGGTCCGCAGCAATTGTTGGGCGGGGAATACCGGGATCGGCTCCGTCGAACGGGATTCAGTCGTTCCACAGCCGTCCAGCGGGGACGCGACGACCGTGGTATCACAGGTCCGGAGCGGCTGGCTGGCCCTTTGTTTATATGGTATATCCCATTCAGCGATATCGAATTTCGGCCGTCGGCCAGGTGGTTCGACGGGCGTCTCAACTACCTGAAGGCAATCCTCTGGCCCCGTACGCGCCAGCAGCGGTAGTTTAATGATGGTGTGGTCTGAAATATAGTGGCGACGCCGCTGGAGTATCTCCCACCATGGCCGAGCTCACCGACCGCTGTTACGACTGCGGTGCCGAGTACGTTCCGTTCACCGTCGAGGACGGTCGCTGCCCGGATTGCGATTCGCCAGCAACGCCGCTGGTCGGGTCACCGACGCTTCTGGACGTCCGTCCGCTCGCCACGCTCGACGCCGACGCGTTCCCCGACTGCGACGCGATCGAAGTGGTCGTCCGCGACGACACCGATCGCTTACTGGTCTACGGGTTCGCCGCGCCACACGACGAACGACCCTACGCCGTCGCGATCACGTTCGAGGACGTGACGATCCGGCGCGGCGACCAGCACTGGTCCGAGATCGACGGCCCAGACCTCGTCGCGGAGGCGGTGGCCCAACGGCTGGGACGCGCCCCTGGCTCCCCGCCGGATACCCTTCGAGATGCCGTCGAGTGACGGTGCGGAACCACGACATTCGTTCGGATGTCTCCCGTCGCCAGGCGATCCCGTCCTGCGATCGACCAGCGTTTTCCCGCCCACGACCCGTTACACATCGCTCGTCTCGTTCGGCGCCGTCGAGTCGCCCGTGCCGTCCGTGCCGTTCTCCACGTCGTCCTCGGCCGCAACCAGCACGCTCCCAGCGTCGACCCCGTCCACCGCGAGGTCGTAGGTGCCGGCGGTCTCGAACGCCGGATGGAACGTCACTGTCTCCCGATCGCCGGGATCGACCTGCACGGTCATCCGGTCGAGTTCGGTGCCGTTGGCGGTCAACGCGAGCTCGATGGATCCCGCTCCAGTGCCGGAATTCTCCACGATAGCTTCCACCGGGACGCTCTCGTTCGGAGTGATCTCGGTCCCGTCGAGCGACGCGTCGATGACCGATATCGACGGTACAGGGGCCGAGACAGTCACTTGGCCAGCCAGCGATCCAGCAGCGCGGAGCGTGTAGTTCCCCGCATTCTCGAACGCGTGCGTGAGCGTCAGGGACGCGGTCTCGTTCGGCGCAACCGAGGTCTCGTTCGCGTCGGTCGCGTTCCCGTCGACGCGTAGCGTCGCTGCCAGCGGTCTCGACTCGTTTCCGCGGTTAACGCCGCGCACCTGGACGGTGGCAGTCTCGCCGATGGCTACCGCGTCGTCGCCGAGCAGGGCAACCGAGGTCACGTCGATGGCTGACCCATTTGGCTCCGATACCTTGCTGTCGTTCTCGCTGGTATTCCCCGTCTGCGGGGCAGTCTCGTTCGCAACTCCAGTCTCGTTCGTCGGTCCAGTCCCGTTCGCAGGTCCGGTTCCGTTGCTCGACGTCGGCTGGCCGGGGTCGTACTCGGAATCGACCGAGAACGATCCGGACACCGTCTCCGTGTCGCTGAACACCGCGACCGCTCCCGAACCAGTGACGACGCCGGCTGCACCGACGAGAATGCAGGCGAGGACGATCCAGCCGAGGCGACGATCAGTCATCGATCTCCTCCCGCCGAACTGGTGGCTCGGCGTTTGGCAGGCCCGGTGCAGGCTGTTCACTTCCCGACTGGTCCCGAGTGGACTCCGCTGCTCCATCCGTTTTTGAACCGGGGGGCTCCTCCGTGGCGGGTTGCTCGTCGGCGATCGACGCCCGATACAACAGCAGTGCTTCGAGCGTACCGAGTGCCAGCGCAGTGAACCCGACGGCGTACGCGACTGTGAATGCGAGGAGCGTCTGGAGGGTGAGGGCGACGTGAATCGTATACGGGGTTAGCACCGCGAGGACGAGGAACGTACCGACGAGGTCCGTCGTACCGATCGGGATCCCCGGAGTGCTGGCGGTGTCGTCTGATCGGTTCGTCCAATCGGCACCTTCGATCGCCGTGGAGTCCATGGCTGGGGAGTCTGTGAGCGTGGCTTCGCCAGCCTGGGCCCGCGTGGGCGGAGTGGCCGTCGGGGGGTCGGGGTTTTGCGTTGCAGGCTGTGCCGACGCGTCGTCCTCGGCATCGACGTCGACCCGTGTGCGCTTGGCGACCGACCAGGCCTCCGTGACGGCCAGTGTGCCGAGTGGGAGGAGGACGAGCGCCACGAAGCCAAGCGGCGTGTTCACGAAGTGGACCACGTAGCCGATCATCGGAATGGTCAGTTCTACCGTTCCGACGACGTCCGACGCGGGGACCGGTTGCCGATCCGGATCCTCGTTCGCGTCGCCTTTAGTGACGAAAGAGCGCTGGCCGTCGTCGGTCTGGACCTCGACGACCCTGTGCGTGATCACCGTCTCCCCGCCGTCGCGTCTGAACGTGATCACGTCCCCGTCCTCGATCTCGGCCGGATCCGACTCGGCGACGATCACGGCGTCTCCCGGCGACAGTTCGGGTTCCATGCTGCCGGAGAGGATCACGTAGCTGTGCTCCGCCCCGAGGACCCCAGGAACGGCGTAGATCACGAAGGGCAAGACGACCGCGAGGAGGACCAGGAGTCCGAGTCCGTGGAGGAGCCGTCGGCGCTTCACGATCCGTCACCTCCGCTCTCGGCGTCGTCGGCGCAGACCGACACGTCGACGTAGCTGATCGCTGGCTGCCGACGCTGGTCGTTCGCTCCCGTCGAGATCGGTTCCGTACAGAGCAGTTCGGCCGTCCGCGGCCGTGGCGGGTCGACCTCGTAGCTCCAGGTTTCGGGGCCGCCTTTGAGCACGACCTCACAGAGTCTGGTGGACTGTGCGCCGTCCTGCAAGAGAGCGAGATCGACACAGACGGGTTCGCCGTCGTCCTTGGTCTCGGTGGCGAGCACGTCGAGTTCGTACGTGTGGCCGTCGTCGTGGAAGCGATCCGCCAGCTCGTCGAACTCGTGGACGCCAGGCTCGAGCCGATCTCCCTGGACTTCCAGCCGGCCAAGGTGCACGCACGCTGGACACGGCGCTTGCTCGCATCCGTCTCCATCGAACGGATTCTGGACGGCCGATTCCGGCACGTGGCGACACTGCTCGGCGTAGAGTTCGAGGTCGATCGCGGCGTCCGCGCCGGGCTCTGGTCGCGCATCTTCGGGGAGACGGTAGTCGAGTTGGAGACAGGCGCTCGTCCCCGCGGAGAGACACGGATCGGCGGAATCGTCGAGTCGGCGGCCATCGGCAACTGCCGTCTGGAACGCCCGGAGCGAGCCCCAGGATTCGGTTGGCGATGCCGGAAACAGCTGTCGCGTCGTCCCGTCACAGCCGACGTCGATCGAGAGTCGCACAGCGAGCGCGTCGGCGAGGACGTCGTCGGCAGTCGGACAGTCCGTTCGCAGCCAGACGCGGAGCGGATTGTCGACGACGCGAAGGCGGAACCGTCGCCGTCCGGAGGCGCCGGGAACGAGATCGCCGACAGCGAAGGAGAGCGTTCCGTCGTCGACCGAACAGTCCCCGTCGAGACACGCCACGTCGATCCCGGGCGCACCAGCACGGATCGCTGCACCGAGCGTCGATTCGTCCCGTTGCCTCGCGGCGGTGATCGCGCCTGCGCCTGCACCCAGCGTGCCGACGGCCGTGAGTCCGCCCAGGAGTGTTCGACGCGAGAGCTGGGGCCCGTCCCGGCTCATCGGGTCACCTCGGCACTCGGGAGCATTCCCCGTTGTACCGTTCGTTGCGTCCGTTCCGCAGGTCCGTCCCCGGAGCTGCCATAGTTTGGCCTGATCATACCCATCTCCCCGTGCCCGTTGCTCGGATCGAACAGTAGTTGGACAGTATACATTTTAGCTATAGGCTCGATACCAGTGGCTTACCCCGTGTAATGTGGAACCTACTGGAGAACGTCGGGAAGCAATGGGCGTGAGCCGATGGTGCCCAACGCTCCTCCCGTCCCAGTGGTGGGCACGAACTGTCCTCGCGATCTTGGCCTTCGGCGAGACTCCTCGTAGTCTTGCGAGCGCATGTTGGTCCGGCACGCGCTCGTCCAGACGGTAGTACCCGTGGACGCGGCGCTGGTCGTGGCCGAGTCCACCGGGGAGCGACCGTCGGGACGGTCCGATCGTCAGTTCGTCGTCGGTCATGGTGGTCCTTTGCTGGGGAAACCCACAGGCGGAGTCGAATCGCCGAGGTGCCGCCGTGGGTCGAGTTACGGCTCGAGGTCGACCACCGCACGCCGCCCGTCGTCGAGGGTGATCTCGATGGCGTCGAGGCAGCCTTCGTGCGTGCCCTCCCACGCAGAGCCGGTGGCGAACCGGAGTGCCCGCACCTCCTCGTCGCGGTAGTTCTTGGGCGTCGAGTCGGCGTCGGCCACGTGGTTCGACCAGTCGAAGGCGTTGGTCGACTGCAGGTCGGCGAGCGTCACGCCCGTGTCCTGACCGAGGTACGCGTTCGGTGCAGTCCCCGGCGTCGAGTCGGTCGTGTCGTAGTCGTGGTTGTGGTCATAGAACGTGAGCTGGTTCGTGCCCGCGTCCGTCCGCCAGGTCACCCACGAGTTCGGACTCACGCTCCGATTGAGCGCATCGCCGGGTAGCGCCTGTAGGAGTCGACCGTACCAGCTCGCATCGTCGTTCGTTCCATCGGGCGTGGTGTAGATTTCCAGGAAGTAGTTCTGGGTCTCGCCCGACGGCGTGTTCGTCCTGTACCTGATCGACTGGATCTCGCCGATCGTGAACGGCGCCAGCGAACTGACGTAGTACGGTCCGAAGCTCTGGTCGAACGTCAGGTACAGCTGCTCGTACGTGCCGCCGTCCTGGTTCGTCTGGCTGGGG
>Ga0207771_101016_pt1 | contig 13643 bp, 10 predicted proteins | sample A23M2SouthBayCA_2_FD_187731 | JGI IMG/M metagenome (GOLD analysis project Ga0207771, IMG submission 187731) | Aerobic enrichment media microbial communities from Eden Landing Ponds, California, USA - A23 M2 (2) (SPAdes) | ecosystem: Environmental > Aquatic > Marine > Unclassified | place...
CTATCCGAGCGAAGCGAGGATATGTCGCTGAGCGACCGCGAGCGGCCCGAGGGCTTTCATCTCTCACTGGTTAGTGCGGTGCTGTCAGCAACACGAGTTTCTTCCACAAAACAAGTACACGAAACGAGCTTCATAACCACTCCCTGAACTGAGCACTGTCCGAGCAGTCCCTCGGTATCCAGTGATTTCGCTCGTCACTCGGCGATGCGGCGCGCCGGGCGAACCTGTTCGGGCACACGCCGAGGGCGGTCGCGGTCCTACGGGCGACCATGAGCGTGGTTCCCGGCGAAGTGGAGACCGACCGGCAGCCACCGATGGCGCTCCCGCTGGGGCACTTTCTGGTCGGACTGGTGTTGCTCGTCGTCGGGGCGTTCGTCGGCGTCCTCGACGCCGCGGGGGTCGCTCCGGGACTCGCGGGACTCGCACACGTCCACCTCTTCGTCGCGGGGTGGGTCTGTGTGACGATCATGGGCGCGATGACGCAGTTCGTCCCCGTCTGGTCGAACGTCGGGCTCTACTCGCGGCGTCTCGCCACCGCCCAGTTGTGGCTCGTCACCGCCGGCGTCGGCGGGATGGCCGCGGCTTTCGCGACGGGTGCGCTCCCCTGGGTCCACGCGCTGGGCGGGTTCGCGGTGCTTGGCTTCTGGACGTTCGTCTACGGACTCGGGCGGACGCTCCTCGCGGCGCGACCCTGGGACGTGACCGAGCGCCACTTCGCGTTCGCACTCGCCTGTTTCGCCGTCGTCCCCGCGCTCGGGTTCGCGCTCGCGATGGACTACGCCGTCCCGCTCTTCGGCGCACTCCCGGTCGGTCGCACTGACGTCGTCGCCGCCCACGTCACGCTCGCCGTCTTCGGAATCGTACTCACGACCGTCGTCGGCGCGCTCTACCAGCTCGCGACGATGTTCACTCAAACTGACCTCCACGGTGTCGACACGGCACTCCGTCGTGTCGAGGCGGTGGCCTATCCGGCCGGCGTCCTCGCACTGGCGACCGGTCGACTCCTCGGTTCGGCCCCGCTCGCCCGCGTCGGTGCCGTCCTGGTCGTCGTCGCGCTCGCAGGGTTCGCGGTCGTCCTCGCGCGCCGACTGGTCGAGACCGAGGTCGCGTACAACCCTATGCTTGCACGCTACGCGGTCGCCGCCGTCGCGCTCGCCGCGTGGACCGTCGCCGCCGGGCGCGCGTGGCTCGTCGACCCGCTCGCCGACGCCGCTCTCCTCGGCCCCGCGCCTCACCTGCTCGTCTTCGGCGTCGTCGGCTTCGTCGTCACCGGGACGCTGTACCACGTCGTCCCGTTCGTCGTCTGGGTCCACCGCTACAGCGACCGACTGGGGTTCGAACCCGTCCCGATGGTCGACGACCTCTACGACGACCGACTCGCGACCGCCGACTTCTCCGCCGCGCTCGTCGGTGCTGCCGGCCTGGTCGCCGTCGAACTCGTCGAACTCCCGTCCCTCGTGACCGCAACCGCCGGCGCGCTCGCGACTCTCGGGTTCGTCTGCTTCGCGGCGAACCTGTCGCTCGTCGTCTCCCGGCACAGCCCGCACAGCGTCCGCGATATCCTCCTGACTCGACCCGAAGCCAAGGGGTCGACGGGTGACACCGTCGAGACGGGGTCGTCGTCGGGCACGACGCGGTGACGACGGTCCCGTCTCGGTGGCCAAGCCGGCACCCACCACCGGCAGGGACGCCTGCGGCGTTCCAGCCGCTCACCGCAACCGTTTCAGGTCCCCCGACCGGAGTGAGAAGTATGTCCGACGACGCGTCGGCCTGCTGTGCTCCCGCCCGTGAACCCGACGACGATGCGACCACGGCGGACCGGGAGCGAAGCGGCCGGTCGACCGCCAGCGACGACTGGCGCACCGAGCCCGCGACGCGAGACGACGACCGCACCACGGGGATGGTTCGCGTCGACGGCGGCCGGTTCCGGATGGGCACCGACGAGGACGTCGGCTTCCCCGAGGACGGCGAGGGGCCCGCTCGCGACGTGACGGTCGATCCCTTCTACGTCGACCGCTTCGCCGTCACGAACGCCCAGTTTCTAGCGTTCGTCCGCGAGACGGGCTACACGACCGACGCCCAGCGATTCGGCTGGTCGTTCGTCTTCGAAGACTTCGTCGCCGACGCCGACCGCGGGCACGTCCTCCGGGAGGTGCCCGAGGCGTCGTGGTGGCTCGCCGTCGAGGGCGCCGACTGGTTCCACCCGCGAGGCCCGAGTTCGAGCGTCGTCGACGACGACCTGCTGAAACACCCGGTCACGCACGTCTCCTGGCGCGACGCCGCCGCCTACGCCGACTGGGCGGGCAAGCGACTCCCCACCGAGGCCGAGTGGGAGTACGCCGCCCGCGGCGGCCACGAGAGTCGGTTCCCCTGGGGCGACGACCTCGAACCTGACGGGGAACACCGCTGTAACGTCTGGCAGGGCGACTTTCCCGACCACAACACCGTCGCCGACGGCTACCGCGGGACCGCCCCGGTGAACGCCTTCGAACCGAACGACTTCGGCCTGTCCAACGTCTGTGGCAACGTCTGGGAGTGGTGTCGGGACTGGTTCAGCCCGACCCACCACACGACAGCCGCCTACGACCCGGAGAACCCGACCGGGCCGGCGACGGGCGACCAGCGGGTGATGCGGGGCGGGTCCTACCTCTGTCACGAGTCGTGGTGTAACCGCTACCGCCTGGCCGCCCGCTCGAAGAACGAACCCGACGCCTCGACCGGCAACCTCGGCTTCCGGTGTGTCGTCGACGCGGACTGAGCAGGACGATGCTTTTGTCACTGCGCCGGTCGAACGAGACACTATGGGACGGGTCCTCCGTGTGATGTGGGCGTGACGCCTCCGGCCGACGACGCCGGCGGCGACAGCAGCGGCGGTGACTCCGCCCCGAGTGGGACAGACGAAAGCGACGCGGAGTCGGTCGACCCCGCGGCGGCCTTTGCGGCCCTGAGCGACCCGCTCCGCGTCGACATCCTCCGCGAACTGTCGGCGTACCGCCGGGAGGGCGGCGAGGAACCGATCGGCTTCGCGGACCTGCGCCGGCGTGTCGAGGTCAGGGACTCGGGACGCTTTCGGTATCACCTCAACGAACTCCGCGACCACTTCGTCGAGAAGGCCGGCGACGGCTACCGACTCACACACGCCGGAACGGCCGTCGTCGCGGCCGTCCTCGCGGGGACGCTCACCGACGCCTCGACCACCGGCCGGGCACAACTCGACAGCGTCTGTCACGACTGTGGCGAACCGGCGGTCGCCACCTGCCGGGAAGGGGTCTGCGCTGTCACCTGTTCGAACGACCACCGACTCTTCCAGTGGAACGTCCCCCCAAACGCCACGGCAGACGCGACAGTCCCGGAGGTCGTCGAACGCGCCGAACTGCTCGCGACCCAGGCCATCGAGCGGGCGCTGACCGGCATCTGTCCGACCTGCTACGACCCCATCGAGAGCGAGGTACGCGTCGGGAGTACGACCGAAGACGAGGCCGCCGAGAGCGAGCGCGCGGACGAGCCTCGACTGCGCGCCGTCTGTGACACCTGCGGCGGGCGCGTCCTCGGCCCCGTCGGTTTCTGTCTGCTCGTCGATCCCGAGGTGGCGGCGTTCTACCGCCGACACGGTCGTCGACTCCGGGACCACCACGTCTGGGAACACCCGTTCGTCGAGGACGACGCGGTCTCCGTGGTCGAGACCGATCCCGTCCGCGTCACCGTCGATGTCGCGCTCGACGACGACCGGCTGCGGGTGACCGTCGACGGGACCGGCAGCGTGGTCGGGACCGAACGCACGTCCGGGTCCTGACCTGGAAGTTCTCGTCAGGCGTAGTCCGTTCTCTCCGGCGTGGCCCGTTCTCGTCCGGCGTCGCTCGTTCTCCTCCGTGTGGCCCGTTCTCCTCCGATGTAGCTCGGGTCTGTCCCGCAGCACTGGCGGATTCTCCAACCTACGAGGTGGGTCGGTCCTGGGCTCCGGACGTATCCTCACCTTCCATCGATGACCCGTCACCGTCTACAGACCCCGACGGCCCGTCACCGTCTACAGACTCCGACTCCTCGCCGACAGCGGACGACTCCCCAGCCGGAGACCAGCGGAGTTCGATGGAGACGACGTCCGAGACGAACGGGAGCCGCGAGGGTTCGACGTCGACGACCACCTCGTGGGGGGCAGGGAGCGCCACGGAGTCGTCGCCGGTCGCGACGGTCACGGGGTCACCTGCCCGGAGGTCGCCGCGTAACCGCTCGATGGCTGCGACGAGCGCGTTCCTGTCGACGCCCGACTGGGCGGCCGTGACGTCGTGGTCTGCCCGGCGGGGTTGCCCACCCAGGACGGGACGGATGTCCACGTCGCGACTCCGGTTCGAGAGGACGGCGTTGATCGCGACGCCGACGAGGACGACGAGGCCGCTGAAGTACAGCCACGTCAGGAAGACCAGCACGCCACCGAGGACGCTTCCCGTCTCGGCGCTCCCACTGGCTTCCAGGTAGACGCGAAAGAGCGACGCGAACGCCGTCAGCCCGACCGCGACGAACCCCACGCCCGGAAGCACCTCGCGGACGGTCATCCCGGGTTCGTCGGGGAAGACGTAGTACATCGGGAAAAAGGCGAGCGCGAGGCCGACGACGAGGACCGCCCGCCCGGCGACCCACCCTGCTGTGCCGTCGAACGTGAGCACCCGTTCGAGTCCGGCGCCGACGAGGATCGCGACGGCGAAACAGACGAGCACGACCAGGCCGTCGGCGAACTGGTCGAGGAGCGTGTTGTGTGCCTCCGTCTCGTAGATGTCCGAGAAAGCGGTGTCGAGGCCGCGGAATATCCGCAGCGTCCCCCAGATCAGGACGACGAGCCCCAGCAACGACACGCCGGGCGAGGTCGACCGGAGTTCGGCGACGAGGACGTCACCGGCACCGGGCGAGAGAAGCGCGGCGGCCAGTGAGATGATCCCCTGTTCGATCTCCGGGCGGTCGAGCGCCGCCACGACCGCGAGCACCAGCAAGAGCAGCGGCAGCAGGGAGACGAACGCGTGGTAGGCGATACTGCCGGCCATGAACGTGATGCGCTCCGTGCGGATCTCGTGGACGATCGCCCGCCCGACCGACACCGCTCGCCGGAGCAGTCTGTCCATACCCGAGCGTCCGCCGCCGCCACGAAAAAGGGCTGGGTGCCGAAATCCCTACCCGGGTCGGTGCCGCCGCCCAGGCGGCCCTACACATATGTGCGTGGCGTGAGACGTTCGGGCCGATGAGCACCGACACGCCCGGCGGGACGAACATCGAGGGCGAGGGGCCGGTCGTCGAGGAGACCGTCGAGACCGACGAGGCGACGATCACCGACGACGCCGAACTGGAGCGGACGCTCGGACTGTCCGGCGGTCTCGCGATCGGTATCGGGACGATGATCGGCGCGGGAATCTTCGTCTTCCCCGGCCTCGCCGCGGGGCGGGCGGGCCCGGCCGCCGCCGGATCCTTCGCCATCGGGATGGTCGTCGCCCTGCTCGTCGCGCTGCCGACCTCCGAACTCGCGACGGCGATGCCCAAGAGCGGCGGGGGCTACTACTTCATCTCCCGCGGGCTCGGCGCGCTCGCCGGGACGATCGTCGGACTCTCGCTGTGGTTCGGCCTCGTCTTCGCCACGGCGTTTTACCTCGTCGGCTTTGGCTACTACGCCGTCGACACGCTCGCAGAGGTGGGCGTCGCGGTCAGCGAGCAACTCGTCGTCCCCATCGCGCTCGTCTTCGGCGCCGGGTTCGTCGCGCTGAACGTCACCGGCACCGAGAACGCGGCGAAACTCCAGAACGGTGTGGTGGCGCTCTTGCTCTCGATCCTCGTCGTCTTTCTCTCCTACGGCGGACTCGACGCGCTCGGAGTCGTCGGCCAGCCGAGCACACCCGAACAGTTCGTGCCGTTCGGCCCGGTGCCGGTCCTGCGGACGGCGGCGCTCGTGTTCACCTCGTATCTGGGGTTCGCACAGGTCGCCACGGTGGCCGGCGAGATGAAACAACCGGGGCGCAACCTCCCGCTGGCGATGGTCGGGTCGGTCGTCGTCGTCGGCGTGCTGTACGTCGTCACCGTCTTCGTCGCGACGAGCGCGTTCGGGAGCGAGCGCCTGGCCGAACTCGGCGAGACCGCGATGGTCGGAGTCGGTCGGCACTACCTCGGTGCCGGCGGCGCGCTGGCCATCGTCTTCGGCGGCCTGCTCGCGACGATGTCCAGCGCCAACGCCTCCGTGTTGAGCACCTCCCGGGCCATCTACGCCGTCTCTCGGGACGCGCTCCTCCCGCGGGCGGCCAGTCGCATCAACCTCCGCTACGGGACGCCACACGTCGCGCTCGGCCTCGCGGGCGGTCCCATCCTCCTGCTCACCGCCACCGGTCAGGTCGAAGTGCTGGCCGAGGTCGCTTCGTTCCTGCATCTCGTCCTCTACGGACTGATGTGCGTGGCGCTGCTCGCGCTGCGCCGGGACGAACCGGAGTGGTACGACCCGGCCTTTCGCGTGCCGGGCTACCCAGTCGTGCCGATACTCGGGGCGCTGGCGAGTTTCGCGCTCATGGCGCTGATGCAGCGAACGTCTCAGATAGTCGGGCTCGCTATCATGCTCGTCAGCGCCGGGTGGTACTTCTATTACGCTCGCGACGTGACTCTGAGGGGAGCGCTATGACTCGCGTGCTCGTGCCGCTGGCGGTGCTGGAGAGTCAGACGGTTCCGCCCGGACTCGTCGACCTGCTCGGAACCGTAGACGTGACCATACTGGGGTATCACGTCCTGCCCGAACAGACCCCGCCCGACCAGGCACGCCTCCAGTACGAAGACCGGGCGACGGAGGCACTGGAGGACCTCGCTGCGGAGTTTCACGCTGCAGGCGGTGGGGCCGACCACCGCCTCGTGTTCACACACGACCGCGAGCAGACTCGCCAGCGCGTCGCGACGGAGGTCGACGCTGACGCCTTCGCCATCACCGGCGCCACCGGGCCGGTCGAGCGCCTGCTCGTCTCGGTGACCGGCGAGGTCGACGTCGACCGCATCCTCCCGTTCGTCGCCGAACTCGTCGGCGACCGTGCGATAGGCGTGACGCTGTTCGCGGCGGCCGAAGCCCGCGACACCGAGGGCGGCGGCGAGACCGCTCGCGCGAAACTCGACGACGCGGCCGGGCGTCTCACCGAGGCCGGGGTCGACGTCGAGACCGAGCTCGCGACCGGCGGCCCGTTCGAGGCACTCGTCGAGGCGGCGGCGGGCCACGACGCTGTCGTCCTCGGCGAACGCGCACCGTCGCTCCGGTCCTTTCTCCTGGGTGACGAGGGTGAGCGCGTCGCCACCGAGACGGTCGGCCCGGTGCTCGTCGTCAGGCGTCCGGGCACGGCCGACGAGGAGCAGGCGACCGGGGACGAGACCAGCGACCGATCCGGGACCGAGACCGAGACCGAAACCGCGGGCCAGTCCGGGGCCAAGAGTGAATCCGGGGACCGGCCCGAAGCCGACTCTGGGAACGACTCCGACGCGTGACCAGCGAGCGCCGGGCGCGAACGTTTTTCCGCCGTGGCCCGCAATCACGGGTGATGACCGACGAACGGCCCCAGAACCGGGGTCGAGCAGGCAGGGTGACCTGAATGGCGGACGTACTCTTCTGGGCGCTGGTCGCGCTCGCGACGGTGACGAGTCTGGGGACCGCGTGGGCCCTCGGCGCCAACAGCAACTCGCCGCCCTTCGCCCCCGCGATCGGTGCCAACGCCATCTCGACGATGCGAGCGGCCTTTCTCATCGGCATCCTCGCCGCCGCCGGAGCCCTGACCCAGGGCGGCAGTATCTCCGAAACTGTCGGTGCCGGCCTCATCGACGGCGTCGCCATCACCTCTCTGGCGGCCACCGCCGGACTCCTCACCGCGACCGGGTTCATGGCCTTCGGCGTCTACACCGGCTATCCGGTCCCCGCCGCCTTCGCCACGACCGGCGCGATGATCGGTGTCGGCCTCTCGCTCGGCGGCGACCCCGCGGTCGGCACCTACCGCCGGATCGCCACCTTCTGGGTGCTCGTGCCCCCCGTTTCGGGTGGACTCGCCTACCTCACCGCCACCGTCCTCCGGCGCGACGACATCCCCGAGACGGTCGGCGTGCCCTTGCTGGCGGCTGTCGTCGGCGCCATCGTCGCCAACGTCGAGTTGAGTATCATCCCCTCGGGCCCCACCAGTACGCAGAGTTCACTCGCCGGGTGGGCCGCCCGGGTCGCCGACCTCCCCGACGTTGGCGGGGTCGACCCGACGCTCGTCGTCGCCACGGTCGCGTTCGCGGCGCTCAGCTTTCTGTTCATCCGCCGACGCACCCAGGCCTCGGTCGACAAGGGCATCAAGACGTTTCTCGTCGTTCTCGGCAGCGTCGTCGCCTTCTCCAGTGGCGGCAGCCAGGTCGGACTCGCGACGGGGCCCCTGGAGAACCTCTATACGGCCGAACTCGGCGTCCCCGGAATCGTCTTGCTCGCGGTCGGCGCGACCGGCATCCTGGGCGGCGCCTGGATGGGCGCACCGCGACTCCTCCAGGCCACCTCCAGGGAGTACGCCCAGCTGGGGATCCGCCGCTCTATCGCCGCTCTGGTCCCCGGGTTCATCATCGCCCAGACCGCTATCGCACTCGGGATCCCCATCTCGTTCAACAACATCATCATCTCGGGCGTCATCGGCGGCGGCCTCGCGGGCGGGTCCGCGGGCGTCTCCCGCCGGAAGATCGGCGTCACGCTCGGGTTCTGGGTCGTCACGCTCGTCTGCTCGGTCGCCATCGGCTTCGGCATCTACCGCGTCTTCGCCGCTGTGCTGGGTGGGTAGGTTCGCTGCTCGCTCGTGATAACGAGGATCTCCGATTCTCGAACCACTCGACCCCGAGGCGACGTAGTAGGCAGGAGTAGTTCACGGCAGATGCGACGTATCGTCGCGCCGAACCACGTCGGGCGCACCCGACACGTCGACCTCGGTGACCCCGCAGTTGCCGGGCGCCCACTCACGGGCGACGGTCGGCACGTCACGACCGGTGATCTCGGCGACGACGACCCGCAACGGTCCGCCGTGGGTCACCACGGCTACCGTCTCGTCTTCGACGCAGGTCAGGAGTGACTCCCAGCCGTCGGCGACGCGCCGGCAGAACTCCTCGAGTGACTCCCCGCTCGGCACCGATTCGACGGCGCTGAGCGACCCGTCGAGGTCGTACTCGTCGTCACGCTGGGCGATGGCCTCCTTGCCGAGTCCCTGGTAGTCGCCGAACTCCCGCTCACGCCATGCCCGGTCGAAAGAGATGGGTGCGTCGACGCCCGGTTGGGCGTCAGTATCCTGGTCGTCATCGCCACCAGCGACTCCCGTCCCCTCACGCAGGAGGCGAGCGGTCTCCTGTGTGCGCCGCAGGTCCGAGGCGAGCACGCGGTCGACGCCGACCTCGCGCAGGGAGACGCCGGTCGCACGGGCCTGGTCGCGACCGCGGCCGGTCAGCGACGTGGGCGCCCACCCCTGGATCCGGTCCTCGCGGTTCCACGTCGTCTCGCCGTGGCGCACGAGTAACACGCGGGTCACGCGCACTCACCTCGTCCGCCCCAGCGTGGACTCACGTCCATCACTGGAGTCCCTTGGGCGGGTGGTCGCTCACGTCTTCGACCTCGCCGTCCTCGTCTTCGTCTTCGTCGTCCTCACGCCAGTCCCGGACCACGACGGCCAGTTCGTAGCCGACGACGAGACCGACGACGAGCAGTGCGACCTGCTCGACGGGGAGCGCGAGCGTCTCGACGCGTTCGACGAGCGTCGGGTTCGGGCTCCCGAAGTAGCCGACGACGAACGCCAGCGGCCAGACGAGTGCCCGGCCCCGCGAGTGCACCCGGCGGACCCGCGCACTCACACCGCCGCTCCGGAGGCTATAGCCGAACAGTTCGTACAGCGCGACCAGGACGACACCGATGACGAGCGGTGTCTGGGTGGTCAGCCCCGAGGAGGCCAGCCAGTCGGTGAAGACGGCGGGCAGACTGTCGTGATACCCCGCGGGCAGGGGTGCCGAACTCGCGAAGTAGCCGGCGACGAGCGCCAGTATCCACGCGACCGGTCGCCGGGCGCGCAACTCCGCCGCCGAGGGGATCGGCGACTCCTGGGTCCACCGGAGCACCAACAGCGTTCCCTCGAACAGCGCGATCATCGTCACGGCGACGAGGATGGGCGCCATCCCGGTCGGGTCCGGACTGAAGATAAAGGCGACCGTCGCGAACCCACCGTAGAAGTAGAGCCGCCGGTCGGCCATCCACTTGCGGGTGGTCACACCCATCATCACCGCGAGCATGATGAGCAGGGGGATCTGGAAGACGAGCGCGAAAAAGCCCAGCATCATCACGATGAGGTTGAACGTCTCCGTGAGCGAGAAGGCCACCTCCGCCGCCTGGGCGGTGTAGCCGGTGAAGTAGACGAACATCGCCGGCAGGACGAGCAGGTAGGCGAAGGCGACGCCGACGAACGCCAGTATCAGACTCACCGGGACCGACGCGAGGTAGTACCGGCGCTCTCTGGGGTAGAGCCCGGGCTTCATGAACAGGTACGATTCGTAGACCATCACCGGGAGCGCCATGATGAACCCACCGAGTGTGGCGACTTTCAGCCGCGCGAACATCAGCGCGAGCGGGTGATACACCCGCGGACACGCCGCGTCGCTCCCGGCCGGCGGCGTCGGGCAGGCCTCGACGGTTCCGGGCAGAAACGAGTACCAGAGGAAGTTGATGAGATACTCCGCGAAGGGGAAGACGACGCCGCTGACCAGCGCCGCGATGACGATGACCACGCCCAGCCGACGGATCATCTCCTCGATGTGCTGGTCGAGGGGCATCTCCTGGTCGTCCGGCGCGCCCACCTCCGCCGCGCCACTACCCGCCCCGTAGGGGTCGACGTCGTCGACGTCGTAGGCCTCACCACCGTCAGAGCGAAGCTCTGACGAGCCTCCGTTCGCTTCGCTCGCGGAGACGCCGTCGGTGACAGCCGTGTCGGTGACGGTCGTGTCGGTAACAGTCGTCGTGCCGGCAACAGTCGCCGTCTCGGAGGCCGTCTCGTCAGGTCCGACGGTCGCGTCGCTGTCGTCGGAACCGGGCCGGTCCGCTGGCGGGGAGACGCCCTCGTCGGCCATTCGTCGCTCCGTTTGCGCTCCCCTGTTGTAAGCCTTCTTTTCCCGGCCCCTCCGGCGTCAGTGTCCGGGCTCTTGCGGGCGCACACGGCGCCCGCGTGCTCGTCTCTCAATGAATAAGTTGATAACAGGCAGTCGGCTACGTTCCGGCGAGATGGCCAGCGCCGTCGACGACGACACAAAGCGAGCGGTGGCGCGGGGGCGGGCGACCGTCGGGTCACTGCTGACCAACGCCCGCGACGACCTGCGCAAGGCGTTTCTCGTCTTCGTCGTCGGCTTCATGGGGACGTTCTGGGCGCTGCGCCTGTTCATCTGGGACGCGCTGAAACGCGACCTGAACACCAACCCCAACACCGAGATCATCGCCGTCACCCCCTTCGACGTCATCCTCCTCCAGGCCAAGATCGGCCTGTTCGTCGGGGTACTGATGGCGATCCCGACCGTCGTCTACTACGGCCGTGACGCCCTGCGGGCGCGGGGCTGGTGGCCCGCCGAGGACATCCCGCGCTGGAAACTCGTCTTCCCGATCACCCTCTCTATCGTCCTGTTCGTCGGCGGGATCGCCTACTCCTATTACGTCTTCTTCCCCGTCATGCTGGGCTTCCTGGCCGGCAACGCAGTCAACGCCGGTCTCCAGCCCTCCTGGTCTATCGTCAAGTGGACGCAGTTCATCGCCTTCCTCGGGCTCTCGTTCGGTATCGCGGCACAGCTCCCGCTGATGATGAGCGCGCTCTCGTACCTGCGGATCGTCAGCTACGAGGCCTTCCGCGAGCGCTGGCGTCACGCCGTCGTCGCCATCTTCGTCTTCGGCGCGTTCTTCTCGCCGCCCGACCCGATCACCCAGATCATGTGGGCGGTGCCACTCATCATCCTCTACGCCTTTAGCCTCCAGCTGGCACGGTTCGCCGAACTCCTGCGACGGTCGACCGACGAACTCCAGCTCTCGGTGGTCGCCCGCTCCCACTGGAACCAGCTCGCCGGCGTCGCCGTCCTCGCGGGTGCCGCGACCTACTTCTTCTTTACCTCGGACGGTGTCGCCGCTGTCAACGACCTCGTCACCAACCTCCCGGAGGACTACCAGGTCACCGTCCCGACCCCCGCAGACGTGACGGGCCTCGACCCCGAGATCGCGGCCGTCATCCCGACCGTCCTCGTCGCCGCGCTCGCGGCGGGTATCGTCCTGTTCGTCTTCGCCGCCCGTGCGCTCGAAGCGGCCCGCGACCCCTACGAAGCGCGTGGCTCGCCCGCCGACATCGACCTGATGACGCTCGACGCCTCCGCGATCGGCGTCACCCCACCGGAACGCTTCGAGGAGATGAACGAGGGCGAAGCGACCGAACTCGCCCGCGAGGCGCTCCACGACCACGACGACCCCGAGAAGGCCCAGGCCATCCTCGACCGCTACGACGAGGTCCAGGAACGCCTCGAAGCCGAGAAAGAAGCCGAGGAGGATGGAGACGAGGCGGGCGCCCAGGACGAAGAGTCGAGCGGCGCGATGGCCTCGACGACGACCGGCGTCGTCGACTCCTTTACCGAGGGCGAGACCACCGAGGAAGACATCGGCGGTTACTACTACGACATCGCCTTCATCCTGGAGAGTCTCACCTCGCGGGCGTTCCGCATCGTCGGCCTGTTCGGCGTGGTCATGGCCGCCTCCTTCATCTTCCTCTATCGGGGCGGCATCGGGATGATCCGCGAGGAGTTCCTCAGCCAGATGCCGACCGAGCAGGCCGACCTGGTCGAGATCGTCGCGCTCCACCCCGTCGAGGCGCTCATCTTCGCGATCAAGTTCTCGACGCTCCTGGGCGCGGTCGCGACGCTACCGCTCGTCCTGTATTACGTCTGGCCCCGCCTCAAGGAGCGCGGGCTCGTGGGCGGCGACCGCCGCGTACTCGTTGCCTGGGGCGGGACGCTCCTCGTGGGCCTGGTCGGCGGGAGCCTGCTGGGTTTCTTCGTCGTCGCGCCGGCGATCATCTCCTATCTCGCCCAGGACGCCGTCGAGGCGAACATGATCATCAACTACCGCATCAACAACATCGGCTGGCTGGTCGTGTTCACGACCGTCGGCATCGGCCTGCTCGCCGAGATCCCCGTGACGATGTTGCTCTTCCACCGCGGTGGCCTCGTCACGTTCACCACGATGTTCGACCGCTGGCGGACGGTCGTCATGGCGATCGTCGTCACCGCCGCGCTGGTGACGCCCTCCAGTCTGCTGACGATGCTCGTCTTCGCGCTCCCCATCACGATCGCCTACCTGCTCGGACTCGCGGTCCTGTGGGTCTACACGCTCGGCGGGCGACGCACCCCGCGGCGTGAGGGCGAAGCCGCTGACTGACTCCGGTTCGAGTGCCGGAGCTACCCCTGGTTCGGGTGCCGGAGCTGCCGTTCTGCCGTCGCTCGGTCCGGACCGTCAGAACGCGTCGCCGCGGGCGACGCCGGTGAACTCGAAGCGGGCACCCTCGTCGCTCTCGGCGAGTTCGACCGTCCAGCCGTGGGCCTCGGCTATTTCGGCGACGATCGCGAGGCCGAAGCCG
>Ga0207771_101017_pt1 | contig 13628 bp, 14 predicted proteins | sample A23M2SouthBayCA_2_FD_187731 | JGI IMG/M metagenome (GOLD analysis project Ga0207771, IMG submission 187731) | Aerobic enrichment media microbial communities from Eden Landing Ponds, California, USA - A23 M2 (2) (SPAdes) | ecosystem: Environmental > Aquatic > Marine > Unclassified | place...
CCCGCCGCAGGTAGGTGTGGATGGCCTGGTGGCTGACGACGTCCGACTCGAGGGCGTCGACGTCGACGCCCGCGCGTTCGAGTTCGCGGCGCTTCCGGATCCGGTCTGGCTCGCCCGCCTCGCCGGCGACGAGGGTCTGGTAGGCGCTCTCGACGTCGCTCGACACCACCGATCCGCGGGCCTCCTCGAGGGCCGCGCGGACGACCGCCCGGTTGAACTCGGCCGCGAGGTCCCTGAGGCTGGTCCGCTCGCCGCCCTCGCCAAGCCACTCGGCCTCCAGGCGCTCTCCCCACTCCTCCAGGCCGTACTCCTCCATGACCCGTTCGACCTTGGTCCGTCGCCCCGAACCGGAATCAGCCATTACGTGCTCGCTCGCGTCCCGACACCTCAAGCGTTGCCCTCCGCGGCGCAGTCCGGGGGGTTGAAACTGACCGCGCACACAGCCAGCCCATGGGGAAGTTTCTGCACAGCGGCCGCCGCCGGGACCTCTGTGCCCTCCTCGCCGGCGAACCGCTCCAGGCCCAGGCGCTGAAGTCGCGGCTGTCGAGTCACTACGACGAGCGCATCGACCCGAAGTCCTTCTACGGCGCACTCGACGCGCTCGAGGACGCCGGCTTCGTCGAGGCGCGCACCGAGGGAATCCACGACGTCTACGCGCTCACCGACGCCGGGGAGGCGCGCCTGCGCGAGCACTACGCGTGGCTGGGCGAGCAACTGGGTGAAACGTGACGGTGACGCGTCGTCACACAAAAACAATCGCCGATTGTCGCGGCTAATCGGTCGCTAGACGTCGGTCAGTCGAGCAACTGGTCCGCGATGGTGTTTCGGAGGATCTCGCTCGTCCCCTCGTAGATCTCGTTGAGTTTCGCGTCGCGGTAGTACCGCTCGACGGGGAAGTCCTTGACGTAGCCGTAGCCGCCGTGGATCTGGATGCCCTCGTTGGCCACCTCGCGAGAGACCTCCGAGGAGTAGAGCTTCGCCTGGGCGGCCGCCTTGACGTAGTCCTCGCCGCGCATCTTCCGGTCGGCCGCGCGGTGCATCAGCAGGCGGGCGGCCTGGGTCTTCGTGTCCATGTCCGCGAGCTTGTGCTGGATCGACTGGAAGTCGGCGATGGGCCCGCCGAACTGCTCGCGCTCCTGGGCGTAGTCGACGGCTGCGTCGAGGGCCGCCTCGGCGATGCCGACCCCACGGGCGGCGATCGTGATGCGGCCGCCGTTGAGCGTCTTGAGCGCCTGGCGGAGTCCGTCGCCCTCCTCGCCGATCAGTCGGTCGGCGGGAACGCGCAGGTCGTCGAAGCGCAGTTCGGCCGTCGGACAGCCCTTGTCGCCGAGTTTGTGCTCGGTCCCCTCGACGACGAAGCCGTCGTCTTCCTCGGGGCGGACGACGAACGAGGAGATGCCGCGACTCCCGGCCTCGGGGTCCGTCTTGGCGAAGACGACCACCGTGTCGGCGACGGAGCCGTTCGAGATCCAGAGCTTCCCGCCGTTGATGACGTAGTTCTCGCCGTCGCGCTCGGCGGTCGTCTCCATCGCGGGGACGTCGCTGCCCGCGCCGGGCTCGGACAGGGCGAAGGCGCCCAGGTCGTCGCCCTGGGCCAGCGGGGTCAGGTAGTCGTCCTTCTGGGCCTCGTCGCCGAAGTCGGCGATCATGTTGCAGGCGAGCGAGATGTGGGCCGCGACGATGGTGCCGAGGCCCCCGCTGCCGCGGGAGATCTCGGCGAGGGCGTCGGCGTAGGCGTGGTAGTCGAGGCCGACGCCGCCGTAGGCCTCGTCGATGGGCATCCCCATCAGGCCGAGGTCGGCCATCTGGTCGATGAGGTCCCAGGGTACCTCGTCGGTCTCGTCGATTTCGCCGGCGCGAGGGACGACTTCCTCGTCGACGAACTCGCTGACCATGTCGACGATCTGGGCCTGCTCCGCCGTGGGAGAGAAGTCCATGGCGCGGCGTTGGACTGGCTCCGGAATAACTGTTGGCCACCTGGCCTCGCGTGCGACCCGGCGTCACTCCCCGTACTCGTAGAAGCCCCGGCCGGTCTTCTTCCCGAGGTCGCCGGCTGCGACCTTGCGTTTGAGGAGGTAGGCTGGCTGGTACCGGTCGCCGAGTTCCTCGTGGAGCGTCTCGCTCGCCTCGAGCGTGACGTCCAGGCCGATGTGGTCGGCCAGTTCGAGGGGGCCCATCGGCACGTTGGTCCCGAGTGTCATTCCGCGGTCGATGTCGTCCTTCGTGGCGACGCCCTCGTCGTAGGCCCGGATGCCCTCGTTGATCCAGGGCATCAGGATCCGGTTGGTGACGAATCCCGGCTTGTCGTCGGCCTCCCAGGTCTCCTTCCCGAGGTCCTCGGCGACGTCGTGGGCGAAGGCGACGGTGGCGTCGGCAGTCTTCTCGCCGACGACGACCTCGACGCCGTCCATGATCGGCACCGGGTTCATGAAGTGGAGGCCGACGACCAGGTCCGGACGGTCGGTCGCGCTGGCGATGGTGGTGATCGAGAGGGTACTCGTGTTGGTCGCGAGGACCGCGTCGTCCGCGAGGATCGCGTCGAGGTCCGCGAAGACGGACTGCTTGACCGAGCGGTCCTCGACGACGGCCTCGACGGCGACGTCCGCCGGCGCCAGGGCGTCGAGGTCCGTCGCGCCCGACACGCGCTCGCGGGCGGCGTCTGCCGCCTCGCGCGTCACGGTCTCGCGCTCGACGAGGCGATCCAGGGAGTCGTCGATCCCGGCCAGCCCGCGATCGAGGGCGTCCGCGTCGACGTCGGTCAGGACGACGTCGTACCCGGCGGTGGCTGCGACCTGTGCGATCCCGTGGCCCATGGTGCCGGCGCCGACGACGCCGACGGTCTCGACGGTGGAGACGTCCATGCGCTAGCCACCGCCTGCAGTCCCTTAGCGTCCGTGTTCCACGGTGAGTGACGGGGGTCCGGGACAGTCCCCTCGCGGCGCCCCACCCCGTCGTTCAAAAGAACTAATGCCCGCGTGACCGGACGGACTACCTACGATGCGCCCATTCGACGACACCCCACTGGCCAGAGACGGCAAGGTCCTGATCCTGGCCTACGACCACGGGCTGGAGCACGGGCCGGTCGACTTCGAGGACGTCCCCGAGAGCGCCGACCCCGAGCGGGTCTTCGACGTGGCGACCCACCCGGCCGTCACGAGCCTCGCCGTCCAGAAGGGCGTCGCCGAGGCCTACTACCCCTCCTACGAGGACGACGTCAATCTACTCGCCAAGCTGAACGGCACGTCGAACCTCTGGATGGGCGAACCCGACTCGGCGGTCAACTGGTCGGTCGACTACGCCGCCGAGGTCGGCGCCGACGCCGTCGGCTTCACCCTGTACGGCGGCTCGAACAAGGAGATCGAGATGGCCGAGGAGTTCCGGAAGGCCCAGGAGGCCGCGCGCGAGCACGACCTCCCCGTCGTGATGTGGTCCTACCCCCGCGGCCAGGGCCTGAAGAACGACACCAAGCCCGACACCATCGCCTACGCCGCGCGCCAGGCCCTCGAACTGGGCGCCGACGTGGCGAAGGTCAAGTATCCCGGCAGCCAGGCGGCGATGGAACAGGCCGTCCGGATGGCGGGCCCGACGAAGGTCGTCATGTCCGGCGGGTCCAAGACCTCCGACCGCGAGTTCCTCGAGACGGTCAAGTCGGCCATCGACGCCGGCGGCGTCGGTCTCGCCGTCGGGCGGAACGTCTTCCAGCGAAAGAACCCCCAGCGCATCCTCGACGCCCTGGAGCAGGTCATCTTCGAGGAGGCGTCCGTCGACGCCGCCCTCGGCGCGGCCGAGGCCTGAGTCCCCGATGACCGAGCCCGACGCGATCGACGCGGTCTTCGAGACGGTCGCGACGACCGCCGGCGACGTGCGCGAGGCGCTCGCCGACCGCCGCGCGTACCACGAGGCCGAGAACCCCAGCGGCGAGCAGCAACTCGCGGCCGACGTCTACGCCGACGAACTGCTCGAGGACCGCCTGCTCGCGCTCGACGCGGTCGAGAGCTACGCGAGCGAGGAGCGCGAGTCGGTGAGCGTCGCGCGAACCGACTCGAATGGGTCGACCGGGGAGCGTAGCGACCCGGGAGAACGAGAGTCCGTGGTCTTCTCCGGGGGTGGCGACCTGCACGTCGCCTGCGACCCCCTGGACGGCTCCTCGAACCTCGAATCCAACAACGCGATGGGGACCATCGTCGGCGTCTACGACGACCCGCTGCCCGCGCCGGGCGACGCGCTCGTCGCCGCTGGGTACGTCCTCTACGGCCCCATCGTGACGATGGTGACGGCCGTCGACGGGACGGTCACCGAGTACCTCCTCGAGGACGGCGAGCGCGAGGCCCTGACCGAGGACGTGACCCTCCCCGAGGAGCCAACCGTCTACGGCGTCGGCGGGCGCGTGCCGGACTGGCCCGACGACGTCCGGCGCTTCGTCGACGAGATCGAGGCCGACCGCCTGAAACTGCGCTACGGCGGCGCGATGGTCGGCGACGTGAACCAGGTCGTCTCCTACGGCGGCATCTTCGCCTACCCGATGCTGGTCGACCGACCGGAGGGCAAGCTCCGGCTCCAGTTCGAAGGGCATCCGATCGCGCACGTGGTCGCCACCGCCGGCGGTGCCGCCTCCGACGGGACGACGCCCCTGCTCGAGAAGACGCCCGACGAACTCCACGAACGGACGCCGGTCTTCGTCGGCTCGGAGCCGCTGATCGACCGGCTCGAGGCCAGCCTCGCCTGAGGCGGCGGGTCGCCCTCGGGCGCGTTCAGTAGCCCATGAGCAGTGCGACGGCCTTCAGCGCGAGAAAGACCGCTACGAGGACGCCGCCGAGGTAGGTGAGGACCGTCCGGACCAGCCCGAGGGGAAGGAAGCCGAAGACGCCCAGGACGCTCGCGAGGAGCCCGCCACCCTCGCCGACGGAGACCGTCCCCGCGGCTGTGCCGTTGACCGTCAACTGCTGGCGACCGGTGGCGTTGGCGCTCCAGTTCAGCGCGACGGACCGGTCCTGGCCACCCGGGACCGTCACCGTCCTGGTGTCGACGACGGTCCCGTTCACCGAGAGACCCGCCCTGTAGGAGACCGCCGAGTCGCCCGGATTGTCGACTGTCGCCGAGACGCTCACGGATCCGCCGGGCTCGACCGACGTGGCGTTCGCCGTCGCGTTGGTAACGGTGACGGCGTCGTCCGGCTCATTCGACTCGGCCTCGCTCGGCGTCGCCGTCGGCACCTCGGTCGGCGTGGGCGTGGATTCGGTCGCGTTCCCGGTCGTCCCGTTCGACGCGGTGGCGACGGCGAACCGCGAGAGGCCCGGGGATCGGGCACGGTAGCGGTACGGTCCCGCCACCTCGGGGTCGTCCACCCGCGTCGTGTTCAGCCGCGTCCACGCGCCGTCGCTACGGCGGTACACGGAGACTGCGGCCGGGTCGGCATCCGCCGGGAGCCGCTCGTGCTCGACCGCGACGGACAGCGTCACGTCCGCCACGTCCCGGTCGGGCACGTCGTGGACGACGGTCAGCGCGCCGAGGACACCGGTCGCGTTCGGCACGTCGCCGGCCGCGGCCGGGCCGTCGGCCTGGATCGCCAGGCCGTACCGACTCGCGTTCCGGAGCGTCACGTTCAGCGCGGTCAGGGCGACGCCGTCGTGGGCTGCGACCGGGTCACTCTCGTCCGCGCGCGCGAGGCGGACAGGTCCCTTCGCCGGATCTGCCACGTCCACGATGGCGCTCCCGTCCGCTGGCGTTCCGTCCGCTGCGAAGTCGACCCTCGCCGATCCCTCGACCGACGCGACCGAGCCGTTCCCGGTGAGGTCGAGGACGATCCGATCGGTTCCGACGTCGCCGTCGGCGTCGGTCACGGTCACCGTCGCGGTGTAGTTTCCGGGCCGGTAGCGGTGGGTCACGCGCTCGCCGGTCGCCTCGGCTCCGTCGCCGAGGTCCCAGGTGATCGACTCGATCGGGTCCGCGGCGGTGGACCGGCTCGCGTCCAGCGTGAGCGTCCTGCCGCTGGACGCCGCGAAGTCCACGCCGGCCACCGCCGTCGGCGGGCGGTCCGCGGTCGCGACGGTGGCGACCCGGCCGCTCCGTCGGTCGTTGCCGTGTTCGTCGGCGACGCGCTCGACCGTCGCTCGGTAGTCACCCGCTGCCGGGAGGGCCACCGAGGCCGTCAGTCGCTGCCCGCCGTCGGCGGCGGTGAAGTTCTCTCGCTGGAGCGTGACGGATGCCGGCCCGTCGACTGAGACGGTCACCTCGGCGAGTGGCTCGCTGGCCTCGACCGTCAGGTCGACAGTGGTCCCGTTCGCCGGTTCGACGGCGAAGCGCTCCACACGCGGTGGGACGGCGTCCATTCCGCTCACCTCGACGGCGGCACCGTCGGTGGCGAGTTCGGCGCCGTCGCCGTCGGTGACGGTCGCGTCCGGGGCGAAGGAGACGGTCACGACGTCGCTGTCGACCGGGGCCGCGAGGTGGAGCCGGACGCGAGCGTCGTCGCCAGCGGGATCCACGGACGCAGACGAGACGCGGCCGGCCGAGACCGCGAAGTCGTCGCCGTCGATGGAGTCGGCCGCCACGCCGGCGTCGCTGCCGACCACGAACTCGAGGGTGTCCGCGTCGGCGGCGCTGGCGTCCGAGAGGGTCACGCTGGACCCGTTCGTCGCCTGAAACTGGGCGTCGGTGGGGAGCGACGCGCCCGCGCTCCCGACGGCGAGCACCAGCGCGAGGACGACGAGCGAGAGTGCGAGGAGACCGGCCGCTGGGCGTCCCCCAGGACCGTGCCCGCCACCCCCCGGCGTCCGGTGACCGCCGGCGGGAGTCATGGCTCGTCGGTTGGCGGGCCCGCTGTATAAAGGTCCGATCCCGTTTCTCGCGCGTGAAACTGGGGGCGCCGGGGCTGGCCAGGATCACCGGCGACGGAGGCCGGCGTCGAACCGCTGCAGCGACACCGGGCGGCGAGAGGGGGTAGGCCGACCTTTGCCCAGTCGGCCCGGGGGTCGCCGGTCACGGGGGAACTGCGGGTCCGGTCGTGTAGGTGTCTCCGACCGTCACGCCGGTCGGACGTACACGGTTCGTAACAATGGGCGGGGCAATCGACTATCCTGACGCCGGGACTCCCCGCGACTCCCCACCCCGAGGCGAGGGATCCCGGCCCGTCGTCCGCCGCTCCCGGACATGTCACTGCACGAGACGCTACGTCGGCTGGGCCCAGGCGGGCCCACGTCGGCGTCAGACGAGGACAGCGGGGCCCGCAAACAGCGTGCTCACAGGTCATCCGGCATCGAGCGGGCCCTCTGGCTCGTCGTCCTGGCTGCCATGGCTGCCGACGTGGTCCTGACACACGTCGGACAGCAGGTCGGACTCGTCGAACTCAACCCCGTCGCGCGGGACGCGCTCCATGCCCACGGTGTGTGGGGCCTGGTTGCGTTGAAGGGCCTGGCGCTTGGCTGCGGTGCGGGGCTGTGGGCCGTCTTTCCCCGGCGGTACACCACCCTCGTCCCCCTCGGCCTCGCCCTGCCGACGATTCCCGCGGTCGTCTCGAACGTCGCCGTGATCTCGCTCGCGGTGACGTGACCGGCCTGCTCTCGCACCGGCGCGGGTCGCGAGCCCTAGTTTTTTGTGGGTTCCGGAACACGAACGCGCAGGCGCGAATCGCCGGTCCCGGATCGGGGGTGGGGCCCGTTCGTGTCGCGCACGCATGTCACCGGGAGCACCAGCGACGCACGTCGCACGGTCGGCGGTCGAAGCGCACGTCCAGGCAGCGACGCGAGAACTGGCGCCGGTCGAACGGGAGCTCTGGACGCTCGCCGTCGTCGCGGCCGCCCTCGACGTCCTGCTCACTCACCACGGCCTCCAGGTGGGGTTGGCCGAAGGAAACCCGATCGTCGCCGCTATCCTCGGGGTCGCCGGCGTAGCGGGACTCGTCTCGCTGAAGCTGGCTGTCCTCTGCGTGGCGACGCTCTGTCGGTGGCGCCGGCCGCGATGGGGACCCTGGGTCTCGCTCGCCCTCGTCGTGCCGTGGCTCGGCGCCGCCACGATCAACGCCGCGTGGCTCCTCGTCCCGTGAGTTCGGTGTTGCCTAATAATCCTTACGGGGGATTCTCACGGATCGATCGAGGAACTCTTTTGATTCCCCCATTCCGTGTGCCGGTATGGCAAGCGACGTGAACCCCTTCGAATCGTTGCAAGAGCAGGTACGGGACGCGGCCGCCTTTCTCGACGTCGACGACGGTACGGTCGAGCGACTGACCAACCCCGAGCGCGTCCTCGAGATGAACCTCTCCATCGAGTGTGACGACGGGACCACGGAGACGGTCCGGGCGTATCGCTCCCAGTTCAACGGCGACCGCGGCCCGTACAAGGGCGGTATCCGGTACCACCCGCACGTGAACCGGGACGAGGTCAAGGCTCTCTCGGGCTGGATGGTCTACAAGTGTGCCACCGTCGGCATCCCGCTGGGTGGCGGGAAAGGTGGCATCGCGATCGACCCCGAGGACTACTCCGAGGCCGAACTGGAACGGCTCACCCGAGCGTTCGCTGCGGAGATCCGGCCGTTGATCGGCGTCGACCGGGACATCCCCGCGCCCGACGTCAACACCGGCCAACGGGAGATGAACTGGATCAAGGACACCTACGAGACCCTGGAGAACACGACTGAACCCGGCGTCGTCACGGGGAAGGCCATCTCCAGTGGCGGCAGCGAGGGGCGCGTCGAGGCGACCGCGCGCTCGACGGTGATCGTGGCCCGCGAGGCCTTCGAGCACCTCGGGCGCGACATCGCCGACGCCACCGTCTCCGTGCAGGGCTACGGGAACGCCGGGTGGCTCACCGCGAAACTGGCCGACGAGATGGGCGCGACCGTCGTGGCGGTCAGCGATTCCTCGGGCGCGATCCACGATCCAGACGGCCTCGACCCGGTCGCGGTCAAGGACCACAAGCGCGAGACCGGCAGCGTCGCGGGCTACGCCGACGCGGAGCCCATCTCGGACCGGGACCTGCTCACCCTCGACGTCGACCTCCTGGTGCCCGCGGCCCTCGAGAACGCCATCGACGAGGACGTCGCACGCGACGTCTCGGCCGACGTGATCTCCGAGGCGGCCAACGGGCCCCTGACGCCGACGGCCGACGACGTCCTGGCGGAGACCGACACGCTCATCGTCCCCGACATCCTCGCCAACGCGGGCGGCGTGACCGTCTCGTACTTCGAGTGGGTCCAGAACCGCCAGCGGTTCTACTGGACCGAAGAGCGCGTCAACGAGGAACTCGAGGACCTGATCGTCGACGCCTTCGATCGGCTGATCGAGACCTACGAGGAGCGGGACACGCCGACCCTCCGCGTCGCGGCCTACGTGGTGGCACTCCAGCGCGTCCTCGACGCTGGCGAGGAAGGCGGCATCTGGCCCTGACACCCCACTGAATCGGGAGACCCCTTTTCCCCGTCGAGACCGAACCGGGACGCGTGAACACCTACGAGCGGTCGGTCCGCGTCGCGGCGCCCCTGGCGGAGGTCTGGGACTTTCACTCGCGTGTGGACGGACTCGAAGCGCTGACGCCGAACTGGCTCGGCCTCCGGGTGGAGGGGATCCGCGGCCCCGACGGCGAGCCAGATCCGGAGGTCCTCACCGCCGGAACGGCCATCCACCTCTCCGTGCGCCCCGGCGGACTCGGCCCGCGACAGGACTGGACGACCCGCATCGTCGCACGCGACCGGTCGGACGGCGCGGCCTCCTTCCGGGACGTGATGCTCGACGGGCCGTTTCCGGCGTGGGAACACACCCACTGCTTCTACCGGGACGGCGGCGCGACCGTCGTCAGGGACGTCGTCGACTACGAACTCCCGCTCGGTGGCCTCGGTCGGCGGCTCGGACCCCTGGCCGTCGTGGGCTTCGAGCCCATGTTCCGCTACCGACACCGGCGGACGAAGGCGCTCCTTGAGGGTGACGGGCCGAGTGCGCGCGACGACGGCGACTGAGAGTCCGGGAGGAACGAACTGCGCCAGGGCTCACGCGACCGCCGTCTCGATCTCGCCCTTGACGGCGAGGGCGTCGAAGTCGTGGTCGGGGCGGACGGTGACGAAGTCCAGAAACTCCAGGGCCGCGAGCAGGGTCTCGTCGTCGAAGACCGCAGCGGCGGCCGCCACCGCGGTCTTCGCGTCGACCAGCGACTCGAGGACCGCCAGGGCACAGGCGACGTCGTAGGCAGCGGCGTCGGCGGCGGCGTCCGCCCGGACCTTGGTCGCGTCGATGAAGTAGAGGTCGCCGTCGGCGATCAGGACGTTCTCCGAGCGAAGGTCGCCGTGGACGACGTCGGCCGCGTGCATGGTCGCGAGCGACTCGAGGAGCGCGGGGGCGCGGGCCGCGACCATCTCCGGATCGAGGTCGTCCAGCGTCCGAAAGTTCGGGATGTACTCGAGGACGAGGACCCCGAGGTCGTCGACCTCGAGGGCCTCGATGGGCGCCGGAGCGTTGACCCCGCGGTCGCGCATCCGCCGGGTCGCCGCGAGTTCGTGCTCGGCCATCTCGAACGGCGTGTCGTATCGCTCGAAGAACCCCTCGACGCCGCTGGCGAAGACGCCGAGGTTCCGGCCCGCCGTCAGGAGGGCGTGGACCAGCGCGTTCTGTGGCGTGATCACCTTCACGAACAGCCGTTCGTCGACGACGCAGGGCGTCGACAGCCAGTTGTCCGCCTCCAGGGGCTCCAGGGTCGGGTCGGCGAGGTCGAAGCGCTCGGCGAGGGCGTCGCCGACGCGGTCCAGGGTGGCCCTATCCACGGTCCCCCGGAGGAGTCGCCTGAAGGCCATCCTCTGTGTGGAGGCCTCGCCGGGCTTAAACCGTTTCGGCGGTCGCGACGTCGACCGCGGCGACACTCTCCTCGGCGCACCGGCGGTCGAATCCGAACGGCTCAAAGCCCGCCCGGCGGACACGGGGATATGGGCACGCCGATGGCCGACCGCGAGGCACAGGCCGTCGAGGTGATCGAGCGACTCCACGAGGAGTATCCGGACTCGACGATTTCGCTCGACTTCTCGAACCGCCTCGAGTTGCTCGTCGCGGTCGTCCTGTCGGCCCAGTGCACCGACGAGCGCGTCAACGAGGTCACGCCGGACCTCTTCGAGACGTACCAGTCGCCCGCGGACTACGCCGAGGCCGACGTCGACGACCTGGCCGAGGACATCTACGGCATCACGTACCACAACCAGAAGGCCGGCTACCTCCAGGGCGCCGGCGAGGCGATGGTCGCGGAGTTCGACGGGGAGGTTCCGGACACGATGGACGGCCTGACCAGCCTCCCCGGCGTGGGCCGCAAGACGGCGAACGTCGTCCTCCAGCACGGCCACGACGTGGTCGAGGGCATCGTCGTCGACACCCACTGCCAGCGCCTCTCGCGCCGGCTCGGCCTGACGGAGGCGGAGTCCCCGGAGCAGATCGAGCAGGACCTCATGCCCGTGGTGCCGGAGTCGGAGTGGCAGGCCTACACGCACCTGCTGATCAGCCACGGGCGCGCGGTCTGTACGGCCCGCAACCCCGACTGTAGCGAGTGCGTCCTGGAGGACGTCTGTCCGTCCTCGCGGCTCGACGGCGACGTCGACCTGGCGAACGGCGAGGCCTGGGAGGACTGACCGGTCCCGCGCCGGCCGACGGTCCACCGGCTCAGACGACGTACCGGAGCAGGAACCGCGTCAGCCCGACCAGGTAGGCGAGGAGCCAGAAGATCACGTAGCCGAAGACGCCGATCCGGACGCGGGCACGCCAGTGAGAGAGCTGGTCCGAGCCGATCTCGTCGAGCAGGACGTCCTCGTCGTAGTCGTGATAGAGGTCGTGGCGGCGCTTGGCCCGGAACACGCGGACGATGCCGGTGCCACCGAAGGCGAGCAGGGCGTAGGCCTGGAGCCCCAGGAACGCGTGCACGAGCGAGGCGCCGCCGAACTGGTTCGGGAGCCGGGGCACCATCCAGACGAGCATCGGGACCGTCGTCAGGAGGAGGCCGGCGACGACGAACTTCAGGTGGTGCATCAGCACGCCCCACGTCACCGCCTCCGCGTTGAGGATGTACCAGGCGCCGTAGAGGAAACAGGGGAAACTGGCGGTGACGAGGGCGAGGACGACCGTCGCCACCACCGCGGCACCCGGCAAGGCCATTGGCGAGTGTTCCCACCGGCGGGGGTAAAGGATGCCGAAGACCGATCGCCGTCCGGGCCACGTCCGGTCGCTGTCAGAAGGTGTAAACCGGCCCGGGTCGAAGGAGTGTCCGATGGGCGATTCGGACTCCCGACCTGCCGGTGACGACGGCTCGCCGTCTGACGACGCCGAGGCCGCCCGGGAGGATCGCGATACCGAGTCCACGACCCGGGAGACGCCCCCGGCGGCTCCCTCGGCCGACCCGGACGACCCCGCGGGCGAGGCGGACGACCTCTCGACCGAGGAGCTTCGCGCACGCGTCGAGGAAAAGTACGACTTCGAGAACTTCGGGCCGGCCGACATGGCCGAGATGACCCCGGCGGAGTGGGACGCCGCCTTCGACCCGGACAGCTGGATCACCGGCGAGGACCTCCTCGACCGCGTCGAGGCCGACCTGAAGCGGCGCGTCCTCGACCGCGACGTCTTCGCCCGGGTCGAGCGGTTCGGCGACGTCGTCGTCGCCTACACCGGCGACGAGTACGCGGCCGTCTACCCCGACGGCAGCGTCGAGGGCGTTGGCACCGTCCGCCGGGACGTCCAGCCGAGCGTCGCGCTGTGCTCGATGGAGTCCTACGACGTCCCCGAGGTGCCCGACGGCCCGCTCCTGCCCGAGCCCCAGGAGGTGCCAGAGAGCGGTGGCTCGCTGGGGAACACGATCCTGCAGGTCGTCGGCGGCGTCCAGATAGTCGCCGGGATCGTGCTCGTGGCGGGGTACCTGCTGTACCTCGCGGGCGTGTTCTCACAGCCCCAGACCAGCGGGCGAGGCATCAACCTCGTCGTGATCCTGGTCGCGGGGATCGGGTTCCTGCTCGTCGGGATCTTCATGTTCGTCGTCGTCGCAAACGCGCGACTCTCCGATCGGTTCCGGTCCGAGGAGTACCGCGACCGACTCCGTTCGGTCGGCCTCGCCGACGGCGAGCGGCCCGAGTTCCTCGCCGAGATCGACGGCGTGGAACTGCCGGCGACGGCCCGCGACGAGGGCGCCCGGCGAGGCGAGAATTCGGATCGCACGGACGGCTCTCCCACCCGTCGCGAGTGACGGCGAACGCGTTCGGCAACCGGGGCCGGACGGCGAGAGCGGTCCGCGGGCCGGCGTATTCGGTGGGTTTATACAAAGCCGGGCCAGACGTTCGAACGTACATGAACAGGCGGGACTTTCTCAGAACTGCCGGCGGCGCGGCCGGCGGAACGGCCGCCGCCAGCGCAGGAGTCGTCGGCCCCGCAGCCGCCGCAGAGGGAGGCGGTGGCGGCGAGGGCGGAGGCGGCGGGCAACCCGACTTCGGCGGGTGGCTCGACGACGCGCCCAACTTCGACGGCGTCCAGGACATGACCGGGCAAGGCGAGGTGACCGTCTCCGTCGGCGCACCGGCCAACAACAACCTCTCGTTCGGTCCGGCCGCCGTCCACGTCGACAACGGTGCGACCGTCGTCTGGGAGTGGACCGGCGAGGGGGGCAGCCACAACGTCGTCCACCAG
>Ga0207771_101020_pt1 | contig 13595 bp, 15 predicted proteins | sample A23M2SouthBayCA_2_FD_187731 | JGI IMG/M metagenome (GOLD analysis project Ga0207771, IMG submission 187731) | Aerobic enrichment media microbial communities from Eden Landing Ponds, California, USA - A23 M2 (2) (SPAdes) | ecosystem: Environmental > Aquatic > Marine > Unclassified | place...
CGCTTGTCCGGCAAACCCGCACACGAGTGTGTCCGACTGTTCGAGTAACTGATGGTTGCCGCGATGCAGAAAGCATATATGATATCGTGTGAGTGAAACAATGGATGCCCGAGTGCCAGAACTGCGGTGAGTTCGTAACGGAGCAATACGTTCGGGTGTTTACGCCCGAAGGATACGACGGGCCACGGGTGTGCCCATACTGCGAGGACAAACTTCGCGACGGCGCGGACGTGCGCGAAGCGCGGTCGTCCCGGCAGTAACCCAACCCGTTTTCGAGAAGTACACAAGGCCAGAAGCGATAGTGACGGCCATGAGCGAGATCGATGTCGAGACGGTCGATGAGATCGACGCACCGACCGGGGTCGAGGCCCCCGACTACGTCCTCTACGGTGGCAAAGGCGGCGTCGGCAAGACCACGTGTGCCGCGGCGACGGCGCTTGCAAGCGCCCGCGACGGGACCGCGACGCTCGTGGTCTCGACCGATCCGGCCCACTCCCTCTCGGACACGCTGGGCACCGAGATCCCGAGTGAACCGACACGCATCCGCGAGGACGTGCCCCTCTACGCGGCGGAGATCGATCCCGAGGCGGCCATGGGCGACGGCCCGCTCGGCATGGACGGCGATCTCGGCGGACTGGAACAGTTACTCGGTGGCGACGAGGCGAACCCGCTCGGCTCGATGCCCGGCTCCGACGAGGCCGCGGCGATGCGGCTCCTCTTGCAGTACATGGACGACCAGCGCTTCGAGCGCGTCGTCGTCGACACCGCACCGACGGGCCACACGCTGCGCCTGCTGGAACTGCCCGAGGCGATGGACTCGATGCTGGGCAAGATTCTCACCCTGAAAGAGCGGATGGGCGGGATGCTGGAGGGACTGGGCGGGATGTTCGGCGACGACGCGAGCGAGGAGGACGCCCGCCGGGACCTGCAGGCCATGCGCGAACAGATCGAACGCCTGCGGGCCGTGCTTCGTGATCCCGAAAAGACCGACTTCCGGGTCGTGATGGTGCCCGAAGAGCTGTCGGTGATGGAGTCAGAGCGCTTGCTCGACCGTCTCGACGCCTTCGGCGTCCCCGCCGGAACGATCGTCGTCAACCGCGTCATGCAGGACCTCGACAGCGTCGTCGACGCCGCGGTGCCCGCCGACTACGTCGGCCCGAACCACGCCGACTGTGAGTTCTGTGCACGGCGCTGGTCGGTCCAGCAGGACGCGCTGGCCCGGTCACAGGACCTGTTCCGGGGCCACGACGTGCGCCGGGTGCCGCTGCTGGCCGAGGAAGTACAGGGCGAGGAACTGCTCCGGGTCGTCGCGGCCTGTCTGGATTAGTCGCCGTCGCCGGGCTTAGGCAGTGTCGCCCCGGTAGAGATCCGCCGAGCGCTCGTATTCGAGCGAGTCGGCCACCCGCGTCGTGATGTCGCGTCCCCACTCGCGTTCGACGAGCCACAGCGCCAGATCGATTCCCGACGTGACACCCCCGGCGGTGAGCACGTCGCCGTCGTCGACGACCCGCGCGTCGACGTGCTGTGCGTCGGTCTCGGCGAGGTCGTCAGTCGCGGTGTGGTGGGTAGTCGCCGGCCGCCCGTCGAGCAGGCCGGCGCGTTCGAGGATCATCGCACCGGTACAGACCGACGCGACCGTCGTCCCGGCCGCGTGACAGTCGGTGAGAGCGCTCGTGAGCGCGTCGTTGTTCGCAGCGGCCCGCGCACCCGCCTCGGCACCACTGCTCCAGCCACCGCCGGGGACGACGAGGTACTCGGGCGGGTTCGTGGGATCGAGTCGTCCGTGGGCCAGTACCGTCGTGCCCTCGCTCGCGGTCACCTGTTCGGTCCCGTCGACGGTGACCTGTTCGACCGAGGACAGTCCTGCACCCATACGGCTGGCGGTGCTGAGCACGTCGTACGGGCCGAACGCGTCGAGTTCTTCGAACCCCTCGAACAGGAGCACTGCGGCGGTGGCATCGCTCATGCGCGAGGGTTCGCGATCGGCCGGCAAAAACAGTCCGGCAGGCTGGGACCACCTCGCTAATCGATCAGACGAACTTTCGAAGGACACCGACGGCCAGATCCTGCCAGCGGCCGGGGAGGTGCCGGGCCAGCACGGCGATGCGGGCGAACTGGCCGACGGGGTACCGGGGCCGTGGACTCGAAGCGACGGCGGCGTCGCGGATCGTCCACGCGACTTCCTCGGGCGTGATCGAGACCGCGTTGTCGCTGACGAGCGCGGTGTCCTCGTAGAGATCGTACAGCCACTCGTAAGTCCCGGAGTTGTCGCCGCCGTTCATCGCCTCATCGGCGCGGTCGACGAAGTTCGTTTCGACCGGTCCCGGTTCGACGAGCACCACATCGACACCGAACCCATCGACTTCGGCCCGGAGCGCGTCGCTCATCGCCTCCAGTGCGAACTTCGATCCCGCGTACGCGCCCGACCCGACCGGTGCGACGCGGCCGACGACACTGGAGACGTTGACGATCGTGCCGTCCTCGTGATCGCGCATGTGGGGCAGGACCGCCCGGGTCAGTCGGTGTGGTCCGTAGACGTTCACGTCGAACTGCTCGTGGAGTTGCTCGGTCGTCACGTCCTCCAGCGGGCCGTACTGGGCGTAGCCGGCATTGTTCACGAGACAGTCGATGTGGCCCGCCGCGCCGACGACGGTCTCGACGACGCGCTCGCACTCGCGGGCGTTGGTCACGTCGAGTTCGGCAGTCTTACAGCCAGCATCGGCCAATCCATCCAGGTCCGCCTCGTCCCGGGCCGTCGCCCAGACCTCCCACTCGTCGTCGAGGAAGGTCTCGGCCGTCACGCGTCCGATCCCCGAGGAGGCACCCGTTATCAACACCGTCTTCGTCATATCGAAGGGGTCTTGCCCCGGATAGTTAACCTTCCCGTCCCTGTTCGACTGGTCAGTGAGTGGCAACGACACTGGTGGTAAGCCAGTGTTTAACAATACCAACTGGCCGTTGTACGATAATCTGGCACGGGGTCCGAGGCGGCGAGGGACTCACTGCACGATCGCGTGACGGTGAGCGGCCCCCGGGGAGCTACCTATGAAACTGGCACTTATCGGCTTCGGACAGGCAGGCGGTAAAGTCGTCGACGCGTTCGTCGACTACGAGCAACGGACAGGGCTAGACATCTTCGCGTCACCCATCGCGGTCAACACTGCGACGGCCGATCTGGCGGGACTGGAACACGTCCCCGAGGACAACCGTGTCCTGATCGGCCAGTCCCGCGTGAAGGGCCACGGAGTCGGCGCGGACAACGAACTCGGCGCGGAGATCGCAGCGGCCGACATCGACGAGGTCCAGGCCGCCATCGACGCCATCCCGGTCCACGAAGTCGACGCATTCCTGATCGTCGCCGGACTGGGCGGCGGGACCGGCAGCGGCGGCGCACCGGTACTGGCCGAGCACTTGCGGACGATCTACACGGAACCGGTCTTCGGGCTTGGCATCCTCCCGGCGCAGGACGAAGGCGGCATCTACACGCTCAACGCGGCCCGGTCGTTCCAGACGTTCGTCCGCGAGACGGACAATCTGCTCGTGTTCGACAACGACGCGTGGCGCTCGACGGGCGAGTCGATGCGCGGCGGCTTCGACCAGATCAACGAGGAGATCGCCCGTCGCTTCGGCGTCCTCTTCGGCGCGGGCGAGATCAGCGACGGGGCGGCGGTCGCCGAGAGCGTCGTCGACTCCTCCGAGATCATCAACACGCTGCAGGGCGGTGGCGTCTCGACGGTCGGCTACGCACGCGAAGCCGTCGAAGCGGACGCTGGCTCACGGCTCTCGCTGTTCGGCGACGACGAGGGACCGGCCGCGGTCGACACGACGAATCGGGTGACGAGCCTGGTCCGCAAGGCCACGCTCGGCCGGCTGACACTCCCCTGTGACGTCGAGGGTGCGGACCGCTCACTGCTGGTCCTCAGCGGACCGCCCGACCACCTCAACCGCAAGGGGATCGAACGCGGCCGCAAGTGGCTGGAGTCAGAGACCGGGAGCATGGCGGTCCGTGGCGGCGACTATCCGCTACCCGATGCCGACCACGTCGCAAGCGTCGTCCTCCTCTCGGGCGTCCATCAGGTACCACGAGTCAAACAGCTCCAGCAGGTGGCCGTCGAAGCCAAACACAGCATCGACCAGCGGACCGAGGACCACGACGACCACCTCCAGCAACTGGTCCACGAGGACGCCGAAGAGCTGTCGCCGCTGTACTGATGCGTCGTCGGTGACGCACGCGGCGCTGACGACGAACGGTCTTCACTCCGCGATCTCGCCGACCGCACGCTCGCGCAGTTCACCCGTCAGATGCATGCCGTGCTGGTCGATCCGGCGGACGATACGCTTGGCTTGTCGCTGACTGAGATACTTGTCTTCCAGTGCCGCCCGGACGACGACGCCGAAGCTACTGGTGACTTCGCCACCGAGACCGCGAGCCATCCGCCTGACTGTGCGGTCCTCGGAGACGACGGCCACCGCGGATCGGTCGGCGACATCGCGGTGGACGAGGACGCCAGCGAGGACGGCGACGGCCGACCCGACATCTTTCTCACCGAGCAGCGACTGGGCGCGCTCGACCTCGCCCGTGTGGTCGGTCGTGACGGTCACGTCGTCGCCGTCCAGCAGATCGTCGAGATTGCTCGCAGTTGGCTCGACCGTCGATTCGTCGACGACCGGTTCGGGGAGCACCACGTCGCCGTCGAAGGCACTCAGCAGGGAGAGTTCGCCGACCTGTCCGAGGCTGTACACCGACGTGGGACCGACGTAGATACGCGTCATAGCTCCACGGCGGTGTCGGCGTCGAGTTCCAGATCGGACAGTTCGAGCTGTGTCGTCAGATTTCGCTCGCGGGCCACGTCGAGCCACTCGGCGATCGACAGATCGGCCAGCTGTGCGGCCTCGACGGCAGAGACGTCGCCCGACTGGTAGCGCTCGACGGCGACCCGGACCCGGAGTGTCTCCAGGCCCTCGTCCAGCGCCTTTCGGATCGTGCCCGAACGGTCTTCTGCGAGTAATTCGGCGACAGCGTCCAGTTCCGCCTGCTCCGCATCGGAGAGGCGCGCGCTGATGGTTGGCATGTTTGCGTCCAACTACACCGTATTACATAAGCGTGTGGGCACCAGTGACCCCAGAAGACGACACCAGCGGAGCGCTACAGTCCTTCGATGTTCCGCAGTTTCTGCTCGACATCGGGTGGCGCGCCACTTGGACCGTCACGGACGCGGTGGTCGGGGACGATGAGGGGAACGGGATTTTCCGACAGTGCCTCTCTGACCGTGCGCTGGCTCTCCTCGTCGTCCGGGTCGAGACCCGCCATCCGGGCGACCTGTCCGACGGTTCCTTGCTCGCCGTAGGGAATCTCCCGAACGGCTTCGAGGACGCGCCGATGATCGGTCGGGACTGTCAGACCGACAGCAACGTCGCTGAAGTCCTCGGTCTCGTTGTCGAGATAGCGGTCGATGCGGTCCAGCAGGTCGTGGGACGACTGGGCGTCGTCGTCCGGGACGCTCGGGAACGATAGCTGAATGATCTTCTCACCCGCTGCACCGAACTGCACGTACCGGTCGAGGATGGAGGACTCTCGTGCGTAAATGCCCGCATCGGCAGTGTTCATACCCGGCCATCGCCCGGTCACGTCTTGAAGATTCGGCTCGCCAGTTCGCCAGTCTCGGTCGAGACGACGAGCGATGGAGCAGTCACCAAGGACAAGCCTTATGTGCAACTCTGTCCGTTAGTGTACATCAATGGGCGATAGTGAGGAGATAGCACCGGCAGTCCAGTCGATCCTCTCGGCGGCCCGCGAGCGCGGCGGGGCCGACGGACGGGTCGACGTGGACGCCCGGTCGCTGGCGACGGCGTTCGAAGAAGCGGAGCGGGGCGGTCGCGTCCCGACGATCGCAGAGGTAAAACCGACGAGTCCGACGACCGACGGCGAGCGTACGGACGACCCGGCCGCGCTCGCGCGTGGGATGGTCGATGGGGGCGCAGCGGCGATCTCTGTCCTGACCGAACCGGACCACTTCGGCGGATCGGCCGAGACGCTCGACGCAGTCCGATCGGCAGTGGACGTGCCCGTCCTGCGCAAGGACTTCATCCTGCACGAGGACCAGCTAGATGTCGTCGAGGCGGACCTGATCTTGCTGATCGTGCGCTTCCTCGACGAACCGGGGACCGACGACCTCGCTGACCTGCTCGACGCGGCGCGCGACCGTGGCTTTCAGGTGCTCGTCGAGACCCACACCGCCGACGAACTGGAGCGGGCGCTGGCGGCGGGGGCCGATATCGTCGGCGTCAACAACCGCGACCTCGGCAAACTCGAGGTCGATCTGGGAACGTTCGAACGGGTGGCTGGCGAGGCTCCCGACAGCGTCACTCTCATTGCCGAAAGTGGCATAGCCACGCCCGAGGACGTCCAGCGGATGCGCGAGGCGGGGGCCGACGGCCTGCTCGTCGGCTCGGCGATCATGGACCACGAATCGAGCGCCGCCGGCGAGCCGGCGGACGTGACAGCCAACACGAAGCGACTGACGACACCAACAGATGAGTAGCGAATCCAAGTTCGGCGACTACGGCGGACAGTTCGTACCCGAGGCGCTCATGCCAGCGATCGAAGAGCTGACGGACGCCTACGAGCGGTACGTGATCGACAACGAAGACGGCTTCATGGACGAGTTCCGCGAACGGCTCGCGGACTTCGGTGGGCGACCGCTGCCACTCCAGCGCGCCGATCAGCTCTCGGCGCGCTACGACACCGAGGTGTATCTCAAGCGCGAGGACCTGCTGCATGGCGGCGCGCACAAGCTCAACAACGCGCTGGGACAGGTCCTGCTGGCGAAGTACATGGGCAAGGAGCGTATCATCGCCGAGACCGGCGCGGGCCAGCACGGCACCGCGACGGCGATGGCGGCGGCCCATCTGGACATGCCCTGCGAGATCTACATGGGCAAGACCGACATCGCCCGCCAGCGCCCCAACGTCTTCCGCATGCGCATCAACGACGCCGAGGTCAATCCGGTGACGACCGGCCGCGGGACACTCAAGGAAGCCATCAGTGAGACGATGCGCGACTGGGCGACCACCGTCGAGACGACTCACTACGTCATCGGATCGGTCGTCGGTCCCGCACCCTTCCCGGCGATGGTCCGGGACTTCCAGGCGGTCATCAGCGAGGAAGCCCGCGAGCAGATCCAAGAGAAGACCGGTGGGCTTCCCGACGCCGTGCTGGCCTGTGCCGGCGGCGGCTCGAACACGATGGGGGCGTTCCACCACTTCGTGCCCGATTCGGACGTGGGCCTGTACGCCGTCGAGGCCGGCGGTTCCTCCCTCTCGGTCGACGAAGAGAAGGGCGTCGCACCGAACTCCGCGTCGCTGTCGACCGGTGACGACGGCGTGCTCCACGGCGCACGCACGAAGCTTCTGCAGGACACCGACGGCCAGATCATGGAATCGCACTCCGTCTCCGCTGGCCTCGACTACGCTGGCGTCGGGCCGGAACTGGCCCACCTCGTCGAGGAAGGTCGGGTGACGCCGGTCAACGTCGACGACGACATCGCACTGGAGGCGTTCCATCGCCTCTCGCAGGACGAGGGCATCATCCCGGCGCTGGAGACCGCCCACGCCTTCGGCTATCTGGAGGAACACCACGACGAACTGGGCGAGACCGTCGTCGTCAACGTCTCGGGACGGGGCGACAAGGACCTCGAAACAGTCATCGAGGAGACCCAGAAACGCGACCTCGATATCGCACCGGACATGTCCATCTTCCGCGAGCTAGGAGGCGGGATCTAGATGGGGCTCGAACGTGCCTTCGCCGACGAACCGGCGTTCGTTCCCTACCTCGCCGCCGGTGATCCCGACTACGAGGCCTCGATCGAGTACGTCGAAGCGCTGGCTCGCGGCGGTGCCGACGTGATCGAACTCGGTCTCCCCTTCTCGGAGCCGATCGCCGAGGGACCGACGATTCAGGAAGCCGTCGTCCGCTCGCTGGAGGCGGGGATGACGCCCGACCGATTCTTCGAGTTCGTCGAAGAACTGGACGTGGACGTGCCCCTCGTGTGCATGACCTACTACAATCTGATCTACCAGTATGGCGAAGACGAGGGTCCCGAGCCGTTCGTCGAAAAAGCTGCCGACGTAGGCATCGAAGGCTTCGTCGTCCCCGACCTCCCCGCAGAGGAGGCCGGGCCGCTCCGGGCGGCCTGTGACGAGTACGGACTGGATCTGATCTTCATCGTCGCGCCGACGACCACGGGCGACCGCCTCGCGTCGATGATGGACCAGACATCTGGTTACGTCTACGTGCAGGCCCGCCTCGGCGTGACGGGCGCGCGTGACGACGTGGACGACGCGACCGAGGAGAGCCTCGACCGGATCAGCGACTGGGACGTTCCCAAGGCCGTCGGCTTCGGGATCAAGACCGGCGACCACGCCGAACGGATCGTCGGTGGGGGCGCGGACGGGATCATCGTCGGCTCCGCGCTCGTCGACATCGTGGCGGAGGGCCACGAGAACGACGACCCCGTCGAGGCGACTGCCGAGCGGCTCGAAGCGAAGGCCCGCGAACTCAAGGAAGGGGCGGTCCGGGGTGCACAGAACCGGCCGCAACCGGAAGGAACATAATCGTACTTGCCACAGTTTCCCATAACATGACCGCAGGGAACGCAGCACGACTGAAGCGGATCGGGACAGGGGGGCGCTACGTCATCGTCCCCATGGACCACGGCATCACACTCGGGGCCGTCGACGGTCTCGTCGATATCGAATCGACCATCGACGCCATCACTGCGGGCGGGGCCGACGCCGTCCTGACCCAGCGCGGGATCGCAGAGCGCGTCCACGAGAACAAGAACGGCGCGGGCTACATCGTCCACCTCAACGGCTCGACCACGATCGGTCCGGACGAGAGCGACAAGCGCATGACCGGTACTGTCGAGGACGCGATCCGGGCCGGCGGGGACGCCGTCTCGTTCCACATCAACGTCGGCAGCGAACACGAACCCGACCAGATCACGCAACTCTCGGAGGTCACGAGCGCGGCCAGCCAGTACGGTCTCCCGGTGCTGGCGATGGCCTACGCCCGCGGCCACGACGTGCGCGACGACGACCCCGAACTGTTCGCCGAAGATCTGGGCCACGCCGTCCGACTGGCCGAAGAACTCGGGGCCGACGTGGTCAAGACCGCCTACAGCGGCACGCCCGAGAGCTTCGAGCGCGTCGTCGAGTCGACCGCCCTGCCGGTCGTCATCGCCGGCGGGTCGAAGGGCACCGACGAGGAGACGCTGGCGATGGTCCGGGGCGCGATGGACGCCGGCGCAGCGGGCGTCTCGATGGGCCGGTCGATCTTCCAGCACGAGGAACCCGAAAAGATCGCGAACGCGGTCGCTCGCGTCGTCCACGACGACAGCGAGGCCGCCGACGCACTCCGTGCGGCCGGTCTCGCCGTCGAAGCCTGAGCCGGACCGTCGCCGATCTCTTCTGTTGCCATAGGGGCAACCGCATCCGCCACGTTCAAGCGGGACCGTATCCAGAGGGCGAGTATGACACGAAGCGTCTGGCTCAAAGCCGACAGCGAGGTCGGCGACTGGGAAGCACGGAAACGGCGCATCACCGCCGGTCTCGAAGCCGGCGTCGACTGGGTACTCGTCGACCAGCACGACGTGGGCCGCGTCCGCGAGCTCGGCGAAGTCAACGTCGCCGCGTTCACCGGCGGTGACGTACACGTGATGGATGCCGAACCCGAGGACGCCGAACCCGACGCCCGCATCGTGGGCAAAGAGGGCGAAGGCGACGGCACCGTCGACCTCCCCTCGGATCTCTCCGGGTCTGCCGATCTCTCCGCGCTCCGTCAGGACGGCGACGACGCTCCCAGCGGCGGGTACGTCCGCATCCGCAGCAAGGACTACGAGGGCTTCGCCGAATCCGTCGCCGAAGAAGCCGAGCACACCATCGTCATCGGCGACGACTGGCAGATCATCCCGCTGGAAAATCTCATCGCCCGCGTCGGCGACGAGACGAACCTCATCACCGGCGTCCAGACCGCAGAAGACGCCAAGACCGCCTACGAGACACTTGAGATCGGCGCACAGGGCGTCCTGCTCGACACCGACGACCACGACGAGATCCGCCGGACCGTCGAAGTGCGCGACGAGGCCGGGCGCGAACACCTCACTCTCGCGTGGGCCGAAGTGACCGACATCGAACAGACCGGCTCCGCCGACCGCGTCTGCATCGATACCGGCTCGCTGATGGAACACGACGAGGGCATGCTCATCGGCTCGATGTCTCGTGGGCTGTTCTTCGTCCACGCCGAGACCGCAGAATCACCCTACGTCGCCTCCCGCCCCTTCCGGGTCAACGCTGGCGCGGTCCACGCCTACGTCCGCACGCCCGATGGCGGCACCAAGTACCTCTCTGAACTCCAGAGCGGCGACGAAGTCCAGGTCGTCGATGTCGACGGCAACACCCGCGAGGCCATCGTCGGCCGCGCCAAGATCGAGAAGCGCCCGATGTTCCGCGTCCAGGCAGAAACCGAGGACGGCGACCGCATCGAGACGCTGATCCAGAACGCAGAGACGATCAAGATGCGAACCAAGGACGGCCGCACCGCCATCACCGACGTGGAACCCGGCGACGAGCTTCTCCTGTACACCGAGGACACTGCCCGCCACTTCGGCGAAGCCGTCGAAGAGAGCATCATCGAGAAGTAGTCTCTTTTTACTGTCGTTCGAGAGAGCAACGCTCTCTCGTGATGACGAAAGGTGCGAGACACCTTTCGATCCACGTCTGGTTCGAGTCGCGCCTCCGGCGCGCTCGAACCGCTCCTTGCAAAAATCTACGCTAAAAACACTCTCCGAATCGCGCTCTGCGAGCGCGCTCGGAGTGAAACAGCTCGCTCCGCTCGCCGTACACTAACAGTGTATTCGATTGGTCGACAGTCGGATACTGTTGGCGCGCACTCGCTCGCGCCCCGTCGCGAGCGCACACTGTGCGAGGTCTTCGCGAGCCACTGGCGAGCGAATGGCTCGATAGTCGAGCGGTGCGTGGTTCGGAGCGAAGCGAGAACCACGATGCGAGCGGGAGCAAAGCGACACGCGAGCGACGCGAGTCTATCGGTGGATGACCGAGCGAGCGAGAGCGAGTGAGCGAATCGGTTGGGGAGGCGTGTGGTGCGGTGCTGTCCTGCGGTGTGGACCTGGCGGAATGAACGCCCTCGGCCCGCACAGACCCCGCGAGCGGGCCGAGGGCGTTCAGTGGTCGTTCACGTCAGCAAGAGAGCGAGAGCGTGACCGTCCGAGAGTCACATCACGACTCTTTGCTAGTCACTCCAGTTCCGTCGTACACCAGTGACAGAACTCGATGTCGTCGTCGAGGGGCTTCCCGCAGTAGGGGCACTGCTCGCCCTCCTCGATGGCCGCGGCGGCGTTGATCTCGGTGGCGATCCGGTAGGCGTCGAGCACGCTCAACAACACCACGGTCAACAGCGCCGCCTGCGCCTGCCAGGAGAGGGCCTGCGCCATCTCCATCGAGGTCTGCCAGACCGATCCGGGCGTCGTCGCCGCCGGCACTGCAGACGCTGGCACCAGCAGCGAGGTGGCGAGCATGAGCATGCTGAACCACAGCGCCGCCCGGAGCCATTCGCGAAGATAGAGATGCCCGAGTCCGGGCGAGACGAGCGCCAATACGGCAGCCAACCACGGCCGCTTTTCGTCAGTTTTTGCCACGCTTCTCGGGAGAATCCCCACCGAAGCACCTTAAGGTTGCGTTCTGGTGACGATGTACTTACGCTTCGCTCGCCAGCTGTTCGACGAGCGTCCGCAACGTCGCCAGATCGTACTGGCCCGGCGCGGTCGCGTCGGCGGGATCGACGGGCGCGTAGCCGATGCGCGAACCATACAGCGGCGCGACCGCTCGCGAGTGGCGGCCGGCCTCGCCCATCGCCATCGTCGCCACGGTCTCGCCTGCTTTGGTCAGTCGGTGCGTCGCAGCGAGTAGCGCGAGCACGTCGCCACGGTCCTGTGCAGTGGTGGCGATCTTGCCCACGTCGCCGTACTCGCAGGCCCGTTCGAGCCGGTCGACGATGGCGTCCTCGGCGGGCGTCGCCTCGAAGTCGTGGGTCGAGACGACGACGGTCGCGCCGTGCTCGCGGGCGTGAGAGACGACACGGTCCGCGTCGTGGGCACCCTCGCCGTCGAGGGCGGCCAGTTCCACGTCCACCGCAGTGACGGCGTCGTACTCGACGGCGGTTTCGAGGGCGTCCAGCCGAGCGGCGTCGTCCGCGGCCTCCCCGCCCTCCCACGCGACGCGATTGGTGACGAGTACGGGGAGTTCGCCGTCGTAGGCGTCCAGTATCGCCAGTGGCTCGTCGGCGAAGTCCATCCGCAGTTCCATCCCGTCGGCGTCCTCGCGCGCGGCCGGTTCGTCGGCGAGGTCCGCACCCGCCGAAAGCAGCGTGAACGAGTCGAAGTCCATGCGCGGCCTTCTCGGGTCGCGTACTAAGCCTGTTCGCTCTCGGGTATCGTGTTGACGGGGGCGTGTGTCGCCCGGTACCCTTCCTCGGTCCGTGAAATCTCGTCGACGGCGTAGAATCGGATGTGGCGCTCTTGTTTCGTATTCACGAGCGTGTCGTAGTGCTCGGCCTCGTAGCCCGGTTCCTTCCCCTCGGCACAGCGCTCGTCGACCCACTCGTCGTGATCGGCCAGTCGGCGCTCGGTGATCTCGCGAGACCGACGCGGGGCGTCGTCGATCCGGTCGTCCAGCGCCGACAACAGATCGTCGTCCCGGTCGTAGCCCACGGAGTTGCGCCCGGCGACCATCGCCGCCACCGTCGTCGTCCCGGTCCCGAGGAACGGATCGAGAACGGTGTCGCCGTAGGTCGAGAACATCGAGACGAGCCGATAGGGGAGTTCGAACGGGAACGCGCCAGAGCGTTCGCGTAGCCCGTCCTCGACGGCCTGTGTCTCGCCGGCGAGGTGCCACAGGTCCGAGAACCACTCGTTTCGCTCCTCCCAGAAGTACGCGCTCTCGTAGCGCTGGCCGTCGCCGGGTGGGAACGACCGGCGCCGGCCGTTGCGAAAGACGAGGATGTGCTCGTGTTCGAGCGTGGGGTACGCGTTCGGTGGGAGCATTCCCGATCCCATGAACTTTGTCGCCCGGTTCGAGGGCTTTCGCCAGAGGATGTCAGGCAGCGCGCGCAGCCCGCGATCGGTCAAACGGCTCGTGATCTCGGCGTGGTTCGAAAAGGAGCGAAAGCCGTCGCCGATCGACCGGGTCGCGTCGCCGACGTTGAGACAGACGATCCCGCCCGGCGCGAGGACCCGGACGACCTCGGCCCACACCGAATCGAGCACGTCGTGCATCAGGTCGAAGGCGCGCTCGCCGTCTTCGGCGGCCAGCGCGTCCTCGATGGCGGGGTCGAGCGCCCCGAAGATGTCGTCCCACATCTCGATCATCGGATACGGCGGCGAGGTCACGACCAGATCGATGCTGTCGTCGGGCACGTCCAGCTCGCGGGCGTCGCCCGTCACGACGCGATGACTCGTCTCCATGGCGGTGACCTGCAGGCCGACCCTCTCTAGTCTTGTGGTCTGGCGATCGTCGGGACC
>Ga0207771_101022_pt1 | contig 13581 bp, 18 predicted proteins | sample A23M2SouthBayCA_2_FD_187731 | JGI IMG/M metagenome (GOLD analysis project Ga0207771, IMG submission 187731) | Aerobic enrichment media microbial communities from Eden Landing Ponds, California, USA - A23 M2 (2) (SPAdes) | ecosystem: Environmental > Aquatic > Marine > Unclassified | place...
GATGAACGCCGTCGTGCGCGGGATCGCCGAGGCGCTGTACCGTGCCCGCGTCGACGAGACCATCGACCGCCTGCCCTGGCTGCTCGTCGACGAGAGTCACACGTTCTTCGATGGGATCGCCGAGTCGGCGCTGGAAACGATCTTGACGCGTGGACGCGCACCGGGCGTGAGTCTCGTGATGGCGACACAGCGACCCAGCGTCGTGCCCGAGGTCGTCGTCTCACAGTCCGATCTCCTCGTCGCCCACAGACTGACCTCGAAGCGGGACCTCGACGCGCTCACCGCCGCCCAACCGACCTTCATGGAGTCGTCACTCGACGAGCGTCTCCCGACCGAACCGGGCGAGGTCGTCGTCGTCGACGACGCGACCGAGACCGTTCACGCGGCCACCGTTCGCCACCGGGACACACCTCACGGCGGGGACAGTCCGCGTGCGAGCGAGGTGACACTCGACGAATCGGGACGGTGACGGATCGACACTCGGGTCGTGAGCGTCGGGTCGCTCTATCCTTTTGTGTCTCCGGTCCCAACGAATCGGTATGAGCGAACAGTCGAGCGAAGGACTGCCGGAAAACGACGACGAATGGCGCGAGATCCTCACCGACGAGGAGTATCGAATCCTGCGCGAGCAGGGCACGGAGCCACGTTTCAGTAGCGACCTGATCGACATCAAAGACGAAGGGCAGTTCACGTGTGCCGGCTGTGGCACGGCGCTGTTCGACAGCGACGAAAAATTCGACTCAGAGACCGGGTGGCCGAGCTTCTGGGACGTGTACGAGGACGGTGCGATCGAGACGCGCCGCGACACGAGCCACGGCATGGATCGCACGGAAGTCGTCTGTGCCAACTGTGGCGGCCATCTCGGGCACGTCTTCGACGACGGCCCGGAGCCGACGGGCAAACGCTACTGTATCAACGGTGGGGCACTCGATTTCGACCCCGAGAACTGAACCACCGGAACGCTTTTTAGGATGTTCGCGATTCGTACGTGTAGACTGTGACAGACGAAACGACCGTTGCCAGCGACGAAACCGTGACAGAGACCGATCAGCCCCTACTCAAGCCCTCACTGACGCAGTTTCCGTGGGTGCGAGCGGCGGGCGCATCGATCGCCGTGCTCGTCATCCAGTATCTGGTGCTCGTCGCGTCGGTCGCACTCACCTCGATAACGGTCACGCGAGCGGGGTGGAGTCTCTGGAACAAGGCCGTTCAGTACGTGTTCGTCCTCTACAGCGCACACCACGTGCCGATCGCGACGACGGTCGACAGCGACTTCCAGCTCGGTACGTCGCTGAACAACCTCCTCTACGGCCAGTCGCTGTTCCCGGCCGCCCTCTTTTTCCTGCTACCGATTGTCGCACTGACGGTCGCGGGCTTCCTCTTCGAGCGACGCCGGAATCCGCCCGCACCGGTGGCCATCTTCGAGGAGAGCACGATGGTCGGGACCGGCTTCGCGATTCCCTACGTCCTCGTCGGGACCATCGGGTCGTTCGTCTTCGTGCGCCGGATCTCGAACGAGGCGACGCAAGCGGCGTCGGCCCCGGCACTGCTATGGGCGCTCGTCGCGATGTTTCTGTTCCCGATGGTGTTCGTCACGGTCGGTGCGGTCGCGGCGTACGGACGCAACGAGACCGGTCAGGCGTAGGTCCGCTCGACGAACTGCAGGATTTTCTCGGATTCGGCCATCGTGACGCCGCGGTCGTCGTCGACGATGACTGGCACGCCGCGCTGGCCCGAGACACGCTTGACTTCGTTTCGGTTCGAGTGGAGCGCGTCGACCCAAACCGTCTCGTAGTCGACAGCGAGTTCGTCCAGTCGGTCGGCGACCTTCTCACAGTACGGACAGCCGTCGAGCTGGTACAGCGTAATGGGCATACGGACACGTCGGCCCGGAGCGAAAAGCCCCTTTCGGCGTCGCTACTGAACATGGCACGAAAGAAAACCGAAAGAATGGGCTGGGTTACTCGTAGAGCCAGCTTTCGTCGACGCTCTCCCACTCGACGAGTTCGTCCTCGTCGAAGAAGAGGTCGATCTCTCGCTCGTTGGAGCCTTCGTCCTCGTGGTCGGAGCCGTGGATGACGTTCCGACCGAGGTCGAGTCCCAGATCACCGCGGATGGTGCCGGGCGCGGAGTCGGCCGGGTCGGTCTCGCCCATCATCGAGCGGACCTGTCGGATTGCGTCCTGGCCTTCCCAGACCATCGCGAAGACGGGACCGGAGGTGATGAAATCGACAAGCCCCTCGAAGAAGGGCTTGCCCTCGTGTTCACCGTAGTGGTCCTCTGCGAGGTCCTGATCGATCTGCATGAACTTCGCACCGACGAGCTTCAGCCCGCGGTCCTCGAAGCGACTCACGATCTCGCCGATGAGGCCGCGCTGGACCCCGTCGGGCTTGACCATGACGAACGTGCGTTCGTGGTCGCTCATGCTTGTGCCTCTTCGGTCTCCTCTTCGTCGGCTTCTGAGGTCTCGGAGTCGTCGTCTGCGTCGTCGGATTCGGCTGCGTCCTCGTCGTCGACAGATTCGGACTCGTCTTCCTCGTCGGCCGCAGAGTCTTCAGCAGCGGCGGCAGCGGCTTCGGCAGCCTCGTCTTCTGCTTTGGTCGTTTCGCGGCCGGCCTCGGTCCATTCGAGGTTGCGCGCCTCGCGGCCGAGATCGGCGTTGTTCTCGCATTTCGAGGAGCAGAAGTGAATCGTCGTTCCGCTCGTCTCGACGAACATCGTCCCGGTGCCCGGCTCGATGTCTGTGCCGCAGTAGTCACATTCTCGGGTTCGGGGCATCGTTACTGTCCTCCGATCTGATCGGCTTCGCGTGCGGTCTCACGCAGCTGGAGCACGTCGCCTTCGCGGACGGGACCGAGGACGTTCCGGGTGATGATTCGACCCTGGTTCGAGCCCTCGCGGATGCGGCACTTGACCTGCATGGCCTCGCCGTGCATCCCGGTCCGGCCCACGACCTCGATGACCTCTGCTGGCGTGGAGCCATTGCCTTCGGATTCCTCAGCACTCATCCTCAGTCACCTCACCGAAGTTCCTCGACCTTGCTGGCGATGTCCTCGACGTCGTCGCCCGCCTCACCGGCGTCGACGATCGCCGCGGCAGCGCTGCCGACCTGGAGACCAGCGGCGTGACCGAGGTCGTCCTGCTCGGCGACGAAGACGAACGGAACGTCCTTCTCGTCGGCGAGTTCGGGGATGTGCATGACGATCTCTTCGGGCTGAACGTCCTCGGCGACGAGGACGAGGTCCGCGTTGCCACGCTCGATTGCCTTGGTCGTCTCGTTTGTTCCCTTCTTTACACTTCCTGTGTCCCGCGCGACCTCGAGCGCCTCGAGGGCGTCCTCTGCGAGGTCAGCGGGTACGTCGAAATCTACGTACACTGGCATTGATGGATCACCTCCTGCACGCGGGCTCGCACTCCCCCGCCGGAGAGTCCTGAGAAGGCTGGGAGCATCATCAACCCGGTGCAGGCTGTACACGTGATTGCGACATGCGCCCTAAAAGGGGTTTCGAAGCTGTAATCCCGTGACAGGACGCCACACGGTAGCCAGCAACGTTCTCCATACTGATAGTTCGGTGATCGATCGCTGGCGTGGACGAGTCGTCTGGACACCGACGGGAGCGATCATCGGACAGCCGGCCTTACTGAATGGTTACTACAGCTTCATGTCAGAGGAGGTTGAACAGGACCGTATGGTCACCTGTGAAAACTGCGGCGAGATTTTCGAACACGCGGACGAACTCGAAGCGGATACGCTCCAGAAACTGGAAGTCGACGAGAGCAACGAGCGACCACGAATCAGGATCGGGACCGGGCTGCGAGACGTGTGGCGCTGCAAGGGCTGTGGGAAGGTCCTCGGCGTGCGGTAGGCGACGGCGAACAGACGGCGCGAGCGGGTAACCCCGGACCGTCAGGCCCATACTCGCGGCCGGGCCACTTCGAGGTATGAAACTGGCGAGGCGACTCCGTGCGGAGGCGATGCGGGTCGGCGAGCGTCGCGTCCTCGTCCTCGCTGGCGCGCCGTCGACGACCCGTCAGTCGGCGCGTGACGCGCTCGATGCGGCGTCGATTCCCGCCGACGAGACGACGCTCGTCGGCCCGGTCGACTGCCTCGATTGTGAGCATCTCGAAGCGGTCCACGCGGGCGACCTCCTCGGTCGAACCCGGACAGCCGTCGTGCTGGACTGTCACGACGCCTGTCGACCCAACGCGCTCGGAACAGCCGTCGGCGCAGTCGATGGCGGTGGCTTGCTCGTCCTTCTGACACCGCCGCTGGACGACTGGCCCACGAAGCGGGACGGCTTCGACGAACGGCTCGCGGTCCCGCCGGCGACCGTCGCGGACGTGGCCGGAAATTTCAGAACGCGGCTGGTCGAACTGCTCAGAACCCATCCGGGGATCGCCGTCGTCGACGCCGACAGCGGTGCCGTCGAGCGTGCTGGACTGACCGACCCTGCCCCGAGACTGCCCCGCGGACGGCCGACGGTCCCGGACGAGCCAACGTTTCCCCGAGCGGTGTACGAGACCTGCCTGACCGACGATCAGGTCGCGACGGTCCAGTCGTTCGAGTCGCTTTCGACACCCGGCCACGCGCTCGTCGTCGAGGCCGACCGAGGGCGTGGCAAATCGAGTGCCGCCGGACTCGCCGCGGGCGCACTCGCTGGCGCGGGTGCGGACGTGCTCGTGACGGCCCCGCAGTATCGCAGCGCACGCGAGGTGTTCGCGAGAGCCAGCTCGGCGCTGTCGACGCTCGGTTGGTTGCAGACACAGGACGACCCCGAGAACCCCCAGCGCCTCCAGACCGCAGACGGGCAGGTTCGATACGCAGACCCCACGGGAGCGGCCGAGCGTGCGGCCGACGTGGACGTGGTGATCGTCGACGAGGCCGCGGCCCTGCCGGTGCGCGTGCTCGAACGGTTCCTCGATGCGCCGTCGGTCGCGTTCACGACGACCGTCCACGGTTACGAGGGAGCAGGACGGGGCTTCTCGGTTCGCTTCCGCGACCGACTGGCCGAGAGCGACCACGAGATCACGGAGCGAACGATGACGACACCGATCCGCTACGGCCCGGGCGATCCCGTCGAGTCGTGGGCGTTCCGCGCGCTCATGCTCGACGCCAGACCGGCCGTCGACCCGCTCGTCGTCGAGGCGACACCCGAGACGGCGGCGTACGAACGCTGTTCGCCCGAACGACTGCTCGCTGACGAACACCTGCTACGGGAGGTCTTCGGCCTGCTCGTGCTGGCCCACTACCGGACGGAACCGGACGACCTCGCACGCTTGCTGGATGCGCCCAACGTCTCGGTGCGGGCGCTCACCTACGACGGGCACGTCGTCTCCGTCGCGCTGCTGGCCCGAGAGGGCGACTTGCCGGCCGATCTGCGAGCCGAGATGTACGGGGGCGGGCGTGTGCGGGGGAACATGATCCCGGACGTGCTGACGACGCAGTTGCGCGACGAAGACGCGGGCGTCCCGGTGGGCCAGCGCGTGCTTCGGATCGCGACCCATCCGGCCGTCCAATCGTGTGGTCTCGGGTCGGCGCTCCTCGCCGAAATCGCGGCGGAGTACGACGATCGGCTGGACTGGCTGGGCGTCGGGTACGGCGCGACGCCCGAACTCGTGGACTTCTGGGCCGACAACGAGTTTCGGACGGTCCACCTCTCGACGACGCGCAACGACCGCAGCGGCGAGTACTCGGCGATCATGCTCCGCCCGTGTTCGGCGACGGGGCGGGACCTCGCAGACCGGCACGCGGCGTGGTTCCGTGACCGGATCGGGAGCGTCCTCTCGGACCCGCTGGACGATCTCGCCCCGGACGTGGCGCGGGCGGCGCTGGCAGCGACCGAGGGAACACCCGATCTCGATCTCTCCCCCTTCGAGTGGCGACTCGTGGCCGGTATTCCCGGTGGAGCTAGCGTCTTCGACACCGACCCGGAGCCGGTTCGAACGCTCGCACTGCGCCACCTCGTCGACCCTGCTGACGGAGCCACAGTGACTCCTGAGCAAGAGCGCCTGCTCGTCAGGAAAGCGCTGCAGGGCCAGCCGTGGGACGCCGTCGCCGACGAGTTCGGATTCGTCTCGACGGCGGAGTGCATGCGCGCGCTGGGTCGTGCTGTCGAAAGATTGGTACGGCTGTACGGCGTTCGAGAAGCCAGAGAGGAACTCGACCGCCACTCATGATCGAACTCCCCATCCTGCTCGTCGCCTTTGCCCTCCTGATCGCCGGCGTCGTCGGCAGCCTCGTCCCACAGATGCCGGGCGCACCGTTCTCGATCGCTGGCGTCCTCGTCTACTGGTGGGGCACCGGCTTTACCCAACCGGGAACGCTGTTGCTCGTCGTCCTGATGCTGGTGGGAGTGGTAACCCTCGCCATCGACTGGCTCGGCGGCGCCGTCGCCGCGAAGGTCGGTGGCGCGTCGACGACGACCGCCGTGATCGCCGGTCTCGCTGGGATCGTCCTCTTTTTCGTTGCGGGCGGCCCGGTCGGGATGATCCTCGGGATGGCGCTGACTGTGTTTGTCGTCGAGTACTACCGCCAGAACGACGCGAGAGCGGGCGCAAAGGCCGCACTGGTGACGACACTTGGTATCCTGAGTTCGACCGTGATGCAAGCCGTCCTGACCGGTGCGATACTCGTGACGATGATACTCGTCGCGCTGTGACGCGGCGATGCTGCTCGTCGCGCTGTGACGCGGCGATGCTGCTCGTCGCGCTGTGACGCGGCGATGCTGCTCGTCGCACTGTGACCGACACGAACGATCATGTCGAAAACTGTTAAGCGACTGTACCACAGAGCACTGGCAACGATGTTTGGCTCGGTCGAGCGCTCGGAGCGGGGTTACGTCACGAAGTGGCGCGGCGAACAACGCGAATGCGAACTCTGTGAGACCGAGAAACTCTGTTCGAAACGGTGTAATCTGCTCACGTGCCGAGAGTGCCAGACGGAGTTTCTCCCGCGCGCGTCACTGCTGTGAGACCGGAACGGATCGTTCGCGACAACACCTAACTCTGTCCCGGTCGAACTGACGACTATGGAGTGTGGCGAAGCGGGCTGTGAGGCGACTGCGGCGGTCGAGCTTCATATCCCCTGGCGCGAGAACATGCAGGTCTGCCCTGGGCACGCGCGAACGTGGGCACAGAAAGACGGTGTCGTCCCGGTACCGATCGACGGCGAAGCGGATCGCTGGCCCTGATCTACAGGGCCTTCGCGAGCATCACCTCGTCGATGTACTCACCGCCCAGTTTGTAGTGATCCTCACGAACGGCTTCGACCTCCCAGCCGTGGGCTTCGAGGAAGGCGATTCCCTCCTCGTTGGTCGCGGGGACGGAGTTGTAGATCCGTTCGTAGCCGTGCTGTGCGGCCCACTCCAGACCGCGTTCGAGCAGATGGCTGCCGATGCCGCGCTGGCGGTACTGTTCGAGGACGCCAAGCGTCAACTCGGCGGTGTGGCTCAGTTTGTCGATCTCCGGGTGCTTGAGGTGGACCCAGCCGACGACTTCGTCGTTGACCGTCGCAACGAAGAAGATGCGCGATTCGAGTTCGTTGTGTCGCAAGAGAACACCTTCGTTGTCGACCACGTCGGCGACGGTCTCGGCGTCGACGTAGGTCTTGCCGCCGATCGCCTGTCGGATCGCTCCGACCAATCCGGTCAGATCCTCCTGACGGGCCTGTCGGATCGTGAAATCGACATCCTGTGCGGAAAACTCCTCTTCGGCGGTGTCCTCGTAGGCGATGCGGAGTTCCTCGTCGTGTGCTTCGAGGGTCCCGTTGCGCTTCAAGATCGCGACGTGGTGGCCGAACGGCCGCGGTTCCATGTGGAGTGCCGTTCGAAGTTCCTCAGCCGTGACCGAGCCGTGGCGCTCGACGTACTCGTAGATGTCTTTCCGGTCCTTGTGGTCGAACTGTAGTGGCTCTGTTAACTCCATGGTGGGCGGTACCACGCGACAATACTTAATGATTTATCAGGTAATTACCTGCCGAGAATCCCCTTCGACAAACTGGACACCGGGTGGCAACTACCGTCGCTCTGGCACGTCGGTCAGCAGTTGGGCGACATCACGGATGTTGTGGGTCTCGACGAGGAGTTCGGCGGCCTGCCTGATCGTGTAATCGGTCTCGATGTCGACGCCGTAGCAGGCGGCGTACGCGGCCAGCCAGTCGTTGAGCGCGCCGTGGAGCAGGTCGAACTCCCGTTGTGAGAATCGGGCCATCGACCCGCCGGTACGCGCCTCGCAGTACAGCGCGACGGTCGGCCCAAGCCCTTCCCGACAGAGTTCCATCGCGCGGTCGTCGGCGGGCGAGTCCGGTCCGTCAGCGTCGCTGGCCGCGGCGGCCGCATCTGCGAGTCGCTCGATCCGCTCGCTGTAGCCGGGCGAGGTCTCGGGTCCCGCATGGTCGCGCTCGGTCATCGCCAGACGAACTACCCGTCCCTGTACTCGACGCCCTTGCCGCCGTCGGGGTGCTCCCAGTGCGTGTCAGCGACGACGGCACAGGTCCCACACTCGACGCAGGGCTGGGTATCGAGGCTAACGACGTGTTCCTCAGCCCCGTTGGTCTGGACGTACTCGTCGCGGTAACACCCGCCGCCGAAGTCCATCGCGCTCACGGGACAGGCCGTCACGGCCGTCCCCGAGGCGGCGAAGTCGTTGTCGATCAGTTCGATGTGCGGGTCGCCCACGTCGTAGGTCAGATCGCCGATCCGGTCGTCGAGTTCCGGTGGGACGACTGTGTTTTCGTCGGTAACCCGCTCGCCAAGTTCCTCGGCGATGATCGTCGGAATCGTGACGTAGGGCGTCCGCGTGTCGGGCATCATCGCCATCAACCGCGGCGATGAGAAGAGCCGTTCCATGGTCCCCGAACCGAGCGTGTTGATCGCGAACCGACCCACAGCAGAGTCGGCGACGGCGTCGGTCAGCGACGCGATGGGATCGGTCTCGCCGAGGCGGCCGAGCGTCCGGTAGCTCGCGGGCCTGAGCTTGTCCATCACGCCCTCGTCGTTCAGTTTCTGCTCGTAGAACTCGCCTGCCCTGTGTGGATCGCCTCTGGATCGCGCCGTTGCGAACGCCTCCGCCGCGAGCGCGCCGGCAGTCACCGCGTGGTTCATCCCCTTGATGATCGGACCCTGTGCCTGCATCTGGCCGGCCGCGTCGCCCACGAGGACGAGTCGATCCTTGTGCGGGGACGGGTGGGCCGCCTTCTTCGAATCGGGGACTAGCTTCGCCGAGTACTCGCGTTCGTCGTACTCGTCGCCGAGCCACTGGGCCAGTAGCGGGTGTGTGAGGAGATTGTCGAGCAGTTCGTGGGGTTCGGCTCGCTCCTCGGCGATCGAATCGAGGTGGAAGACCGTCCCGATCGACAGGGAGTCCTCGTTCGTGTAGAGGAAGCCACCGCCCCGGACGCCGTCGAACAGATCGCCCGAGAAGAGGTGGGCGACGCCCTCGTCGTCGTCGATATCGAAGCGCTCGTTGATGACTTCGGGTGGCATGTCGACGACGGCCTTGACGCCCTGAAACCACTCCTCTGGCTCCTCCCAGTCCATCAGGCCGGCGTCGCGAGCCAGTTCGGAGTTGACGCCGTCGGCGGCGACGATCAGGTCGGCCGTGATCGGGTCGAGTTCCGCACACTCGACACCGACGATCTCACCCTGTTCGCGCAGCAAACCGGTCACTCGAACTTCTGTCAGCAGGCCACCGCCGGTCTCACGGGTCATCTCGTGGACGCGCTCGCCGAGCCACGAGTCCATCTTCCGCCGGAGGACGGCGTCGGCCCATTCGGTGTCGTGGTGATGCAGGTCCGAGATATCGAAGGAAGCCACCTGCTCGCCGGCGATGTTGTGGATGTAGTTTTTCGTCGCTGGCCGCTCCGTCGCTTCCTCGCGGAAGTCGGGGAACAGGTCGTCGATGGTGTAGGGTGCGGACTGCTCGGCGTAGATGAGTCCACCTGAGACGTTCTTTGCGCCGGCGTCGACCCCGCGTTCGAGGACGAGCGTCTCGACACCGTTGTTCGCGAGCGTCGCCGCTGCGGCCGCGCCGCCGGGACCACAGCCGACGACGACAGCTTCGTAGTGTTCGTGTTCAGTCATCGCTTACCTCCTGCATCGCCGTCGCCAGTTCACCCGTCTCCAGCGCCTCGGTGAGTCGGGGCAGCACTTCGAACAGATCGCCCTCGATGAAGTAATCGGAGAACTCCCGGATGTCGGCCTCGGGATCGGTATTGACCGCGATGACCGTGTCCGATTCGTCCATCCCGACCTTGTGCTGGATCGCGCCGGAGATGCCCGCTGCGATGTAGATGTCGGGTTCGACGGCCTGGCCAGATTCGCCGATCTGGCGGTCCTCGCCGATGTACTGTTCGACGTGGCCGTCGAAGCTGTACGAGGAGGTGATGACGCCACGGGACAGACCGAAGGCGGCGTCGTCGAAGGCGTCGACCAGATCGAGACCGAGTTCGATCCCGTGGGTCGGGTCGTCACCGATTCCGCGCCCCATCGCGACGACCACGTCGTGGCCGGTCAGGTCGACGCCCTCGTCGAGCTGGTCGTAGTCGGTCACGTCGACGTGGAACCACGCGTCGTCGAGTGCCATCTCGTGCTCGACGACCTCGCCCTCGCGCTGTGGGTCGGCCTCGGGAATCTCGAAGCTTCCGGGAATCACGGAACCTCCCTGTGGGTGGAAGTCACGGTGGGGCTTGTCGATACAGAGGATCGTCGAGTACTCGAACCCCGAAAAGTCCGGCCGCTTCATGTGTAAGATGCGGTCGAACTCCCTGCTGTCGCCGGCCGACCCGGTCTTGGCGGGATTGGAGATCATCGCGTTTTCGATGTACAGCCCCGAGCAGTCCGACGCCAGCCCGGAGTCGAGTTCGCCCTGGACCAGCGCCGAGAGATCCCGGCCGTTGTTCGTCGCCGGGAACAGGGTGTAGCGTGGCTCGTGGTAGTCGAACCACTCGTACTCGGCATCGCGACACATCGCACAGAAGATCTCCGTGTAGGGTTTGTGTCGGAAGCGGTCGAGACGGTCGTCCTCCTGATAGACGACCCGGTCGGCCCCGAGTTGGATTACTTCGTCGGTGAGGTCACTGACGGCGTCGCCGATCAGGACAGCGACGACTTCCTCGGCATTGCCGTCCTCATCGCCGCCGTAGTGGCCCGACGAGTCGTCGTCCGCGACGCCGCGTTCACCGTCTGGCTCGGCGTTGTAATCGTCCATCAACTGCCGGGCCTTCCCGAGCATCTCGCGGGACACGTCGATGAGTTCGCCCTGCTGGGTCTCACAGTAGACCCACATATCCCGGTAGGTGCCGCCGCTGGTGCCCTCGACCCATTGTTTCTCGTTGGTCGGGTGATCGAGATCAGGATGCTTCTCTTCGGGCGGGACGAACTCGACTTCCTCGCCCTCTACCTCGTCGCTGCCTTCGACGGACTCGATTCGACTCTCGATCTGGCTCTTGGCCGTCTTGCGGTCCTTTCCACCTTGCTCGCGTTCGAGCATGTCGCGCAACACGTCGGCGTCGTCGATGTCCCGGACGAGGTTCGCCACGTCGGCGACAGTCAACTCCGAGAGGTCGACCTCACCGGGATCGATCTCCTCGTCCTCCGCGGTGAGTTTCTCCAGTCGGTCTTCCAGCAGCGTCTTGACCGGCACCCGGTCCTCACCTGCGTCCTCCAGTGCCAGCATCGCCTCGATCTCGTCGGGGTCCTCGATGTCTTTGATCTTCGGGCCAAGCTCCGCGATCTCGTGTTCTGTGGGATCTATCTCCGGCATTGTCAGTCACCTGCCGCGTACGCGTCGATCTCCTCGAAGACCTGTTCCAGCCCCGCCTCGTCGTCGATGCCGTCGACCATCGTCGCCTCCCGTTCGGAGGGAGCTTTCGGGATCGGATCGACACCGGCGACGATGGTCGGCGACCCGTCGAGTCCGATGTAGTCGGGATCGAGATTCAGGTCTTCGTGGTTCCACACCGTCACGTCCTCGTCCAGATCGAGGTTCTCGGCGCGTTCTTGGGTCTCGGCCCGGAGGTCCTTCCAGCGGAGTCGATGCCCGGCCTTCCGGTAGGTCGGCTCGAACTCGGGATCGGCGACGATGAAGGCCGGCAGATCGGTCTCGACGGTCTCGATCTCCTCGACATCGCCTTCGACGAGGCGTTTCGCCCGGACCGTCCGCTCGTCCTCGTCGATATCGAGTGCGACGACGTGGGTTATCATCGGCATGTCCAGACACCAGCACGTCTGTGGACCGGTGTGGCCCGTCTCCCCGTCGGCGGTCTTGAAGCCCGCGAAGAGCAGGTCCGGCTGTGTGTCGAGTTTCTGGATTCCAGTGGCGACAGTCATCGCCGTCGCCCAGGTGTCTGCCGCACCCATCTCGCGGTCCGAGAGGAGATACAGGTCGTCGGCGTACACGTCGGCCATCCCCTCCTGAAGAACTTCCTTGTAGCCCGGCGGTCCCATGCTCATCAGGGTCACGTCGCCGCCCTTGCGGACTTTCGTCTGCAGGGCGGCCCGGAGCGCGTGCTTGTCGTTCGGATTCATCACCGTCGGCGTCTTGCCTCGTTCGAGGTGACCGTCCTCGTCGAACGAGACTTGCCCCTCCCGGAAGTCGGGGACACCTTTGGTCAGTACGACTGTGTGCATTGCTGTCATCTCTCGTGTGTGGACCACACCCACGGGTCCATAATAGTCTTTTGTGCTGATTTTCGATTGATAGGACCTCGATCGAACGAGACAGCACGAAACAGTCGCTCACAGAAGCGGCGACGATAGAAAGACGAGTGCTTCAGAGACGACCGGCGCGGCCAGGGTCCACGTCGATCGCGTCGACGGGACAGACGTCGACACAGAGCATACAGTCGATACATTGGTCTTCGTGGGCCGGATCGGCCTTGATCTCGCTCTCTGGGTGCCCTGGTGTGTCGACCCACTCGAACACGTCGACCGGGCAATCTTCGAGACACGCACCGTCGGCGAGGCAGATGTCGAAGTCGACGGCGACGTGTGTGCCGTGGATACCCAGCGTCTCCGGCTCTTCGACGGGACCCCACACCTTGTGCCCATCGTGTTCGTCTACGACATCACGGTTCTGTTCGAACTCGGGATCTATGGCCATTGGTATCTAACATCACCATTGGCATCTACTTAAACGTTTGACCGAACGGGTCGTGACTCAGCGATCGATCCGGTCGCCGCCGGGCGATTCACGCGGTGCGTCGCGGTCGAAGGCTGTCGGATCACCGCCGGCGTCACGATCCTGTCGACCACCCGTCCCAGCCACGAGATGCACCGAGAGGAACCGATCCGTCTCTTCGATCGTCCGCTCGAACCGATCGTGTGGGAACTGATGGGCAGCGTCGTCGAACAGGACGAACTCACCGGTCGCAAGCGTATCGACGGCGTCGGCGTATCGGCGCGCCTGCTCGATGGGCAACGTCTCGTCGGCGTCGCCGTGGACGACCAGCGTCGGCGGCGTGTGTGCGTCAGTCTGGCCCATCGGCGACGCAAAGTCGTAGGCCGTCGGGACGGTCTCGCGGGTCCCGCCGAGGTAGTCGACGTGGATCTGGGGGTCCTCGTCGAACGAGCGGAAGTCGTAGAG
>Ga0207771_101023_pt1 | contig 13573 bp, 7 predicted proteins | sample A23M2SouthBayCA_2_FD_187731 | JGI IMG/M metagenome (GOLD analysis project Ga0207771, IMG submission 187731) | Aerobic enrichment media microbial communities from Eden Landing Ponds, California, USA - A23 M2 (2) (SPAdes) | ecosystem: Environmental > Aquatic > Marine > Unclassified | place...
GATCAAACCAGGGCTCCCGCGGGTACGTTGGCAGATACGACTTACATGGATCGCTCCACGTTGTTGCCTATAAGTCGATCGGCTTCCGGACCTTATTTCATGCAAGTATCATATTCCGATACGGGGGCGGTGGGATATATGCTGTTTCGCGGACAAAAAACCATGATTGATACGACGTATGACAAGTCTGCCGTGTTGGCTAGCGATGCCAATTTAAGGATGGCGATCGCGTCCATGTCGCTCAATCCAGAATTTATGGCGGGTGTTACCATATTTGAAGAGCAACCTCGCCGACTGGTTGATTATCTTCTGCGGGTTGATAGTAAGAAGACCTTGAGTATCAATAACAAAGCAATAGATACCTATCTAATTAGCCTGACTTCAAGTGACGGTAAAATATCGGGTGAACTGCATGTCCTGCAAAATGCTCCCCACTATGTAGTTAAATCGAGCTTCAAGCGGCCCACCTCTAATGGAACACAGATCGTGACCAAGACCCTGACGTCAATGTGTATTGAAAGCAGGGAATTTTGAATGGATGAGGCTACCGAAGTTTATTTAATTATTACAAATTTGCCTGTTTGCGTGTTACCGGTTTCCTCGTTTTTGACGGTAAAGAGGTAGATTCCACTGGCAACGGCCTGGTTGACTTTGCTGGTCAGGTTCCAGTCTTCAAATCCGCGGGTGTCACTTTCGTGGCGCAGCGTTTCCACAAGACGGCCCGAGAGCGTGTATATTTTGACGGTGCTTTTCCGCGGCAAATTGATAAATTGAATACGACGGTCTTGTTCCAGCCAGCGTTGGCGAGTCGGATCCGGGCGTTCCCATGGCGGAGACGAATCGTTATAGTCTATATCACCCCGATATGGGTTCGGTACCACGGCCACTTGTCCCACGTCGTCTGGCGGTTCTGTACCGGGGGTAATTTCCAGTGCATTTCCACGCTGAGAAGATTCCTGGGAAGGGAACCCAAGTACGGTATCGGGTTTGGAGAATGCCGTAACAGCGTAGTAGTATTCCACATTATTCATAAGGCCGGTATCGGTGTATTCTCGTTCTAAACCTGTATTGAGTCCGAACTCATTGCCGGCCAGGTCATATTCGGCCAAAAGAGTCCACGGTCCGCTTGCACTCCTTGTACTTTTGTAGACCCGGTAACCCTCAAACGGCTTGTCGATGCTGTCAGATCGATTCGGATCGACAAAATCTTCCGATTCTGAACCCCATGTTAATTTGATCTGCCGATCACTGGGTGTAACGGTGACTTCAGGCGATGGTGGCGGAGAGGGAACGGCAAAATCCGGATAAAGCTGATCGATGAGGCGCGATTTTTGTAAAACTTCCTTTTCAGTAAACCCATAGACGGTAGCGTACTTCCATTTCAGAGTATCCCCGACGGTCAGGCTATCGATCATACCGAAAGAAATAATCGCCTGTGTGTTAAGGGGTTGTGTTTGATTGCTTTGTATCTCGCCGCTGCTTACTTCTTCATACCGACCGGGGTCACGACTCGATTCGGTGCCTCCCCATTGAAAAGTCCACTCCAGATCTTGATTGTCGAGCTCGGGAGGTGGCATGATTTTCAATCCCATCGGCGTGTAGGGATCCGGTCCCTCATTACCCGGCGCATCATGGGCGATGACCATATTATGGCTGGGATGGTAAGTAACATAATCATCCTGTATCGGGGAGTTGCCGGTTACAAGTCCGACTTCCGGATTAAAGTAGATACCGGTCCAGAAATCGTAGAGTGATTTTCGCTTTGGAATTACATCCAGGTTGAAAATGATGAATTGATCCATCGGCGCCGAGGCCCAGGCCCAGCTTCGCTGGTAGATATCGATAAACATGGGATTGTGCTCGGATGACCGCAGTGAGGATTCATTGTAATCATTGTATCGGGTGATAAAGTCCTCATCCGCATGGGACACGTAATTCGGATAATAGGGATCCGTTGGATCTCCGATATCCACGGTATCTCCTCGACGGACTTCATGAACCGTATCCCAGGGTGCGCTGCTGAAACCGGAAAGTTCATTTTCTGAGTTCCATTCAAAAATACGAACGGTGGTCACCATGGTATCCTGTTTGTTCTTGGATAAACTCGCATAAAAGGGAGCGACCGCTGCATGGTGTTCAACAAAACTGCCGGGCGGAAATTCAGCATTGATCAGTCCGGGATATTCAGGAACGGCAAAGCCGTGCAGGGAACCGCGATTATTTACAAGTTCCGTAACCTGGCCAATGCTGTGCAGTCCCCAGTCAATGGTGATGAATTGCCCCACGGCTGGAGAGGATACGAGGAGCACGACAAAGAGAGAGAGTAAAGGTTTGAAAATACGATTCATAAGAAAATACTGAGAAGTTAGTAAATGGGAGAATCTTAAAAATGAGTGTACGACGGTTGTTTCAATACGAATTAACTTACTTAATTTACGAAATATAGAACAGTTTATTGGACATATTCAGAAAAATATCTTCCATTTAATGAAACGGTACCGAAGAATGCGGACCCATTTGACGTTAATTGCCTCTGAGTATAAAAGAAAAGAGGGGCACATGGTTAAAATCTGTTAAAAGGGTAACACGCTGCTAAGTCAGCAGAATAGCTATGAGAGCGCCCGGAATGACGGCTAGAAAAAGCCCGATAATCAATTGCAGGCTCTCCTTCCATCCCACGAAAAATGCAAACAGAAATCCCTTGACGAGCGTGTTCATGATTGAGGCGATGATGATGCCGATGGTGGCCACTTGAGTATTGAGGTCTTTTAATTCCAGCCGGGCCAGCGAGAGGGTGATTGCGTCGACATCCATTAAACCGGAAACGACCGACAACACATATACGCCCTGATCTCCAAATCGAACTTGCATAGCTTCGGAAAGGAACAGGATTAATGCCAGTAAAGCTCCGAATTTAAGAGCCGTAGGCAGGTTAAACGGGTTGTCGATTTCCAGCTTGGGGTCGGATTCGGGTCGATCGCGGTCGCGCAGGAACCACGCTCCAACCACTAAAACGCCAATAAAAAGGGTGGCAACCGGTATCCAGAGGGTGTTTAGCAGGCCCGGGTTGACCACTGATACTTCGATCAATACCCGAATAAACATAATCGAGCTGGCGAACATCACCCCGCCCATAAAGAGTGTACGGCGGGGTTGCTGTCGGGCGAATTGGGCGAGGCTGAGCGTAACGGCCGTCGAAGAGGCGAGTCCACCGGTGATGGCCGTTACCATGGTTCCCCATTTGTTGCCGACGTGTTTTATGGCAAAATATCCCACAAATGAAATTCCACAGATCAGTACCACCATCCACCAGATCCAGTAGGGGTTCAGGGCGTCCCATGGTCCATATCCTTTATTGGGTAAAAGGGGCAGCAGTACAATCGAAATAATAAGCAGTTTAATCCCGGCATATATCTCTTTGGTTTCGATATTGCGTACCCAGCGGTGTAGAATTGGCTTCATGCTTAACAGAGCTACTACCAGTGCGGTAGCCCCGAGCGCATACACGTAATAGCCCAGTGCAGCCCAGGCCCCGAGTGAGAAAGTAATCATCATGGCGAATTCGGTCGTTGTACCGATATCATCTGATTCCCGGGTTTCAATTATGTGGGAAACTATAATCAGGGCTGTAACGGCTATAAATGCGGCTGCAAGCACCCAGTCACCGATTTCATTCGAAAGTTGGGCCCAGATGCCGCCGAGTAGGCCGATCAGGCTGAATGTACGCAGACCGGCGACCCGATCCCCTTCATCCTCTTCACGTTCGCTCCAACCCCGCTCTATACCTATAAGAAGACCGATAGCAAGCGCTGCCAGAAGTTGTAATACTACCTGGTATTGTGGATCCATGTGCTCCCCGATTTCTTGTTACAGCTATTGAACCAATATGCAAATACCGCCTCAATTCGTCAATCAGAATGTTTAGACGTCGTTGACGCCCCCCCCGGACGCTCTCCCGACGCGGGCGGACACCGGTACCGAAGCATTTAGTTTTTCGGTACAAGAGCAATGATACCTTTTAACATAACAGTATTACTATACTTATTATACGTGCATCCGATCAGAAAAACTTTCGAGCAAGGAACCGGTGCCCGCCCGCGCCGGGAGAGCGTCCGGGGGCAGGGAGCGGCTGTGTGCGGTAAAGTTGTGGTTATTTTATAACCCGGGGGTGAGATTTAAATATCTCAAACCTGAAAATTACGGGGTAGTCATCTCAGGATTCAAGCTTGTCCAGTTGAAAGACGATCGGCATGGTGTATTTGACCTTTACAGGGTGACCCTGCTGGATACCCGGTCGAAATTCGGCTTTGCTGATAACACGCAGAGCTTCTTTATTCAATCCTGCGCCCGGTCCTCGAACGACTTCGGGATCTACTACATCTCCCTGTTTACTTACTACAAACCGGACGTACACTCGTCCCTGGATACCGGCTTTCTGTGCCATTTGCGGGTATTCGATCATCTTGTTAAGCGTATCGAGTCCGCCGATCAATTTCGGTTGCTGTTCTACCACCGTGAACACTTTTTCTTCCGGCTTATCTTGCTCGGGCGGTGGGGGCATCTTCATTTTTTGTCCGGAACTCAGTTGTTGATCAATTTGCGCCAACTCTTCCCGGGCTTTTCCCTCGATAATTTCATTGTTGGGGACTTCCACCGGTGGTTGCGGTGACGGCGGACGCGGAGGCTCATTTTTTTGCATGGTCCGCACCACTTCTTTTACATGGATGGTTTCCTGTTTTTCTGCTTCGGCCTGTTTGCTTTTATCCTGCTGCTTATCTCCCGCCATATTAATATTAAAGGCGATGACAAACAACCCGATTACTACGGCAAGTGATGTTCGCATGATTAAGTTATAATGTTTCTTGAGATCATGCTTTGGATTTTTCTGACGTAACCAAACCCTCATAGTTAATTATATTTTGATTTAAAAAGTGTTATATAGATCGATTTTCTGCTTGGTTTGGTATACCGTACGAGCTATTACGCAATAAGTTTCAAAAAGATTCAAGGGGAGTTAGCAAAACCGACGGGTGTTCTTCAGCCAGAGAAATTCAGCCGCTTCTTGCCTTGGTGAAATAGGAAGCCTTTACACAAATGCAAAGATGATTATTCCCGGATAGCCAATAAGCTGAACAACTCAAGTGCTTCAGAACGCCCGTCGGCTTTACTATTTCCCCTTGAATCAGGTAGGGCGGCATTAGGGTGCAATATACAAAACGGGCGTCCACTGTTTTACGGTGGACGCCCGTTACTGTTGAAGGGCAATTGAAGCAACTATGTTAACTTGACCTACTTCACGAGCAGCATCTTTCTCGTTTTCGAAAAGGAACCTGCTTCAATCCTGTAGAAGTAGATCCCGCTGGTAAGCGATGCGGCGTCGAACTGCACGCGGTGGTAGCCCGCTTTTTGAGATCCGTTCACCAATGTACGTACCTGTCGGCCGAGCAGGTTGTAAACCGTCAGTTGCACTTCTGCAGCTTTCGGCAGAGCGTATTTAATGGTCGTCGATGGGTTGAAGGGATTGGGATAATTTTCGCTCAACTGAAACTTTGTCGGAATCGACTTCTCATCTTTCAGATCGGTGGACTCCAGGATCTCGATACGCATAGGGAAGAGGATATTGCGTTGGTCGGGATCGTTGGTCACGACCTTCAAGGTGTCGCGATAACTGCCGGCGGCTACCCCCTCCGCATTCACCGAAATGGTGATACTGGCAGCGTTTTGCGGTGACAAGGATCCGCTGGCCGGTTGAATATCCTGCAGGTACGGCGGAATGGTATCATGACTAGTTTGCTGCATCGTTTGCTTTCTGCGCAATGGAATGGATGTTTCGGTAAAGGCGGGAACCGAAAAGTCAAGTGTGTCCGGTCCAGTGTTGGTTATACTGAAGTTGTATTGTTTGGTTTCCTGTTTACTGAGGGTATCCTTCATAAAAGTCAACGATTTGTTGATGTCAGCTTTAGGATGAACACCCGGTTCTACATAAATACGCCTGTACATGCGGTTGTTGGTTTCGTCGAACTCCGGAACACGGTCGTTATAATCCGCACTCATAATCAATACCACCCGCTGCCCGCCGAATTGATCGGGAATAGGCGCCCCGGGGGCAAAGTCTGCAGCGAGCCCTTGCTCGACGTTTAGGCCTGAATCAATCTGGACCGTGGAAATAAGTTCTGATTCGGAGGTGATCGAAGAGTCGGCCGACATGTACAGGCCGATGCTGAATGTGGAATCTGTTGCATCACTTCCGCCGTTGTAAACAAATATCTCTTGTTCGGACAAGGGAAGAATGGTGCCGGCTTCCACCGTATCACCACTGGTCGATATCCAGTCTGAAAGCCGGATATCGGATTCGGGTAGTTCGGTTACATGAAGGCGGACTGGAACACTGAATAAACTGTCTCTTCCAGTAGCATTCGTGCGAATCAAGAGTTCTGTGTTGTATGTTCCGGTATCAAGATTTGTGGAATTGAATCCAAGATTAATATTGCTTGATTGACCAGCTGCTATGGAACCGGAAAGACTGCTGATTTCCAGCCAATCGGAACCGGGTATAGATCCCTCCACTTGCCAGGTGAGTTCGGCTTTACCGGTACTTTGAATTGTCAGGGTTTTATCCGCCGAATCCATTTCCTGAACAATCGCCTCAAAATTTTGTTGTGATAATTCGGCAGCCGGCAGATCGATGGGATTGGGAAGCTGGTACTGCATAATGCGTCCTTCATCCTCCGACTCGCCGTTAAATCCGGGAGCGCCGGACATAAATTTTAACTGTCCGTTGACCGGCATAATGCCCGTGGACCGACCGAGGCTGCTGTTCCCGTCCAGGTTGTCAGCTCTTAGATTACCACGCAATTGCCAGGAATCCACACCGTCGGGCTGTTGAAAGACCAGGGCTTCGCCGCCGAAACTATCACTGTTAGTCCCGGGTGCACCGGCCAGCAGGACCATTCGTCTTGAGGACTTGTATAAGTCGAGTGACTGACCAAGTCCGGCACCGGCTGCTTCAAGATCTCCGGTCAGCAATTGGCCGGGTGACCATTGAGTCAGTTCGTAGTCGTAAAAATAGGTTCGTATTCCACCAGTTCCGGTAGCCTGACCGTTCAAGCCGGGCATACCCACCGTTAAGACAGGATGTCCTTCATTCCAGTCCAATGCTACTGCACTGCCATACTGGGGTCCCGGTTCTTCGCTTTCTGACCTCAATACTTGTTGAGGGTTCCAAACACCATCGATGTATTCATAGGTGACGACATGTCCGGCCGCATTCGAATTGTCCAGAGCGGGAGCCCCGACGGCAAGCATCGTACGATTGCCGTTGGTGCTAAGACTGATCGACTGACCAAAATTCAAACCGTCCCCCAACTGTTCGGGATAGATGGTGGTTGAGTAGCTCAGCCCGGTTGAATTTGCCCGGTATATAAATACCATTCCGTTCGCCGTACTTCCCTCGTAGTCGGTGCCGGGAGCTCCCACGGCAACAAAAAATTCGGTCCGTTCCGAACCGGGAATCGGAACGGCATCTATTGCTGCTCCAAAGTGGCTGCCGTCCTGGTTCGCTTCGTCGGCTACCAGTCCGTTTTCCTGAATCCAGCCCGTACTGGAACGGCTAAACAGGTACATTCGTCCTGTGTAGGCAGCGTTTGTAGTTTGCTTGTATCGATTTGATCCACCCGGAGCACCTGCAATCAGTATTGGAGTTCCATCGCTTAGCGTAAACACATCCATCGAGCGACCAAAGTTTGCTCCTTCGATGGTCGTTTCCGGAGATACTACTCCGTCCTCGACAATGCCGGTCTCAGTTAGCCGATACATCGGACATCCCCCGGAATTTCCGTCGCCTATGCCGGGACTGCCTGTACCGATAATACCGCTGTTGGGATCGATGGCAATTTCCATTCCCAGTAAATCCATCTGAGCTATCTGTTGATGTTTGTAGATCTCTTCCGGAGTGGGAGCCGAACCGGGGACATGCCCCACGCGGAAATTGGCCCTAACGGTACTATTGTCTACGCCAAAGTCGCTCGACGAAAAGGTAATATCCCCCGAATAATTGCCGGTACCCATCTGGTCGGAACTGAAAGTTGCGGTTACTTTAACGGAGTCGCCCGGACTGATCGAACCGGTGGTAGGACTCAGAGAAAGCCAACTTTTCGACTCACTGGCCGACCAGTTCAGGGTGGTGCTGTGCTTATTTACAATAGTAATCGTCTTCGTACGATCACCGTGTGTATGGTATTCGGGCAGGATTTCACCGATTTGATGAGGCTTAACGGGGATATCCGGGGTAGCATAGTGAGCAGTCATGGTCACATCGGAAGAACCGAATGAATGTTGGATGGTCCGATTATTAGTGGCATGACTGCCATTCTTATCCCAGTTGGCGAATACATTCGTGCCCACATATTGGGGTGCCGTCACATCTATATTGCTTCCCTGTGCGTAACGTCGAGTAAAGGATGAGGATCCGTTTTCGTTTCCATCCGCATCTTTGGGATCCACAAACATATAGACCCCGCTGCCGGGATTGGTGGACTGTATAGTCGCTTGCTGGGTGGGTGTAATATTTACCGCAACGGCATCCCGTCCGTCAGTATCGTTGTTACCGGTGTTCTGATCACTGGCGTTGATGATAATGCCTAAAAATTTATTGCCGGTAACGCCCATCGGAACAGAGACCTGGTTCGCGTTGACGTTGACGTGCGATTCGGCTCCGAAATTGTAACTAAAACTCTGGGTGCCGACGTGCGTATCGGAAGTGGTAATATCTCGGTCATCAGACAAGTAAAAATCGATGTTCCAGCTACCGTTATTGCTCACATTTGCACGATTGGCAAGCAGGAAGGAAATATCCCTTATTTTGCCTCCCTCGATGGTGCCGTTGTCATCGGCCCGCATTCGCATGGCTACTACGTCGAAGTTAGAGGGGCGACTGTTGGCAATGTCGTTGTTAATCGAATTAAATCTTGTTTGGGTAATTCGTGCATATCGAGTCCAGTTATTGGAGCTGCTGGAGTGAACGCCATACTGAATACGCTGACCGGTTTGGAAAAAGCCGCTGCCGCTCTGGCCTTTTTGTCCGTCACGATCATGGTAAAGCGCACGAGTTTCGGTCAACCAGAATTGTGAGTCAAAACTGCCGTCCCACGTGTACATAATATTTCCATTGTAACCGGATTTTTCCGAGGGGTATCCGGGACTGGCAAAATGGTTGTTGTAGAAGAAGTCATTGTCACTGTCATATCCGGTCCCAAAAAAGCCGGTTTTGAATCCGACGGGATAGGTCAGATGGACCCATGCAATATCGTAGTTGAAATTACTGTTGTCGATCCAACCATTTAATGATACAAATTGATCGGCCTGGATGGTTCCGTAAGGGGTGTTTCCTGCATTAAAAGCCGGCGATGCGTCAACGGCCGTGGCATCCCCTCCTTCATCATCGGAATGAACACAATGTCCGGCGGTAAGCACCCACTCGTAATCGATGAGTGCACCGGAACATGCGAAGGTTTTTCCATTGGGGAAGGTCATGGTGAGTCGCACCGTCATGCGCCACGGATCTGAATCGGGTTGATTGACCTGGGTCCACTTGTCGAATATCTGGATGACATTTCCGGTCGAGTCGGTTTTTGTATCGTTTTGCTTAAAGGGTTGTGTACTAGGAACTTTTACTGTACCGTTAAATCCGGGTCGGAAATCAGATGTTTTCTCTTTTGTGATTTCTGGAGCCGGACGGATAGTTCGTTGACCGGTTTTCAGCTCGACTTGAACCGATCGACGGTGTTCAGTTCGCTCAGCTTCCGTCAAGTTGGCATCCCGCAGTGAATCTACGGTTGGAACCGGCATGGCGGGGTATTCAGAAGGGGTGATGCTGTTCAGGGTATCGCGAGTTTCAAAAGAGATTTCTGACTTGGAGACTTTTGCTGGCTCGGTTTGAGCAGTGGTAGTCTCCGTTGATTGGATTTGGGCATTGCTCTGGACAAGCGGAAGCAAGGCCAGGGCAAAAGCTAATATAAAAGAGAGGGTTCGATCAGACAGTAGCATGACTAGTCGCATGGATGAGCAGTTTTTTTGATTGAAAGATCAACTGTTATATTTGAAGACGACCGGACAATGGAGGGCCCTAACCGGTCTCATTTTCCCCACTCAACCCTTTTGATGATACTAAAATGTGTTAAAAACAATGGATCTTAGTGTAACTTGTTGCAACATATAGAGCCTGCAATAACCTGAAGAAATAGGTGATGAGAATTTTTCGATCTCATCTTGATGATACAAGATCCCGTTTTTAACGTCCGTCAACAGCTTAATGGCTCCTCTGTACTGACCCATTACAGAGTTATCTGTTTAATCACAAAATGAAATCTCTGAATAATAAGATTTTAATGCAAGTTTAATTCGCAAAAAGCTTGATTTATTATTTTTTTGGAGTTATTTGATGTTGAGTGCTACTAATCTAAAAACCAGGCTAGATGCTTCCTTATAAATGGCGCCGGAGGGGTTATAAACTTCGGCAAAAAATGAAGCAATGGCGTCGCACCCTTGCATTCTATATTTTTGATTTCGATACGCGGGTGTATGAAATTAACCAGACGCTCGAACCCTATTTGAGAGGGTTTTCTTTCGTTTTGGCGCTGACGGCCCTGGCGAGTGTGATTATACCCTACGGATTTAATATCGAGGGTACTGCGCTTCAATGGCTGGAATGGGTGGAAATGGGTGTGCTGGCCGGGTTCGTGGTGCAGTACTTTTTCCGTCTCATGATGACACCAAACCGACTGGAATTTGTCCGCTATCGCTGGATGGAATCTATCGCTTCGGCTATAGCGCTGGTTTTCATCGGACAATTGTTGTTTTACTTTCTCTTCAAGCTTGGCCGGGAGGTTGACCTCTTCGGATTTACGATTACCTATGCTGCGACGATCGCGGTAATCCAGGGATACTTGATTTTCTTCATACTGGTCAAGTCGCTGCATGCGCTGCCGAAATTTATAGCGCGACAACGCAATACCGGGCAGTTCCTGATCCTCAGTTTTGCAGGTATTATTGGGTTCGGGGCATTGATGCTGATGCTGCCGAAAGCGACGGTGGCGGAAGGGAGCATGTCGCTCGTGAACGCCTTTTTTACAGCTACCAGCGCTATTTGCGTTACCGGTCTGATTGTGGTAGACACAGCGACGCATTTTACGCTCTTCGGGGAGTTGATCATTTTGACTTTAATTCAACTCGGCGGACTGGGAATTATCACGTTTGCCACCTTCCTGGCGTTATTTGTGAGTGAGGGATTTACCGTGGGACAAAAAAATATCCTGAAGGAAGTGGTCCGGGAAAAGGATATCCGTTTGATCACAACGACGCTGAAACGTATCGTTGGTCTGACGCTGACGGTAGAGGCCATCGGAGCGCTGGTTTATTATTTCAGTTGGTCATCACAAGTGCTGCCGGAAGGTGAGCGACTGTTGTTTTCGATTTTTCATGCCGTATCAGCTTTTTGCAACGCCGGCTTTTCCCTGTTTACCGATAGTCTGGCTGATCCGGGAAATGCAACGAATGTACCGGTTAATATTACTACCATGTTGTTGATAATTCTCGGGGGACTCGGATTTCCGACCATCTGGGAGCTCCTGCATCGCGGCAAGTCGGGAAAAAAACGATGGTCTGTCCAAACCCGCATCATATTAATAATGACGGCTGTATTACTGGTGGGGGGTACCGTGGGATTCTGGCTGCTTGAACAGTCGCACTTGCTAAAGGGGGATTCATTTGCAGATAGCTTGCTATACGCTGCTTTTCAGAGTGTCACCACCCGAACGGCAGGATTTAATACGCTGGATATCGGGGCCCTGGCGCCGTCCACAACGTTGATCGTTATCCTCTTGATGACCATTGGTGCCGCCCCGGCTTCGACGGGCGGCGGCATTAAAACAACGACGGTCTATGTTCTGTTTTCGTCTGCAGTCAACACCATTCGAGGTCGAAGTCGAATGGAAATCGGGCATCGAACCATCCCCGAGCCGGTATTGCGGCGGGCCATTACCTCGTTGACATTGGCCTTTATTTGTCTAACCATAAGTACAGTGCTATTGTCGGTCGTGGAGGATGCGTCTTTGATCGATTTAATATTCGAGGAAATATCGGCCTTCGCCACCGTCGGGCTTTCCCGGGGGATCACATTTGATCTTTCCAAATGGGGCAAGTTAATTATAATGGTTTCAATGTTTGCGGGTCGTGTAGGTAGTCTAACGTTGGCGGCCTCGTTTGTGGCAAAACGTGATAATCGAAAATATCGCTACCCGTATGAATCTATAATGGTTTCATAATAATTTTGAAGGTAAAAGATTATGGTCGAACGAAGAGACTTGAATTTTGCGGTCATCGGATTAGGTGCGTTTGGTACCACGCTTGCACGAACGTTGGCTCAAGAGGGAGCATCCGTCATAGCCGTAGACAACAAGATGGATCATCTCGACGAAGTGAAAGATATTGTGACCGACACCATCTGCTTCGACGCTACCGATCCCGATTTGCTTAAGGAACACGGAGTAACCGAGGTTGATGTAGGTATTGTAGCAATCGGCGAGGATTTTAAGCCGGTCGTGCTGGTGGCCATGGAAATGCTCAGTGCCGGCGTCGAAGAAGTATACGCAAGGGCGGGGTCAGTGACCGAGGAACGAATTCTTATGCGGATCGGGATTACCGATGTGATTCATCCCGAACGTCAGGTGGCCGAGCGGATGGGAATTTCGCTGCTTCGACGAGGTATGAAGGATATATTTGAATTTGGCGGGGGATTGGCCATGTTTGAAATTGAAGCCCCTGAGTCATTCACGGGATATGCTCTGAAAGAATTGGATCTGAGATCTCGATTTGAGGTAAACTTGATTACGATAAAACGGCCTCTGGATCAACCGGAAAAGGAGGGGGAAGAGGAAGAAACGGATATGGAGGAAGTACAATATGAACCGATCGGAATCGTACGTGGTGATACAAAAGTACAAGAAGGCGACCAACTCATATTGGTAGGTACCAAAGATAAAGTTGATAAATTATTGGATCTGGGCGGTTAGTTTTTTTAATAGTTATAATTATGATGTGAATTTTGCCGGTTTGATAAAGTGGTAAGTCTCGGGTCAAGCAGTGCATTAGCTACTTACAGGATACCGCAAAATATATTGATTATGAACGTAAGATCATGTACTCTTAAGTAGCAAAGGGAGTTGAGAGACTGGAAATCTGGCAGGCTCTTACATAAAAAATAATTATAGGTCTAACTGAAAAACGATAAGGTATTGCCGAAATCTGCATTTAGCGACCGGGAGATGTTTAATTCGTTGATGCAGCATTTCCCGGATACAATTTATTTTAAAGATACCCAGGGAAAGTTCGTCTCAATAAATCAAAAGCAAGCCGACATCCTGGGAGTTGATTCGATCGAGGAGGTGGTGGGGAAGACAGATTTTGACTTCTTCCCGCACAACCAGGCCCAACAGGCTTATGAAGACGAACAGTGGATTATCGAAACCGGCAATGCTATACGCGATAAGGAGGAAAGAGTAACTCGGGCAGACGGCTC
>Ga0207771_101025_pt1 | contig 13561 bp, 18 predicted proteins | sample A23M2SouthBayCA_2_FD_187731 | JGI IMG/M metagenome (GOLD analysis project Ga0207771, IMG submission 187731) | Aerobic enrichment media microbial communities from Eden Landing Ponds, California, USA - A23 M2 (2) (SPAdes) | ecosystem: Environmental > Aquatic > Marine > Unclassified | place...
CGGCGACGGCCGTCTGGGTCGGGAGCGCGCTGCCGCGACTGCCGACGGGCTACCTCCTCACGTTCGTCCGCCGTCACCGAGTCATCCTCGGGATGGGCGTCGGGCTGGCTGGGGCGGCGGCCTTTACCGCCTTCTCGCCGGGTATCTGGTACACCGTCGCCGGGGCGTTGCTGGTCGGTCTCGCGACGGGCGTCTTCTTTATCGCCGCGAACCCGCTGGTGAGCGAACTGTACCCCGACAACGTCGGGATCGCGGTCGGCCTGCGCGGGATGTCCTCGCAGATCGCCGCCGTCGCCGCCCCTTTCCTCGTCGCGCTGGCGATCGGCTATGGCTCCTGGCGTATCGCCTTCGGCACGCTCGCAGTACTCGCCCTCGCCGCGACTGGAGTGTTCGCGGTCGCCGTCCGGCGGGCCGATCTCCCGACGGCCGGTACCGAGGACCGCGACCTCGTCGGCGGTATCCGCGCCCAGTGGCACCTCGTCGTCGCCGGTATCGTCTTCGTCGGCATCACCGGCCTGGTCTGGCAGGGCGTGTTCAACTTCTACGTCACCTACCTCGGCGCGGCCAAATCGATCGCCCCTGGCACCGCAAACACGCTCCTGACGCTGACGTTCGCCGCGGGCGTCCCATCCTTCCTCGTCGCCGGCCGCCTCGCGGATCGCTTCTCGTATCTCCCGCTGTTGCTCGCGGTGCTCGCGGGCTTTGCCGTCTGTCTGTTCGCGTTCACGCTGGCCGAGGGCGTGCTGGCGATCGCGGCCGTCTCCGTCGTGATGGGGCTGGTGATCCACTGTCTGTTCCCCGTCGGCGACGCCTACATGCTGGAGACGCTGCCAGATCAGCACCGCGCCAGCGCCTACTCGGGCTTTTCGGCGACGATGATGCTGATTCAGGCCCCCGGCAGCGTCGCCGTCGGCGCGCTCGCTCAGGCAGGACTGAGCTACTCTACCGTCTTTCAGGGCTCGGCCGTCCTCGTCGCCGCTGTCGTCGCCGGGATGGCGGCTCTCGCACGCGCCGGGCGACTTCCCACCGGCGGGTAGTCCCCCGCGGCTTTTTGCCTGTCTCCGTCGAACCCCCAGCCATGCCCCGTCTCGCCGAGACACACTTCACGAACCGGTATCGGGTCCAGCCCAACCACGCCAACAACTACGAGACCGCCCACGGTGGCATCGTGATGAAGTGGCTCGACGAGATCGGTGCGATGTCGGCCATGCGCTTTGCGGGCAACCCCTGCGTGACGGCCCGGATGGACGGGCTGAACTTCCGGCGGCCGATCCCCGTCGGCGAGACCGCGCTGACGGAGGCCTACGTCTACGATCACGGAGAAACGAGCGTCCGGGTGCGCGTGCGCGCCGAACGCGAGAATCCCACCACCGGCGAGACGGAAGTCACGACGGAAGGCCACTTCGTCTTCGTCGCGCTTTCGGACGGCGAACCGACAGCCGTCCCCGAGCTAACCGTCGAAACCGACGCCGAGCGAGCGCTCCGGGACGCTGCGCTGGACGATGCCGACGCCGCCGGTCGATAGTCGCCGGTGCGTTGTGGTCGGTACTTGCAGCGGGCTGTCGTCTCTCACTCGCCGCGATGGTCCTCGTGTGCCCGTTCGATCGATCCCAGCAGCGTCGCCCGATCGGGGTGGACGGCCAGATGCGAGTCACAGCCACAGTCGGAACTGCCGAAGTCCCGGACGTGACTGCCCGTGAGGTCGCCCGCAACGGCACACTCGATGTCGACGTCCGGCGACCGCCGGACCTGCTCGATTCGGGTGGCGGGCGCACCAAGCAGATAGTCGACGTGCCAGTGGCGCGCGTCGTGCTCGCCGGCGGCGACGCGCTCGTGGCGCTCGACCCGGCTGAAGCCGCCGGGACCGAGCGCGCTCCCGGTGTAGGCGTACCACCCGGCGGGGAACGCGAGCGAGCCGAGCGCACCCACTTCGATCCGACCGTCGTCCGTGCGCTCGATCAGGAGCGTGTACGTGCCGCCGGTGTCGCCGAACTCGGACATGTGCGAGCGGTCGGTTCGTGCCCCCGTATGCGTTCTGCATCGGTTCCAACTGGGACGAACACTTACCACGACGACCCTCTAACCAAGCGCCGATGGAGGTCGCGATCATCACGGTGGGCGACGAACTGCTCGCGGGCGAGACCGAGAACACGAACGCGACGTGGCTGGCCCGCCAGCTAGCCGAGCGGGGCGTGACGGTCACGCGCTCGCTGACGATTCCGGACGAGCGCGGGCTGATCGCCGAGTACGTCGGCGAGTGGGCGGCGGCCTTCGACGCCGTGGTCGTCACGGGCGGGCTGGGGGATACGCCCGACGACGTGACACTCGCCGCCGTGGCCGATGCGTTCGACCGCGAGCTAACCGTCCAGCCGGCCGTCCGCGAGCGCGTCGCCGAGAAGGCCCGGCAGTTCCGCGCGGACAATCCCGAGCGCTACGAACGCCACGACTTCGACCTGAACCTCGACGAGACCGCCGCCCTGCCTTCGGGTGCGCGCCCGCTCCAGACCGAGATCAGCTTCAACCCCGGCTGTGTCCTCGAAAACGTCTACGTCTTTCCGGGCTTCCCCGAGGAACTCCGGGTGATGTTCGAGTCGGTGGCCGACGACTTCGGTGGTGACGCCGTCTCCCACTCCGTGCCGACCGTCACGCCAGAGGGTGCGTTGAAGGGCGTGCTGGCGGGTGTGCGAGACCGCTTCGACGTGGTCGTCGGGAGCTATCCCGTCCACGGCGGCGAGCCGGGGCGGGTGAAAGTGACCGGGACGGACCCGGACGAGGTCGCCGAGGCTGCCGAGTGGGTGCGCGAACGGGTCGACGACCCAGAGTAGCTACAGAAACTCGAATAGCCCGGCCTCGTTGAGGTAGTAAAACGACACCGCGAGCCACCCCTCGAAGACGAGCGTGCCGAGTGCCGACAGCGCGGCGAAGCGGCGCACGTCCATCTCGGCGACGCCGGCGGGCACCGTCAACATTCCGCGGGTAAAGAGCAGGGCGTTGCTGATCGGGACGGCGGCCTCTCCCCAGCGGTCGAACCAGCCGTCGAATCGATCGAGACGGTCTTCGCTCACCCGGAACCACGGCTTCTGGAGGAGCCACTCGCGCCCGCCACGCTTCGCCAGTACGAAGAGGGTGGTCTGTCCGGCGGTTGCGCCGACGACCGCGATGGCGAAGATGGCGACGATCATCCCCCAGTCGTACCCGCCGCCGCCGGTCGCCAGCGTTCCGATGGCGGCCGGGACGAGGACTTCGCTGGGGGCGAAATACAGCAACATCGCGCCTTCGAGGACGAAGATCACCAGCAGCGCCGCAAGCCCGTAGTCGTCGATCAACTGCCGGGCCAGCTCTTCGTCGCCGACGACGAACAGGGCGATACCGGCGACCGCGAGCGCGACGAAGGAGAGGGCAACGACGAGGAGACCGTAGTCTTCGGCCCACGAACGAACACGAGAGCGGTTCTGCGACTCCAGGGAGGCCATTCGGTCGGTGCAATGCCCGTGGGGAGCAAAGGTTTTCCGTTCGACTGTCTGGCTGGGCGTTCGCGTTCCCACGACGCGTGCGGGTCTGGGCCGGTCGTCCGTCAGGTTCGGCCAGCGGTTGCCAGCCAGTGACACCCGACCGATAGCTATTGTTGCTCGCCCCGCGAAGGCAGGCCCATGACCGACGGTGTCGACAACGCCTGGGACCCGGAGCGATACGACGACGAGACCGGTTTCGTCGCCGACTACGGCGAGTCGGTCGTCTCCCTGCTCGCGCCCGCTTCCGGTGAGTCCGTCCTCGACTTGGGCTGTGGCACCGGGCAGTTGACGGCCGACATCGCCGCCCGCGTCGGCGAGGACGGCACCGTCGTGGGCATCGATCGGTCGGCGGCGATGGTCGAGCAAGCGCGTGAGGCTCATCCCGGCGTTCGGTTCGAACGGGCCGACGCCACCGCGTTCGACGCCGCCTCACTGCTCCCCGACGGCCAGCACTTCGACGCCGTGTTCTCGAACGCGGCGCTACACTGGATCGACGAGCAGGCGGCCGTCACCGAACGGGTCGCCGACGCGCTCGCGCCCGGCGGTCGCTTCGTCGCGGAACTGGGCGGGGCGGGCAACGTCGCGACCATCGTCGAAGCTGTCTTGCTCGAACTGGCCGAACGCGGCTACGACGCCGATACGCCGTGGTACTTTCCGACGGTCGGAGAACACGCCCGTCTGCTCGAAACTCACGGCTTCGAAGTACGCCACGCGACGCTGTTCGACCGGCCGACCGCCCTCGACGGTCCCGACGGACTGGCGAACTGGCTCGACGTGTTCGGGGACTCACTCTTCGCGCCGCTGGCCGACGACGAACGCGAAGCTGTCGTCGCGGCGGTCGAAGGTCGCCTTCGCGGGGACCTGTACGACGTCGACACCGAGATGTGGACCGCTGACTACCGACGGCTTCGGTTCGTCGCCGTGCCGGCGTGACGACGCCAGTCCTTTCCCCCCGCCCACCGTCACTCCGTTATGACCGACCAGAACGTCCTCGGCGAGACTCTCGACCCCTGTAGCACCGACCCCGAAACCGGCTTCGAGCGGGACGGCTGCTGTGGCGAGCACCCACAGGACCGTGGCCGCCACGAACTGTGTGCCGTGATGACCGCGGAGTTCCTGCAGTTCAGCAAGGACCGCGGCAACGATCTGGTGACGCCACGACCCGCCCTCCAGTTTCCGGGACTCGAACCGGGCGACCGCTGGTGTCTCTGTCTGGGCCGCTGGATCGAGGCACTGGAGGCGACCCGCCGGGACAGACTGCCCGAGACCACGGTGCCGCCGGTGGTGCTGGCGGCGACGAACGAAGCGGTGCTCGATACGGTCGACTTGGAGACGCTAGAGGCCCACGCGTACGACGCCTGAAAACGGAGACTCACTCGACGCAGATCAGTCGCCCACGCCGGCTCTGGTGTCGACGACCGACGAGCGGTCGTCGGATGCGCCGGCGGGATCAGTCGTCCGACGGCCGACAGTCGCACTCGCAGTCCTCGTCGACGACCGTGCCGCCGTCGGCCGCTTCTTCGGCTGTCACCGTACTGCCGTCCTCGCTTGCTTCCTCGACGACCAGATCGTCGTCCTCGTCGACCACCTTGTCGTCCCAGTTCCCGAACTGGAACCACGCCGCGACCAGCAGCGCGGACCCGACGTGCATCAGGGCGATGGCCCACCACGCGCCGGTGGTCTGCATCTCGAAGTAGCGAACGAGGACGTAGGCCGGCACCACCTGCATCCCCCAGACGGATGTCATCGAGAAGATCATCGCTGCCCGGGTCGAGCCAGCGCCGTTGAACGCGCCCTTGATGACGTGGAACACGCCCATCATCGCGAAGGTGGGGGCGACGATCCACATGTACTCCGCGCCGATGTCGACGACGGTCGCCGCGCCCTCGCCCTGGATGAACGCGCCGACGATAGGGCGGGCGAAGTAGATGGCGAGACCGCTGACGACGACGTAGACGGAGATCAGCATCGCCAGCGCGAGGTGGACGCTCTTGCGGGCCCGATCCTTTCGATCCGCACCGAGGTTCTGGCCGACGGCCGTCTCGACGGCCATTCCCATGCCGACCGCAGGGAGGAAGACGAACGACGTGAGCCGGGCCGTGATGCCGAAGGCGGCGACGGCGGTCGAGCCGATGATGGCGACGACGGCCGTCATCGCCGTATACGAGAGCGCGCCGGAACTCTGCTCGATGCTGGCCGGATATCCGACCGAGACGATCTTGCGGATCGTCTCCATCTCGATTCGCAAGTCACTGAGCGAGAGGTTCAGGCCCAGATAGCCCGAGAACAGCAGCGCAACGCCGGGAATGGTCGCCAGCGCACGCGAGATGATCGTCGCGATGGCCGCACCCTCGACGCCCATGCCAGTAAAGCCGGTCTCGGCCAGCAACGACGCCTCGACACCCTCCAGCGAGAGCAGTTCGAACAGGAGGTTGTCCTGAAAGCCGAAGATGAAGATCGGATCGAGGACGATGTTGACGGCGACGCTGATCGCCATCAGGTACATCGGCGTCTTGGTGTCGCCCCAGCCCCGCAGCAGCGACTGGAAGACGAAGAAGCCGAACATGAACCAGACGCCGACGAAGATCACGCGCATGTAGTCGACGGAGTAGGTGAAGACCGATGTCCCGGGTTCGGCCCCGATCAGACGCAGGAAGGTCGGCGTCGCGAGATAGCCAATCGCACCCAGAACGAGCGAGAACAGCGTCACGAACGCCAGCGTCTGGCCGGCGACCTCGTTGACCCGGTCGAGCCTGTCTGCACCCTTGTTCTGGGCGACCAGCACACTGCCCGCCAGCGTCAAGCCGCCACCGAGACTGATGAGGACGAAGACGGGCGGCCAGGAAAAGGACAGCGCGCTGACGGCGTCCTGTCCCAGCCGGCCGACCCAGAAGGTGTCGACGAGGTTGTACAGCACCTGCAGGAGCTGTGTGAACACGATCGGGGCCGCAAGCGCCAGGAGCGGGCGCAGCAGTGACCCCTCTGTGAGGTCGCGGTCTGCCGTCTGTTCGCTCACGCTGTCTGCTCCACGGTCCCGTCGTCGGTCAGTCCCTCTAGCAGAAACGTCTCGATCCCCGCCAGTGCCGTCTCGGTCGGCGCGTCCGGTCCGAGAATCACGTCGTGGGACTGTGCGCCCTCGATGGCCGAACGGAACGCCGCGGCGAACTGCTCGGGATCGATATCGTCACGGAACCGCCCCTGTTCGATCCCGGACCGGACGATGTCGGCGATGCGCTCGCGGATGTGCTGGTCGTTGCGCACCAACTGTTCGCGCAGGGCCTCGTCGTAGGGAGCCTGTGCGCGCAGCCCCAGCAGCGCCATGTGCACGTCGTCCGGACCGTCGTCCTCGTCCGAGCCGACGACGATTTCGGCCATCCGCTGGAGTTGCTCCAGCGGGTCGTCGTCGCTGTCCTCGTCGAACTCCGAGAGGAAGTTCTCCAGCAAGTGCTCCATGAACGTGACGATCAGATCCTCTTTCGAGTCGTAGTGATAGTGCAACAGCGACTTGCTCTTCTCGAACTCGTCGGCGATCGCCTGCATCGTCAGATCCGCATAGCCGTGCTTGCAGAGGGCCGCAAACGTCGCATCCATGATGTCGTCGTCGGTCGTCATTGTTGACTGACTATCCAGTCAGCGACAAAGAAACTGTCGCTCCCCGACCGGCCTGAAATAATCTCGTTGCTCCGCGCTGACATACCCTGCCCGCGTGAACGTGGCCTTAAATATCCCGAGACCGACCGACTGAGTAATGGTAGTCTCGAACGAGAAGGGTGACCGCCGCGAGCGCGAACTGGTCAACGCGCTCGACGAGGCGGGCTTCGCCGTGATGCGCGCGCCGGCCAGCGGGTCGGCAACCGAGCGGGAGTTACCGGACGTGCTGGCCGGCGACGGCGAGACGTTCTACGCCATCGAAGCCAAATCCAGCGCCGGCGATCCCATCTATCTCGACGGCGAGGAGATCGAAGCGCTGCTCTTCTTCGCGCGCAATTTCGGAGCCAAGCCCCGCATCGGCGTGCGCTTCGACCGCGAGGACTGGTTTTTCTTCCATCCCGGAGACGACAATGTTCACGTGACCGACGGTGGGAATTACCGAGTCAAGAAAGAGACCGCACTGGCACACGGCACCGATTTCGAGGAGTTCACCGGACACAGTAAGAAGGTCACACTCGATCAGGTGGCTTCGGAGTCTGGTCCGGATCAGGCCACGCTGGACGTACTCAACGCCCTCGACCGGGGCGACCTGAGCGTCGAGGACGCCGCCGAGATGCTGTAACTGCGGGCGCTGGGACTTCTTTCGCCGGTGACGAGCGACGAACGTCCGACGGATCTGACCATTTATATCGTGCGTCACCGATAGCTGCTGTAGATGTCTCGACAAAACGACCACGGGGGCGGGACGCTCGACACGCCTCGACGGCGGTTTCTGGCGCTGCTCGGCTCGGGCGCGGTCACCGGACTCGCCGGCTGTAGCACCGGCGAGTCGACCGACGGCGACGCAGGGGGATCGACGGCCGACGGCGGGACGGCCGAACAGACCGACGCGGGGACCCAGACCGACGGCGGGCAAACCGACGACGTGAGCACTGCCGCGACGACCCAGACCGAGGGCGGCCGGTGTACGCCCGGCCACACCGACGGCGAGTCGGCCTGCCAACAGGTCGCCGACGATGTGACGGCGCTCACGGCGTTCGACGTCGCCGGGACGGCCATTCCGATCAGTTTCGACTCGCCCTGTGGCTGGCAGGCGAGTACGGTCTCCCAGAGCGAGGAGTACGCACAGGCAAACGTCACCAGAAGCGAGTTCGGCAGCGAGGGGAACGCCTACGTCGACGTGCAGGTCCGGGCCTACTACGCCGCCGTCGAGGCGAGCTTTCTCGACGAGCAACGCGCCGATGGCAACTACGAGGATATCGAGTACGAGTACGACGGCGAGACCCGGACTGGCCTGCTCTCTTCTGCGTCGTCGGCCGACTACGGCACGCTCGCCAGCGTCGTCGTGCCAGTCGACGACCGGCTCGCCCACGTCGAATTCATCTCGACGTTCGATGTCGGCTCCTGTGATGTCAGTCCTCGACCCGACTACGCCGTCGTCGACGCGATGGTTCGGAGTGTCGGCGCGAACGCCGAGACGACGTTCTCGTTCACGTCCTAAGCCGTCCGGTCTCGCGTTCGCCACACGCTCGCCCGGTCACTCCTGTACGTCGAAATCGTCGATCGCCTTGCCCTCGCGGACGAGACCGTTGCAGACGTAGAATTTCTCCAAACGATCCAGTCGGTCCCAGTCCAGTCCGTCCGGTGGCGATTCCTCGAAGGCCCGGAACTGCTCGAAGACACCCTCGTGGACGAACTTGGCGAACTCGCCACAGTTGTCGCAGGTCCGCTCCAGATGGGACACGTCGAAGGTGCGCGTGACCGTCCCGTCGAGACACTCGACACATCGGTAGGCCTGCTCGGTCATACTCGTCGCTACGGTGCCATCACGGTAGAGACCTCCGTTACCAGTCGTAGTCCTCGTGGACGGCCCGGCCCGCCGCGTTCAGGACTGGGCCGGTCACCTCGGTGATCCCGTCCAGAACCTCGCCCGACCGGACCGTTGGCTCGCCGCCGGTCAAGGCAGCAATCTCGTCGCCGCCGACGCTGTAGACGATGCGAGCAAGCCCAGCGTTGCGCAGCCCACCGGCACACATCGGACACGGCTCCGTACTCGTGTACATCACTGTTTCAGCGCGCTCGTTCGGATCGAGTTCGCGGACGGCCCACAGCGCCAGATCGAGCTCGGGATGCCGGCGGATGTCGTCTTCGGTCACGATCCGGTTCGACGCCTCGGCGACGATTTCGTCGTCGCGGACCAGCACCGAGCCGAATGGTTCGTCGCCCCGGTCGGCCGCCTCGCGGGCGAGTTCGATCGCGCGCTGGACGTGTCGCTCGTCGTCGAACGCGTCGAGGTCGGTCTCGGACATACCGACTGGTCGGCCGCGAAGGACAAAGAAGCCACCTCTCTGCCACACCTTTTTGATCGAAGACGGGACCAGCGGGGGCTATGCACACCTTCCGGGAGGTCGAGACGGCGGCGTACTGCCCGCGAAAGCTCTACTACCGGCGACGGGACGGGCCGCCGGACGTGCCCCAGGGCGTCGGCGACGTGCGGGAACTGGCCTTCGAGTACGACGAACTCCGGTCGGTCGACGCCGCCCTGCTCGCCGCCCCCATCGACGTGTCGCCGGGTACCTACCGCGAGCGACTCGGTCGACTCGCCCGTCGATTCGAGTACTGGGACGCACTGGTCGATCCCCCGCGGCGGGACGTGCTCCTGACCGGTCGGGAGTGTCGCGGCGTTGCCCACAAGGTGCTCGACGATCCCCTCCTTCCCGTGCTCGTCTTCGCTGGTGATCCGCCGGATGAGGGCGTCTGGGAACCCCAGATCGCTCGCCTCGTCGCAGCCGCGAAGGCCCTCTCGTGGGAGCGCGAGCGGCCGGTCGAGCGCGCCGTCGCGGAGTATCCTGCCCACGGTGTCGTCCGCGAGATCGATCTGACGACGCGCCGGAAAGCCACCTACAGGACGGCCGTCCGGGTCGCAGACACCGTCGATGGCCCGCCGTCACGGATCGATTCCGACGCGAAGTGCGCGCCCTGCGAGTACCGCGAGGACTGTGGCACGCGAACCCGCTCGCTGGCGAGCATGCTCGGCGACTGACCGCTCTGCCGTGGTTTTGGCGTCGTCAGTGCTCGGCCAGCCACGCGCGGATCGCCTCGGCCTTCGCGCCCTCGCGGACGATCTCACCGGCGCTGACATCGACGACGGTCGATTCGGTGCCGGCCGTCCGTCCGCCATCGAGGACCACGGCGACGGTGTCGCGGACCGACGCCCCGATCTCCTCGATTTCGAGTGCGCTTGGCTCGCCGCTGACGTTGGCACTGGTCGACGTGATCGGGCCGGCGCGCTCGGCGAGTTCGAGCGCGCGGTCGTGGTCGGGGACTCGGACGCCGACGCGCTCGCGCCCGGCGGTCAGCACGTCGGGCACCATCTCCCGACGCGCCACCAGCACCGTCACCGGGCCGGGGAGAAACTCGCGCATGAACGCCAGTTCTCGCTCGCTCGGCTCGGTGTAGTCGAGCGCGGCGTCGACGCTCGGGACGGCCAGCGAGACGGGCTTCGAGCGGTCCCGGCCCTTCACGTCGAAGACGCGCTCGACGGCGTCGGCATCGAGGGCGTCGGCTGCCAGCCCGTAGACGGTCTCGGTCGGGTAGATCACCAGTTTCCCGTCGGCGATTGCGGCGGCCGCCTGATCGAGGTCGCTCATACTCGCTGGTGCGTGACTGGGCGAAAAAAGCGTGCTGGAACCTACTCGATCGCCGCTTCGATCTCGTCGTAGTCGGGGAAGTCGGGCCACTCGGTGGCAACCCAGGCGTACTCGATCGTCCGTTCGTCGTCGAGAACGAACACCGCGGGGCGTGGCTCCGAGACGCCGGCCATCCCGTCCAGATCGTGGGCGATGCCGTAGGTCTCGGCGACGCCGTTCGCGGGATCGGAATAGAGGACGTAGTCATCGCCCAGCTCGCGCTCGTCGATCAGGCGCTTGTGGGCGTACGGCGTCGAGATGGAGATACCGACGACGGTAGCCGACTCGTGCCACGCTCGCTGTCGAACCTCCTTCCAGGCGTAGGTCGCGGGGAAGGCCCCGTCCATCGGGTGAAAGAGGAGGACGGTCGGGTCGTCGTCGCGCGCGACCAGGTCGGAGAGGGCCACGTCGGACCAGTACTCGTCGGTGACGAGCGGGCGGGTGAAGTCGGGTGCCTGCTCGCCTGCCTCGGGGTGGTCGGCCGGGCCGAGATCCACGATGTCGAAATCGAGGTCCATCAGGCGACACCCCCGTCGTCGCCGTCCCCGTAGGTCCGATCGAGGTACTCGACGATGTTGGCGCTTTCAGACATCGTGACGCCGTGGCGCTCGTCGACGATAGCGGGGACGGTCCGCTTGCCGGTAAGTCGCTTGACGGCGTCGCGTTCGGAGTGCAGCGGTTCGACGAACCGGGATTCGTAGTCGAGACCGTACTCCTGGAGTCGGCGGACGACCCGCTCGCAGAACGGGCAGGCCTGGAGACGGTAGCAGACGATGTCGGTATCGCTCATACGGACTGGCTTTGGGCCGAGTGACCGGTAAGCCCTTCGGGGATTCGACCGACGATCGTCTGGTTGGGCTTATGATAACGCTTAATTCCGGCCCCCTGCAAACCAGTACGTTGATGGCCCTTGATCCGCCTGTTGGAGCCGAGTCGCTGCCAGTCTCGCCGCTACAGGTCGATATTTATGGCTTTGTCGAATTCTCTGATGCCCAGTTCACCGCCATCGGTGCGCTCGTCATTCTCGTTTTGATCGGGTTGTCGGCGTTTTTCTCCTCGTCGGAAATCGCCATGTTCTCGCTGCCAGCCCACCGCGTCGAGGCACTGGTCGAGGACGGCGTGCCCGGTGCGAACACGCTGAAGGAACTCAAAGGCGACCCACACCGCTTGCTCGTCACGATCCTCGTGGGTAACAACCTCGTCAATATCGCGATGTCGTCGATCGCGACGGGGTTGTTCGGCGTCTATCTCCAGCAGGGCCAGGCCGTCGTCGCGGCCACCTTCGGGATCACGGCGCTGGTCCTGCTCTTTGGCGAGAGCGCGCCAAAGAGCTACGCCGTCGAGAACACCGAGTCGTGGGCGCTGCGGATCGCTCGCCCGCTGAAGCTTTCGGAGAAAGTACTGATCCCGTTGATCGTCCTGTTCGACTACCTCACTCGCCTCGTCAACAAGGTCACTGGCGGCCGATCGGCGATCGAGACCTCCTACGTCACCCGCGAGGAGATTCAGGATATCATCGAGACCGGCGAACGTGAGGGCGTGCTCGACGAGGAGGAACGCGAGATGCTCCAGCGCACGCTGCGTTTTAACAACACGATCGCCAAGGAGGTGATGACGCCGCGCCTCGATATGGACGCCATCCCGAAGGACGCGACCGTCGAGGAGGCGATCCAGCAGTGTATCCAGAGCGGGCACGCCCGCGTCCCCGTCTACGAGGGGAGTCTGGACAACGTCATCGGCGTCGCCCACCTCCGTGATCTGGTTCGGGACCGCGATTACAGCGGCGACCGAAACGTCACGCTCGCCGACGTGATCGAGCCAACGCTGCACGTCCCCGAGTCCAAGAACGTCGACGACCTGCTGACGGAGATGCGCAAGGAACGCCTCCACATGGTGATCGTCATCGACGAGTTCGGGACCACCGAGGGACTCGTCACGATGGAGGATCTCACCGAGGAGATCGTCGGCGAGATCCTCGAAGGCGAGGAAGAAGAGCCGATCGAGTTCGTCGGCGACGGCGAGGTCGTCGTCAAAGGCGAGGTCAACATCGAGGAGGTCAACGAGGCACTCGAAGTCGAACTCCCCGAGGGCGAGGAGTTCGAGACGATCGCCGGCTTCATCTTCAACCGCGCCGGCCGCCTCGTCGAGGAGGGCGAACGCATCGAGTTCGACGCCGTCGAGATCACCGTCGAACAGGTCGAGAACACGCGGATCATGAAAGCGCGGCTCCACCGTCTCGAGACCGACGACGAGGACGAGGAAGGCAACGGCGACGCGCCGGAAGAAGCGGCGACCGAGTGACCTCCGGCGTGGGTTCCTGGTCGCCCCTCCCAAGCTACGTTTACATATCTGTTGGCCAGTGCTGTATGATTGAATGTATATTAGGTGTATCCATCTAATTCAGGCCACTCGAACAAAGATTCTTGTACAAAACACCGAAACGTCTGTTTGTTATGTCCGCCGACCCATCCGCCGACGCCGTCCGTGCGACGGCCGACCCAGCACCGATCTACACCAGTACGCGAGTGCCACCCGAAGCAGATCTCGATGATGCTCCAGTGGTTCCGTGGACTCGCACTCCCGAGTAGACGCGTCTCCACTCGTTTTCATACGGAAAGTTGTAGTTGCTTACCGGTGAGCGTCTACCCCGTGCCGACGCTCACCGGTAAATCGCTACAACCGTCCGTATCAGACGAGCGTGACGAGCGA
>Ga0207771_101026_pt1 | contig 13551 bp, 12 predicted proteins | sample A23M2SouthBayCA_2_FD_187731 | JGI IMG/M metagenome (GOLD analysis project Ga0207771, IMG submission 187731) | Aerobic enrichment media microbial communities from Eden Landing Ponds, California, USA - A23 M2 (2) (SPAdes) | ecosystem: Environmental > Aquatic > Marine > Unclassified | place...
CCGGTGGACCGTGACCGTCCTCCGTGCCGGCACACCGGTCGAGGACGGTGAGACGACCTACGGCCAGCAGTCCTTCGAGCAGGACCTGAACGTCGACAACAACGGTGACGAGGTTCAGATCGAACTCGTCGGTGCGGTGCCCGAAATCGAGCAGTACAGCTACGAGCCACGACAGACGTTCGTCGCGGCGACACTCGACCAGCAGGTCGGGGGCAACACGGACGAACTGGCGAACGACAGCGTCCACCACTACACGAGTGAGAGCGAGTCCGCACGCCAGACGATCGATTCGGCCCAGTCGGCGATCGATGCTGCGGGTGGGGATCAGGACGCCCAGAGCACGCTCGACGACGCGATCGCGTTCTACAACAGCGGCAACTTCGAGCAGGCCGAGGATACGGCCAGTCGTGCCCAGAGCGCGGCCGAATCGGCCCAGGAGTCCCAGCAGACGACCCAGACGCTCCTCTACGCTGCCGGTGCGCTTGTCGTGCTCGCACTACTCGGTGGCGGCGCGTACGTCGTCCTCGCCCGGGGCGACGACGACTTCTCGAAGCTGTAGATGCACGTCGTCGTGCCGTTCTCGGCCACCGGGCCGAAGACCCGACTCGCACCCGTGTTGACACCTGACGAGCGCCGCCAGTTCGCGCAGGCGATGCTCGACGATGTTCTCGATGCGCTCACGACTGCCGGCGTCGAACCCGAGGTACTCGCGACCGCGCACATCGATCTCGACCGCGACGTCTCGATCACCGTCGACGACCGTCCGCTGGATCCGGCCGTCAACGACGTGCTCTCGAACACGGACGGACCGGTCGCGATCGTGATGGCCGATCTCGCGCTGGCGACGCCCGCGGCTCTCGCTCGACTCCTCGATGCCGACGGCGACGTGGTGCTCGCCCCGGGCCGTGGCGGTGGGACCAACGCCCTCGTCGCGCGCCACCCCGACTTTCGGGTCGACTATCACGGCGCGTCGATCCGGGACCATCGGGCAATCGCAGCCGAGATCGGGGCCGACGTTGCAGAGATCGACTCCTCTCGACTGGGGACGGACATCGACGCCCCCGAGGACCTGCCGGAGGTGCTCTTGCACAGCGAGGGTCGGGCGGCCGACTGGCTCCGGGCGGCCGGCTTCGAATTGGTCGTCGACGACGGCCGAACCACCGTCGCCCGCTCCTGACTACTGAGTCAGCTTTTTGCCCACGCAGGTCCGAGACGGTGACGTGATTCCCGGCGTCGACGAGTACGGTGTAGATATCGCCATCTCGGACGAGGAGATCGAGCGACTGTTGTCGGTCTCTCCGGCCGACGTGTCGGCCGCGCCGGAACTGTCCTTCGCTCGCAACGTCTTCCTTCCGCTGACCACGGCCTGTCGCTACACCTGCACGTACTGTACGTACTACGACCCGCCCGGACAGGCAGAACTCATGACGCCCGAGGCGATCAGGGAGACCTGTCGACGCGGGGCGGCGGCGGGCTGTACGGAGGCGCTCTTTACGTTCGGTGACGACCCGGACGATCGCTATACCGCCGTTCACGACCAGCTCGACGAATGGGGCCACGACTCGATTCACACCTACCTGCGGGCGGCCTGTGAAATCGCGCTGGAGGAGGGCCTGCTCCCCCACAGCAACCCCGGCGACCAGACCAGAGAGCAGATGGCCGAAGTCGCGGACGTGAACGCTTCGATGGGCGTGATGCTGGAGACCACAGCCGAGGTCCAGGCCCACGGCGGCCCGCGGGCCAAGAACCCGGGCCAGCGGCTCAACACCCTCACGGTCGCGGGCGAACTCGGCGTGCCCTTTACCACCGGCATCCTCGTCGGCATCGGCGAGGACTGGCGGCATCGTGCCGAGAGCATCCTCGCTATCGCCGCGATGCACGAGCGCTACGATCACATTCAGGAGGTGATCGTTCAGCCGGTCGTCGAGAACGAACGCTGGCAGGACGGCTCGCCCGATCTGGCGACGATGCGCCGCGTCACGGCGATGGCTCGTGTCGGTCTCCCGGACGAAGTGTCGGTGCAGGTCCCGCCCAACCTCGCGCCCGCTCGCGACCTCGTGGACTGTGGCATCGACGACCTCGGTGGCGTGTCGCCGGTGACGGTCGATCACATCAACCCCGAGTACGAGTGGCCCGCACTGCGGGAACTGCGCGCCGTCGCCGAGCACGCCGGCGTGCCACTGCGTGAGCGACTCCCGGTGTACGAACGGTTCTTCGAAGACGGTGACTGGGTCTCCGATCCGATCCGCGCGGCGGTCGATCGCGAAGACGACCACGGCGAGCGCTTCCGGGCAGTGCGCGACCGTGGTGACAATCCGGTGCCAGCCGACGATTAAGCGAACTGTGAGAAGACGCGGTGCTCGATCTTGCGGAGGTGTTCACCGACGGTGCCGGCGCTCGCGTCGACGGCCGCAGCGATGTCCGCTTGCGTGGCCGCCCGTGGATTCTCGTAGTAGCCCAGTTCGAGCGCCGCTTCGAGGACGGTCTGCTGGCGCTCGGTGAGGCTGGCGAACAGTTCGTCGCCTTTCGGCGGCCGCTCGCCGGTCTCTAGCAGTTCGATCTCGTAGGCTGCATCGGCCGGCACTGCTTCGGCGAATTCGCTCTCGTCGCCGACGAACGTGATAACCATCCCGCCATCGGGGTGGATCTCGACGGGCATCTCCATCATCACGGGTGACGCCTGTCGGTACTTGAGCATCCGGCGGTTGGCGTCGCTGGGGTCGAACTGGAGGTAGGCGTACCAGCGTCCCTCGGCACCGGTGACGGCGTACTGATGGACGTACTCGCTCGCATCGAGGATCGATTCGTAGTGGGTCTGGTTACCGCGCGCTTCGGCGAGCATCACGCCGGTGCCGTCCGCGAGCAACTCGACGCGGTGGATCGCCTCGCGCGTGATGTCGTCGGCGTCGGCAAGCGCCTGTCCCAGCGGGTGAAACGAGGCGTTTTCTCGTGGGATCGCCCGGACCGTCACGTAGCGCATGAGCGACGGTCGTCACGGCACTTACTTAAATGGACCTCGTCGGAGAGGCACCAGACCGAGACGCGTCCGGGCAGTACTCTCGACTATGACGACCACCGAGGTACCCGGACCGCGTGGCCTGCCAGTGATCGGCAACTCCCATCAGTGGGCCCGCGACCCCTGCGCGTTCCGCGAGCGCTGCGCCAGCGAGTACGGTCCCGTCGTCAACTACGACATGCTGGGCTGGGACACCTACATGCTCACCGACCCCGCCGACATCAAGCGCGTGCTCGAAGATACCGACACCTTCCCGAAACACGAGGACAGCACCGACCAACTCCGTGAATTCCTCGGTCGGGGGCTGTTGACCAGCGAGGGCGACTTCTGGGAGCGCCAGCGCGAGGCCATCCAGCCGGCCTTCTACATGGACCACATCAAGCGCTACGCCGATATCATGATCGCGCAGGCCGCGGCGACCGCCGACCGCTGGACGGCCGGCGGTTCCGTCGACATCCGCAGTGCGATGACTCGCTGTACCCTGGACATCCTCGTCGACTGCATGTTCGGTGCGGCAATCGACCCCGGCGAGCGCGGGCTTTACGACGCCGTCGAGGCCTTTCAGGAACCGCTCACGCCCAGCAAGCAGCCGATCACCTTCTTCGCACCCGATTGGGCACCGATCCCCTTCCTTCGCCGGGCCGACCGCGCGCTCGCCCACATCGACGAGCAGATCCACGACATCGTCGAGACGCGCCGACGAGCGGACGACGACCGCGACGACCTGCTGTCGATGCTGCTGGCCGCCGACACCGCGATGGACGACGAGCAGATCCGCGACGAGATGGTCACGTTCCTCTTCGCCGGCCACGAGACGACCGCCCTCTCGATGACCTACGTCTGGGACCTGCTCTCACGGAACCCCGACGCGGCGGCGCTGCTCCGCGACGAACTCGACGAGACGCTTGATGGCCGTCCGACCATCGAAGACGTGTTCGCCTTCGAGTACACCGAGGCTGTCGTCAAGGAGGCGATGCGCCTGTATCCGCCGGCCCACGACATCCGGCGCTCACCGACGCGGGCCGTCGAGATCGGTGGCTACGAGATCCCCGAGGATTCGCTCGTCACGCTCCCGACGTGGGTGTTGCACCGCGACGAGCGCTTCTGGGACGACCCCGAACAGTTCCGCCCCGAGCGGTTCCTCGGCAGCGACGACCGCCCCGAGTACGCCTATTTCCCCTTCGGTGGCGGCCCACGCCGCTGTATCGGCCAGCAGTTCGCGATGACAGAGGCGCAACTGATCCTGGCGACCATCGCACAGGAGTGGCGACTCGAACGCGAGTACGGTGCCCTCGACGTGACCGCCGCGGTGACGCTCCAGCCCGGTCACGACATGCCGATGACGCCGCTGGAGCGATAGACGATCTGCCGGCTTCGCTCGATAGCGAGTGAGACACAGCAATCTCTCGGTTGCACTCACGGAGAGTGATACTGCCGGCTGTAACTTCGTGAACGGATTCGCCACCCAGAGGTGGCGAAATCGTTCACAGATTTAGAGCCGGTAGTATGACCCTGACAGGTACTGAACACTCTCGGCTCGCTCGCCCGTTCGAACCACGCGCCGAGCGACAGCACACGCCGGCTGAAATGCTGTTCACCAGTACGACAGTACATTGATTACAGTAGCACTCGAATTTCAGGATATGCCCCTCAGCATCGACGACTTCGAATCAGGAGAGCTGCCCTCGGGACCGAGTGTCCCTGAACAGGTGATCAGATACCTGCTTTCCAACAGTGACCAGGCATTCACCCGTGCCGAGATAGCGAGTGCAATCGAGGAAGCGCCGAACACAGTCGGGACTGCGCTCTCACGGCTCAAGGATCGAGAGCTCGTCCGTCACAAGGGCGAATACTGGGCCATCACAGACGACAGAGAGCGGGTCACCGCAGCCTACGATCTCCACACTGCGAGCGAACAATTAGATGCGGAAGATGGAGGCATCGACGCCGAAGCGTGGGACAGTAGCGCTCCCGAAACGGCCCACCCCAGCGAACGCGATGGAGACGAGTGAGCGATGCGCCCCGAACGTGGCGACATCGTTCGCAGCGCAGATCCGTTCAAACTCGGCACGGACAAACAGCGCCCCTGGATCATCATCAGTAACGCCGATCATCCCTTTGATGGCGAGCAGTACGTTGCAACCGCGATCTCGACAACGGAATACACTGACTCGATCGCTCTCGACCCAGATATCTGGGAAGTCGGTGGGGTTCCTGTGGAATCGTTCGTTTCTCCCTGGGCAATTCACTCACCACGAACAGAGGACATGATCGCTTGGCAGGGCCGTGTGACGGATTCGTTCGTCGACCATGTCGTCGATCAACTCGAATCGTACCTGTAGTGATCGGCAGCATCGGCACCCAGAGAACAGCCGTCGGCGAGGGCGACAGGCCAGACACTCGGTTCGCCGATCCCGATCAGTCCAGTAACGGCGTCCCGTCGGCTTGCGGTCCGAGCGTCGGGCCGATCGGCGACTCGTCGGGGTCGATCCGACGGCGCTGTCGGTAATCGGTCGATCGCTCGACCGGCACGCGGCCGACGGCGGTGATCATGTCGACGTACTCCTGAAACGTTCGCATCTCGCCGTAGTCGCCGCCGGCGCGCTTGGTGATCTCTTCGGAGAGGATCGTTCCCATGAAGTCGTCGGCCCCGCAGGTCAGCATCTTCAGGCCCTTGGCGTCGCCGTATTTGACCCACGAGGTCTGGATGTGTTCGACGTTGTCGAGAAAGAGGCGCGCGACGGCCACGAGGAGTTCGTCCTCGGCGTCGGTCGCGCCGCCGGTGACCATGCCTTCCTCGTACAGCGGCGTCGATTCGTGGACAAAGGAGAGCGGGACGAACTCCGTGATCGCGCCGGTGCGGTCCTGTAGCTCACGAATGCGCTGGAGATGACGCGCTCGGTGGGCCTCGTTGTCGACGTGGCCATACATCATCGTCGAGGTCACGTCCAGCCCGACGGTGGCGGCCGCCTCCATGGCATCGAGCCACTCGTCGGTCCCGATCTTGCCCGGGCAGATCACGTCTCGCACCTCGTCGACCAGAATCTCCGCGGCCGTGCCGGGCACGCTATCCAGCCCCGCGTCTTTGAGTCGACCGTACACTTCTTCGTACTCCCAATCGGTGCCCCGGCGAGCGTGATAGGCCTCCTCGGGCGTCATCGAGTGGAGGTGGACGCCGCCGACGCTCATGGCGTTTATCTGTTCCGTGTAAGTCCCCGGATCGGTGTCGTACTCGGCGGGTGGCCGGTAGTTCAGATCACCACGGTCGCTCGATTCGAGGATTTCGCGGTGTTCGTCGTCCAGCGCGAAGGCGGGGTGTAGCCCTGAGACGGAGGTCACTTCGTAGATCCCCATCTCGACGGCGTCGGCGACGATCTCACGGGACTCGCTCGGGGTCTTGGTGAAGCCGCCGTGGTCGCCCTGGTACTCGCTGCGGAACTGCTCGGAGCGATCCTTGAAGTTGCAGAACAGACAGCCCGTGTTACAGGCCGTCGTCACGTTGTTGTTGCAATTCGCGACGAAGGTGACTTCCTCGCCGACGGTCTCGGCCCGCCGGCGGTCGGCGGCTTCGAGCACCTGCTCTTTGCGCAGCCCATCGATCCCCTCGCGGTCGGTCCCAGTCGTCAGCAGTTCGATGGCGTCGTCGACCGACAACCGGGTGCCGTCGCGGGCCTTCGTCAGCGCGTTCTCGAAGGACTGGTCCGTCTCGGGACGGTGCTCGAAGTCGAACTCGCCCCGGGGGACGTTCGCTGCGGCATCGAAGGCGTCCGGCATCGTCTACCGATCGGTCTATGGGAGCAAAAGGGTGGCGCAACCGGGTGCTCTGACCAGTATCTAGCCGGGGATGATCCCGACGATCACGCCCGTCGTCTCCAGAACGACCCAGACGACGAACGCGGCGTAGGCGACGAGCAGGGAGTAGGCTTCGCCGGTGGTCATCACCATGTCGGTTCTGAGGGCGGTAAACAGCATCAGCGTCGCCAGCGTTAAGATGGCGAACATCGGGACGGCCATCTCGAAGTCGATGACGGCCTCGCCGACGATGAGCACGCCCACGGGGATGGCGACGAGCAGGTCGAACGTGTTCGACCCCAGCACGTTACCAAGCGAGGCGACGGCTCTGTCGTCCTGTGCCGAGCGGACGCTGACGAGCGTGTCGGGGAGACTCGTCGCCCCGGCGATGATCGTCACGCCCATGATGAACTCCGGGACGCCCAGTGCCCCACCGATCTCGCCGACCGCTTCGACGAGGTAGTGGACGGCCACGAGGATGACGAGCAGGCCGGCGAGCAAGAAGCCCCATTGCCGGCGCACGTCGATGCCGTCGGCCGCGCTCGGGTCGGCCTCGTAATCGCTCGTGTCCTGAAACTGGATGAAGACGTACAGGCCGTACATTCCGATGGGGATCAGCGCCAGCGGGCGCGTGATGGTGCCCATCAGGGTCGATCCCTCGACGGGATAGTAGATCACTGCCATCGCAAAGGTAATCACCAGCACCGACACCGAGAGCATGTAGAACTGGGCTTCCTTGTACACCAGCGCCCGATTGGACTCCATCTCGCCGTCCTTGGCGATGCCCGCCACCGCCGGGATCACGAGGATGTTGAAGATCGCCGAGCCGACGATCGCACCGACACCCAGCGAGAGCGACCCCTGCAACGCCGCGGCGACGACACTCGCCAGTTCGGGGAAACTGGACCCGATCGCGGCGACGACCGCCCCCTGCACGATCAGGGGCAGCCCGTAGTACGTCGACAGCTGGTCGCTGGCTCCTTCGAGCCAGTCGCTGCCCTTCCAGATCGCCACCGTCGTGACGAGGACGATCCCGATGTCGACCGGTGAAACCCCACTCATTGGGCGGGGTCTCGCCGCGTTCGCTGTTAGGTGTTTGGATCTCCTCATACTGCCGGCTGTACGTCTGTGAAGAACGTCGCAACCTCGGGATCGCGACTATCTTGAAACAGTGACAGCCGGCAGTATCTCAACAGACCGCTGGACGACGAGAGCGAGGCGAGGGCCGTCAGTGCGCTGTCGCCACTCCGTCTCTCTCGCATATCGTTTCAGCCCGAAGTGCAAACGTCTATGTCCAGTCCCCGAGTATCCGGCCAGTAATGACGAGCGTCAAGGAGTTCCGTGTCGACGAGCCGGCCACCGCCGACGACTTCGGCCGTGGCGCGTTCGTGTTCACCGACGATTACTCCGTCTTCGACTGGGGGAAGATGCCCGACCAGATCCCCGACAAGGGGGCGTCGCTGTGTACGATGGGCGCGTTCAACTTCGAACTGCTGGAGACCAACGACATCCCGACTCACTACGAAGGGGTCGTCGTGGAAGGTGAGCAGATGGACCTCGCTGACGCCATCGACGACGGCGTCGCGCCCGACGAGATGGCGATCGCCCTCACGCAAGTCCCGGATCTGCCCTTCGAAGGCGGCAGCTACGACTACGACGCCTTCCACGCCGAGGCCGACGAGAACTATCTCATCCCGCTCGAAATCGTCTTCCGCAATCGCGTTGGCGTCGGCTCGTCGCTGCGCAAACGCACCGACCCGGCCGACCACGGTCTGGACTTCGAGTCGTGGCCCGACGAGGTCGTCGATCTCGCCGACCCGATCGTCGAGTTCTCGACGAAGTACGAGGAACAGGATCGCTATCTGAGCCGCGCGGAAGCCGACGAGATCGCCGGCATCGCCGACATCGGCAGGCTGGACGAACTCGCTCGCGCGGTCAACCACGTTATCACTGAACAGGCCGCTGACGCCGACCTCGTCCACGAGGACGGCAAGATCGAGTGTTGCTACTATCAGGGCGAGATTCACGTCGCCGACGTGGTCGGTACCTTCGACGAGAACCGCTTTTCCTACGACGGCCAGCAGGTCTCGAAGGAGGTCATCCGCCAGTACCACAAGCGCACGCAGCCCGAGTGGGTCGACGCCGTCAGCGCCGCGAAGACTGACGCCGACGAGACGGGGGTCGCAGACTGGAAGTCACTGTGCGAGATCGAGCCGACACCGCTCGACGAGCACGTCATCCGTACCGCTCGCGACCTCTACTGTGCCGGGACGAACGCCTACGTCGGCCGCGACGTGTTCGACGCACCGACTCTCGCCGACGCGGTCGCGACCGTCCGCGACCTCTAGAATAGATCGATACCGCTTCGTACTGACTCTCGTCGCTGTTCGCCTGGTCGACCCCACTCCGCCGTGCGGTCGATTCGGTATCGATCGACAGCAATCCGTCTCAGTCGTCGGCCTGCGCGCCGTCCTCGTCGCCCGCGACGATCTCACCGAGTCCGTCGATCGGTCGATCGGGGTTCTCCCGATCCAGCTGTCGCGGTGCGCCGAGCTGCGCGTCGACCTCGTCGGGATCGCGCAGCTTCGTCCGGCCGCGGTGGACCGTCACGTCGTCGTTGAGGTGGAGCTTGATCGCTTCGATCAGTGCCTCGGCTTCGAGTGGCTGGCCGATCTGCTGGAGTTGCTCCTCTTCGGCGTCGTCGGGGACGTTGAACGCCCGCTGGGTAATGATCGGTCCCTGATCGAGATCAGTCGTCACGTAGTGTGCGGTGACGCCGGCGATCCGAACACCCTCCTCGATGGCCTGCATGTACGCCGAGGCTCCTGGGAAGGCTGGCAGTAGCGACGGGTGGACGTTGATGATCCGGCTCTCGTAGCGAAACACCACGTCGGGGCTAAGGATCCGCATGTAGCGAGCCAACACGATCAGGTCGGCGTTGTATTCCGAAAGCAACTCCAGTAGCTCTTCCTCGTCGGGTGTTCCCTTCTCGTCGCCGATGTCGTGGAACGGCACGTCGTATTTCTCAGCAAGTGGCTGCAGGTCGGGGTGGTTCCCGATCACCACGTCGATATCCGCGCCGAGGTTGCCGCTGGCCCACGACTCGAACAGCGCTTCGAGACAGTGACTCTCCTTGGTTACGAGGACGGCGATCGACTGGGTCTCTCTGTCGGCGGGGAACCGGACCTGCACGTCGACGCCCAGTTCGTCACCGAGAGCGTGAAGGTCTTCCCGAAGCTTCGTCTCCGTACAGACCATGCCAGCGGTGTCGACGTGCATCGTCATGCGGAACACGCCTTCACGGACCGCCTGATCCAGGTCCTCGATGTTGATGCTTCGCTCGAACAGCAGGGTGGTGACTTCGGCGATCAGACCGGTATCGTCGTCGCCGACGACGGTGATCTCGGTCAGGTCTCGCGTCACGTCCACCACTCCGTGACGATGTCCCTTCTCATTGCACTCTCGTCCGTTGCGCCACTCTAAAAGCCTTCGTGTTGTCTACCCACGTCCCCACGCCGCCCGCTCGATACCTCGTTGACTATTGCATAATATATGTCGTAAAAAGACGAAATTATATATGTGGGGACGGAACCACCCCAGTGCGTAGATGCGACGATGGCCCTCTCTCGTGATCGTATTCGCCGCGATTGTGACGATCCTGGCGGTCCCAGCCGCTGCAGCCGGAAATCAACCGCCCAAGGCAGCGGCCGGTCTCGACCAGTCTGTTACCGCCGGCACGACGGTCTTTCTCGATGCCGGTGGCTCTTCGGACCCCGACGGCCAGGTCACCGCGACCGAGTGGTCGCTCCGGGCACCGAACGGCTCGACATTGACACCGTCCTGTCACACGTGTACGGCTCCGACGTTCACGCCCAACGCGACCGGCCGCTGGGCCGTCACCGTCACCGTGACCGACGACGACGGTGCGACCGCCTCGGATACGCTGTACGTCGCCGTCGGCGAATCCCGCGGCCCGACTATCACGATGGGTGCTCCGAAGACGACGACTCCCGACACGTCGACGCCGATCGTCGTCGAGACCGCCACCGAGGAGCGCGCCCTCCGCCGTGTCGAGGTGTTCCACGACGGCTCACGTGTCGACCGCTTCGACGTGTCCGGTAACAGTAGCTCTGTCACGGCGACACAGACGTTCGACGCACTCGGCTCGAAAGAACTGCTCGCCGTCGCTACCGACGAGAAGGGCTACGTCACCACCAAGACGATGACGATCCAGGTCGTGTCGAACAGCGCCGCCGGCAGTGGCGGTACTGGCGGATCGACTGGCACCAACTCCTTCGGCGACGACGGAAACGACTGTAACGTGTTCCGTGTTGGGGATGACACCCATCTCAATGGTAATTGCGAGCGTGACAGAGTCCTCACGATGCCTGATGGGGAACGTCGACTCGTTGACGCGAACAGAGATGGTAAGCTTACCATGCGTGTCGCTCACCCCGACTTGAAGGATGGGTCAGGGAAAGCGATTATCGGAGAACATGTTGATACTAACGAGTACAGTACTGGCAATCAAAACGATGGTATCAAAGAAGTGGACTTCACTGCTGTGAGAGGGTCAGTTTCCGACAGCTTTGTTCAAGATCATAATAGAGAAAAGAAATTAGAAAAGACCATACAAGACATTTCGGATTCAAATATCGAGGATAACGAAGAGACATTCGAACGTAGTGCGTCCACTGTAGGTCCATCAGACAGTTCTGACGATTCATCTGATTCGGGTGACTCGTCGGATTACAACGATCCGTTCAACGGCAATCAGCATGCGGAGGGAACGTCTCCACCATCCGATACTGGCGGTAGCAGTTCAAGTGGCGCTGAATCGTCCACCGACAGTGATTCGACCGACTCCGGGATGTCGGGTGGTCACAGTGGTCCGCTCGGTCCGGATTCTTCTTTACAGAGTTCGTCCCCGCCACAAAGTGACGATGGTCTGATTACAGATAGCGAAGAGGCGATGTCCGACGATTCGAGTGATTCAGAGTCGTCTTCTGGCAACGGTTCGAGCGACTCTGGAACGTCGGGCGGCAACAAAGAGCCGATAGGTCCGGGGGCACCGGGATCACATTGGTGATCTGCCTCGCTGACACTCACTGGAACATTCGCCTCGTGTCTCTGACGGTCGTAACTGGATTCAAGACATAGTACACAACAAATAAAAATTAACATATAAAAAGAACATATGAAAACAATGATATCAACACACTTGTTCCGCTCACGGAACATGGTCTTGACCGTTCTCTCCGTCCTCCTCTTGCTGAGCGCCGGATGCAACGGTCTCGGTGTGGGAGAGACAGAGATCGATACGAGTGACCGATCACCGGAGTCGTCCGGTACACAGGCGCACACGTCGACAGTGACAACCATGCCAACATCAACCGCAACGCCGACCCCCGATCCCGAGGCGACTGACCTGCGGCAAATCGAGGTCCAGAGCGTCGGCTCGGAGTTGTACACGACCAACACGCGTGGCGAGATCGACCGTGGCGATCCACGCAACAATCAGGGGTACTACGAACCGGTCACGTTCCGCGCGCAGGCGAATGATACGATCACTGTCTCCATGCGCGGCATCCGTGGCGATCCGTCTCTCGAACTGCGCGCGCCAAACGGGACCGTGCTCGAAACGGACGACGACGGTGGTGTTGGTGAGACAGCCACGATTGACGAAGAAACGGTGCCAACGACGGGGCGCTACACGATCATCGCCGCTGGTTCTGCGGAGCGCCAGCCCTCGACGTTCGAGTATCTCCTCCGCGTCAACCGAGCGCCCCGGGAGAGCGAGACCCAGACAGCAACGCCCACGCCAACCTCGCCTCAGAACGACAGTGGAGATATATTTATGGCCGGTAACGCTACTACGTGGAACGAGACCGAGCAATACACCAATTTTGCCTACGATTTCGGCACGATCGCACAGGATGAACACACTGACGTAGAGCAATTGGTGATGGTCAATCCCGAGCAGGATTACGTTGTCCTCACGCTGATTGACGGTCCGCACTATAATGCCAGCCAGCGACAACTTTTCGTCGGGAGTCTCGCGTACACCAACGTCAACGTCTACGAGGGATATGTCCACGACGAAATCGGGGTTGTCAACGACTCCTGGGCTCCCGATCGAGTGTACATCCGATTTGTCACACCCGAAAAACGTGGCGTCTACCGGATCACAGCGCTCACAAAGCGTGCTGCGCTTATGAATATAAGCAAAAACGACACTAGACATCGGATTGGTCCTAGCATCGATGATTACTTTTTCAGGAAGCACGTCGGACCAGCGAGCAGCCTGTATGCTGATGCATACCAGACTGTTGAGAATCTGAGCGACTATCCCGGCATCGACCGCGAGAGCGAGGTGACGGTGCCGCCACTGACGCATGCCAACATCACCAACACGACGAACCGGACCATCCCGAACAACACGAGCGACTGACCTGAGTCTACCAGCCAGCGAAATCGAGCGGTCCGGCGCGGTGTCGTTCTGCCCTGGACGACTGCGACCGTGATCGCTCGGTTCGCGATAGAACACAAGCGTTTTCTCCGGTCCCCACCGTCGATTCATCAATGACTGACTACACCGCGACCGTGACGGTCAGGCTCAAACGGGGCGTTCTCGACCCCGAGGCCGAGACGACGAAGCGTGCCCTCGACCGGCTCGGGTTCGAACTCGATGCGCTGCGTTCGACCGACCGATTCGAGATCGATCTGGATGCAGCGAGTGAGGA
>Ga0207771_101027_pt1 | contig 13534 bp, 13 predicted proteins | sample A23M2SouthBayCA_2_FD_187731 | JGI IMG/M metagenome (GOLD analysis project Ga0207771, IMG submission 187731) | Aerobic enrichment media microbial communities from Eden Landing Ponds, California, USA - A23 M2 (2) (SPAdes) | ecosystem: Environmental > Aquatic > Marine > Unclassified | place...
AGGACGCCCGTCAGCGTCAACAGTGGCATGCTCACGCCGTCCAGTCCGACAGAGTACTGGAGCGTGTAGCCGCCCAGTTCGATCCAGTCGATCGACTGACGGAACGCAACGGTTTCGGGCGAGAGCAAGGCGTTCCCGACGCCCTGGTACTCCGTGAGATAGACGTAGTACATCCACACCGAACCGACGAGTGGGATCGTACTCACGGCAGTCGCGAACTTCGCGGCGTGCTCGTCGTCGACGAGGAAGGTCGCGATGGCACCGAGCAGCGTCACGGCGAGCAGTGCGGCGACGGCCACCATCTAGAACCACCCCCCCGTGATGCCGAAGACGACCAGCAACACGACCAGCGCCACCGTGATGAAGAAGGCGTAGTTGCTGACGACACCAGTCTGGATCTTGCGGACGCGAGCGCCCGAGAACAGACTGACGCTGCTGATTCCGTTGACGACCCCGTCGACCACGCCCTGGTCGAACTTGTCCGCGGCCCGTGAGATCGGGTAGGTGAACCCGGTCGCGAGCCAGACCTGATACTCGTCCTGGTAGTAGTTGTGCATGAGCAGCGTCTTGATCGAGCCGAGTTTGTTCGTGTGTTCGACCGGTTCCGGTACCTTGTACAGCGAGCGTGCAGCGAGCACGCCACCGACTGCGAGCGCGAGCGAGAGCACGGCGGAGACGATCAGCGTCGCATCCGCCCCCAGACCGGGTATCTCACCCACGAGGACGTGCGCCGGACCATCGTGAAGGAGTCCTTCGTAGTGGTGATAGCCGGTCGCGAGCGCTTCCCAACCGGAGCCGTCCGTACCCGCAAGCCACTTGTGCAGGAAGTCGATCTCCGGGCCGAGTAGCTTCTTGACCGGGGCCATGTTGATGAACCCGATCGTCGTCGCGAGGATGCCGAGCACTGCGAGTGGCCCTTTGACGTTCCAGCGAACGCCGTGGGGCTTGCGTGCTGTCTCGGTCCGTGGCTCGCCGTGGAAGGTCAGATACACCATCCGGAAGGTGTAGAAGCCGGTGAAGAACACGGCCAGCAGCCCCATCGCGTACGCGGCGAGGAAGACGAGACCGAGGCCACCGTCAGTGCCCAGTCCGTGGATCAGTGCCTCGTACAGCACTTCGTCCTTGGACCAGAAGCCGGCAAACGGAACGATGCCCGCGAGCGCGAGCGAACCGGCGAGGAACGACCAGTAGGTGACGGGCATCTTCTCTTTGAGTCCGCCCATCTCCCACATATTCTCCTCGTGGTGCATCGCGATGATGACCGCACCGGCACCGAGGAACAGGAGGGCCTTGAACACGGCGTGGGTCGTCAGGTGGAACACCGCGGCGATGTAGCCACCCGAGCCAAGCGCGAGCATCATATAGCCGTACTGTGAGATCGTCGAGTACGCGAGCACCTGCTTGAGTTCCTGCTTGACGACGCCCATCGTCGCCGCGAACAGGGCGGTGAAACCACCGACGAGTGCGATGACGGCCATCGTCGTCGGGGTGAGCGCGTAGAAGCCGTACATCCGGGCGACGAGGTAGACACCGGCCGCGACCATCGTCGCCGCGTGGATCAGCGCCGAAACTGGCGTCGGGCCTTCCATCGCGTCGGGCAGCCACGTGTGCAGCGGGAACTGCGCCGACTTACCCATCACACCGCCCAGCACGAGCAGTCCGAGAATGGTAAACCACGTCTGGGCGTCGAAGCCGAAGGTGTTGATCCCCTCGGTCGCACCGTCCATGATAGCGTGTTCGGCCAGCACCGGGAAGGACTCCGCACCGGCGAACGCGCCCGGCGTCTGGGTCGCGCCCGCGAATGTGACGAAGATACCGACGACGCCGATCAGGAAGAAGTAGTCACCGAAGCGGGTGACCAGGAACGCCTTCTTGGCCGCACTCGGCGGACCGTCCTGTCGGAAGTGGAACCCGATCAGGAGATACGAGCACAGCCCGACGAGTTCGAAGAACATGAACGCCATCAGGATGTTGTCGGCGAAGACGAACCCGAGCATACTCGCCGTGAACAGGCCGAGACCGGCGTAGTAGCGCGGAAGGCCAGTCTCGCCCTCGTCGTTCATGTAGCCCAGTGAGAAGATGTGGACCAGCAGGGCGATAAAGGAGACGATCAGCAACATGAGCGCCGTGAGCGGGTCGATCAGGATGCCGAGATGGAGTTCGAACGTGTCCAGCCCGGCCGTGAACGTGTACAGCGCTTCGTTGTAGGTCTCACCGCCGGCGACGGTCACCGCGACCCACGCCGAAATGATGAGCGAGCCTGCCGTCGCTGCGATACCGGCGAACGCTCCTTTCTTCGGGAGATACTGCCCGCCGAACAGCGCGACGAGGAACGATACGAACGGAAGCAGCGCGATCGCGGGAGCGAAGTCAAATGCACCTGCCATAGTTACCACCTCATTGTCGTCGCTTCAGTGACATCGATATCCGTGAAGTTGCGGTACAACACGAGGATGATTCCCAATCCCACGGCGACCTCTGCGGCGGCCAGCGCCATCAGAAACAGGCTAAAGACCTGTCCAGTGAGGTTGCCATACTGGAAAGAGAAGGCCACCAGATTGATGTTGGCTGCGTTGAGTATCAGTTCCACGGACATCAGGAAAATCAACGCGTTCCGTCGGGTGAGCACGCCGAAGACCCCGATACAGAAGACTGCTGCCGAGAGCAGCAGATAGTACTCTGTCGGAATCATCGTTTCTCTTCCTCCTGCTCATCCCGCTTTGCGAGCATCAGTGAGCCATCCAGCGCGGCGTCAAGCACGACGGCAATGAGGATGAACGACACGAGAAAACCCTCACTGACGACGTGCAAACCGTCGGAAGTGATCAGTGCTGGATCGATGTTAAACATCGCCGCACCGATGCTCTTCATGATCGCCGCGTTCTCGCCGAAGCCAGCGGGATCGGGCAGTTCAGCGCCGAGGAACACGGCAGCGAGCACGCCGAACAGTGCAAGTGCGGCGACACCCGGCCACAGCGACGTCCCGGTCTTGAGTGCTGGTCGACTCATATACCCACCTCGACAGTGCTCTCGTCTTTGCGCGTGAGCATCACCGCGAACGTGATCAGGATCAGAACCCCGCCAACGTAGACGAGGATCTGCATCGCGGCGACGAACTCGGCTCTGAGCATGACGTAGTGGACCGCGACGCTGATGAGCGCCACGCCCAGTAACAGCGCCGAGTGCCAGACGTCGCGGACGAGCACGACGCCCCAACTGCTCGCAACCGTGACGGCCGCGAACAGCACGAACGCTATTGTCTCGTACAGTCCTATCATTGTTTGACTCTCTTGCCGGCGCGCTTTTGAAGATTCCTCTTTCGTCTCGTCACGAAGCAACCGTTTTGGTACCCTAACCGACAACTACCAGCAATTAGTTCCGGTTAGTGCACGCGAACGGCGAAACTGCTCCGCGAGCACCGCCGCCCAGTCGAAAATGACAGTTGAAATGTACGACGGGCGCGACCGAAATCTGCGGCTTCGAAGACCGTCCTGAAGCGACCGCCACCCTCACCAGTACCTGCTCGATATGACTATCTCTTGTGGCGGTCGCGCGGCTCGCACCGCTCGCGACCATTGCGCAAAAACGTGGTTCTACTGAGCGGAGTGAACCAGAGCTCGATAGACGAGCGAAGCAAGTCTATCGGTGGCGAAAAAGAACGACCACACACTTCGTTCGCGTTCGAAGAACCGCGGCGCGTTGCACCGCGGATGGCAAAATTTGTTACTGATAGTCGACTTCGCCCTCGCCTTCGCCAATCCGACGCCACCTTTTTCAGCGTCGGGTTCGCTCCCGCTGGTCGCGAACCACTCCTCGAAAAACGTGGTCCACGCGAGCGAAGCGAGTGTGGGCTTGGGAGAGCTTGCTCTCCCGGTGGCGAAAAACGGAACCTCACTCCGTTCGGTTCCGCGAACCGTCGACGCAGTCGCCGGATGCTTATTGATAGTCGACTTCGCCCTCGCCTTCGCCAATCCACGCACCGCGATCGGGTTCTCGGGATTCCAGTGGGTCGATGTCCTTGTACCACGGGACGTTTTTCAGCTGTTCTTTGTTGTAGGCGAACTCGTCTTTGGTGTCGGCCGTGAACTCGAAGTTCTGCGTGAGCAGGATGGCGTCGACCGGACAGACCTCCTCACACAGACGGCAGTAGATACACTGGCCGATGTGGAGGTTGTACTGTTCCCCGTTTCGCTTGTCGTCCGTGACGATCTGAATCGTGTTGTTCGGACAGACGTTCTCACACTGCCGGCACCAGATACAGCGTTCCTGGCTGAACTTGTGAACACCGCGGAAACGCGGACTCACTTCTGGGGCAGTGTCGGGGTACTCAACCGTAAAGGTCTCCCCGTCCAGTGCGTGCTTCATCGTCGTCGCCATCGATTTCAGGATTCCGATCATGCGTGGTCACCTCCGGTAGTCGCGTTGGTCGTCATCAGACGATCACCCCGACGATCACGGCCGTCAGGAGCAGGTTCGCGAAGGAAAGCACGAGCATGCCCTTCCAGCCGATCTCGATAAGCTGGTCGATCCTGACACGAGGCACCGCAGAGCGGGCCCACTGCGTGAACAGGAAGACGCCCCAGATCTTGATGAGGAACCAGATCAGTCCCGGCAGGACCGGCCCGGCCGGGCCACCGAGGAAGATCGTGGCGATGATCGCCCCACCCAGGAAGATGTGGATGAACTCTCCGAGGTACATCAGGACGAAATACACTGAAGAGTACTCCGTCTGGTACCCGGCGACGATCTCGGTCGGTGCTTCCGGGATATCGAACGGGTTCCGGCCGACCTCAGCGAGGTTCGCGATCAGGAACAGGACGAATGCGAACGGGTTCACGAAGGCGTACCACGAGGGGATCGCCAGTCCACCGAGATTGATCAGCGTCTCGGACTGGGCGGCCACGATACCACTCGTCTGGAGCGTGCCCGCGAACAGCACGACGGACATGCCAGTCAGGATGAGCGGGATCTCGTAGGCGAGATTCTGGGCGACCGCGCGAAGCCCGCCGAGGAACGAGTACTTGTTGTTCGACGCGTAGCCAGCCATCACGAGACCGATCGAGGCCATCGACGCCGTCGCGAAGACGTACGCCAGCCCCGTCTCGGGATCAGCGACCTGAAAGTTGATGCCCAGCAGCGACCCCATCGGGATCACCGCGAAGCCAAAGAGCGCCGACGCGGCGAGCACGAGCGGTGCGAGGTCCCAGGCCGGGCGGTCGACGCCCTCTGGAACGATCAGTTCCTTCGAGAGGAGTCGCAGTGCGTCGGCTGGGATAATAAGTAACCCGGCCGGGCCGACCCGATTGATCGCGATCCGGTCGGTGAAGGCGGCGGTGATCTTTCGCTTGGCCCAGATGACGAGTGCTGTCTGGGTCAACATGAGCGAACCGACGATCGCACCGGCCAGGATCGCCGCGACGATGAACGTCAGTTGCGCGTCGCCGCTGACGCCCGGAATGGCATCGAGTAGGCCGGCGATGAAGTCCGGCAGCGGTGTCTGTGACTGCATTACCGGTCGACCTCCCCGAGCACGATGTCGAGGCTGCCAAGCGACGCGATCATGTCGGGCACGTACTCGCCTTCGGACATCGTCGCGAGCGAGTGGAGATTACTGAAGCACGGACTGCGGATCTTGAAGCGTGCGGGCTTGTCGGTACCGTCCGAGCGAATGTAGATGCCCAGTTCACCTTTCGCACCTTCGACGGCGCGATAGATCTCGCGGTCCGGGTCCGGACGTAGCGTTCGGGGGACGTTAGCCTGAATCTCGCGGTCGTCTTCGGGCCACTCTTCGAGCAGGTCGATACACTGCTCGATGATGCGAGCGGACTCCTCGAGCTCTCGGAGTCGAACGAGCACGCGCGAGAAGTTGTCGCAGCCGTCCTCGGTGACGACGTTCCAATCGAGTTCGTCGTAGTAGCCATAGGGGTCGTCACGACGGAGGTCGTAATCGACGCCGGAACCGCGTGCGACCGGGCCGGTACAGCCGAACTCCTTGGCCTTCTCGGGGGTGAGGACACCGGTGTCGACACACCGCATCTGGAAGATCTCGTTGCCCGTCACCAGGTCGTGATACTCTTCGAGTTTGCCCGGCAGTTCGTCGAGCATGTCGCGGACCTTCTCGAAGAACTCTTCGCGTGGCTCGGGCAGGTCCCACGCCACGCCACCCAGGCGCAGGTAATTGAACATCAGACGCTGCCCGGTGAGGTCTTCGAGGATGCTCTGGACGACCTCGCGGTCGCGGAACGCGTACTGGAAGACGGCGGTGAAGTCGCCGAACACGTCCAGTGCGAACGTCCCCATCGCGAGCGCGTGGGAGGCGATCCGGCACAGTTCCGCGGACATCGTGCGGATGACCTGTGCGTACTCGGGCACCTCGATGTCGGCGAGGTCCTCTGCCGCACGTGCGTACGCCCACTCGTTGAGGATGCCGGCCGAGACGTAGTCCCACCGGTCGGGGTAGGGCATGATCTGGTGGCGATACGTCCCCTGCTGGCACATCTGCTCCTCACAGCGATGCAGATAGCCGATGTCTGGCTCGATGTCGGCGATCTGCTCGCCGTCGAGCGTCGTCTTGACGTGGAGCACACCGTGGGTCGCCGGATGGTGCGGGCCGATGTTGACGAACATCGTGTCCGGGTCGTCGGGACTGCGCTTGTCGTCCTGTAGCGGATTGGCGTGCTCTCGAAGGGTGACGATCTGTGGCTTCTCCTGATTGTAGTCCAGCGAGAGGGGATGGCCCTGCCAGGTCTCGGGGAGGAGAATCCGGCGCAGGTCCGGGTGCTCCTCGTAGTCGATGCCGACGAGGTCGTAGGCCTCGCGCTCGTGCCACGCAGCGGTCTCGTACACCGGCTGTGCGGTCTGGTTGTGCGGATCGTCACGCGGCGACGGGACGACGACGCTGACCTCCTGGGTCGGGTCGTCGTACTTTTTCAGGTGGTAGATCGACTCGTAGCGGTCCTGGTACTCCTGTGCCGTGACACAGGAACAGAAGTCGAAGCCCGCTTCGGTCTTGAGCGTCGAGAGGACCGCCTGCACGTCGTCGGGTCGGATGACGAACCCCTCGGCGTTGACGTGACTCTCGCGACCGATGACCGAGTCACCGAGCAGCGCCTCGATCTGGTCGTAGTTCAGGCCGTCCTCGGAGACGCCGACGTCGAGCTGTGTGGAGGGTTCTGGTTCCTCTAAACTCATGGCGAATCAGCCCAGTTGTAGCGCATCACGAGGTCTTCCTCGTCGATCTCGCTGGCGAGTTTGTCGACGAGTTCGTCCTGTTCGAGATCGCCGAACTGTTCGAGTTCGTAGGGCTTGACCGTCACCGGCGAGGACTCGCCGTTTGCGATCCGTTCCTGTAGCTTGGCGACGCCGTAGATCAGCGCCTCGGGGCGGGGCGGACAGCCCGGGACGTGAATGTCGACCGGGATGACCTCTTCTGCGCCCTTGATGACGTTGTAGCCTTCCTGGAACGGACCACCGGAGATGGTACACGATCCCATCGAGACGACGAACTTCGGCTCGGGCATCTGGTCGTAGACCCGTTTCATGCGCGGGGCGAACTTCGAGACGATCGTCCCGGGGACGATGATCACGTCTGCCTGACGCGGCGAAGCACGGGGCACACCGGCACCGAAGCGGTCCAGGTCGTGCTTGATCGCGTAGGTGTGGATCATCTCGATGCTGCAACAGGCGATCCCGAACTGCAGCATGAACATCGAGGACCCCCGCACCCAGTTCATGAACTTGTCGAACTTGGTGAGGATAAACGGCGTCGAGCCGAAGGCCTCCCGAAGCTTCGAGTTGAAGCGGTCGTCAGCGCCGCTTCCAAGCCGGGCTTCCTGTGTAGACTGTGCGTCGCCGGGGAGTGGTTGGTCACTACTCATTGTTTGTACTCAGTTGCCGACTGGCACGCGGGCTTTTGACCCACTGTACTGCGCCGTTGCGCCACGCCCACGCGAGACCCGCGACGAGTACCCCGAGGAACAGAAGCATGGGGTACAGCGCTGCGCCGAGACCGACGACCTCGACCGCGTCCCGATAGATGACGGTCCACGGGAAGATGAGGACGGTCTCGATGTCGAAGATGACGAACAGCAGCGCAACCATGTAGTACTGGATGTTGAAACGGATCTCTTGGCTGCTGCCGGTCGGGATCTCACCGCTCTCGTAGGTGGCACGTTTGCCTTGCTCTGGCACACTCGGTCGCAAGAGCGCCGATACCCCCATCATGCTGAGCGGGATGACGACGCCGACGAGCGCGAGCGCACCGATCGCGATCCATGGATTACTCATTCCGGAATCTCCTATCGTTCGTGACTTTCGACCGCTGGCATATAAGGGTTGATTCTTGTGATTTCCCCCGATCTACCTGCTAGGGAGTCGGAACTATGTGCCGGTCGATTCTGCCGACAGTGCTACTCCCAGTACGCCTCTTTGAACCCCGGCGTCCCCAGTTCGTGAAGGTCCCGAGAGACCTCACCGACCGCCGTCTGCAGGCCGTCGTGGTAGTCTTGCAGTCGCTCGCGGATCTCCGGGTGTTTGCGCGAGAGGATCTGTGCTGCACTCAGAGCGGCGTTGAACGACTTCCCGGCGTCGACGGCCGTCAGGGGCGCACCCTGTGGCATCCCGATCACGGAGTCGACGGACTTCTCCTGGACGGGGACGCCGATGACCGGCAGCGGGTACGCGATGGAGGCGGTCATGTTCGGGAGGTCCGCGCTCTTGCCGCCCGCGCCCGCGATGATGACATCGAGACCGCGGTCTTCGGCGGTTTCGGCGTAGGCGTACATCAGTTCGGGCGTGCGATGGGCCGAGACAACGAACGTCTCGAAGGTGAACGCAGCGTCGGGGGCGTCCGTGAAGTCGGTCTGTTCTTCGAAGTCCAGTTCGTCGACGAACGCGGCGTAGGCTCCCGGTCGCTTGCCCTTGCCGCCGGCCATCGTCGCCAGATCGGAGTCCGATCCCATGACGATGCCAACGTCGGGTGTCTCCTCGTCCGGGCGGTCCATCGCGGCTTCCTCGTGAAGCTGGTCGATGAGCGACTGCACGCTCTCTGCGTCGGTCATGAGCGAGTGTCGGAGTCGCCGGGACGTAAGTGTGGGCGATCCACGCCCGAACGAGAGCGGCGGCTACTCGTCGAGTGTCCCTTGCAAGGTGACGAGCAATTCGATCAATTCGTCGCGAGTCATGTCGTGAAAGTCCTCGCGAGAGAGTTCACGGAACTCCATTTCGTCGTCCTCGTCGAGTCCGAACTCCAGAAGCGTATCGCCGCCGGGGTCGGCGACCAGGCGCTCACCACCCGGTCGGTCGACCAGCGCGACCGGAAGGACGCCACCGGCGTCCCGAACCATCCCGAGGAAGTTCGTGAAGATCTGTTCGGGTGTGGTCCCATGTTCGTTCTGGCGCACGACATCCCGATGTGCGGCCCGATACAACTCCGATTCGTTGTCGATGTTCGGGTAGGACTGTGCGAGCCGATACGCCAGCAGTGGCGGGCGCGTGTAGTGAGTATGGCGGTCCGGCGTGAGCCACTCGGGGAAATCATCGGGCAAGTCAGTCATAGCAGCCAGAAGGTACGCTTTCCTGAAAAGTACTAACTATTAGCAAAACACGTCCAGAAACTGTAAGTGAAGCTTATACTGGCAACCGTGCTACCTGTAGTGCGGTCTCCGTCAGAGGCATGCGGTGCCGCACTCTCATAGACGGAGCAGTGTACGTGCGCCCGACGATCGGCCACACTGTGGCGACGATTATCGGGACATCGCGACAAGCATCCGTCTCAGTGGCCGGGAGATCGGACATGGGTCCCGGCACACGTTTTGTGGACGCTCGCAGCGGTCATACTGCCGGCTGTCCCTGTGTCAAGAGTTCTCGATCGCTGGCGTCGCAATAGACTTCACAGACGGACAGCCGGCATCTCAGTAACGAGTCCCTACCCAGAGTGTCGACTACGAGTCGAACGTCAGCCCATCGCGCAGATCACGAACGTCGTCGAGCAGGTCGGCCGTCGAGTCACCGTCGCCGACGAGCGTGACGTGGCCCATCTTTCTGAGACGGTACACCGCCTGTTTGCCGTACCAGTGGAGGTGTGCTCGCGGCGTCTCGAAGACCGCGTCCTCACCGGCGAGTGTCGCAGGCTGGCGTTCGTCTACGTCACCGAGGATGTTGGCCGAGACCGTCGGCGCGCGCCGGTCGGTCGTCCCGAGCGGGCGACCCGTGACGGCCCGGACGTGCTGTTCGAACTGGGAAGTGTGACAGCCCTCGATCGTCCAGTGCCCGGAGTTGTGTGGACGGGGTGCGATCTCGTTGAGCAGAATGTCGCCGTCGCTGGTCTCGAACAGTTCGATGCCGTACACGCCACGCCCATCCATCACGTCGAGAACGTTCAGTGCGATCTCTCGCGCACGCTCGCGCACATCGTCGTCCGCACGCGCGGGAGAAACACTTTCACGAAGGATCTCTTCCCGGTGGATCGTCTCGGTGACCGGGAACGTATTCTGTTCGCCGTCGCCAAGACAGCCCATCACGGCCAGTTCCCGCTCGAAGTCGATCATCTCCTCGGCCATCGCCGGCCCCTCGATCGCATCGAGTGCCGCGCTCACGTCGTCGGGCGAGTCGACCGGGACGTTTCCGCGGCCGTCGTAGCCGCCCTCGCGGGCCTTGAGCATCAGCGGATAGCCCAGTTCCTCGCCGGCAGCCCGCAGGTCCGCCTCGTCGTCGATCTGCCGGAAGGCGGGCACCGGCACGCCGGCATCGCCGAGTCGCTCTTTCTGGACGAGTTTATCCTGAATGAGTCGCAACGTGTCGGGCTGTGGGTGGACCGGCGTCCCGGTCTCCTCGGCGACCCGTTCGAGCACGTCGGGATCGGTCAGTTCGATCTCGAAAGTGAGGAAGTCGGACCGCTCGGCGACGGCGCGGATCGTCGATTCCTCGGCGAAGTCACCGACGAGCGCGTCACTGGCGACCGGTGCGGCCGGACAGCGATCGGTCGGGTCGGTCACGACGAGATCGACTCCCAGCGGCGCAGCGGCCTCGGCCAGCATCCGCCCGAGCTGTCCGCCACCGACGACGCCCAGCGTCACACCCGGTGTGGAGATGGTCATGTGCGAGGGGTTCCGACCGACCCGCATAAGCGTTACTTCACGAGCCGAGCGCGACCACGGGACTGCCGGTAGCGGCCGCCGATCGATCGAGCGACCGAACGCTCTCCTCGCCGTCCGTCTCGCGATCGATCTCGACACCGTCGTGGACCCAGAAGACCATGCGTGTCCCGCTCGTTCGCATGCTGTAGGTCGCACGCGTGTACTGCTCTTGCAGGACGGTGTCGGGCACTGTCTGATCGCCCTCGACGGAGATGACGACCGCCGGCGGGGTCGACTCGATCGTCGCTTCGAGCGTCGCCGGTTCGCGGGCACAGTCCACGCTCGCGTCACTGCTGGCGAAGTACCACGGCAGCGGGAGGATGTTGAACCACTTGCTACACAGTGGTTCATAACTGTAATACGAACTGTTCCACCCGGACTGATCTTGTTCGACGAGCGCTGTGCCGTCGGAATAGCGATCACCCGTTTCGCCGTAGTACAGCATCACGTCGGAGCCTGACCAGCTATCGTCTCCGGCGACCGAGCGGATCGCGTTCAGTTCCGCCCGCGGGTCGTCGCTGGGCTGGGCGTACTGGACGAGATAGTTGTCGTCGGACTGTGGGTGCTGGTAGACCGACCCCGTCGTGACGAGTGCGATCTGTCCAGTGAGCACCAAGAGGACGACACCGGCCGCAGCGACACCGACCACGTCGTCGGCAGCGAACGCGTCGTGACCCCACTGGAACAGAACGCCAAGCCCGACTGCGGCCGGGATCGCAAGCGGAACCAGCGCGTGGACGACGATCCACGCGCCGAAGATGTCGGTCCCGAGCGGGTAGCCGATCACTGAGACGAACCCGCAGTACGCCGAAAACATCACGAGATTCCGCGAGTGTTCGCGCCCATATCGCTCGTAGACGAAGCCGACGATAGCGAGGATCGTCAGCGGCGCGGCCTTGGTTCCCATCACGCGGACGTACCGGCCGAGGAACTCGACGAAAACCGAGACGATCGTTTCATCGCCGCTCTCGCCGGCCTGACTGAACCACTGACCGTACTCGGTCCTGACGTGTGTCCACGTGTGCTCGACCAGCGCCGGAAGCTGCGTCGGGTCAGCGATCGCCTGCCAGAACATGACCTGTTCGGTCGTCATTGGAGGGTGCCGGAGGCCCGCCTCGCCCGCACCACGGGGCGCGTAGAAGAACAGGCTCAGTCCGAGGAAGACGACGGCGACACCGACGAAGTGCGCGCCGTAGCGACCGAACACCGCCGCGACACGTCTGGCTGACAGACCGGCCGAGAGAGTGCCGGCCGGTCGGTCATCGTCACCCGCTCCGTCAGCAGGCTGGCCGCCGTTGGCTGCCGTCGTCACCGAAAATGTCGAGCGTGCGGTGCCCAGAAGCGAGCGAACTTTCGCCGCCAGCAGGTGGGAGCCACTCCGATATGCTCGCGGTCGATACAGCGCCTGATCGGCCAGCAGGCCGAGCGCGCCCAACCACGTCAGCACGTAGAGGATCGCGTTCTCCTTCGAGGCAAAGCCACAGGCCATTAGCGCTGCGGCGGCGTAGAGGTAGCGCCACTTTCGCGTGTCGTAAAAGCGCACGAGCGTGCCCAGCGCGACGAACATAAACGTCGCGACCAGCAGATCACTCCGCATGAACCGCGAGTAGTAGAGAATGACGGGATTGACCGCGAGAAAGAGGGCGAGTGCGACAGTTTCGGCTCGCTGGAGGTGCTTGCGGAACAGCAGCGCAGAGAGCGGGAGCGTCGCGCTGATCAGGGCGACCGGCAAGCGCATCGTGAAGTCGTTCGCACCGATGACGGGGAACAGCCAGCGATTGACGTGCTGGATGAACGGACCGTGGATGATCCGTCGGTACGCGAAGTTGCCGGTCTCGGCGTAGTAAAGAATCCAGTAGCCGACCCGTCCCTCGTCCCAGTGAGCGATCCGGTCGCCCAACAGGAGCACCCGGAGCGCGAGACCGAGAATCGTGACGGCGACCACTAGCCCGACGGCTGTGGTAGCTCGCGATCGGAGAACGCGCGCCAGCGGTGACGCGCTGTCACTGCCGGCATCTGGAGCTGTTTCCTCGTCGTTGCCAGCGCCAGCAACAGCATCGTCATCGCCGCCGTCGTTCGCAGGCCCCTCGGTCTCCGACGGACGATCCGGCGAATCCATACCGACCACTGAGAAGAGGATCGCTTAGAATCCTTCTGGTTTCCCGATGTGGACACCCATCGAAGACCCCGGCACCGTTCGGCAAGCGGTACTTCTTTTAGCTGTCCCATCCGCCGTTTCGGTATGGTGCAGCTCGGGCTCGTCGTCGCCCAGTACGACAAACACGGTGACGTGATCGCGGCGATGGAACGATCGGCACGCGCAGCGGCCGAGGAAAACGACGCGGAGATCGTCGCGACCCACGAGGTGCCGGGATCGTACGACACGCCGCTGGCCGCCG
>Ga0207771_101030_pt1 | contig 13516 bp, 13 predicted proteins | sample A23M2SouthBayCA_2_FD_187731 | JGI IMG/M metagenome (GOLD analysis project Ga0207771, IMG submission 187731) | Aerobic enrichment media microbial communities from Eden Landing Ponds, California, USA - A23 M2 (2) (SPAdes) | ecosystem: Environmental > Aquatic > Marine > Unclassified | place...
CCGAGCCGCAACGATTCGACGGCACCCGCAGTGGTCCCAGCGCTTCGATGACCGGTCAATCTACCACCGCTCGACCCCGTCGAGTGGACGAACGGCCGCGATATGGCCAACCATTCGAGAGCCGTCAAGCAACCGAGCAACGGTTGCCACCCATTCGTGACGTTCGTCCACTGTTTCGCCGTCGTTCGGAAGAATTGCACACTCAGTCAGTAGCTTAATACCCTGACTCTATTGGTTACTCGTACATCGACATGACAACCGGAAACCTCACCCCCGAAGAAGAAGCGGTGCTCGAGGAGATCGAGGAGGAGGGCATCGACTTCCTCCGCCTGCAGTTCACCGACATCCTCGGTACCGTCAAGAACGTCTCCATCCCTGCAAGTCAGGCCGAGAAGGCATTCGAAGAGGGCATCTACTTCGACGGCTCCTCCATCGAGGGGTTCGTCCGCATCCAGGAGTCCGACATGCGTCTCGATCCCGACCCCTCCACCTTCGCCGTGCTCCCCTGGAGGGAAACGGAGGACGGCGCAGCGGGCCGCCTCATCTGTGACGTCATCGACACGAGCAGCGGCGAGCCGTTCATCGGCGACCCGCGGTCGGCCCTGAAGAGCGTCCTCGCGGAGGCCAAGGACATGGGCTACTCCCTCAACGCCGGCCCCGAGCCCGAGTTCTTCGTCTTCGAACCCGACGAGGACGGCCGCGCGACGACGAAGACCCACGACGCCGGGGGCTACTTCGACCTCGCACCCAAGGACCTCGCGTCGGATCTGCGCCGGGAGATGATCTACAACCTCGAATCGATGGACTTCGAGGTCGAGTCGAGCCACCACGAGGTCGCCGAGGGCCAGCACGAGATCTCCTTCAAGTACGCCGACGGCCTCACCTGCGCCGACAACATCGCCACGTTCCGCGCGGTCGTCCGCGCGACGGCCCAGAAGAACGACGTCCACGCGACGTTCATGCCCAAGCCGATCGCCCACATCAACGGCTCGGGGATGCACACGCACCTCTCCCTGTTCGAGGACGGCGAGAACGCCTTCCACGACGGCGACGACGAGTTCAACCTCTCGGAAACCGCCTACAGCTTCCTCGCGGGCATCCTCGAGCACGCCCCGGCGATCACGGCGGTCTGCAACCCCACCGTGAACTCCTACAAGCGCCTCGTCCCCGGCTACGAGGCCCCCATCTACGTCGCCTGGTCGGACACGAACCGCTCGGCGCTGGTCCGCAAGCCCGCCGCGCGCGTCCCGGCCGCGAGCCGCATCGAGCTGCGCTCGCCCGACCCGTCCTGCAACCCCTACCTCGCGCTCGCCGTCATGCTGCAGGCCGGCCTCGACGGCATCAAGCGCGACCTCGACGCCCCCGACCCGGTCCGCGAGAACATCTACGAGTTCGACGAGGCCAAACGCGAGGAGTACGGCATCGAAACGCTGCCCGAGAACCTCGGGCAGGCCATCGACGCGCTCGAGGACGACGAGGTCATTCAGAGCGCGCTCGGACCCCACGTCTCCGAGAAGTTCGTCGAAGCGAAATCGGCGGAGTACAGCGAGTACATCGCCGAGGTCTCCGAGTGGGAGAAGGAGCGGTACCTCGAGAAGTTCTAACAAGGACCTTTTTTCCGCTCGGGTTTCCTCGGCCGATCGAAGATCGGCCTGCGGGAACCACTCGCGCAAAAAATCTCCGCCAAAAAAGCCGCTTGCTCGGCGCTCCGCGCCTCGCAAGCGGGGTCGTTCGAAAGGCGCTCCGCGCCTTTCGTAATGACGAGAGAGCGAAGCTCTCTCGAACCAAACTGCTTGCGCCTGCGGCGCTGGCGGACGAGTTGCTGTGAGAAAACGGAGACCCGACAGCCGCCGAATCGTTCCGCTTCAGCTCCGCCAGTCGCCGATCCGATCGCGTAGCCTGCCGGGCAGCCCGAGCAGGCTGAGTCCCGCACCGACGAGCACCATCAGCACGTACATCCCCAGCGTCGAGAGCCAGACGACGAACATCGCGAGGATCGCCCAGCCACCCGAGAGGAAGTAGAACGCGCCGATCGTCATCGCCGTGCCATAGAGGAGCACGAGGTAGGGACCCCAGCCGCGGGCGTGACCGCGACGGACCCGCTGGCGAACGTAGCGACGCATGTCGCCCTCGACCGTATCGCGGTCGACCGTGCGATCGTCGACGTCCTCGCGGAACTCGTCGAGTTCGGCGCGGAGGTCGGCGACCTCCTCGCGGAGGCGGGCCTCTTCGGGCGTGCGCTCGCCGGGGTCGAACTCGGCGGCGTCTGGCCCGGGCGACTCTGGGCCAGTACCGTCCTCGGGCTCCGCGTCCCCCGATTCCGGAGCACGCTCCGCGCCTGGCGACGTGTCGTCGTCCTTGGAAGCTGGCATCGTCCGCGTCAATCCTGGGTCAGGACTGCTACCCTGTTGTAGCTGCCGGTCCGGACCGAGCGTGACGTTCACCACCGCGCCACCGACGACGATGATCGCGCCCAGGTACAGGAACGTCACGAGCAAGAAGACGCCCCCGAGCACGCCATAGACGGTTCCGCCGGTCGCGACGTCGACGTAGATCGAGAAGCCGGCCGCGAGGAGCATCCAGCCCAACCCAGCAGTGACGGCCCCGGGGAGGGCCTCGGCGACGCCGACCGGACGATCGGGGAAGACGTAGTACATCGGAAGGAAGAGCACACTGAGCGTCAGGACGCCCATCACCACCGCGACCAGCGGACCGAGTGGACCGAGCGGGAGCAACCCGACGCCGAAAACGATCACCGTCATCGCGATGATGGCGACGAGAATCGCGACGATGACGGTGAGACCGTCACGGAGGGTGTCGAGAAACGACGCCTCGCCAGTCGTGCCGTAGACCTCCGCGAAAGCGGTGTTGAGTCCGCGGAACACCCTGAGAGCACTCCAGGAGACGGCGACGGTACCGAAGGCGGTTGCACCGACGCGACCCTGTTCGTCGAGGAGCGCCTCGAAGAGCAGCTCTTGAGTCTCCTCGGTCAGGAGGGCGTCCGTCCGGTCGAGCGCCTCCTGGACGAGCGCTTCGCCACCGATCGCCGTCGAGATGACGACGACGAGCGCGAGCAACGGCACGATGGAGACGAACGCGTAGTAGGCGATGGCTGCTGCCAGAAACGAAAGCCGCGCGTCCCTCGCCGTGCCGACGACCGCAACGACAGTGTCCCAGCCGCGACGTGCAACGTCGTACACGACGACTCGTTCGTCCTACCCGACTGTAAGAAAGAGGGTACAAACCGCCAGTCGCGCCAGCAATCGCGGGAGCCGATCGGCCAGCAGTCCCGGGCGGAGTGGATTACGTCTCCGTGGCGCCCCGGATCTTCGCGACCGTCGCGTCGGTCTTGAACGCCGTGCCCGAGTAGTGGGCCCGCGTCGCCTCGAAACCGGCATCGTGGAGTCGGTCCAGGAACTCGTCCATCCCGCTGGCCGGCCGGCCCCAGGCCTTGCAGAGGCGGTGCTGGTCGTAGTGGGTCGGCTGATCGAGCTCGGTCTCGATCGTCTCGAGGCGATCGCGTGCCCGATCGGCAGTACCCATGTCGTCAGTGACCGCCGATCGCGTCGCCGCGACGAACGCCGGATCCCGCAACTCGCCGAGCCAGATCGGGCCGGCGACGAGTACCCGCTCACCGCCACACGCCGGACAGGTCTCGGGGACGGTCGCGTGGAACCCTCGTTCCGCCACCCGGTGGAGGCAGTCCTCGCAGTGTGCGACGTGCCCCAGTTCGTCGACGCAGTCGTCGGCCGTGCCGGCACCGCTCTCGAGTTCGAGATAACAGCGAGCGTAGTGGCGGGTGGCGTGGGCGAGGATCGGTCGCGCAGCGCGGTCGTAGCGCGCAGCAGTCCTGACGAGCGCGGAGACGAGCACTCGGAGGCCCATCTCACGGTGGTACTCCGTGTTCTGTGGGACGGCACTGTAGCGCCGGATACCTGCCCGGAAGTGCGCGCCACACAGCGGTGCAGTGTCCGTTGCGGTCACGCAGACGAGATCCCGCGTGTTGGCCACGGCTGCGTCCGCGAACGGCATCGGCGACCCGTACGGATCCACGTCGACGACATCGTGGACGGATTCGTGGAGATAGGCGTTCGCGTCGCGCTGGCGAACCTCGGCGTCGAGTTCGTTCCGCTCGAAGTTCCGTTTACAGAGGTCGATCGCGTCCGGATCCAGGTCACAGGCGGTGACGTCCCAGCCGTCGGCCGCCGCACGTACGCCCCGGATTCCACTCGCTGCCATGGCGTCGAGATAGGACGAGGCGCGAGACTCCCGCTCGCGGTACGCTCGAAGCACCGCGACCGTGAGATCGCGGTTGAACTCCTGGTTCGGATTGTAGAAGACGTCGTCGCCAACTTCCTCCTCCGAGGTGCTCGGCACCTCGACCCGAACCCCGCCTTCGATGACCTCCATGCTCGCGGAGAGTCGGGCCTGGCCGAAAAGCGTTGTCGGTCGGGGCGAGCGGCCCTGCTCGAACGGATCCAGGTCCACCGGGACACGGCCAGCGGTCGACGGTCACAGTCGCCGCTCGGTTGCGCACCCACGTCGATGCCGGGCGTCGACGCGGAACAGTTTTTGCGCGCGACTCCCCGACTCTAGTCGTGCTGCAGTTCGCGCTCGTGATCGCCACCGTCGTGGCGCTGATCGCGTTCGTCTTCGTGACGATCACCTACGTGTACAGGGACGCCCCGCGCCGGGGCATGAACGGCGATCAGTGGGCAGGCGTACTCGCGCTGACGTTCGGGCTCGGAATCCTCCTCTACCTCTACAAGCGACCCGGACTGGAGACAGTCGAGGAAGCGGCCGCCTGACGAGCGTCAGGTGTGCGCCGCCAAACACCACTCTTCCCGTTTGCCCAGAGACGAAACGCCCTTTTCTCTAGATCGCCTTCCACCCTACCATGGCACGGCCCCGTCTCGTCGTCCTCGACGCCTCCCACGGGAACGAGGACACCCGCCGGAACTTCCGGCGAGAACTCGACGCCGACCTCGTCGAGTTCGACGTGACGGCAGGCGACCTCCCTGGCACCGGCGATGCGTTTCCCGACGTCGACGGCGTCGTCGTCACGGGCTCGCGGGCCTCCGTCTACTGGGACGAGCCCTGGATCCCGGCGGTCAAGGAGTGGACCGCCGCGGCAATCGACCGCGACCTCCCCGCCCTCGGCGTCTGCTGGGGTCACCAGCTGCTCGCGGACGTCCTTGGCGGCGAGGTGGCCGCGATGGACGCCTACGAGCTCGGCTACGTCGAGATCGAGCGAACGACGACGAACGATCCGCTCTTCGAGGGCATCGATCGGAGTTTCACGGCCTTCGCGACGCACTCCGACGAGGTCGTGACGCTTCCACCGGGTGCCGAACTGCTCGCGGCAAACGACCGCTCCATCCACGGATTCCGGACGGGCGACGTCTACGGCGTGCAGTTCCACCCCGAGTACGATCGTGGGACTGCCAGACGGGTCACAGAAGGCAAGCGCGATGACGAGGCCAGCGACGAACGGGTCGATCGCGCCCTCGCGACGATCGACGCCGAACGGTACGAAGCAGCCTGTGAAGCAAAGCAGGTGTTCGCGAACTTCCTCGCGATCGTCGCCGAACGGAGCGGAGAGCACGCTGGCGAGGAAGCTGTACCCTGGACGGACTCGCGCGAGAGCGCCAGCACGGACTGACACCCGCTCGAACTCCCCCGTTCCCCTTCCCGCATTCATATCCCTGCCGAGCCCCTGTCGAAATCGTGCGACGTCTCGAAGTGGCGACGGACGTGTTCGTCGAGCCCCAGACGGTCTACGACCTGCTCGTCTCCTTTACCGAGTACTCACAGTACTCCGAGTATCTCGAGGAGGTAACCCGCCACGGCGACGGCACCCCCGGCACGGAGTACGAACTCACCTTCAGCTGGTGGCGACTCTCCCACACCACCCGCTCGCGCGTGACGTCGGTCGATCCGCCGAACGCGATCGATTGGCGAATCGTCTCCACGATCGCTGCACGCGGCCGGTGGGAAATCGATGCCCTGGACGAACCGACATACGGCGACGCTGCGGCCGACGACAACCCGGTGACCCGCGTCCGATTCGTCGTCGAGTACGACCCCGAGAGCGCCGACGCCGACACCATCGGCCTCCCGACACTGCTCTCACTGGACTGGCTCGTGGACCGAGTAACGCCGCTGATCGACGAGGAAGCCACCCGGGTCGTCGAGCGAGTCGTGGCGGATCTCGAGGGAGACCGGCGTGACGTGCGACTGGACGTCAGTCACTCGAGCGGGTGAGCCGAGCTTCGGCGGAGCCGACGCCGCGACGGCTACGGATTACTCCTCGTCGCTGCCGCCGTACTTGAGGAAGTAGAAGACCAGTGCGACGACGGACGCCATGGCACCGAAGACGCCCAGCGTCAGGTTCAACGCCGACGACGAGACCTTGGGCGGACCGCCACCGCCACCACCGCCGCCACCGCCGCCTGCGGCGACCTCGATCGTTCCCTCCATGCCGGCGCTGAGGTGTGGCTCGCAGTAGTACTCGTACGTCCCCTCCGTTTCGAACGTGTGCTGGTGCTCGAAGCCGGTGTTCTCCACGCTCGAGACGCCTCCCCAGTTCGCTCCGTCGGGCTGGCTGTCGACGACGATGTTGTGGCCGTCGGTGCCCCAACTGAACGTTACAGTCGTCCCGGGCGAGATCGTCACGGAGTCCGGCGAGAACGCGAGCGGCGCGCCACTCGTTCCGACCATGATCTCCTGAGACTGTGCGGTTGCGGACCCGCTAGCGGCTGCGCCGCCGACTGCAGCGGCCGTCGCTCCGGCACCGGCCCGGAGGAGCTGGCGGCGGTCGAGCGTCGCGGCGTTTTCGCTCATGACCGGCGCTTACCGCCACCCGCTACTGAATATGTTGGTTTCGAATGGGAGTGCAGCGGCTGGTCGGTCGTGGCGTCCGAAAGAATGGAAGTCCCGCTGACAGCGGATTCGTCCGCTTAGTTCTGACGGCGGAGCGCCAGCAGCGCAGCGCCGATCAGGGCGAAGAGGGCAACGACCAGCCCGAAGCCGGGCTGCCCGCCACCGTCGCCGTCGGAGTCGTCAGAGTCGTCGGAGTCACCAGTGGTGTCGTCGGACGTGTCACCGGAGGTGTCACCAGAGGTGTCACCGGAGGTGTCGCCGGACGTGTCACCGGAGGTGTCGTCGTCACCGCCATCAGCGACGACGAGCGTACCGGACGCGCTGTCGTGCTGCGTGGAGACGGTCCAGGAGACGTTACCAGCGGAGCTGGTGTCGAACTCGTAGACCATCGGCGACGTGGACGCACCTGCGTCGAGGTCAGCGGTACCGGAGTCGACCTCCTCACCGTTGACCGTAACCGTGTACTCCACCGTACCGCTGGACTCGCCGTCGTTGGTGAACGAGTAACCGAGCTGGGCCTGCTCGCCCGACTCGACCTCAGACGGCGCGTTCGCGGAGACGCTGAAGGAAGCCGGCGGCGCACCGGGGCCGGCCGTGATCACGGAGTCGACGGTCTGGGACATCGAGCCGACGCTGACGCGCGTGTCGAACTGCGTGCCAGCCTCGAAGCTCGAGAGGTTGACCGCTGCGGAGAAGGTGCCGTCGTCGGCGACCTCACCGCTTGCCGTGACGAACTGGAACGGGAAGTTCATCCGGACGTTGACTGCCGTGCCGGGTGCGACGTTGGTCTCTGCAGTGACCGTCGCGTCCTCGGCGTTGGCGAGCTGCAGCGTGTCGTCGGAGAAGTTACCCGTGATCTCGAGGCTGCGCTCCTCAACGGAGAGGGAGGCAGTCGAGGCCGTCGTGGAGTCGACGTACGGGTTGGACTCGTCGATCGAGAACTCGGCGTCCCAGCTGGAGCCAGCCGAGATGCCAGCGACCTCACCCGTGTCGATTGCGACGAGGAACTGGCCAGCGTCAGGCTGCTTGTACAGCGACGCGTTGCCAGCGATGTCGTTGACGTAGACCGTGGAACCATCGCTGTACGGCCCGACGTTCGTCTCAGTCAGGGTCAGGTTGAGGCCTCCAGTCGTGTTGAAGTTGCCGAGGTCGTCGGCCATGTAGCCGTAGACGCCGTTCGTCTCGACCTGCAGCACGAGGAGGTCCTCGTTTGCGACCGTGTTGTCCTGGGTGGACGCACCGACCAGCTCGGTGGCGTTCAGGTTCGCGTAGTCAGTGCTGCCCGGAGCGGTCCAGACCGTCACCGGACCGTTCGAGCGAGCGTTGACGCGAACGGACGCGACGTCGCGGAACTCGCCACTACCCATCGGGTCCTGAACGAAGGACTCGAAGGTGTAGGTGGCGCTGCGGTTCAGCAGGCTGGGCGCGTCGACCGCTGCGCCCTCAGCGTTGACGACGTTGACGTCGGCGTCGGTCGCAGAGAGACCAAGCATGCCGCCGGTGTCGTTACTCGCTTGGTGGGTGTTCCACGTGAGCGACAGCGTGTCGTCGTCGCTGTAATCCGTGTTGTTCAGGAGAACGGTGGCCGTGTAGTAGCCCTCGTCGTCCGTGATGTTCAGCCAGACCTCGTCGGGCGATCCCAGGGTCTGAACGTCGAAGGACATCTCGTCGCCAACGACGGTCGTGTAGCTCTGGGTGCCGAAGGTGGCGTCGGCGTCGGCGCCGGATTCAACCGTAAGAGTGGCGTTAGCGGTTGCGTCGGCGTCGTGAGCCTCGAACGTGAAGTTGTACGTGCCCGCGGACAGGCCAGCAGTGGTAGCGGCGATATCCGTCGACGTACCAAGGCCACCCTTCACGTTCGTGATGTTCTGGTCACCAAAGACCGTCGAAACGTCAGCATCATCGGAGCTGGCGACGACGGTGAAGTTCTCTGCGCGGTTCGTGTCAATGGTCAGAGTTGTGTTCTGACCAGTGTTGATCGAACCATCGAACGAGGCAGAGAGGCTCTGCGTGGTGAGCGTGAAGTTAGTGACGGTGGCTCCATTGGAATCCTCAACCTGATACTCTCCCGTTGCTGAAAGAGATGAGGAGTCCAGAGTGTGATTTCCGGAGCTGTCGGTGTCGAAGTCACCGAGGTCGGACCCGTCCGGAGCAATCACCGTATAAGTTCCGCTACTGGTAAAGTCGAATCTAATCGTTTGGCCATCCCAGACGCGGGGGTTCTCGTTCTCCTGAACCACCACGTCATAGCTCGATCCGGCGTGCGACGCCGCAACGCCCCCGGTGAGCGCTGCAGACATCGCAACGACGGAAAGGACCATAATCGCTGCCAGGAACACCGCGCGTCCCTTTTGGCGATATGAAGTATCGTTTGTCATAGTTGTGTTATCGTGTTCGGCACCACCAGCTTTCATCCAATACGGAGGTACTCGCTGATGCTACCCTTTGGTAGGGGTACAGAAGAAGTGTATATGGGGTTCCGGTAAATACTTTGTGTGATTGCCGTGGCCAGATCTAGCTTCACATAGGGTAGCAATGGGCGTTCCGTATAGCGGTTTTTCCGAAATAAGCAGAGAGTGTGTCAGTCCGGCAACGGTGGCTCGTCAGACGCACAGCGGTCGCCGACGGCCCGTCATTCGGGCCTGTGTAAGGCACCGTCCCGTTCGACGAGGAGCCCCTTCTCGATGGCGCCGTCGAGTGCCGCGGTGCATTCGCCGTGGTCGAGTTCGTAGGCGCTCGTGGCGAGGGCCTCGAAGTCGGCACGGTCCACGGGGAACTCCCGGTTCTGGAGGAGGCGAACGACTCGGTTGTAGGTGCGTGGCGAGACGTCAGAGAGTGGGCCGTCGTCGGTGTCTGCAGCCTTGTCGGCACGATCTGCGCGGCTGGACTGCTGGGTTGCAGCCGGCGGAGTGGTTGCTTCACTCCGCGTGCCAGCGTCCGATTCGTCGCCCGGCCCCCCGGTGCTGTCCGGCTCGGGGGACGACGCCGTCACGACCGGTTCGGTGGACGTCGCCTCGGCGCCTGTCGATTCAGCGTTGGACGAATCGTCCGGATCGGGCTCCTCGTGGGAGGCAGGTTCGTCGTCGGTCGGTCCGTCGGACGGATCGGCGTCACCGAACGGTCGGTCGGCAGCGACGTCCGCCGAATCGTCCGCCGTCACATCGTCCTCACTGTGCGTGCCATCGTCGTCCGCGAAAATCGGCTTCGTGTCGGTGCCGACCGGATCGAGATCGTCGGCCGCCGCTACGCCCGTCGACGGCTCACCGACGAGCGTATCGTCGTCGTTCGACTCGTCGGTATCGGAACCCTCCGTATCGGTCGCCGCAGGACCGGAATCCTCCTGAGTGGAGGGTGGTGTCGCGTCGGCGTCGGCCGCTGGTGCGTCGTCGTTCGCCACAGTGGAGTTCGAGGTCCCGCCGCCCTGCGGGAGCGTCTGGAGCAACTCGGTGAGCTTGCTATGGCAGTTGGCACAGAGTGTCACCGATACCTGTCGCTCGCTCGGGGCGCCGTCCGGAATGGCATACTCGTCGAGGGAGGCCCCGACGGCCTCGCCACAGAAGTAACACGAGGTGAGTGAGGGCATTGTGCAGGAGTGTGGCCCGCTCTCACGTAAACGTTCGCCCGGCCGCCGTAGGAAATCAAACCGACCAACGGAGGGTCGATACTGCTCGCCATCGCGGGGCTCGGGCACAATCGTTTTGCGCCCTGTCGTCGTTGCATGCGCCGTGCGCGTCGTTCACGAACCGACGGACGGCAACCCTCGCGCGCTCGCGACGGACGTCGACAGGGCCGATTGGTTGCTCCCGAAGGCGATCGGGCTGATGGGCCGATCGACGATCCCGGATTCCTACGCGATGGTGTTCGAGTTCGACGGGCCGACGACGCGGAGCGTCCACATGCTATTCGTCAGGACGCCGATCGACGTGGTCTGGACCGAAGACGACAGCGTGCAACGCGTCGAGACGCTCTCGGCGTGGACAGGTCACGCACGCGCGCGCTGTGATCGATTCATCGAACTCGCACCGGGAGCGGCCAGCGACGTCGAGCCCGGCGACCGGGTCGTGGTCGAGGAGTGACGGGCGACCGGTGCCATCGCCGGCCCAAGCCCGAGGACATGTGATTCGGCGGAATTGTGCGGCGATGGCCAGAACTGCGCTTTCGTGAACTTTATCCGCGTGTGCTGCCTCGCCGTTGCTATGACGCACGAGGATAGAGGAAGTCGCCGCGAGGCGGCTGGACGCGAAATTCGCCGGCACTCAGCCAACTGATTCTCCCGTGGGATTCTCCGATACGCCGATCGACGACCAGACCGAAGTATCGCTCCTGGACACGACGCTGCGCGACGGCGAGCAGGCGCCGGGCGTCTCGCTGACGCCAGACGAGAAGGCCGAGATCGCGCAGGCACTCGACCGGGCGCAGGTCGACGTCATCGAGGCCGGTTCCGCCTGCACCGGCGAGGGCGAGCGACGGACGATCCGTCGCGTCGCGGATCTCGATCTCGACGCGACGGTGACCAGCTTCTGCCGCGGGATCAAATCCGACATCGAACTGGCGCTGGACTGCGGCGTGGACGGGATCAACCTCGTCGTCCCGGCCAGTGACCGCCACGTCGAGACGAAGGTGAACTCGACCCGCGAGGACGTGATCGCGTCGACCGAGGAGCTCGTCGCGTTCGCGGTCGACAGCGGGCTCTGGGTCGAGGTCATCGGCGAGGACGGGTCGCGGGCCGACCTCGACTTCCTGGAGGAGCTCATGGCGGCTGCACTGGATGCGGGCGCGGATCGCGTCTGCTACGCGGACACGGTCGGCCACGCCGGCCCCGAGCGAGCCTACGAAGTGGTGTCCGCGCTCTCGGAGCTCGGGCCCACCAGCGCGCACACCCACGACGACCTCGGACTGGGCGTGACGAACGCACTCGCCGCGATCGACGCCGGCGCGGACATGGTCCACGCCACGGTCAACGGCGTCGGGGAGCGCGCGGGCAACGCCGCCCTCGAAGAGATCGCGATCGCGCTCGAGCACGTCTACGGCATCGAGACCGTCGAGACCGAGCAGCTCTACGCGCTCGGCCAGACCGTCGCGAACGCCACGGGCATCGAACTCCCGCCGAACAAGGCCGTCCTCGGCGAGAACGCGTTCACCCACGAGTCCGGCATCCACACCGACGGGACGCTCAAGGACGACGCGATGTACGAGCCGTACCCGCCCGAGACGGTGGGTCGGGAGCGCCGGATCGTCGCCGGCAAGCACACCGGCCGCGCGGGGGCGAAGGCCGCCCTCGAGGAGCACGGCATCGACGTCGAGGGCGAGGAGCTCGACGAGATCGTCGAGCGCGTCAAGGCCATCGGCGACCGGGGCAAACGCGTCACCGACGCCGACCTCATGACGATCGCGGAGGAGGTCACCGACGGCGAACGCGAGCGGCTCGTCGAACTGGTGGACATGACCGCGGCCAGCGGCGGTGGCACGCCCACGGCGAGTGTCCGCCTGCGCGTCGACGGTGAGGAACACCAGGCCGCAGCGACCGGCTCCGGGCCAGTGGATGCTGCGATTTCCGCAGTGCGCGAAGTGCTTGGGGAGAAAACCGCGAGCCTCGACGCATACGAGGTCGACGCGATCACCGGCGGCCACGACGCTGTGGTGACCGTCGAGGTCGAGATGTCGCGCGGGGATCGGTCCGTATCCGTTCGGTCGTCGGACGCCGACATCACGACTGCGAGCGTGCAGGCGATGGTCGAGGCGCTCGATCGGCTGCTGGCGAGTTCGCCGGATTCGGATCAGATTCTCGCGGACGACTAGACGCGGATTCGATCTCGGCTCCGGCTCGTGCGAGGTCGGTTCCGTGACGGAGGCCCCGGTCGGCCCTGACACAGCACCCCGTTGCGCAACCATTTTTCCGGAAGGAACTGTACAACCGCATCGTGAACGCAGTGACGAGCGTCTATCGTCGGTGCGACGCCTGGGCGAAGGGACTCTCCAGAGGAGCCTACGCGGCGCTCCTCGGGATCTCGGGTGCGACCGGCGTCCTCCTCGTCGGGTTTCTCTTCGGCGAGTTTACCCTCTGGCGGGCTCTCGCGATGGGACTCGTCTTTTTCGGCCTCGAGTACGCGTTCGGGAAGTTCCAGGGATAGATTTGCAGTCGGTTTCGAGACGATGCGGTCGGGTCCACGCGGCGGCCTTTGGTCGACGGCGAACTACTCCAGCAGCGTTCCATCTCGCGGACAGTACTCGTAGGACTCGTCGGTCGTGTGGAAGCCACAGTGCGGGCACTCCGAGACCGTGGTCTGTGAACGGACCCCTGTTGAACCCCGGAAGAGGAACGGGACGAACGGCACGAAGAGGAAGAAGACGAACGAGCCGAAGTACCACCAGAGGACGGCGCTGAGGAAGAGGCTCGCGGCGATCCCGAGCAGAGCGGTCACGAGTCTGGAACCCATCACTCGGTGAGTGGGACTGGGCGGTGAAAAGTTCGGTTCTCGATTCAGAATCGTTCCGCCACAGCAAACCGCTTGGAAGCCCCCTCCCGCTCGCCGATCCTGACTCGCTGTGCTCCTCGCTTCGCTCCCACCGGAAGACTCGCTTCGCTCGTCTTCCGAGCCCTGCCTCGCTCCGCTCGGCAGGACTCCGGTCGCTC
>Ga0207771_101031_pt1 | contig 13509 bp, 22 predicted proteins | sample A23M2SouthBayCA_2_FD_187731 | JGI IMG/M metagenome (GOLD analysis project Ga0207771, IMG submission 187731) | Aerobic enrichment media microbial communities from Eden Landing Ponds, California, USA - A23 M2 (2) (SPAdes) | ecosystem: Environmental > Aquatic > Marine > Unclassified | place...
GGCGCCGGCTCCCACCGTATCGTGGACGCCGTCGACTTCGCGGACTCGACCTCCGTGACGATGGAACACGAGTCGGGTACGATCAGCCACGTCTCGACGACCTGCGCCGCCGAGGACCACGACGCCCACCTCGAGGTCGTCGCCGACGGCGCGACGCTCCGGATCACCGAGGAGGAGATTTCGGGGACGGTCGACGGCGAGGACGTCGAGGACTCCTTCGACGTGAACCCCTACGCCGTCGAGGTGGACGCGTTCGTGGAAGCGATCGCGGCCGACGATGCCGGGCCGATCCGCTCGACCTACGACGACGCCTTCGACACGTTCGCGCTCACGATGGCCGCGAACGAGGCGCTCGACGCCGACGGGCGGGTCGAACCCGCAACTGCCGACGGCGGAGCCGACGGATCGCTCGAATCCGCGGAGGCCGACCAGTGAAACTCTCCGTCGTCCCGTGGGGCTTCTTCCCCGACGCCTCGACGACCGAGCAGATCGAGTGGGTCGCGGCGGCCGGTGCGGACGCGATCGAGATCCTCGACCTCGGAGAGCTGTCCCCCGGCGAGGCGCGCGATCACGCCGCCGACCAGGGTATCGAGATCGCGGTCCTGCAGGCCAGCGGCGAGACGATCGGCATCGACAACGTCGAGCCGGCGATCGTCGATCCCGGGAGCGTCGACCAGTCGATCGCCGAACTCGAATCGTCGATCGAAGCCGCGGCAGCCGCGGACGCCCGGAACTGCCTCGCCGTCGTGGGGCAGCGCCAGCCCACGGTCCTGCGCCACGAGCAATGGAGCGCAATCGTCGAGGTATTCCGCGCGGTCGCACCTGCTGCGGAGGGCGTCGGTGTGACGATCGTCCCGGAAGTCCTGAACGCTGTCGACGACCACCCGGGGTACTTCCTCACCGACCCGGGCGAGGCCTACTCGATCGCGGAGGCGGTCGACTCGCCGAACGTCGGCTTCCTCCTCGACGTCTACCACCAGCAGCGCGAGCACGGGAACGTCCTCCCGACGCTCGAATCGACGCTGGAGCATGTCGAGCACGTGCACTTCGCCGACGCGCCGGGTCGTAACGAGCCCGGAACGGGCGAACTCGCGATGGAGCGGATTCTCTCGGAGCTCGACGAACTTGGGTACGACGGCTACGTCGGCGCGGAGTTCGCGGCGACCGGCGATCCGGACGAGACGCTCAGCGACGTCGTCGAACTGGTACCCTGAGGAAGCGTTACGCCGCTACAGCTCCCGCGCCATCTGGAACTCGCCGCGGTGTTTGTCCGTCACCGAGAAGCCGACCGTCCGGTAGAGGCTGACGGCGATCGTGTTCGCGGGCTCGACGACGAGGGTGACGTGCTCGACGCCCGCTGAGCGTCCGAGTGCCAGCAGACTCCGGACGAGTTCGGTTCCGATGCCGGCGGACTGGTAGTCCGGCCGGACGAAGATCGCCAGTTCTGCCTCGGCGTCACCGTAGGGGACGAGGACGGCGTGGCCGACGATCCGCTCGTTCGCATCTGGTTCGTCCTCCGGTTCCTCGTGCCAGGCGACGACGTTGTGTCCTTCAAGCAGGTCCTTGATCCAGGCGCTCCGCCGTGGCGCGGATCGAGGCGGGATTCCCTGAGCGCGCGACTCGTCGTCGAAGTACTCGTAGAAGTCTTCGAGCGGGTCCGGATCGGCACCGTAGCGCCGGATGCAGATCTCGCGGTCGCACTGGTCGACGAACGAACGGCCGACGGAGGGGAACTCCGCGCTCCGCGGCCCGCTGGTTGCCATATCTGGCGGTTGGGTCCCGTCGCTGAAAGGCTGGTGCCGCGTTCTCGGTTCCTGGGACTACGGCGTCGCTCACCCGCTCACGTTCGAATCACCGGAGTGTGCTCCGGACGAATCGAACGGCTCGCCGCAGTACTCACACTCCGGCCGAGCCGCCGGCACTCTGGCGCCGCAGTTCGAGCAGTTGGTGCGCTCGGACCGGTCCGTGTCCGTGAACGACGCCGAGCCGCCGCTGATTCCGGCGGCGATCAGCGCGAATGCCGCCGCCCACGGCAGCAGCGGGTGGAACGCTGCGAGGAAGCCGTGCAGGATCGGTCCAAAGAGGAGCATGAAGCCGGCAACGACGAGTGACTCTCGCTGCCAGCCTGGCGTCGAGTTCGTCGCCATGGGTCCGACTCCTCAGGGAGCGAAAAAAGAGATTGTGGACGTCGGGGCGCGTCGATCTGTCGGCGATCGGTGGCTCCCTCGCTTTGCTGCCGATCGAGGCTCCGACGTTGCAGCGCCGACGACCCCGGCCACGTCTGGGAGTTACCGGGATTCGAATGCGGGCACCGGCAGTGTCCAGTCTCCGGTGGCCAGTACCCGGTATCCTCTCCGCACGCGCGAACGGTCAGATTCGCCCGCCTCGGGCCGTGTGACACCGCCACACCCCGGATGCGGAAGCGGCAACCTTTTAATACCGGATCAGGAAGACATCGCTACAGTCTAGTGGCGAGGCGTGGAAGCGTCACGGCATGCACGTCAGCGTACTCGTGCCGTCGTCCCTCGCCCGGGAAGCCGAGGACAAACGCGAGGCAACTCGCAAACTCGGCTACGTCGCCCGCGCGGCGACGATCTACCGGGTGGATCGCCTGGTCGTCTTCGACGACCCGGCGGGCGAGACCGGCTCGATGGACGGCGGGTTCGTTCGCACCGTGTTGCGGTACGCCGCAACGCCCCCGTACCTCCGAAAGGAGGCCTGGGGGGAACGGGACGAACTGGAGTACGCGGGCGTCCTGCCGCCGCTCCACGCCTCTTCACGGACCGGCTCCGGATCGAGCGGTCCGGGGTCGTTGAGACAGGGTATCGTGACCGAGGTCGGACCTGATGGGCGCGTACGGGTCAATTGCGGCGTGCAACACCCGATCTCCCTGCCGGTTCCCAATCAACGGGACATCGGCGAGGGGGAGCGTGTGACCGTCAGGGTCTCTTCGCGACGACCGGTCCGCGCCAAGATCGTCGACGAGCCCCTCCCGGGCTTCGAGGTTGATCGCGTGGACCTGCCGACGGCCATCGAGGATGCACGGAACACGTGTCGCATCGCGGCTTCCCGCCACGGGACGCCGCTGACGACGACGCGACTCACGGACCTCGTCGGACATCTCCAGGTCGAGGGGCTGACTCTCGCACTGGGGGCGCCCGAACGAGGCCTCCCCGAGATCCTCGACGTCGACGCCGATTCGGTCGACGACTCGCCGAGTGCGCTTCGGCGCGCGATCGAGTCGTCAGGCGACGCGGACGTCGACCCCACACCGGGTGGGTTCGACTGCTGGCTCAACACGATCCCGAACCAAGGCAGCGAGACGGTGCGAACGGAGGAGGCTCTGTTCGCGTCGCTCGCGACCTGCACGCTCACGGAGTGACACAATGCCACAACCAAGCCGACCACGCAAAGGCTCGATGGGGTTCGGCCCCCGCAAGCGCGCGGACTCGGAAGTCCCGCGCTTCAACTCTTGGCCGGACGCCGACGGACAGCCGACGCTGCAGGGCTTCGCCGGGTACAAGGCGGGCATGTCCCACGTCGTGGTGATCAACGATCAGTCTGGCTCCCCCCGTGAAGGGATGGAGGAGACCGTTCCGGTCACCGTCGTGGAGACGCCGCCGATGTACGCGGTCGCGCTGCGAGCGTACGAGGATACACCATACGGACTCCGTCCGACGACGGAAGTCTGGACCGACGACGCGCGCCCCGATCTCGAACGGGCGCTCGACGTCCCCGAGGGTCACGACTTCGAGGCCCAGGCAGAGGAGCTGCGCGAACTCGCCGAGAACGGTGAGATCGCGGAGCTGCGTGCGATCACGCACACCTCGCCTGGCGATCTCGAGGGCGTCCCCCGGACGACCCCCGACGTGATGGAGACGCGGATCGGCGGCGGTTCGATCGTCGATCGCGTCGACCACGGCGTCGATCTCGTCACCGAGGGCGGCGAGCACTCGATGACCGACGTCTTCCGCGCCGGCGAGTATCTCGACGTCGCCGGCGTCACGAAGGGCAAGGGCACCCAGGGCCCCGTCAAGCGCTGGGGCGTCCAGAAGCGGAAGGGCAAGCACGCACGCCAGGGGTGGCGCCGACGCATCGGCAACCTCGGCCCGTGGAACCCCTCCCGCGTTCGCTCGACGGTCCCCCAGCAGGGACAGACGGGGTACCACCAGCGAACCGAACTGAACAAGCGCCTCGTCGACGCCGGCGACGACGAGGTCACGCCCGAGGGCGGCTTCGTCAACTACGGCGAGGTCGAGGGCAACTACGCACTGGTCAAGGGCTCCCTGCCCGGTCCGGACAAGCGGCTCCTCCGCTTCCGGCCGGCAGTCCGCCCCGGAGACCAGCCGCGCCTCGACCCCGAGGTGCGCCACGTCTCGACGGCATCCAACCAGGGATAACCAATGACGACAGTACACGACCTGGATGGCGAGGCCGCGGGCGAGGTCGAGCTCCCGTCGGTGTTCGACGCCGACTTCCGGCCCGACCTCATCAAGCGCGCCGTCCTCGCCGCACAGGCAAACCGGACGCAGGACTACGGTGCCGACGACTACGCTGGTCTCCGCACGCCCGCGGAGTCCCAGGGTAGCGGCCGCGGCATGGCTCACGTTCCCCAGCAGAACGGCGTGGCCCGCCGCGTGCCCCAGACCGTCGGTGGCCGTAGCGCACACCCGCCCAAGGCGGAGAAAGATCGCGGCCTCGACGTCAACGACAAGGAGCGCCAGGCGGCGATCCGCTCGGCCATCGCGGCCACCGCGGACGTCGATCGCGTGCGCGAGCGCGGTCACGAGTTCGACGACGAGCTCGAGACCCCGGTCGTCGTCGACGACGAGTTCGAGGACCTCGTCAAGACCCAGGAGGTCGTCTCCTTCCTGGAGGCGACGGGCCTCGACGACGACATTGCACGCGCAGACGAGGGTCGCAACGTTCGCGCCGGCCAGGGGACGACCCGTGGCCGCCGGACGCAGGAACCCAAGTCGATCCTCTTCGTGACCTCCAGCGAGGCCGGTCCCTCGAAGGCCGCCCGCAACCTCGCGGGCGCCGACGTGGCGACCGCCGCGGAGGTCAACGCCGAGGACCTCGCCCCCGGAACGCACGCCGGTCGACTCACGGTCTACACCGAGGCCGCCCTCGAGGAGGTGAGCGAGCGATGAGTTCCGTCGCACGCGAGACGCGCGACGACCTCATCGATCTCACAGGAGGTGAGATACGATGAGCGCCAACTCCGGAAAGGCAGTGATCAAGCACCCGCTCGTCACCGAGAAGGCGATGAACGACATGGACTTCGAGAACAAGCTCCAGTTCGCCGTCCGCACCGACGCTGCGAAGCCCGAGATCGCGGACGCCGTCGAGGAGCAGTTCGAGGTCGAGGTCACGTCGGTCAACGCCCACGTGACGATGAAGGGATACAAGAAGGCGATCGTCGAGCTCGACGAGGAGTACGACGCCGACGAAGTCGCCTCCCGCATCGGGGTGTTCTAACAATGGGACGACGCATTCGTGGACAGCGGCGAGGACGAGGTGGCTCGGTCTTCCGAGCGCCCTCCCACCGCTACAAGTCCGACAAGCAGCACAAGAAGAACGAAGACGGCGATCTCGTCAGCGGCGAGGTCGTCGACATCGAACACGACCCGGCACGGTCCGCGCCGATCGCCCAGGTCCAGTTCGAGGACGGCGACCAGCGCCTCGTCCTCGCACCGGAGGGCGTCGGCGTCGGCGATCAGATCCAGGTCGGCATCTCGGCCTCGATCGAGCCCGGCAACACGCTGCCCCTGGCGGAGATCCCGGAGGGCGTGCCGGTCTGTAACGTCGAGTCCAACCCCGGCGACGGCGGGACCTTCGCGCGCGCCAGCGGCGTGAGCGCACGCGTGGTCACGCACGATCGATCCGTTACGGTCGTCCAGCTACCGAGTGGCGAGGTCAAGCGCCTCGACCCCGACTGCCGCGCCACGATCGGCGTGGTGGCGGGCGGTGGCCGGACGGAGAAGCCGATGGTCAAGGCAGGGAACAAGTACCACAAGGTAAAATCGCGCGCGATGACCTGGCCGCGGGTCCGTGGCGTCGCGATGAACGCCGTCGACCACCCCTTCGGTGGCGGCGGACGACAGCACCCGGGTCGCCCGAAGAGCGTCTCCCGGGACGCACCGCCGGGCCGCAAGGTCGGCGACATCGCATCCCGCCGCACAGGCCGGGGTGGTGACGAATGAGCGAATCAGGATACAGAACCGGTCACGAGGGCGAGTTCACCTTCCGTGGCCACACGCTCGACGAGTTGCAGGACATGAGCGTCGAGGACGTCGCGGAACTGCTCCCCGCACGGCAGCGGCGAAGTATCGAGCGCGGGCTCTCCCCCGAGAAGCAGAAGCTCCTCGAGGACGCCCGCGAGGCCGAGCCCGAGGAGACGGCCCAGTCGCCGCTCCGCACGCACCTGCGCGACATGCCGATCCTGCCCGAGATGGTGAACCTCACGTTCGCCGTGCACGACGGTCAGGACTTCGAGCGCGTCGACGTCGAGCCCGAGATGCTCGGTCACTACCTGGGCGAGTTCCAGCAGACCCGGGGCAAGGTCGAGCACGGCCAGGCAGGCATCGGTGCCACCCGGTCCTCGAAGTTCGTACCACTCAAGTGAGGTGACAGGATGGGAATCAGCTACAGCGTGGACGCGGACCCGGACACGACGGCGAAAGCGATGCTCCGGGAGCGCCAGATGAGCCAGAAGCACAGCAAGGCGATCGCCCGCGAGATCAAGGGCGAGACGGCCGAGGACGCGGTTGCGTACCTCGAGGCCGTGATCGCCGGCGAGCGGTCGGTTCCGTTCCGGGAGCACAACAGCGGCGTCGGACACCGATCCGACATCGACGGCTGGGATGCCGGTCGCTACCCGGAGAAGGCCAGCGAGGGCTTCCTCGACCTGCTCGAGAACGCGATCGCGAACGCAGACCACCAGGGATTCGACGGCGAGACGATGGAGATCGTCCACGTCGCCTCCCACAAGGTCGGCGAGACCCAGGGTCGCAAGCCCCGCGCGATGGGGCGTGCAGGTGCCTGGAACTCGCCGGAGGTCGACGTCGAGCTCGTGCTCGCCGAGGCCGAGGAATCCGAGGGAGGTGACGCCTGATGGCAGACGAACACCAGTTCATCGAAGACGGCCTGCAGCGCAGCCAGATCGACGAGTTCTTCGCCGACGAGCTGGGTCGCGCCGGCTACGGCGGCATGGACGTCGCCAAGACGCCGATGGGCACCCAGATCGTCCTGAAGGCCGAGAAGCCCGGTATGGTGATCGGCAAGGGCGGTGAGAACATCCGTTCGATCACCACGACCCTCGAGGAGGAGTTCGACCTCGAGGACCCCCAGATCGACGTGCAGGAGGTCGACGAGCCGGACCTCAACGCCCGGATCGTCGCCGACCGCCTGGCGAACGCCCTCGAGCGCGGCTGGTACTTCCGGAAGGCCGGCCACACGACGCTCGAGCGGATCATGGACGCCGGCGCGCTCGGTGCGGAGATCGTCCTGTCGGGGAAGGTCACGGGCGCACGCGGACGCGTCGAGAAGTTCTCCGACGGCTACATCAAGCACAACGGCGAGCCCGCAGAGGAGGTCGTCGACCACGGCCAGGGCGTCGCCGTCATGAAGCTCGGCACGATCGGCGTGACGGTCAAGATCATCCCGCCGGGCGCCGAGCTGCCCGACGACTTCGAGATCGCGGAGGGCGCCTCGACGGAGAGCCTCGAGCCAGAGGAGGCCGAGGCCGGCGTCGAGGAGCTGCTCGAAGAACCCGACGACGAGGACCTCGAAGAGCTCGAGGACGCGGCCGCCGACGCCGACGAGGCGGAGGCCGACGCGGACGCCGAGCTCCCCGAGGAAGTCGTCGAAGACGAGGAGTTCGAGGACCCCGAGATCCCGGATGACGACGACGACGTCGCCGAGGAGCTCGAGGAACTCGAGGAGTCCGTCGAGGACGACCTGGACGAGGAGACCGAGGCAGCGGCCGAGGAGCTCGTCGAAGAGATGGAGTCCGAGGAGTCGGCCTCCGAGGAGGCCGACGACGAGGACAGTGCCTCCAGCGATTCCGACGCGGACGAGGAGTCCGCCGAGGAGGCCGACGCCGACGATGACTCCGACGAGGAGGGTGAGGACGAATGACCGAGATTCACCCCGTCGAGGTCCGCGACATGACGCCCGCCGAGCGGGAGGCCGAGCTCGAGGAGCTCCAGACGGAGCTGCTCAACGCCAAGGCCGTCCAGGCAGCGGGTGGTGCACCGGAGAACCCTGGCCGGATCAAGGAGCTCCGACGCGCCGTCGCCCGGATCAAGACGATCCAGAACGAGGAGGGAGACAACGACGAATGAGCCTGACGCCCGCGTCGCTTCCCCGACACGAGCTGATCGGGCTACCCGTTCGGGTAGCCGACGCCAGCGATACCGGCATGACCGGCATCGCGGGTCGCGTCGTCGCCGAGACGACGTCGACGCTCTCGATCCGCGGCCACCGCGAGGAGGCCGCCGGCGGGGAGGCGCGGGTTCGTCAGGTCCCAAAGCGTGGAACGACGTTCGAATTCGTGCTCACAGATGAAGCTGCCGACGGCGCGAGCCAGCCCAGCGAGGGCGCCCGCAAGGGGTCGGGGACTGCGTTCAAACTGGCTGCCGACTCCGTGGCGGCCGGCGAGAGCGTGGCCCACGTTACGGTGGATGGAGCGCGACTCCACGCGCATCCTGCGGAGCGAACGGAGATGCGGAGTGATTCCACATGGCGATAGGATTAGACGTATCAGCGCCTCCGGAACCAGAGAACCCGGAGGACTACGACTACGAGACGTGCCCGTTCCACGGCGAGCTCTCCGTTCGAGGTCAGGTCCTCGAAGGGGAGGTCGTCTCGACGGACATGGATCGGACCGTCGTCGTCCAGCGGGAGTACGACGTCCCGGTCGAGAAGTACGACCGGCTCATGAAGCGTCGCTCCCGGATCCCGGCCCACGTGCCGGGCGTCCTCGACGGACTCGAGGAGGGCGATACGGTCAAGATTGCAGAGTGTCGACCGCTCTCGAAGACGAAGAGCCACGTCGTGGTCGACGTGGTCAGCGGAGGTGACGCCTGATGGAGGCGCTCAACGCCGACGTCACCCAGGGCCTCGAGAAGGGCTCGATCGTCACGTGTGCCGACAACACCGGCGCGCGAGAGCTGAAAGTCATCAGCACCCACGGCTACAGTGGGACGATCAACCGCCACCCGAAGGCGGGCCTGGGCGACAAGATCACCGTGTCGGTCACCAAGGGGACGCCCGAGATGCGTCGCCAGGTGCTCGAGGCTGTGGTCGTCCGGCAGCGCAAGTCCATCCGGCGACCCGACGGCCAGCGCGTGAAGTTCGAAGACAACGCTGCCGTCATCATCGACGAGAACGAGGAACCCCGTGGTACAGAGATCAAGGGGCCCGTCGCCCGCGAGGTCGCCGAGCGGTTCGGGACCATCGCGAGCGCCGCGACGATGATCGTATGAGAGTGATAGTATGAGCAAGCAACCACGTACCCAGCGAAATCAGACCGCGAACGCGGATCTCCACGAGCGACACGATCAGGTTCGCTCGACGCTGGCCGACGACCTCCGCGAGGAGTACGACACGCGTCGCGTCCGCGTCAACGCGGGCGACACGGTCGAGGTCATGCGCGGCGACTTCGCCGGCGAGTCCGGCGAAGTGCTCCGCGTCGACCTCAAGGACGCGGTCGTCCACGTCGAGGACGTCACGGTCGAGACCGCCGACGGCGAGGAGGTCCCGCGGCCGCTCGACGCCTCGAATCTCAAGGTCACTGGCCTCGAGGTCGATCGCGATCCCGAGCGAGAGTCCCGCATTCGCGGGGAGGACGAAGCATGAGTAACCACCAGAAGCGCCTCTCGGTGCCGAAGTCCTGGCCGGTCGAGCGAAAGACCGAGACGTTCACCGTCAAGGCCGACGCCGGCCCCCACGGCGAAGACGGCGTGCCGCTGGTCGTCCTGCTGCGGGACGTCCTCGGCTACGTCGACTCCCGCAAGGAGGCTCGCTACGCGCTCTCCGCTGGCTCCGTTCGCGTCAACGGCGATCGGATCAGCGACGAGGGCCGACCGATCGGGATGTTCGACATCCTGTCGTTCCTCGAGCGCGAGGAGTACTATCGCGTCTTCCCGGACGAGGGCGGCCGACTCGCCCTCTCCGAGATCGACGAAGACGCCGCGGGCTCCAAGCTCGGCAAGGTCGTCGGCAAGCACGACATCGCCGGCGGCGACGTCCAGCTGACACTCCACGACGGCGAGACGCTCGTCGTCGAGGCGGGCGCCGACTACGCGCCCAAGGACTCCCTGATCGTCGACAACGAGGACGGCGAGATCGTCGCCCACTTCCCGTACGAGGAGGGCGAGCTCGTGACCGCCGTTCGCGGCCAGCACGCCGGCCAGATCGGCGAGCTGGAGACGATCGACGTCGCAGCGGGCAGCGCCGACAATCGCGTCGTCGTCGAGGGTCTCGACGGTGAGACCTTCGAGACGATCGAGGAGTACGTCGTCGTGATCGACGAGAACTTCGTCGACTCCGACGAGTCGGCCTCCGAGGAGGCCGACGAGGACGAGCAGACGACGAGTGACGCCGACGAGACGACGGACGACGACACCGACGCCGACGCGGACGACGACACCGACGCTGACGCGGACGACGAGTCCGCCGAGGCCGAGGGAGGTGACGACGAATGAGCTCCGCCGAGTTCCACGAGATGCGCGAACCGACCGTCGAGAAGGTCGTCGTGCACATGGGCGTCGGCGAGGGCGGTGAGCCGCTCGCGCTCGCCGAGGACATCCTCGGCGAGATCACCGAACAGCAGCCGGTACGGACGGTCGCACAGACCTCCGAGCCGGAGTTCGGGATCCGCGAGGGCGACCCGATCGGCGCGAAGGTGACGCTGCGCGGCGAGGACGCACACGAGTTCCTCGAGACCGCGCTGCCGATCGCCGACGTCTCGAAGAAGCAGTTCGACGACACCGGCAACGTCAGCTTCGGCATCGCCGAGCACACCGAGTTCCCGAGTCAGGAGTACGACCCCTCGATCGGGATCTTCGGACTCGACGTGACGGTGAACCTCGTCCGACCGGGCTACCGGGTCGCCAAGCGCGACGCGGAAACCCGATCGATTCCGGCGAGCCACCGCCTCGATCCCGAGGACGCCGTGGCGTTCGTCGAGTCGACCTTCGACGTAGAGGTGACAGCATGAGCGAGAGTGAACACGAAGAGTCCCAGGACACGGGCGAGCACGCCGAGAAGCGTACCGGCCAGCTCGAGGCCTGCCGCCGTTGCGGACGCGAGCAGGGCCTCGTCGGCAAGTACGACATCTGGCTGTGCCGACAGTGCTTCCGCGAGATCGCCCGGGACATGGGCTTCAAGAAGTACCGATAACAATGACGGCAGACGATCCACTGGCGAACGCGCTCTCGGGGCTCGACAACGCCGAGAGCGTCGGGCACCTCACCCACGAGGTATCGCCCGCCTCCGAAGAGGTCGGCAGCGTGCTGGAAGTCCTCTACGACCGCGGGTACATCGAGGGCTTCGAGCACGTCGACGACGGCAAGGCCGGTCGCTTCGAGGTCGAACTGAACGGCGCGATCAACGACTGCGGTCCCGTCAAGCCCCGCTACTCCGCGGGTGCCGACGAGTTCGAGAAGTGGGAGAAGCGGTTCCTCCCGGCTCGAGACTACGGCGCCCTCGTCGTGACGACGAGTCACGGCATCATGAGCCACTACGAGGCTCGTGAGGCAGGGGTCGGCGGGCAGGTGATCGCCTACGTATACTAATGCCACGAACAGAACTCCCGATCCCCGAGGCCGTCGACGTCGAGATCGACCACCTCGACGTCTCCGTCTCGGGCGACAACGGAACGGTTACGCGGCGGCTCTGGTACCCCGACGTCTCGGTTTCGATCGAGACCGTCGAGGTCGTGGCCGACGGCGCCGACGAGTCCGCCGAGGACCCGGACACCGAGTCCGTCGACGCCGTGGTCATCGAGAGCGACGAGGACGACGCCAAGACCATGTCGACGCTGGGTACCTTCGAGTCCCACGTCTCGAACATGTTCCACGGCGTCTCCGACGGCTGGACCTACGAGATGGAAGTGTTCTACAACCACTTCCCGATGCAGGTCTCCGTGGAGGGCGAGGAAGTGGTCATCGAGAACTTCCTCGGCGAGCGCGCCCCGCGACGGGCGCCGATCCACGGCGACGACACCCAGGTCCAGGTCGACGAAGAGGAGATCACCGTCTCCGGCCCCGACAAGGAGGCCGTCGGCCAGACAGCCGCCGACATCGAACAGCTCACGCGTGTGAACGACAAGGACGTCCGCGTCTTCCAGGACGGCGTCTACATCACGAACAAGCCCAGCAAAGGTGGTGCCTAAATGAGCGATCCATCCAGCATCGAGGACATCGCTGGCGTCGGTGCCAGCAAGGCCGAGGCCCTGCGTGAGGCCGGCTTCGAGTCCGTCGAGGACGTCAAGGCCGCCTCCGTCGACGACCTCTCCGAGGTCGACGGCGTCGGCAACGCACTCGCTGCGCGCATCAAGGACGACGTCGGCGACCTCGAAGTCGACGACGATCCCGAGGGCGATGTCGAGGACGCCGAAGCCGAGGACTCCGCCGACGAGACGGAGGAATCCGCGGACGCGGAAGCGGACGACGACTCCGCGGCCGACGAGGCCGAGGACGACCGCGAACTCGACGACATCAGCGGCGTCGGCGCAAGCAAGGCCGACGCGCTGCGCGACGCCGGCTACACGACGATCCAGGAGGTCCGCGCGGCCAGCCAGTCCGATCTCTCCAACGTAGAGGGCATCGGCAACGCGCTGGCGGCCCGGATCAAGGCCGACGTCGGCGACCTCGACGTCGACGCCGAGCCGGAAGGCGAGGTCGAGGACGAGGGTCCCGACGAGGAAGCCGAGGACGTCGAGACCGAACTGCAGCCCCGTGGCCACGCAGACAAGACTCCCGACCTGAGCGACGAGGAGGAGCGCCTCCTCCAGCGTCGGGCCGCCGTGTCCACGCCGCAGTTCAACCGGCAGGACTACCACAAGAAGAAGCGCGTCCCGAACTCGTGGCGCGCGCCCCGCGGCGGGCTCTCGAAGCAGCGCCGCGGCATCAAGGGCAAGGGCGACACCGTCGAGGCGGGCTTCCGCTCGCCGAAAGCGGTCCGCGGTCGCCACCCGAGCGGCTTCGAGGAGGTTCGCGTCCACAACGCGGACGACCTCGAGGGCGTCGACGGCGACAGCGAGGCGGTGCGGATCGCCTCCGGCGTCGGCGGTCGCAAGCGCGAGCGCATCGAGGACCAGGCCGAGGAGGCCGGTATCCGCGTGCTCAACCCCACCTACGAGGAAGTCGAGGTGAGCGAGTAATGACCGACCTCAGCGCCCAGAAGCGGCTCGCGGCAGACGTCCTCGACGTCGGCGAGAACCGCATCTGGCTCGACCCCGAGGAACAGGACGAACTGGTCGACGCCATCACCCGGGAA
>Ga0207771_101035_pt1 | contig 13428 bp, 16 predicted proteins | sample A23M2SouthBayCA_2_FD_187731 | JGI IMG/M metagenome (GOLD analysis project Ga0207771, IMG submission 187731) | Aerobic enrichment media microbial communities from Eden Landing Ponds, California, USA - A23 M2 (2) (SPAdes) | ecosystem: Environmental > Aquatic > Marine > Unclassified | place...
TCAAACAGCCGACTCCTGGTGGATGAAAGGGCGAGGCGCGGTAGCCCGATCTGCGGCGGCACTATTCGACCGCAGGGAGAATATCCGCCACAGATCGGGCTAGCGTGCCGAGGGCTTTCGGTGTCTCAATCTCTGCGGATGCTGCTGCTTATCTGAACACTGCGGCGCGACATGCCACTGTCGGTCCCCTTCGAGTCAGTTAACCGTCTCGGGGCGTTACAGCGGCCTAACTGACCATGTCTGGGAAAGACGACTACTACAACCGAGCCAAGCAAGAGGGGTATCGTGCCCGCTCGGCCTACAAACTGAAACAACTCGACGAGACCGCGGGCCTGCTGGGCCAGAACCGGACGGTGCTGGACCTCGGTGCCGCTCCCGGTGGGTGGCTGCAGGTCGCCGCAGAGCGCGTCGGTAGCGGTGGCGTCGTGATCGGCGTCGACCGCCAGCGCATCGACGATCTGGACGACCCGGACCCGAAAGTCGAACTGATCCGCGGGGACATGACCGACGAGTCGACCAAAGACGAGGTGCGCGAGGCCGTCGGTGCCGACGGCGACGAGCGCCCGGTGGACGCGGTCATCTCCGACCTCGCGCCGAACATGACCGGCGAGTACGATCTCGACCACGCCCGGTCGATCCACCTCGCCCGGCAGGCCTTCGAGGTCGCCACGGACGTGCTCGTGACCGGCGGCGACTTCGCCGTGAAGGTGTTCGACGGGCAGGACCTCACCGATCTGGAGGACGACATCGCCGAGCAGTTCGAGTACGTTCGGCAGGTCCGCCCCGAGGCCTCCCGTGACAGTTCCTCGGAACTGTACCTCGTCGCCAAGGGCTTCCTCACCGCACCCGTCCGCGAGGGCGACCGGCTGGAAGTCACCATCGAGGACGTGGGTAGCGAGGGCGATGGCATCGCCAAGGTGGAGGGGTACACCCTGTTCGTCTCGGGCACCGAGACCGGCGACACCCTCAGCGTTCGAATCGACGACGTGAAACCGAACTTCGGGTTCGCCCAGCCCATCGACGAGTAGCGGCGCTTCATCACCGTCGCCGAGCGATTTACCCTTCTTCGACACCTACGTTTCGCATGGACACAGTCACGAAACGAGCCGTGTCCACCAGCTATGACGCTCATTCACCCAACTGATCGGTCGCGGAAGACCGCACTCGCACCGGACCTTCGACGGCTCGACGAGCGGGCCGCTCGCGCCTGGACCGAGCAGATGGCAGTGCGGCCCCTTTCGGGCACCAGATACGCCGTCGATTCGGCCAGCGGGGCCACCTACGTCGTCGACGTGGCGGCGGGGACCTGTACGTGCCCGGATCATCAGATTCGCGGCGAGCGCTGCAAGCACATTCGCCGGGTCGCCATCGAGATCACGGCCCACCGGGTCCCACCGCCGGGCCGGACGTGGGCGGTCTGTGACGCCTGCGGGTCCGAGACGTTCGTCCCCGAAGGCGCGCCCGAACCCCACCTCTGTGGGATCTGCCGGCTCGAACCCGGTGAGATCGTCCTCGACCGGGAGACCGGCGACCGCCTCGTCGTTTCCCGCGTGACCGATCGGCGAGCCAGCGACGTGCGGATCGACGCCACAGACAGCACGGTCGCCGACTACCCGACCAACGAGGGGTATCCCGCCGACGATCTCGTCGTCGAGGCGACGTACCTCGGTGACGGCGGCCGGCGCTACTCGTTCCCCCACTCGCGACTGCGCCGGACCGACGACGCGGCGCTGGTCGCGTAGGGACCGACGCCGTCGGTCGCCACCGACGAGGAAATCCGTCGCTCGTAAGCGTTTTGCCCACGGCCACAGTAGCCGTGTGCATGGCCGACTGTCCACTCGCGGACGACTGCCCCCAGTTCAGCGAACGCATCGAAGGGATGGGGTGTCAACACTACGGCGACCGCGGTGGTGCCGAGTGGTGCAACCACTACAATCAGCCGATTTCGGACCTGAAGAGCCAGCCAGTCAAACTCGGCGAAGAAGTCGTCGTCGAGGTCGACGACATCCACGAGAGCGGTGCCGGCGTCGGCCGGACCGACGACGGCTTCATCGTGATGGTCGACGGCCTGCTCCCGCCGGCCAAGGCCCGCGTCAAGATCACGAAGGTCCGTTCGAACCACGCCCGTGCCGACGAGATCGAACGCCTCGAACTCGACGAGGACGACGCCGAGGACGATGCCGACGACGAGGGTGGCTATCAGGGCGACGACGACGAAGACGAGGGCCAGCGGCTCGGCAGCCGAGACAACTTCTGGGGTAGCTAACCCCACCGAGTGGCAGTCGATCGATCGCCGCGATCCCCACGATGTTTTCAGCATCGCCGTGCAGGCTCCGGTATGGATCTGGAACTCGACGGCAACGTCGCACTGTGTACCGCAGCCACCAGCGGTCTCGGTCTCGCCAGCGCGACCGCACTCGCTCGGGAGGGTGCACACGTCGCGGTGTGTGGCCGCACGCAGGAGCGACTCGACGAGGCTCGCGAGCAACTCGAAGCGACCGGTGACGGCGACGTACTCGCGGTTCAGGCCGACATCACCGACCGAGACCACGTCGAGGCGTTCGTCGCCGAGACCGTCGACGAACTCGGTGGTCTCGATCACGTCGTCACCAGCGCCGGCGGGCCGGCAAGCGGTGATTTCCTCTCGACGACCGAGCGAGAGTGGTATCAGGCCTACGACGTGCTGGTGATGAGCGCCGTCTGGACGACGCGTTTTGCCTACCCACACCTCAAAGCATCCGACGCCGGCACCGTCGTCAACATCACCTCCCGGTCCGTTCGGGAGGTGATCGACGATCTCGTGCTCTCGAACGCCGTCCGCCGGGCCGTCATCGGTCTGATGAAGACGCAGGCCCGCGAGTTCGGTCCCGAGGTACGGGTCAACGCCGTCCTCCCCGGTGCTCACGAGACGCCGCGGATCCGGGAACTGATCGAGGACGCCGTCGAACGGGGCGAGTACGAGAACTACGAGGCGGGCCGCGCGCAGTGGTCCGACGCGCCGCTGGGCCGCATCGCCGATCCACGGGAGTGTGGTGACGTGGTCGCGTTCCTCTCCAGTGCTCGCGCCTCCTACGTCTCCGGGGCGGCCCTGCCCATCGACGGCGGCTCGATGCGGAGTTAGCCCGCTCGCGAGCGGGTCAGCGCCGCTCGACCTCGTCGATCCCGCCGACGGTCACCTCGCTGGCGACGCTTTGCCAGAGGACGATGCCAAGCGCCGTGACCGCGACGATCGCCGTCACGAGATAGCCCGTACTGTCGACCGCGTACAGGTCGCCGGGGAAGAAAAACGACAGCGCGAGCAGTCCAACGGCCGAAAAGCCCACGAGCAACGGGACGACGATCAGCCAGAACTGCCGAGCCATGCCTGCCATAGCCTGCCATACAAAGGCGCTTTTGAAGATACTTTCGCCGGCTTCGACTGGAGAACTACGCTCCATCTAACTATTCGTCCACGGGACCGCCGTTCAGAAGTCGCCGTCCTCGCGCAACTGTGCGACGACCTCGCGCACGCGCTGGGCCTCCGCGACTGGCACGACCAGCGTCCGATCGTCGTAACTCGCGACGACGAGGTTCGAGACGCCGACGAGACTGACGTGGCCGTCGGTCGCGACGACGTTGTCGCTGGCGTCGACCGTGACGCTCTCGCCACGCACCGCGTTTCCGTCCGCGTCGGTCGACAGATGCCGGGCGAGCGCGTCCCACGCCCCCAGATCGTCCCACTCGAAGTCGGCGGGGACGACCGCCACGTCGTCGGCCCGTTCGAGCACGGCGTAGTCGATACTGACCCCCTCGACGGCGTCGAAGCCCGCTTCGGGGTCGCCCTCGTCGAGTGCTTCGACCAGTCCGGCGAGCGGGGCGTTTCGGGCGGCCGACAACAACGCTGCTGGCGTCCACGCGAACATGCCGGCGTTCCAGTAGTAGCCGCGGTCGACGTACTCGCTGGCGGTCGCCTCGTCGGGCTTCTCGTGAAAGCTGGCGACCGTCTCGTAGCCCGCGCCGCTGGCGCTCTCGCGCGCCTCGCCGGGTTCGATGTAGCCATAGCCCGTCTCCGCTCGGGTCGGCTCGACACCCATCGTCACCAGCCCCCCAGTTTCGACTGCGACGCGTGCCGCTCGCTCGGCCACTGGACGGAATCCCGCGCCGACGACGTGGTCGCTCGGCAACACCAGCAGCACGCACTCACCGACCTGCTCGCGAATCCGATGCGCGCCATAGACCAGCGCCGGCCCGGTGTCTTTCGGCGCTGGCTCGGTCAGGACAGCGGCATCGGGCGCGTGGTCGTGGATCTCGTCGGCGAACGCCTCGCGCGTGAGGACGTACGTCTCCTCGGCGAAACTCGCACGCTCGACCGTCTCGGCCAGCAGGGACTGGTCCTCGTCGAAGGACTGGAACTGTTTGGGACGAGCGGCGCGACTCGCCGGGTAGAGACGTGTCCCGGTCCCTCCGGCGAGGATCAGAGCGACGATGGGGCGATCCATGCACGGAATTACATCGGCTGCCCTCTCAAGGCTTCCCGTCTCGACAACAGCGCCGGCCGTAGGCGGTCGCTTCGCCCTCGAAGTCGCCGTGTACCCTTGACGGACCCTCCCCTCACATCGACTGCAGACGGCGCGGTGGTAGTGTAGCGGAACACGTGGCCCATCCACGGCTAAGCCGGGGGTTCGAGTCCTCCCCGCCGCATTCTTCTCGACTTGGGTGCTGTTAGTCGAGTGCGGTACGCGGTCGCAGACACTTCTCTCCCCCGACCGCCGAAACGACTGGTGTGTCTTGGGCGCTTATTGAGTGGGTAACTCTCTCAGTTGTGTGTCGGAACGAATGCCAGACAGTGACTGCGAGCGTGACCGCCAACTGAACGCCCTCGGCTCGCTGGACGGTTCTGTGCGGGATATCCTCACTGCGTTCGGATAGTGCCCACACAGAATCGCCCAGACGCGCCTCGCCCGTTCATTCCGCCAGGAGAGCAAGCTCTCCTGAGCCTGCGTTCACTTCGTTCACGCAGACGCCAGGACAACACCGCACAGCACCGCAGCCACACACCTCCCCAACCGATTCACTCGCTCCGCTCGTTTATCCCTCGCACAATTTTGTCGCGCCACGGAGGTCGCGACAGCGCGCGCCACCGTCATCTAGTCAGTGGTTCAGTTGTACTGACCGACGAAGCATCCGGGCGACCGAGCGGTCCGTCAGGACCCGGCAGGTCGCCCGGTTCACTGAACCGAGCGGTGCGAGGCGCGCCGGAGGCGGGCCTCGATGTGAACGGGGAACGAAGTGACCCGTGAAAGTAGCGAGGTTCAGCCTTTTTCACCCATGTTTTTGCGCAAGTAGTGCGGGACCGAAGGTCCCGCATACCATGCGAACGGGCGCTTCGCGCCCGTGAGCAGACGGTTCGAGCGCGCGAAGCGCGACTCGAACCCGCAGCGGAAAAAGGTGGGTTACCAAGTCTCGACGCTGCCTGCCTGGACGTCTTCGGCACAGCCCTTGCAGTCGGGGTGATCGGGGTCGAAGCAGGCGGGGCGGGCCTCGTCGTCGAGGCGGACGGCGCGGCGTTCGGCGTGGCGACGGCAGACGATCCGAGCTTTGCCGTCGTCGGTCTGGGGCAGGTCCGCCAGCGCCGAACGCTTGGCGTCGGTGTAGGCCCGTTTGGCGTCCTCGACCTGGCGGCCGGCCGAGCGGAGTGTCGACCGCATCAACTGCTGAAAGAGGGTCGTCCGGTCGTCGTCGGCCATACCGGTTCTTTTGGCTCACACCTCAAGAAGCTTCTCGGGCGTGACCGCTCGCGCGCTGTTCACTTTCACTTTGGTTGACGAGGGTTTATATGTCGAGCCGACCAACCGTCGATTGTCTCCCATCGAAAACACGCGGAGACAGAGAAAGCAATGACAGATTTGCATACCCCTGCGACAGAGATTCACGAGCAGTTCGACGACCAGCTAGACCTCAGTGTCGACGAGATCGAGGAGCGACTGGAGACGCTGGTCAACGAGTACAAGGTGCCACTCAGCGAGGCACGCCGCAGCGTCGTCAACACGTACTTAGACGAGGCGGGCATGGAGCGCGATCAGCTCTCGGGCGGTGGCGGCAACGAGGAGGTCGACATCGCCGACATCGACGCGCCCGAGGAGTGGGTCGACGTGACCGGCAAGGTCGTCGAACTCTGGGACGCCACGGCCGACGCCGTCGCCCAGGTTGGCCTGATCGGCGACGAGACCGGGACGATCAAGTTCACCAAGTGGTCGAAATCCGATCTTCCCGAACTCGAAGAAGGCACGGTGTACAGCCTGCGCAACGTCGTCACCGACGAGTATCAGGGTCGGTTTTCGATCAAGCTCAATCGGACGACGACGATCGAGGAACTCGACGAGGACCTCGAAGTCGGCGACGACGCCGTCGAGGTCGAGGGCGCGCTGGTCGACATCCAGTCGGGCAGCGGCCTGATCAAGCGCTGCCCCGAGGAGGACTGTACGCGCGTCCTCCAGAACGGCCGGTGTAACGAACACGGCGAGGTCGAAGGCGAGTTCGACCTCCGTATCAAGGGCGTGCTCGACGACGGCGAGGAAGTGACGGAAGTCATCTTCAACGAGGAGGCGACCGAGGAACTGACCGGCATCTCGCTTGCGGAAGGCAAGGAGATGGCGATGGACGCACTCGACACGACCGTCGTGGCCGACGAGATGCGCCAGAAGGTGCTCGGTCGGTACTACAAAGTCACCGGCCCGACGCTGGGTCGCTACGTCCTGGCGAACGAACAGGAGCGACTGGACGGGCCAGTCGATGCCGAAGCGATGCTGATCAAAGCGAGGTCGATCTAGATGGCTGCAACACCAACCCGCGAAGTCGCCCGCCGCGTCTTCGCACAGGAGTTCAACGACGCGAGTTACACGTTCAAAGAGTCCGACGACGAGCGCGCGCCGGTCTACGTCCTGCTGCCGACCGGCGAGCGGGCCAACCGCGTGTTCCTCGTCGGCACGCTGACCGAGACCGAGGACGTGGGCGAGGACAGCGAGTACTGGCAGGGACGGGTCGTCGATCCCAACGGCGACACGTTCTTCATGTACGCCGGGCAGTACCAGCCAGACGCCGCATCGATGCTTCGCGAACTCGAACCGCCGGCCTACGTCGCCGTCGTCGGCAAGCCCCGGACCTACGAGACCGACGAGGGCGAGGTCAACGTCTCCGTCCGTCCCGAATCGATCTCACAGGTCGACGAGGCGACGCGTGACCGCTGGGTCGTCGAGACGGCCGAGCGCACCCTCGACCGGATGCAGGCGTTCGAGGACGCCGAAGGTGGCGAGATGGACGAGTACGTCCAGATGGCGACCGAGCAGTACGACCTGCCGGTCGAGAACTACCGCCGGGCCGCCGTCGGTGCGCTGGAGAGTCTGGAAGATCAGCAGCGCGAGTCGGCACCCACCGAGCAGTAGGCCACCGTCGGCGACCGATCGCTTTCTTTCGCTGTCCCGCCGGCCGTGCGAGCGTCTGACAAACGATTAAGTACGATGAACTGATACAGCAACACAACGATGAGTAACAAGAACAAGACCATCTCGTTCCGGGTCAGCCAGGAGAAGTTCGAGACGCTCCGTGGCATCGCGGAGGAACGAGACATCTCGCTGTCTGCGGTCTTCCGGGACTACGTCGACCTGCTCGTCGCCCACGACGGTCAGGTCGAGGTCGTGCCCGAACACGAACTCAACGAGGCCACAAGCAGTGAGTCGTCGACCGAGAGCTTCCCGCCGAAAGTCGAGGTGCCCAAGAGCTTCGTCCGGGAACACGAGCGACTGGAACTGGAAGCCGACCACCTACGCGAGCAACTGGAAGAACACAAGCGCTACGTCACGCAGCTCCGCCAGCAACTGGACGAACACGATCAAGAAGATATCGTCCAGCTAGAGGATCTGGACGGCGAAGACGAAGAAGACGCCTCCTATCGGATCGGCAGCTTCGACGATCTCGATTGAGGTACCGGTATCGCCGCGATTCCACTCGGCTCAGACCAATTCGTCTCTGCTCTCTCTGGCCTGTTTCGCAGTTTCTGTTTGTCCGTCGACGTCCGCCAGTGCCTCGACCGCCTCCAGCGTGCGAACCGAGTCGTCGAGAAAGGAGAGCACGTCACCGGGATAGGCATACAACATGTATTCGTCGCCCATCACGTCGACGATGGCGTCGGGTCCCAGCCCCTCTGCACGGAGTTCCAGCAGGTACTGGACGAACTTCTCTTCGGGACAGCCACAGTGGGGGTTGGCCTGACAGTCACAGTCTAAGAAGTCCTCGGCGAAATCCAGCACCCGGTCCTGGGTGGCGTCGTTGAGCTTCGCCAGCCCCTCGCCCTGAAAGAGGATGTCCATCGTTGCACCTTTGAACGCTCCTTTCGGAAACGAGGTCTCGATCTGTGAGACCAACTGGCGATGGTTCTTGATATAGATCTTGTCCGTGATGGCCACGATTGCTGTCGTATAGGGGTGTGGCGTGTAAAAGCGTCTCGAAGACCGTCCGGAGTCGTAACGTATATGAGTTCCAGCGGGATAGCTTAGAATGCCTCATCCGTGTCCGGGTTGGGGTAGTGGTATCCTGTAGCCTTGTGGTGGCTACGACGTGGGTTCAATTCCCGCACCCGGACTACATAAATTTTTTGACAATAACATCCACCGGCAGAGACTATCTTTCACTTTCACCCCGGTTAGGACAAGTATAAATTCCTCCGAGAATTAGGTGAGAATATGTCTGGGAACGAATGCCCTACTTGTGGCAGGCAGTTCGATAGTCGACGTGGACTCGGTGTTCACCACAGCCGTGTGCACGACGAACATCTCCCGAACCGGGAATGTGATCTCTGTGGTGACGAATTTTACTGTGAGTACGAACGTCGATATTGTTCGGACGATTGTCGAGACGATGCCGTGTCGTTTGCTGGACCGTCGAATCCGAATTATCGTGGTGGGAAGAGCGAATCGGAATGCGAAATCTGTGGTGAGCGATTCGAATACTACGAATCCGAGAAGCCGGGTCTGTACTGTCCTGAGTGCGTCGAAAACGAGCAGTGGCGCGATCCGCCAGTCATCACTGGAAGTGACCATCCCCGCTGGAACGGTGGCAAACTCACTGTCCCATGTGACGAATGTGGTGCGACTGTTGAGCGCTACCCCAACGAGATCACCAGTGGAGTCACGTTCTGTAGCCCTGAGTGTCATGCATCGTGGCTCTCAGACGCCTTCACTGGTGACGGTCACCCAAACTGGGAGGGTGGCACCGTTGGCCCGTACGGGAAGGGCTGGAACAGAATCCGCGAGCAGGCGCTCGAACGCGACGGCCACGAGTGCGTGCTGTGCGGGACGACGGCCGACGAACTCGGTCGGAACCCGGACGTGCATCACATCGTTCCGGTTCGTGCGTTCGTCGAGACGCCGGTCCTCACAGAGCAGGACGCCCATACGCTTGATAACGTCGTGTCACTGTGTCCGGCGTGTCATCGGCGGGCGGAATTCGGCCACGTCTCACGCGAAGAACTGCGGTGGCGGGTGGGTCACTGCGGTGGCGTCAGCGAGTACACCCGGTCCGGGCCGATCTCGACCGAGTCGGATGTCTCGATCTCGACGTAGACCTGCTGAACGTCGGTCTTGATGTGGATCGTCACCGTATGAACCGACTCGTCGTCGACGGTGACACTGAGATCGACTGCGTGCCTGTAGTCTTGGTATGGCACGAAGTTCTCGACTGTCGTCGATTCGCCAGCCCCCAGTCGGCCCGTTGTCGATTGATCTTCGTCGGTACCGATCTCGTAGTCGTGTGAACGACTGTCGTCGTTCTGGACGACCAGTGTCGCTCCGTCGGTTCCCGAGGAACCCGGACAGCCCGCGAGGAACACCGATAGTGCTACACCGCCTCCGTTCACGAACTGCCTTCGGTTCATATCGGGTCGAAAGAAATCGGCCTGAATAGGCTTTGTGTCCCAGTGATCGATCGGAGGCGGCCCGTCATCGATGCCTCGTCACGTCTGTGGTTCGAAGACGGTCGCTTCGCCTTCGTCGTCGGCCTTGTAGTTTGGATTGGACTTGATGATCGTCAGGGCGGTCATGATGTCCGTTCTGGTGAGGAGACCGACGAACTCGTCGTGCTCGTCGAGGACGATCAGGCGGCCGACGTTGTTGCCTTCCAGTTCCGTGAGGGCGGTCATCACGTCCTCGTCGGGCGAGACGGCGATGAGTTCGGTCGTCATCACGTCGCCGACGGTGTAGGCGTCGCGTTCGACATCTCGGACGGCGCGGGCGTCTTCGAGCGTGACGAGTCCGACGACTTCGTCGTTGTGCTCGACGGGGTAGCCGGTGTGGCGCTCGCGGAACATCGTCTCTGTCAGTTCGCGGACGCTCATGTCGGGCGTCACCGTCGTCACGCGGTCGGCGTCGGTCATCACGTCGCCGACGGTGATCCCCTCGAAGGCCGCGCGCATGACGGTCTGGCGGGACTCGCCGGCCGCACCGATGTAGATGAAGAAGGCCAGCCCGATCAGGAGGGGGTTAAACGGCGGGAACAGGCCAAAGAGGGCCAGCAGGATGGCGAAGGCCTTGCCGACCTCGGCGGCGATCTCGGTGGCACGGGCGTAGGGATTGTTACGTGCCAGTAGCGCCCGGAGGACGCGCCCGCCGTCCATCGGGAAGCCCGGGAGCATGTTGAACACGGCCAGTGCGATGTTCATCAGCGCGAGATAGCCGAGCACGAACTGGAGGGCGGCCGCCGCCGTCGAACCGGTGGAGACGAACGCGGGGATCGCCAGGAACCCCGCGAGCGAGACGGTGCCCACGAGGACACTCACGATGGGGCCGGCGATGGCGATGAAAAACTCCTGTTTCCAGTCTTCGGGCATCTCGTCTAACTGTGCGATCCCTCCGAACAGCCACAGCGTGATCGACTCGATCGGGTAGCCATAGCGCATCGCCACGAGCGAGTGGCCCAGTTCGTGGAGGACGACGCCGACGAACAGGCCAACGGCAGCCGCGATCCCGAGCACCCAGGGCAGGGCGTCAGTCGTGAGCACGGCCGCGTCGAGGTTCCCACCGAACTGATTGAGCAACTCGACCGTCGGTTCGACCTGTGAGCCGATGATCCACGCGAACAGTGGCAACACCAGCAGGAAGGTGAGATCCAACTGGATCGGGATGCCGAAGGCACTGCCGATGCGGAATCGTCGCATATAGAATCGTAGTCGGGGCAGGGGCTTCAAGCCCCCGGCGCGGCGGCGAGCCGTTCACGTACCGACAGAGACGACGCCCCGCGTGTGTCACTCGGTTGGCGGTCTAGATGCCGAGCCACTCGTCGTTCCGAACTTCGTAGCCGTTGGCTCGACAGAATTCGGCTGCTTCACGGCGCACTGCTCGCGACCCCGGTAGCGTCTCGTTCTCGTGGAGTTGCTCGACGATCCAGTCGCGGATGGCTGGAATCCCCTCGTCGTCGTCCACTGCATCGAGTGCTTTGAGTTTCCGGAACGTCTTCTCATAGGCTTCCCGCTGGGAATCCGTGAGCGATTCCTGTGGGTGTTCCTCGCTGGCTTCCACGATTCGTTTCATCGCCGCGGCGATCGTCGGACGCTGGACACGTATTCGGACGGTCGCTGGGGCGTCGAACTGTTCCGTGTCACTGTCGGGGACGAGTGCCGAGACGGGGTAGCTCCCCGCATCGGATTCGATCGTCTCGTCGCCGACGGCCGCAACGATGTCGGCACCTGTCGCGGGGAACGCGAGCGAGTCGAGTTCGCTCTCGAAGAGTTCGAGTTCCGTCTCGTCGATCGGTGGCTCCGTTTCGTCCGCGCGTTCGAGCGCGGCGACGATAGCACGTTCCCGCTGGCGTCTGTCGGCATCACGCGCTTGCTTGTCTCGGCCGCGTTTGTCGTCTGCCATTCCTAATTATTGGATTGCCAACCTGATAATGCTGTGGTTGACGTTGTACGCACCAACTGGGCTAGACGGCAACGGCATCGTCGTCCACGCTACCGCCGGTCTGCATCCCGGTCGCCGAGGCGAACCCGTCGCCAAGGAGCCAGCCGGCGACGATCAGCGCGTAGAACGTCAGGAACGGTGCGGCGATCCAGCCGACCAGAGGGATCACACTCGAAATGGCACCGGCGACGAGATAGCACGCGACCGCGATCAGCCACGCGACGATGTAGTCACGTGCGGTGAGCGCGGTCGTGATAACGCCGAAGTCGAAACCGGCCCCGATCGTCTCCTCTTTCGCGTAGTTGGCGACGCCGGCGAAGCCGACGAAGCTGAAGACGAGTGCCAGAACCCCGTAGAGTGCGAAGCTCCCCATGAACGCGAAGATGCCAAGCCCGGCACCGGCGTTGGAGCCACTGAACATCGCCAGGAACGATCCGCCAACCATCACGAAAAAGACGATCGTCGGGATCAACTGATAGACGAACATGATGACGCTTGCAATCAGTCCCTCTTTGAGTAATTCGCCCCACTCGTCGAACACGGGCGGCTCGCTCGCCCCGTCCATGCCGGCCCTGAGCGCTCGGATGAGATACCCTTGCACGACGAACAGGGGGACGAGCAGCCACGAGAACAGCAACATTGCGCCGCCGAGCAGCACCGTGATGAGCCAGTCGTCCGATTCCATCGGGTATTTCGCCAGTGTCTCGATGTCTACGTCCATATGAATCATTGGACCAATCGACGCATGATGGTATAAACTTTGATATAATTTTAAATGCTAGCAGATAGCATTAACAACGACACTGCCGGCAGAGTCCGAATCGCTGAAATACCTCAGTCACGTTCGGTTCGATGTGTCTCAGCAGGTCGGCCGTGTCGATACGTTGTTCCTCCACGAACACGGCGACGACTACCGCGTCGTCGTCAGGCGAGACGGCGGGCGCGTGTTTCACGGCATCCTCGAACTCAAGCAGACCGATGCCGGTCCCCGGCCTCGCCGACTTCGGATCAAGCAGGGGGCCAGCGAGGATCTGCGCAGCCCCGACCAGTTCGTCGAACTGGCCCGTCGAGCGTCGCGCATCCGCATCTCCGAACAGACGTCCCAACGGGGTCGCGACGAGGTCCGCGCGATGCTCGACGGCTATCAGCTCTCGGCGAAGGTCGTGCGGACCTGTCGATACTGTGCCTCAAGTGGCTATTACTCGCCGATCACGAGCGAGACGGCCATCGCCGCCGACGAGGAGTTCATCTGCCCTGATTGTGCCCGGCAGGAACTGGATCGAGAACTCGCCCTCAACGGCGGGCTGACGAGTGATGCACAGGCCCGTCTGGAAGACCTCCTGTTGGAGGTACAGGATCTCGACCGCATCGAGAACCTCCTTTCGGGTGAACTCGATCCCGATCTGACGAAGTTCGACGAAATCTCGGCGACCGTCGACGACATCGATCTCGTCCCGGTCGACTCCCTCTCGTTGCACCCCGGCATCCAGCAGCACCTCGA
>Ga0207771_101036_pt1 | contig 13376 bp, 13 predicted proteins | sample A23M2SouthBayCA_2_FD_187731 | JGI IMG/M metagenome (GOLD analysis project Ga0207771, IMG submission 187731) | Aerobic enrichment media microbial communities from Eden Landing Ponds, California, USA - A23 M2 (2) (SPAdes) | ecosystem: Environmental > Aquatic > Marine > Unclassified | place...
GCCGATCGGCTCGTCGGTCTCGACGAACACGAGCGGGCCGCTGATCTCGGTGATCGTCTGATATTCTTTCATTGGTAGGTCCCCCTGAGCTGGGATTCGATATCGTCTTCGAGCTCGGCGACGAAGTCCTCGTATTCGGCGGTCGTGCCGATCCGGTTGAGCCGCGGCGCGGCGTCGATGTCCGTAATCTCGTCGACCGGGACGCCCGCGTCCAGCGCGTCGAAGGCCTCGTCGTTGAACGTCTTGATCGCCTGCATCATCCGGTATGTCTTCTCGGGCTCACAGTAGGTGTCGACGTCGTGGAGCGCGTTCTGCTGGAGATAGGACTCCCGGATGTACCGGGCGACTTCCAGGGTGAGCTGCTGGTCGGCCGGCAGCGCGTCCTGGCCGACCAGCTGGACGATCTCCTGGAGGTCGCTCTCCTCGTCGAGAACGTCGATGACCCACTGGCGGATCTCGGCCCAGTCGTCGGCGACGTTCTCTTCGAACCACGGATCGAGCTGATCGCGATACAGTGAATAGGACTCGTCCCAGTTGATCGCCGGGAAGTGCCGGCGATCGGCCAGGTCGGCGTCGAGCGCCCAGAATGTCTTGACGATCCGCAGGGTGTTCTGGGTCACCGGCTCCGAGAAGTCACCGCCGGGCGGCGAGACTGCGCCGACCACGGTGACCGATCCCTCGGTGCCGTTCGCGTTCTGGTAGTAACCGGCCCGCTCGTAGAACTCGCTGAGGCGAGCCCCGAGATAGGCGGGATACCCCTCCTCGCCGGGCATCTCCTCGAGTCGCGAGGAGATCTCCCGGAGGGCCTCGGCCCACCGCGAGGTTGAGTCGGCCATCAGCGCGACGTCGTAGCCCATGTCGCGGTAGTACTCGGCCATCGTGATGCCGGTGTACACCGACGATTCACGGGCTGCGACGGGCATGTTCGACGTGTTGGCGATGAGGCTCGTCCGGCTCATCAGCGGCTTGCCCGTTACCGGGTCCTCGAGTTCGGGGAAGTCCTCGATGACCTCGGTCATCTCGTTGCCACGCTCGCCACACCCGACGTAGACGACGATGTCCGCGTCGGCCCACTTGGCGAGCTGGTGCTGGGTGACCGTCTTTCCGGACCCGAACGGACCCGGAATCGCGGCCGTCCCGCCCTTCGCGACGGGGAAGAGGCCGTCGAGGATACGCTGGCCGGTCACCAGCGGATCGGTCGGGGTCTCCTTGTCGCCGGCGGGCCGGGCCTGCCGGACCGGCCACTCCTGGCGCATCTGGATCTCCTCGCCATTCGCGAGCTCGACGACCGTCTCCTCGACGGTGAAGTTCCCTTTCTTCGTGTCGGTGACTTCGCCGCCGTCGTAGTCGGGCGGCACCATCACCTTGTGGTCGATGCTCTCGGTCTCTGGAACGGTCCCGACGATGTCGCCGGCGGCGACCTCATCGCCCTCCGTGACTTCGGGGGTGAACTCCCAGGTCTTCTCCAGATCGATCCCCGGCGCGTCGACCCCGCGGTCTAAGAACGCCGAGTTCATCTGGTCTTCGAGCCCTTCGAGGGGGCGCTGGACGCCGTCGTAGATGTTGTCCAGCAGGCCGGGGCCGAGGTCGACGCTGAGCGGCGCACCCGTACTCTCGACGGGGCCGCCCGGCGCGACGCCGGAGGTCTCCTCGTAGACCTGGATCGTCGTCAGGTCACCCTCGATCTCGATGATCTCTCCCATCAGGCCCTCCCTCCCGACGCGAACCACGTCGTTCATCCGGGCCTGCAGGCCCGTCGCCGTGACGACGGGACCGCTCACGCTCTCGATGACGCCGTCTTCACGGACGTCGGACGTTGTCGCTTGACTCATACGTTAGTCTTCCTCCATCAGGTCGATACCGACCGCACGCTTGATCTGGTCGCGCAGTCCACCACTCCCGGCCCCGCCGCCGAGCGTCACCAGCACCGGGTCGACGCTCGTCTCGACGCGCTCGCGGACCGACCGCGAGAGCGCCTGGAGGTCCGGGTCGTGCATCACGATGATGCCGACGTCGCCGTCCTCGAGCATCGTCGTGACTGCCTCATCTACCTCCTCCGTCTCGGGGTCCTCCGAGATGGTGGCGAACTTCCGGATGCCAGCGAGTCTGAACCCGGTCGTGAAATCCGCACTGCCGATGACTGCGATCTCTTTGCTCATAGCATCACCAGCTCCCGCTGGATCTCCTCGGGCGAGAGCCCACTCTCTGTACCGCGGGCGATCGCCCGGATGTTGTCGATCTCACGCTCCTTCGCGAGGACGTAGGAAAGTACCGCGGTGATCGACACCGGATACCGGTAGGACAGCCGGTCGGCGTACTCCAGCAACGCGGCATCGATGGCGTGCTCGAAGCCGATCAACTCCTCCGCCGAGTCCAGTGCGTCGAGTGCCGACGACAGCTCGTCGCCGTACTGGCTCTCGCGGATGTGATCGAGCAACTGCCCTTCGTTCTCGACGAGCTGGCGAACCTCCCTCGCGTCGAAGAGGTCCCCGCCCTCGATGTAGTACTCGGCGGGATCCATGTCCGCACCACTCCGGACCAGCCGCAGGGCGTTCCGGAGGTTCCGGAAGTCGATCTCCGCCCGCAGGAACTCGAGATAGTAGCTGATCGCGCTCCCCGTCTCTCCCGCTTCGGGGAGGCCGGCGAGCAACTCCTCGTAGAACGTCCGGTCGACGGCGTTCTCCAGGGGAACCAGCAGCTCCGTCTCCTCGAAGTCGTCGAAGGCAGCCACGAGCGGGTCGTGGAAGATCGTTCCTTCCAGGCGCTCGATGACGGCCTCGATCGACTCCTCGGTCGCCAGCTGATCGAGTTCCGCCTCGGTGAACTCGCCCGCCCGGATGAGGTCGGTCTCGATGGCCTCGGCGTCCGCCCCGGAGTAGATCCCCCGGAGCACCGTCTTGATGTTCCAGGCGTCGAACTTCCGGAGGTACCTGGCCACGTAGTCGTAGAGCTGCCCCTCCGACCACGACAGCAGATCCTCGAAGTGCTTGGCCATGTTCCGTGTCAGCGCGTACTCGATGAGGTCCACGCCGGCGTGGCGAGCCCCCAGCGCGTTCATCTCGCGCTCGTACTCGCTCTCCTCCATGAACCGGGCGATCTCGCCGGTCCCCATCCTGACCAGCTTGCGATAGTCGTCCTCGTCGAACAACGAGGCGCGTCGCGAGCGCACGCGAGCGACCACGTACTCGTAGTTGCTCTGTTCGCTGTCCCGGTTCGTCGTGCGTGGACTCATTGCTCGGTAGTCTCACTGTCGACGTCTGTGACGTCGCTGTCGACGTCTTCGAAGTCGCTCTCTTCGAACAGTTGATCGCTGATGGTCCGGATTTCGTCCTCCCAGACGTCCTCGAGGACCGAATCGAACGTATTGTTGACGCGGACGCGCGACGCGGTGCTCTCGACGACGACGCCGCCGAGACAGTCCCGATCGCCCGCCAGGGTCGCGTCGTACGCTTCGAGGATCGATTCGAGCAACTCGGCGTCCTCGGCGCGCCCGTAGACGCGCACTTCGCCCCCGTCGAATTCCTCGAGGGCCGCGTCCAGCAGATCGCGAGTCAACTGTTCGCGCCGGTCGCCATCGAGGGTTGCGAGTCCCGATTCGACGCGTTCTCGAACCGTCTCGAGCACCTCTCGTCGGGCGTTGAGCCGCTCCTGTTTGGCTTCGAGCTTGGCGCTTGAGAGTCGTCGCTCGCGCTCCTGGGCGATCTGGCGATCGACCTCGCGCTCGCGTTCGGCTTTGATCTCCTCGGCGTCGCTCTCGGCGTCAGCGAGGATCGCTTCGGCCTCCTGCTCGGCCGCCTGCGTGATCTCCTCGGCCTGCTCGCGGGCTTGCTCTTTGATGTCTTCGACGACCACTTCGAGGCTCATTGTGGTTCGCCCTCGATGTTAGACCAGGAAAATTGTCACGAGGACCAGGATCACCAGCGTCTCGGGGATGACTGTCAGGATCAGTCCCTGAACGAACAGGCTTTCGTCCTCTGCGATGGCCCCCATTGCGGCCGAACCGATTCCACGTTCGGCGTACCCCGAGCCGAGTGCCGCCAGGCCGACGGCGAGGGCAGCGAACGCGGTCGGTCCGAAGGCTGTACTAGTGCCGTCCTGCAGTACGACGGTTGCGAGTTCTGGTATCATAGTTGTATCTGTCCTGCGGTGTGCAGGGGCGTCGGTTTCGGACGTTGTTGATTCGGTAGAGGGCAATCATAAAGCTTCTCAAAATGCCACGCGCTCCCATACTTTGCCGGTTCTGCAGGCCCAAGGCGTCATGAACATGCCCGATCACCGTCGAGACGTGTTGTCTTCACACTGCGAGCTACCAATCCGTTAGAGCGGTAGGCGGGGAAACCGCCTATCCGTTCACTCCTCGGCGGTGTACTCGCGCTCGTGACCGAAGGGGTGATAGGGCTTGCCGTTGCCCTCGTAGAACTTCCCGAAGAACTCGACGTACTCGAGACGAACCGCCTGGAGGCCGGCACTGGTCACGCCGAGAACGAGCACCACCACGTGGCCGATTACCAGAATCGCGAGCCCGCCGACGAGCCCGGCGATCCCGGAGTGAACTAACCCGCCCATCTCGACCGCCGTCACCTCGTGGCCGTGGACCATCTCGCCGACTTTCGGCATGTGGGTGATCCCGAAGTGCCAGACCTCGTGTTCGCCTGTGCCGGTGACGTACCAGCCGAAGACCAAGGCGTTGACAACGAACGCCAGTCCCGCCTTCGCGAGCAGGACTGCCGCCAACCGGGCGTACGACAGGACGTTGACCAGCACGTCGAGGAACTCGACGATCTCGACCGGATCGGCGATCGCGAGCATGAGGAACCCGATCGCGAACACGGCCATGCCGGCGAGCCCGGCCTCGGTCGGTAGCCCGTTGAAGCCGAGTTCGAGGACGACGGCTCCCTCGGCGATCGCTTCCCCGGTCGCCGGGTTGGTCATACCCGGCGAGGCGAACAACTCGAAGATGAAACCGGGTTTCATGCCGGCGGCGGCCTTACTGAAGATCGCCGCCCAGATCCCGAACATCATTGCGAGCCAGGACCCGTTCTCGAAGGTCGCCTCCCGGAAGCCGTGCGTGAGGTCGTCGACGAACCCGATGGCGTACCCGATCGTGAGGTGAACGAACCCGACCAGCAGACTCACCACGAGCCAGAACAGGGCGTACTGGCTGTACGCGGGCTGGAGGCCCTTGTGGACGGGTGCGCCGCCCAGACCGACGATCCCCTCCCAGAACAGGCTCGTGATCTGGTGGGTGCCGAAGACTTCGCCGTAGAGGAACCCGAACAGCATCGTGAACACCCCCGCCCAGATGGCGATCCCACCCATGCTGCGGAGGCCGCCGGGTTCGTAGCGCCGGTAGATGACGGCCCCGATGGCGAAATACAGCAACCCGTAGCCGAAGTCGCCGATCATCAGGCCGAAGAAGGCCGGGAACGTCAACAGGAGGACGACCGTCGGATCGAGCTCGTCGTAGTTGGGGACGCCGACGGCCGTCACGAACGCCTCGAAGGGCTGGGCGAACGTCGGGTTGTCTTGGACGATGGGCGGACTGTCGTTGCCAAAGGCCAGGCTCCCGCCGTCCGTGGCGACGGCCTGCTCCGACCTCTCGTCCGCTGTGGGGCCGTCCCCGTCTCCGACCTGCTCGCGGTTCGTGGGGTGGCCGTCCTCGTCGTAGTCGGCACGCTCGAGCTCGTCGACGTCGACGTGCTCGCCGACGGCGTCTCTGAGCGCGTCCTCGAAGCGATCGAACTCCTCGGTCGGGATCCAGCCCTCGGCGACGAAGGCGTTCTCCGTCGTCGCGAACGTCAGCGGGGCCTCCCGCTTTTGGACCTCGATGGAGAGTTTCTCCTCGGCGGCCAAGAGGAAGCCCGCGACGTCGAGTTTCAGCTCCTCTATTTCGTTCTCGACCGTCGAGAGCCGCGAGGAGAGTTGCTGGCGGCGGTGACGGAGCTCTTCGAGATACGATTCGGGGGCCCCCTCTCCCTCGGGGACGTCGACGGCTGCGAAGTCCGTCCCGACGAGGATGTCTTCGAGCGCCTCGTCGTCGGCCGGATAGGCGTAGGCCGCGAGGGCTTTCCCCTCCCCGAACATGTCGACGGCCTCGAACGCCTCGGCGGCCTCGAGTACCTCCCGGACCGCGTCGGAGTCGCCGTTCCCGACGGCGACCGACACCGAGTCGTACCCGGTGAGTAGATCCAGATCGATCCCGAGATCGACGAAGAACTCCATGCGTTCGACCTCCTCGGTGACGTCCCGGAGGTCGCTCCGCAGTGCGTCCCGCCGGTCGTCGAGTTCGTTGACTTCCTCGCGGATCTCGTCGAGTTCCTCATCGAGCGCCTCGTCGGTGACGAGCCGGGTCGGACCGGCGTCTTCGGGTTCGACGCCGAGCGTCGATTCGAGTGCCCGCACTGTCACGAGCTTGCTCGAGGCGTCGTCGGCCCCTTCGGTCGGGTTTCCGGGATCGAATCCTTCGAAGGAACCGTCGTACTCGGTGATGTGGAGGAGTTCGAGCCCGTGGACGGTCTCGATCACGTCGGTCATCACGCGCTTTGCGCCGGTCACCGAGACCCGGCTCATCCGCTCAGGTCTGAGCATGTACCTCCTCCGCGAACGCCTCGAGGACGTCGTCGACGACCGCCTCGATGCGTTCCTCGGCCTTGGATTCGAGTCGTTCGCGCTGTTTGCGACCCTCCTCGAGGATCTCTTCACGTTCGGATTCGATCTCCGCGCGCGCCGCTTCGAGGCGCTCCTCGGCCATCTCCTCGGCGTCTGCGTGGGCCTGCTCACGGATCTCCTCGGCCCGCTCACGCGCCTCCGCGAGACGCTGCTCTCGTTCCTTCTCTGCCGTGGCGACGATCTCGTCGGCCTCCCGTTCGGCCTCTTTGATGTCGTCAAGAACCTCGGGCCTGGGCATTTGTCAGTCGTGATTTGCGAGAGCGCCTATATGGGCGTTGCGAAGTACCCACGGGCTTTCGGCAATCACTGCCTGATCCGGGGAGTTATGGCCACGAAGACCCAACCACACCCAAATGGGCATCCTCGAAGACAAGGCGCGGGCACGGCTGTTTTATAAGTATCTCTCGCAGGTCTACGACCGCGTCAACCCGTTCATCTGGAACGAGCGGATGCGCACCGAAGCCCTCGAACTCCTCGACATCGACGCCGAGGACCGCGTCCTCGACGTCGGGTGTGGCACGGGTTTCGGAACCGAGGGCATCCTCGAACACACCGCGGATGTCTACGGCCTCGATCAGAGCCCCCACCAACTCGGAAAGGCCAGGGAGAAACTCGGCGACGACCCCGTCCAGTTCTGTCTGGGCGACGCCGAGCGCCTCCCGTTCGCGGACGATACCTTCGACGTGGTCTGGTCGTCGGGGTCGATCGAATACTGGCCGAACCCCGTCACTGCACTCCGGGAGTGCCGACGCGTCGTCCGCCCCGGTGGAGACGTGCTCGTCGTCGGCCCGAACTACCCCAAGTCGTCGGTGTTCCAGAAACTCGCGGACGCGATCATGCTGTTTTACGACGAGGACGACGCCGACCGGATGTTCGCTGAAGCCGGCTTCGAGGACGTCGAACACGTGACCATGGGGCCGGGCTACAACCCCGACATCGCGATCACGACCGTCGCACGCGTCCCGGTATGAGAGTCAGAACCCCCGTCCGGCCTACTCAGCCGTCGTTTCGAGCCTCGCGAGTACGCTGTTCCCCTTCGAGAGGGTCACCGTCACGGTCGCCCCGTCCGCGATCAGCGGGTCGTTCGTCGTGGCGAGTTCGAGTGTCGCAGCCTCGCCGGCGGTCCACGCGTCGGTCGTCGCGCTGTTGAACGGGCCGGTCGGCCCGCTCACGAACCCCGTCGCAGCGAAGAACGGAACCGGCGGTTGGTGGTCGAGAGCGGTCCCGTCGATAGTGATCGCGACGTCGAGCGTCGAGACGTCGATGGCATCCCCTCCCTCGTGGGTGAGTGAAACGGTGTCACTGCTCGCGTCGGCACTCGCCGAGAGCCGAACTGTCGTCCCGCGCGCCGGTGATTCCGTCCCGAGTGCCATGGTTCCGACGGTCGCCGCGAGCAGGACCGTCAGGGCCACGACGAGGACGACGCCGACGACGGGCGAGACGGCACGGTCGTCCATCGCCACGGTCTGGCTGCGCAATCACATATAAACGTCCGACTGGAACTGGCGGGAGTCGACGAATCACGCGCCGATCGTGATCGAGACGGTCGTTCCGTCCGGACGGCGGGCCGTGATCGTCTGTTCCTCGGCCGTCTCGAGGAGCCACAGGCGACTGTCGATCGCCGATCGATTCGCGGCTTCCGTTTCGACGGTGATCTCGGCGATGACCTCCTTGCCAGTCGTCGCGTTCCGCGCGGTGACGACCGCTGGACCGACGGCCGTCGAGCTCACCTCGATCCGGAGGTCATCGGTCGTGTTCGTCGCCACTGTCTCCGTCGGGAGGCGCGACAACTGGAGGTGCTGGACCTCATAGAAGACGTTCGTCGTCCGGCCATCGAGATACGTTGTGAGGTCGCCGTGGCTGTGAGTCAACTGGACGGCGTAGACTGTCGAGTCGCCGAAGCCGGTGACACTCAGCCCCGAGACCATGTTCTCGACGGCCCACGGATACGTTTCCTGGGCGCGCTCGTACGCCCTCGATAGCGGTGGGCCGTCCCCGTCCGCGAACTGGTTGGTCCCGGACTCGGCCCGCTCACTCCAGAGCGTCGCCTCGCGGACGAACGTTCCGTCCTCGATCGTCGCGAGAACCGCACCGGTCTCTCCGCCCAGCACGGTGATCGACCGCGGGGCGGATTCTCCCTGCAGGCTCGCTGTCAGCCGCGTAGTGAGGGGGCCCCGCAACGTGAGTAGCTCACCGTCGATGCCCGCTAGCTTCGCGGTGGTAGTGTCAGCGAGTGAGATCGCCGTGGACTGCCTGACGACTTCTTCGACGACAGTGGCGCGCTCGTCGATACCCTCGGCGGCGGCTCGAATCCGACCGAGTTCACGGAATAGTTTCGCACTGCCGATGTCGTCCTGTGCGAAGGCGCGGACCGCCTCTTGACGCTCGTCCTGGAGCGCCGATGCTCGGGTCTCGAGTCGATCGAGAGCGTCTTCGACGACCCTGCCCTTGGCCGACTGGTTCGGGGCGGACTCGAAGGCGTTCCTGAACTGTCCGGCTTCAAGCGTTGCTCGTACCTGTTCCTGATCGTTGGCAAGCGCGCTCGAAAGGTCGGCTGTCGCCTGCTGCCGAGTTGGGTTTCCGTCCGGGACGACGAGGCGGCCGACGGTGTCGTCCTCGGTTGTCACCGAATACGGTATCTCGGGGCCATCACCGATCGTCGTAGCCACTGCGGACCCTGCGCCGAGGACAGCCACGACAACGAGGAGGGCCGAGAGGAGCGTGACGATATGCGGGGGCCTACGCATCGGCTACATGTTCGTGAGCCCAACACAAAAACCCATCTACCTCTGATTGAACCTCACATGTGACGGCCTGAGACAAGCCGATACCTTTCATCGCAGCAGCTAACGTTTTATTTGTGGATGGAAAGGGTTTTGGACCCGGCCCGACGACACTGCAACGACATGTCCCCGTCGTCGCGGGTCGTTGTCGGATTCCTCGCCCTCCTCGCAATAGTCGGGGGTAGTGTCGTCGCCGGCGCCCAACAGGGTGGAGTGTCCGACCAGTCGATGGGTGACGTCTCGGCTGTCGAGCCGATCAATGCCTCGACCACGATGTGGATCGAACTCGGTGACGGGGGTGACGCTCACTGGAACGTTTCGCTGATCACCACGTTGCCCGATCAGGAGGCGGTCGATTCGTTCGAGGAGCTCGCCGCTTCGTTCGAAGCGGACGAGACCGACGTCCTGTCGCCGACGACGTTCCGCCGATACGTCTATATCGCGGACAACTCCACCAGCCGGGACATGGGACTGACCGACGTCGAACGGAGCGCCACCCGCACTAACGACACCGGCCGTCTCGAACTCTCCTTTACCTGGGAGAACTTCGGTCGCCGTGACGGGTCGACGGTCCACGTTGCGGACGCGTTCACTGGCTCGGACGGGCTGTGGCTACAGGGACTGACTGCCGATCAGCGACTCGTCGTTTCTGTCCCGCAGTCCTTCGACATCACGAGTGCCCCCAAGGGGTACACCAACCGGACGATCCAGTGGGCCGGGCCGACGGAGTTCGAGCCCGCCGACTTCGAGATCACCTACGACGTCAACCCGTCCCCGACGACGACCACGCCGGATCCGACGACCACCCGATCGACGCCGTCACCGACACCGTCGTCGACGACCGAATCGACGGTCACGACGGGGACAGGACCGGTCCAGGACGGCGGGATTCCGCCGCTGGCGATCGTCACTGCCGTGATCGTCGCCGCGGCAGTGGGTGTGTATCTCTTCCGGAACGGCGGCGACCTTCCAACCCCGAGCTCATCCATCGATGGCGACGGGGCGACCGGCGACGATCAGCCAGTCGAATCGACGACGGCCCCACCGACCGATTCGGGTGACGACGACGCGGCGACCGACGCGCCCGCTGACTCGGAGACCGACGCTGACGACGACCAGCCGCCGCTGGATCGGGAGTTGCTCAGCGACGAGGAGTACGTCGAGGCGCTCTTAGAGCGCAACGACGGTCGGATGAAGCAGGCGAACATCGTCACGGAGACCGGGTGGTCGAACGCGAAAGTCTCGCAGTTGCTCTCGGCGATGGCCGAGGAGGGCCGCGTGGAGAAACTCCGCATCGGCCGGGAGAACCTGATCTCGTTCCCTGACGACGAGACGGACGACTGAACCCTTCGGCGTGACGGACGACTGAACCCTTCGGCGTGACGGACGACTGAACCCTTCGGCGTGACGGACAATTTTGCCTGATGGGTCCGCTTTCGATTGTCCGACGGACCGACGCGCCGCGGTCGTCACGTACTTGTCCGACCGACGCCTAGAGCGGCCGATGGAGTACCTGGAGCGACGGCGGGGGCTCATCGAAGCGCGACTCGAAGACGTCCTGGCGTCGGTCGACCCGGCCGAACTGTCGAGCGAACTCGAAGACGTCGTCCTGGCGGGCGGCAAGCGGGTTCGACCGACAGTGTCGCTGTTAGTCTGTGAAGCCGTCGGTGCCAGACCCGAGGACGCCGTCGACTTCGCGGTCGGTGTCGAACTCGTCCACAACGCATCGCTGGTCGTCGACGACATCATCGACGAGTCCGACCGCCGGCGTGACGCACCCAGTGCCTGGTCGGCGTTCGGGCACGGGCCGGCCCTCATCGCCAGCGACGGGCTGATCGGCGAGGCGTTCGCGCTCTTCTCGACCGACGAACGCGCGATGCGAGCCGTCTCGGAGGCGATGGTCGATCTCGGCGAGGGTGAAGCGACCGAACTCGCGGCGATGCCGGACTCCGCGGACGCCTACAGACAGCTCGCCCGGCGAAAGACCGGCGCACTGTTCCGCGCAGCGGCCGAACTCGGTGCGATCGCGGCCGACGCCGACCCAGGGACGGTCGAGGCGTTCGGCCAGTACGCCGAACAGGTGGGTATCGCCTTCCAGATCCGCGACGACGTCCTCGACGCGACCGCCGACGCCGACCAACTCGGCAAGCCTACCGGTCACGACGCGGCGATGGAGCGCCCCTCGATCGTCCAGGTGACCGACCTCTCGCCGGCGGCGGCCACCGAACGCGCCCGCAGCGAGGCCGACGCCGCTCTCGAGCAACTGGAGACCGTCCCCGTCGAAGACGAGCAGGCCGTCGAGTATCTCCGCGATCTGGCGAACTTCGTCGTCGAACGCGAACGGTAACCGGCGGGGACTTACCTGCCTGCTACCTGGGCCGGCCGGCTTCAGTCGAGTTTGCCGTTGAGAACTTTCGCCGCCGTGAGTACCGGATCCCAGGTCGGCCCGAACGGCGGTGCATACGAGAGATCGAGGTACTCGACGTCTTCGACAGTCAACCGTGACTGGATCGCCGTCGCGACGGTGTCGATGCGTTTGGCGACCCCTTCGCGGCCGACCATACCCGCGCCGAGGACGCGCCCGGAGTCGGCGTCACCCACCAGCGTGATCTCGATCTCCGAGCCGCCGGGGTAGTAGTGCGCCCGGGAGGCCGAGGTGATCGTCACCGACACCGGCTCGAAACCGGCGTCTCGCAGTTCCGCCTCGTCGAGAATCCCCGTCCGGGCGACGGCCAGGTCGAACGCCTTGAGGACGGCCGTGCCGGCGATCTCCCCGACCGGCGTCGGGTCGCCGCCGACGGTCGCACCGACGGCCCGGCCGGCGCGGTTGGCTGTCAGTGCCAGCGGCACGTGGGCCGGTTCGTCCGTGACGGCGTGAGTCATCTCGGCGCAGTCGCCCGCCGCGTAGACGGTGTCGTCGCTGGTCCGGCCGTACTCGTCGGTGGCGATCGCGCCCGTCGGCCCCAGGTCGATCCCTGCCTCTTCGGCCAGTTCGACGTTCGGGTCGACCCCCGCGGCAACTAGTACTGCGTCCACTGGAACGTCCCCGTCGTCGGTTCGGACTGCCTCGACGCTCCCGTCTCCGTCGAGCGCCTCGACGCGTGTCCCGGTCCGGACGTCGACGCCGTTGTCTTCGAGTTCCTCCTCGACGGTCTCGGCAGTCGACGCGCCGAAGGGTGGGAGGACGTGCTCGCGCATTTCGAACAGCGTCACGTCGAGATCCCGGCCCCGGAAAGCCTCGGCCATCTCGATGCCGATGTACCCGCCGCCGATCACGCCGATCCGGTCGTAATCCGCGGTCTCCAGTGCTTCCTTGAGCTTTCGCCCCGCGTTCATCTCCTGGAGCGTGAAGACGTTCTCGGTGTCCAGGCCATCGATCGGTGGTTCGAGCGCGCGTGCGCCCGTCGAGAGCAGGAGTTCGTCGTAGTCGATGGCGTACGAGTCACCGTCGTCGGTCTCGACTGTGACTTCCATCCGATCGCGGTCGATCCCCGTCGCCTCGTGGCCGGTCCGGAGGTCGATGTCGCGTTCCTCCCTGAAGCGCTCGGCCGGGATCGCGACCAGATCCTCGAGCGAGTCGATCTCCCCCTTGACGTAGTAGGGGAGGCCACAGGCCCCGTAGGACACCCACTCGCTGCGTTCGAGGACGACGACCTCGCGGTCCGGATCCTCGCGTTTGGCCTTACTGGCCGCGCTCATCCCCGCCGCGTCGCCGCCGATGACGAGAAACGTCCCGGTCATACCAGAACTTCGACGTCACATCGGTAAAGAATTGTGGTGGTCGTACAACCCCGCCAATCCGCCCCTCTCAGCTCATTCCCACGGCGCGTCCGGACCGCCTTGCTCCGGCGGTTCGTCGTCGTCCGAACCGTCGTCCTGTGACGGCAGTTCGCGCTCTTCGATCTCCTCGTCTTCCTCGTCTGA